>WNGR01003962.1_pt1 | contig 16045 bp, 14 predicted proteins | sample 5407581 | NCBI WGS metagenome assembly WNGR01 (sample SAMN13153383, study PRJNA577476) | soil metagenome | isolation source: 80 cm soil or saprolite under Garry oak tree replicate 2 | place: USA:California | collected 2016-06-15 | reverse complement strand
TCGGCTGCGTCACCCCGATGACATCGGTCTCCTGAAAAGCATCGCGGCCAATAAAGGGGCGCCCCACCTGTCCGGTGATTGCCAGAATTGGCGTTGAGTCCATGTATGCCGTAGTAAGTCCCGTGACAAGGTTCGTGGCTCCGGGGCCACTGGTAGCTACACATACACCAATTTTGCCAGTTGCACGAGCGTAGCCATCGGCAGCATGTGCAGCAGCCTGCTCATGTCGTACCAGTACATGATGAAGAGTGGGATAAGAAGTGAGCGCATCATAAAACGGCATGATTGCGCCGCCGGGGTAACCGTAGAGCAGTTCGACTCCTTCACGCACTAATGCCTCACAAAGAATATGACTACCTGCGAGTTCGCGTACTTCCATATTCTGCGCACCCATCTCTTTGATGCCGTGCGTGAATGGTGTCTGGCCTGTCTCTGGCTTTTGAGTGATCGTTGCAGTTATCTGCATAATTCCTCCTCTTGATGGACAATAAAAAGGTAATAAAAAACGAGGACCGTCCGTACCGGGAGGTCCTCGTTAGGTTACCTGCTTTGGATTGGTTGCTTCGTTGCTTCCTTTAATCTCCCTGTGTTGCGCTCAAGGCTAATCCTGTCGTAAGCCCTACCAGACTAAGTAGTCCAGTAAGGCCGCTAAGGCTAAGAAGTACCACAAGGAGAAAGAAGACGCGTACCAGTGACAATAAAGAAACCGACGTAGTAACGCCGGTTCCGATAATGCTGGTGCTTGCGGGAGTAGTCATACACGGCATCGAAGAAGGCATACGTTCCACGCAGCCCTGACCAGCGAACATTGCTGGCTGTGCTGATGCGCTCCGCGTGGTTGACATAGTTCTACTCCAATTAGTGTATAAAAATATTTAGCTAAGCCATTACTTCAGGGCGTACGACAGCAACCTTGCTGGAACGCTCTAAAACGTTATCTTTGCTTCCTTAGAGGATACACTACTCACCGCTAGTTTGTCAAGTATTGTGTCCCTCCGCCACCTGAGTTATAATTGCTCCATACATTCACATCACCACAATGATTGTGGTATAGCTCAATGTTGGGCCGAAAGGAAGCATACCACGTCATGCGTTTCGTTGAAAATAGCACCACTCCTGAAACCCTCCAGGAACCGCAATTTGGGAGCGGGCAAAAAGAGCCGAAAGCGGTCACCATCGCCGACATCTGGGAGGCCCACAAGCTCCTCAAGCCGTATCTTCATCACACCCCTCTCACGGCTTCACGCAGCCTGTATGACATCACTGGCGCAGAGATCTACTTGAAAGCCGAGAACATGCAGCGTTCTGGTTCCTTCAAGGTGCGAGGGGCTAGCTTTAAACTCTCCCGCCTCAGTGAGCACGAGTATCGTAGTGGCGTAATAGCAGCTTCTGCTGGCAATCACGCACAGGGTGTTGCCATTGCTGCCGCCCAGCACAAGGCTCCCTGCACGATTGTCATGCCGGAGACCGCTCCACTTGTCAAAGTTATGGCTACTCAAGGGTATGGAGCCACTGTTGTTCTGCATGGCTTTAACTACGATGATGCTTATGAGCGCTGCCTCGAGCTGCAGGAAGAGTCGGGCGCACACTTTATCCACGCATTTGACGATCCAGATGTAATCGCCGGGCAGGGCACCCTGGGCTTGGAGATGTTGAGCGACTTACCTGATGCTGATGCTCTTGTCGTTCCCATTGGTGGCGGAGGCCTGATTGCAGGTATTGCTATTGCGGCGCGTGCCCTCAGACCCAACATTACTATCATCGGCGTGCAGGCCGCAGGTGCTTCGAGCTGCCGTACTTCCCTCGACACTGGCGAGCTGCACACTCTGCAATCTATCGCAACCATTGCTGATGGTATCGCTGTGAAGCGTCCTGGTGCACTGACTTTCTCAATTATTCAACGTCTCGTCGATGATGTCGTTCTAGTAGATGATGAGGAGATCATTAGTGCGGTTTTGCTCCTGATGGAGCGCAACAAATTGCTCGTTGAAGGTGCAGGTGCAGCGGGCGTAGCCGCTCTGTTGAGCGGGGTTATCAAGCTTAAAGGCAAGAAGGTACTTGTACCTTTGACTGGCGGTAACATCGACATCAACCTTGTGGGACGCTTTATTGAGCATGGTCTTGCAGCCGCAGGCCGCTACTTTGTTATCCACACGCGCTTGATTGATCGCCCTGGTGAGTTGAAGCGCCTTTTGACCATCATTGCTGAGATGCGTATTAACGTCATCGATGTGCGCCATCAACGCATTTCCAGCCGTTTGCCTATTATGCAACGTGAAGAAACACTAACCCTGGAAACTCGTGACCGGGCACAGTGCGAGCAATTGCTAGAACGCCTGCGTGCAGCCGGGTACGTGGTTGAAGAGGCGCAATCATTATAGGCCTTTTAGGACCGAAAGTGCGTTTTACAACGCTTGTAATTGCTGCCACAAATGTCTATAATTGAGGAGAAGGAATTTCCTGGCGATGAAGCTCGCCTAACGCCTTGTGCTGATAGCTTCTAGCGACCGACATGATAGATCGTCGGCTGTTAGAAGCGTTTTTGTTTTCTGAACCTCGTCAGCTCGCCTTTCGTGTGTACGTTCGAGCAAGAGCGCCCCAGCCGATAGAGTTCTTTCTGCGGGAGGGGTATGTTGTATGAACTCGTGGAAGGCTGGTCTGCTGAGAGGGAACGCCATGCAGCAACAGAATTCTGCGTCCGGAGGAGCCGAGCTGCGCATCAACGCAGCCAGTTGTTCAGATACTGGACGCGTACGTACGCACAATGAAGATGCCATCCTCACATATGAGCCACTGGATCAGGCGGTGTCCGCGCGGTTCGGGTGGCTCTACCTGCTCGCTGATGGTGCGGGAGGTCATGCTGCTGGAGAGGTTGCCAGCCGCCTGGCAGTCGAAACGATCGCCGCCTACTATGCTCAGCAGACCTCTCGTCATGCCACTGAGAACGCGCCTCACTCTCAAGGGAAGGTCAATCACTTGCAAGGCCCTCTTCGTGATCTTGAAACTCCTATCGAGCAGCTCCAGCGGGCATTTTTTGCCGCCCATACGCGCATTCGCGAGGCGGCTCGCCTCAAACAGGAATATGCGGGTATGATCACCACTTGCATCGCTGCGGTGATCAAGGGTGCCCACCTCCTGATCGCCCATGTCGGTGATAGTCGCGCCTACCTGATTCGCCCCTCGCCTGCGTCCATGCCCTCGATTACCCGCCTGACAACGGACCACTCGATGGTGACAGAACTCGCGCGGGCCGGCATCATCTCCCCCGAACAGATGCACAGCTCACCCTCTCGCCATATCATTCTGCGGGCATTGGGGGGAAAGGATCAGGGTAGCCCCGGCCCGGATATCACAACCTGTGTTGTGCAGGCCGGAGACGCCGTCCTTCTCTGCTGTGACGGCCTCTGGAGTATGCTCGCCGAGGAACAAATCGCCCAGGTGGTGAGCCGCGCAACTGCGCAAGTGGCATGTGCCGAGTTGATCCGACTGGCGAATGAAGCCGGAGGCGAGGACAACATCAGCGCCGTGGTCCTCTCATTCATGTAGGGTGCTTGCAAGACAAAGGGAATACTACCATCAGGACGATATGTATGGAAACAGATACTTCAAAGGAAGAAGCCAGGCAGCCATCACAAGCAAAGGCCACAGCGCTCAAGTTCGTTCTGCTGATCGGCGTCATGAGTCTGTTCGCGGACTTCACCTATGAGGGCTCGCGCAGTATCATTGGCCCCTACCTGGCCCTCCTCGGGGCGAGTGCAGCGGCTGTTGGGATCGTCACCGGCCTGGGCGAACTGCTTGGGTACGGCCTGCGCCTGGTTTCGGGACGGGGAGCCGACCAGACCGGCAAGTACTGGCCGATCACGATCTTCGGCTATATTGTCCAGATGTCCGCGGTGCCACTGCTCGCGTTGGCCGGGAACTGGCCGGTTGCCGCCTTGTTGATTATCCTGGAGCGAGTCGGCAAGGCGATCCGCAATCCTCCCCGTGATGTGATGCTCTCGCACGCCGCCAGGGAGATGGGATACGGTTGGGCCTTCGGAGTACACGAAGCCCTGGACCAATCCGGGGCCCTGCTCGGCCCCCTGGCCGTTGCCGCCGTGCTGGCACTTCGCGGCCAGTACCGGATCGCCTTTGCCGTGCTGCTGGTGCCTGCCCTCGTGACGCTCAGTATCCTGCTCGTTGCACGCCTGACCTATCCACGGCCTGAAGAGATGGAAGCGAATCCGCCAGACGTGAGGACGACGGGGCTGCCGCGTGTGTTCTGGATCTATCTCGCGGGCGCGGTGCTGGTCGCTGCCGGGTTCGCCGACTTCCCGCTCATCGCCTACCACTTCGTGCAGGCGTCAAGTGTGCCGAGCACCTGGATCCCGGTCTTCTACGCCGTGGCGATGGGCGTGAGCGGCATGGGCTCGCTCGTCTTTGGGCGCCTCTTCGATCGGGTCGGCATCGTCGTCCTGATCCCTTTGACGCTCCTCTCGGCCCTGTTTGCGCCACTGGCATTCCTGGGCGGCTTCTGGGTGGCGCTCGTCGGAGTGGCGCTCTGGGGGCTGTGGCCCAGATGGTGCCGCGAGAGCTTCGTGCTTCGGCCTATGGCCTCTTCACCGCAGGATATGGCGTGTTCTGGTTCCTGGGCAGTGCGGCTCTCGGCATTCTGTACGGCGTGTCACTGCCGGCGCTGATAGTGTTCTCCCTGGTCGTCGAACTCGCCGCCATCCCGCTGTTTATCCTTGTGAGACGGCAGTTCCGTCCGATGACCCCGGGTGTCTAAAAGGAGGTAAGTTATGTTCAACAACGTCAACAGGATTACCACGATAGAAGACGTGGTCGCACGAGAGATCCTGGACTCACGCGGTAATCCCACCATTGAAGTTGAGGTATCGCTCATCGGGGGTGAGCATGGCATTGCAGCTGTTCCCTCTGGTGCCTCAACGGGTACGCACGAAGCAGTAGAATTACGTGATGGTGACAAGAGCCGCTATGGTGGCAAAGGCGTCCTCACGGCTATAAGGAACGTCACTGAGACCATCCGCGAAGCGTTTGTAGGGCTTGATGCAACCGAGCAGGTGACACTGGATGAAGTTATGATCGAGCTGGATGGGACGCCCAACAAGGAAGCACTGGGAGCAAATGCCATTCTGGGTGTCTCACTTGCCGTCGCAAGGGCTGCCGCCAATGCTCAACAACAGCCGTTCTATCGTTATGTAGGTGGTGTCTCAGCACGAACGCTTCCCGTTCCCATGATGAACATTTTGAACGGGGGCAAACATGCGGACAACTCAACCGACATGCAAGAATACATGGTCCTGCCTGTCGGCGCTCAAACCTTTCACGAGGCGCTGCGCATGGGCGCAGAAGTGTACCAGAGTTTGAAGAAGGTACTGCACGGTAAAAAGCTTAACACCAATGTTGGTGATGAGGGCGGCTTCGCCCCATCGCTCGGTTCCAATCGCGAGGCACTTGAGGTCATTGTTGCAGCCATCGAGGCGGCGGGCTACAGGCCTGGAGTTGATATTTTCATGGGAATGGATCCTGCGGCTAGCGAATTTTACGAGAACGGGAAGTATGTGCTGGCACGTGAGGGCCGCACACTTTCCTCCAGCGAGATGGTAGATCTTTACGAACAATGGATTGACGAGTATCCCATCATTAACCTTGAGGATGGCCTGGCAGAAGATGACTGGGAAGGGTGGGCATTGCTCAATAAACGATTAGGCCATCGCATACAGATTGTGGGGGATGACATCTTCGTCACCAATCAGAGCCGACTCAAGCGGGGTATTGAGGAACACTCGGCGAACTCCATTTTAGTCAAACTCAATCAGATCGGCACATTAACGGAGACCCTGGAAGTCATTGAGATGGCCAAGCGTGCAGCCTTTACGACGGTTGTTTCCCATCGTTCAGGAGAAACCGAGGATACCACCATTGCTGATCTCGTGGTTGCTACGAATGGAGGACAAATCAAAACCGGGGCACCTGCACGCAGTGAGCGCGTTGCCAAGTACAATCGCTTGCTCGTGATCGAGGAGGAGCTTGGTGAAAAAACAGCACGTTACGCCGGGTTCAGTGCATTCTACAACGTGCCTGCACTTTATGCGAAAGCCTAGCTTGGCACTATACTATCATCTTGCGTTGCCCAGAAACCTTGATGGAACATATGGGTCACCATACACTTCGGCATCTCAAGCGAGCTTCATCGCTGTCTGTACAGGATGTACTGTAGTAAACATACCACTCGGTGACGAGAGCGTCAAGCACAGTTACTTATTGCAGGCTACATAAAAAAGTGTTATCCTATTTTAAAGGGATGAAGCTCCCCTTTGGAAAAATCCGAACCGCTGATGGCTTCTACGAGAAAAACGTAGAGGCTGTCAGCTTTTTTATGCGCATCGCTTGCAGAGGGGAGATTTTTTATGTCAGTGAGTTTTGCCGTAGCAGCACTTGCCGGTTTGACAGCAAACGAGGTGTTGTTCTCATGACTTTCCACAGCATACTCTTTGAAAGAACTGAAGACAGCATCAAAAAAGAACCACTTGAAGCGCCCGACTTTTTTGTTGATTTAAATCTTGATCAGATTAGAGACGCCATCACGGCCGGTAGGCAGGAATATAATTTAAAACCGTTTTTTTACACTTCCTTGAACGATATCGACGCGATCAAGTACCGTCACGAAATAATGCGGGATCTTGAAAATAAAAATCTGTTTGAGCATATCCAATCATTTGCGCAAAAAATGCGCACCATGCGCGAATCTCTCGCCCAGGCAGACAAGCTGTACTACAATTACCAGAAAGAACGCTGGTTTTTGCACGCGCTGGGAATGTATTGCGACGCCGTGACTGGCCTGGCACGAGATGTCTCCCTAGTCGATCTACACTCGCACGGCTTTGTGGCCTTCCGCGAATATGTGACGGACTATGCCAATTCCGGCCGTTTTACAGCGCTGTTGGCGGAAACGGAAAACCTGAAAGCCGATCTGTCCACCGTGCACTACTGCCTTCTCATAAAGGGTAACAGCGTCAAGGTTCGCACATATGAATCTGAAAGTGATTACAGCGCGGAGGTTGAGGAAACCTTCGCGAAATTCAAGCAGGGGGCGGTCAAAGATTACCGCGTGAAATTTCGAGTCTTTTCGGAGATGGACCACGTTGAGGCGCAGATTCTGGGATTGGTCGCCCGATTGTACCCCGATATCTTTGGGCACCTTGACGACTACTGCGCGCAGAACGGGAAGTATCTGGATGAAACGATAGCCATCTTTGACCGGGAAATCCAGTTTTATATCGCCTACCTGGAGTATATCGCGGCACTCAAGCGCGCGGGCCTGCCCTTCTGTTATCCGCACCTGTCCGAGACATCCAAGTATGTGTTCGATGATGAGGGGTTTGATCTGGCCCTGGCCGCTAAGCTCGTGGCCGAACACGCGCCCGTGGTCTGCAATGATTTTTCCCTGAAAGGAGCGGAGCGCATCGTCGTCGTCACCGGCCCCAACCAGGGCGGAAAGACCACTTTCGCCCGCACCTTCGGACAGGTGCAGTATCTGGCGAGCCTGGGCTGTCTCGTCCCGGGCAGGGAGGCACAACTCTTTCTGTTCGACCGGCTCTTGACGCATTTTGAAAAGGAAGAAACCATCACCGATCTCCGCGGTAAACTGCAGGACGACCTGGTCAGGATTCACCATATTCTTAACCAGGCCACCCCCAACAGCATTGTCATCCTGAATGAAATGTTCACCTCCACCACAGTAGATGACGCCTTCTTTTTGAGCAAAAAGATCATGGAACGAATACTCCAACTCGATCTGCTGTGCGTGTGGGTCACCTTCATCGATGAACTGGCGTCGTTCAGCGAGAAAACCGTCAGCATGGTCAGCACGGTCGTTCCCGACAATCCGGCGGAGCGCACCTTTAAAATCGCGAGATCGCCGGCCGAAGGACTGGCATACGCGTTAGCCATTGCCGAAAAGTACCGACTGACCTACGAGAGTGTCAAGGAGCGCATCCACTCATGAAGGCTTTCCTCCTGTATCGGGATCGAGATTTTGACCTGCAGCGGCGATTGCCGCCGAACGCCCCGGCGCTCACGCAAGACCTGGAATTAAGTACGCTGTTCAACGCCATGGCCCTCGGCGACAAATTTCTACTTGAAGTGGCACAGAAAGCGGTGCTATCCAGCGCCACCGACCTGGATACGATCCGCTATCGCCAACATATTCTTCGGGATTGTCTGAAAAACGCTTCCATTGTCAGGGAGATCTACACGATCGCCGTAGACGCCATAGAAGGCGAGAAAAAGAATTATCTTGGCATGTTGAGCAGATATCCCTCCTGGGTACTGAGTCGGTCGATTGAAGTGCTGCAGATGTTTGTGGGCCTCCTGAAAAAACTCAAGCAGCTGGCCGAAGACCATGCCGATGCATTTGAGTCAGAGGGTTTTACCGCGTTTTTCGCCATGCTCAATAGAGAACTGGACGAGGACTATTTCGCCCGCGTCCAGCAGCATCTCCGGGCGCTGAAATTCCCCCACGGCGTGCTGATCAGCGCCGGACTGGGGCAGGGCAATAAAGGGACCAAATACGTCCTTCGTCAACCACCGGGCAAGAGACAGAACTGGATCGAGCGAATCTTGGCCGAAAAACCGTCCACGTTCGGCTTTACGATCGATGACCGTGATGAAAGCGGCGCCCAGGCCTTGTCGGACTTAAAAGACCGGGGGATCAATCTGGTCGCCAATGCGCTTGGTCAGTCCACCGATCATGTCCTCAGTTTTTTTACCATGCTGCGCACCGAATTGGCCTTTTACCTGGGGTGTTTGAATCTTCACGCGCACCTCGCCCAACTGGGGGAGCCGATATGCTTCCCGAGGCCTTTGGCTCCCGGCGAACGCAGGCATACCTTTCAAGGATTATACGATGTCAGTCTGGCTTTAACCATGAAACAAAGAATTGTGGGCAACGATGTGCATGCTGATAGGAAGGACCTCGTGATCATCACAGGCGCCAATCAGGGTGGCAAATCGACTTTTTTGCGAAGCATAGGTTTGGCTCAATTGATGATGCAATGCGGCATGTTTGTACCGGCTGAGTCTTTCTCTGCCAATGTCTGCGAGAACCTTTTCACGCACTACAAACGGAAAGAAGACGCTAGCATGAAAAGCGGCAAGCTTGACGAAGAACTCAGCAGAATGAGCGATATCGTAGACAATATAACGTCAAATTCCATGTTGCTGTTGAATGAATCATTTGCCGCGACAAACGAAAGAGAAGGCTCCGAGATTGCACAGCAGATCATTTGTGCATTATTGGAAAAACGCATCGAGGTCTTCTTCGTTACACATTTATATGAATTTGCGCATGGTTTTTATAGCAAAAAAATGGACAACGCCCTTTTCCTGCGGGCTGATAGGCAAACCGATGGAAAACGAACTTTTAAATTACTTGAAGGAGAACCACTGGAAACTAGCTATGGCGAAGATTTGTATCATAGGATATTCTGAACACGCTCTCTTGACGCTGCCATCACCGCGTGGTATGTTTACTGCATAAAATGATGCTTATACTGCGATGAAGCTCGCTTGATACGCCGAAAGACCCGGCTGATAGCTTCTACTCTGACGAGAGGGACCGTGAACAGGTTCATGTCCGAGTAGAAGTTTTTTTCTGCTCGTGCATGATCTCACAGAGGCGAAAGCAGGTGAGAGTAATGGATCAGAGAAGCGCTACGGCGAAAAATAGTACGATCATTCAGGGAACAGCTGTGCGCGCATGTGAACTGCGCCTGGAGCGACGTACAGTAGCTGCAGATGGAAGAGAACGCGTCGAGTTTATCTGCGGGGCGAGCGGAGGGCCTGAGCATGGGTATGTGTTAGGAGTGGTCGGGGAAGATATTTCCTCCATGATCGCCACCTGCAATGCCTGCCCTATTCCCGATGCTCTGGAGGGCAGACGATCGTGCCTGAACCTGGTTCCGGTGCGCCCATTTTCAGGTGATAAGCGTAGCCTGCCCATGGCCCACTCACAAGTGCAGACAGCTCACGGCAGCGCGCCAGTAGATGCGTATTTCCCGTGCCGCTGGTTCTACACTCTGTATGGTCAGGATCAACCGCGTGACACCCTCCCGTGTCAGTCCTGCCCGCACTGGTTCCCCCGTCCGCCGCTCGAACTCATCCCCGGCTACTGGCCCGAGACGCGAAAAATGCTGCGTATCGTGAAGGGCGAAGAACGCATCCTTCGACCGCCAACCGGCTTTACCCCTGCACCCACGCGTCCTGCTGCCAAAACGTGGTGGCAGAAATTCCGCCGGCACATTCACCTGTGAAGCGGCGTCACATGGAGAGGGACTGAAAAAGATGGGTCCACACCGATAGTGGCAGGCTTCACAGAACCCAGCAACGTTTGTCCAGGTATTCCCTCAACCGAGAGTCACGCGAGCAGAGAGGGGTAGACCGATGGGAAAGAGAGAGACCACAGTACAGTTCATCGAACAGCGCATGCGCCGGGTCGTGCAAATAGTGGAGCCGGAGGCAAAAGAACTGCTCATTGAAAAAGGGGGAAGCATCAGACCCTATGAAGAGCACCTCTACGAAGAGTATCTCGTATGCTACTGGCCCACCCTCGTGCTCTACTGGCCTGCTGACACTTTCTCGGTGTATGTCTCTCCTCGCGGGCAGGAAGATAGCGTCGTGATCTTTGCCATCTTCCTCTTGCCTGATTCCACGCAAGAGTTGCATATCGTGTACGACTACCGACTCAGCTCACCATACGGGCCTTTCGAGGAGTATTTTATGCTACGCGTTTCGCAAGAACACGAGTACCTCCCGCGTACGCTGTAAGAAAGGACTCAACATGCAGATGTTGATCATGCCGGTGTCCCCGAATGCTGTTATTTTCAGGAGAGTAACGATGCCGCCCGATGAGTACCAACAGGCGACTTTACAGGAATGTATGCAATGAGAGGGATGCCCTCTGTGCCGGGTCGTCTGGAAATACACATCCCTTGCTGATCAGATGTCGGTTCTTCATCCTCGTAAAGTCGCCACTAATCGTTTAGGATTGAGCACCAGTTCAATGGCATCAAGCGGGCCAAGGGCCAGCACATCGGCGGCTTGCACTGCACTGATTGCCATGCCCTCTCCAGCCAGCACCGCGATACCGAGAGCTGCCAGGCGCAGCATGCCGACGTCATTCACGCCGTTGCCAAAGGCGACCACACTGGTTGGGCCAAGCTGCCGCACGTACTCGGCCTTCTCCTCTCCACTCTTGATGATGCGGAGAGGAAGACCCAACTCGTGTTCAAGCTCTGCTATGTTGCCGTGCGTACCCGCTGTCAGTGCATGCAGGGAAAGAAGGCCAGCCAGCGCCTGCAAACGATCCACCACCCCTGGGATGGGCACGCCGTCTACAGCAAGAGTGCCGTTGACATCAAAGACGGCATGCTCAAGCTCGATTGTCCCCCTCTGGGGAATGTCTATACGTATCATATCTCCCCCTATAACTTTCTGTGTTTTCTGCCGCTGCATACATGCAGGTCCGCCTGCGCTAATGAAGCCGAGAGCAGGAGAGATCAGGGAAGCGGCTCATCAAGCTTCATTAACGACAGAAGAAACATTTCTCAACCTCAGCAGAGTCTACTCCTTCTCCCGCGAACTGGCAATACTGCCTTGCTCGCAGTAGGACTTTCCAGTTAAACTATGTGTGGGCAATCCCAGTGTTCGGTGAATGCCATAGATTCAGAGTAGCTAGTATTTCCTCTTGACGTTCTCTGTCGCGATTGCGTATAGTATACGTGAGTGAAGGATCTGGTCTTGCGATGAGGCTCGCATAACGCCACATGGCTAATGGCTTCTACAAGCTGCGCAGCACACAACATGTGCTATGGTCAGCAGTAGAAGTTTTTTTTATGCTTTCAAACGCAAGCCACTTCTTGGAGCCGTCTCCTGTTTTCCCACCTTTCAGGAAGACCGGCTTCATCCTTGCGCCGGGTCTCGCCATCTCTCTTATGAGTGCATCCAGATGCGTTCCACAGTGCTAGAGGAGGACGGGACTATGCAGAAAGAAGATAAATGTCTTCCTGGCGGCGAGCCGCTGAGCTCTGTGCAGGCAATCCCGGTGTTCGATGAAGGATGGTGGAGGGAGACGAGAAGCAGATGGGCGAGTACCATACGCATGATGAAAAGAAACCAGGACGACGCCCGGCAACACCGGCAATGGTGATCGAGGTGCAGGTACGCCAGCCGTGGCGTGACTGTCCTATCTACACCTGGGATCGTGAACGAGACTGTATGCGCGTGACGGACATCTATCATGCCCAACCAGGATTACCGGCCGACCTCGCCTCGTTCCAGGTAGAGGGGCAGGTGGAATGCCCGCTGATCTTGCTGAGCACGTCGAGTTTTGCTCCGGGAACGCTCCTGCAAGCACGGTTGCTCGGTGCATTGTGCTACACCTCTGTCCACAACAAGGAAAGACCGTTCCCAGCGGATGGGTGGGTCTTCGTCGCCGTTGCGGAAGTCGATGCATCCCTGGCTGCCTATCACTCCATAGACATGCTCCCTGCGGCGCAGGTGGCAGCCATGAAGGCCTACGTGCAGACACAAGCGTGGGATGAGCTCCAGCAGAGTGCAGGAGAGATCGTCTCCTATGATGCTGAGACAGCGGCCAGATCTATCCGCGAGACGCGGCTGCTCTTGAAGCGCGAACAGCGGATGCGCCCCAAGGGGAAAGGCTGGCTCAGACGCGACGAGGAGGAAGAGAGGCCTGTTGCCTGGCGCGCTATCGAGGGCCTCTCCGAAGCTCTGCGTGCGCAGCTTCTTCATGAGAAAACGCTTCAGGCAGGTCCTACTGCGCCACATGCGCAGGCAGAACACCTGATTCGTTTCGTTCACCAGCGTTTCCAGCACGCACTGAGTGACCTCTTGCTCGATGATGAGCGCTTGCTGGCCTTCCTGGAGCGACCCCTGCTGCATCACCGGACGGGATGGTTGGGGATGCAGACATGGCGCTCCAACGAAGGGCTGTTCCTCATTACCGATCGGCAGGTCCTCTGGCTGCGCGATTTCCTCGCCCCGGGGAGCAGCTTCTTGCCTGGAGGCTACATTGCCCACATGGCCCCTTTGGAGCGGCTGCAAGGAATTGCGCTCCTGGCAGCGGGGAGGGCTCCAGGAGAGTTCGCAGGCCTCCTGGAGTCACAAGACTCACCGTACCAACGCCTGGTGATGGAGGTGGCGAGCCAGACTGGAAGCGAACTCTTCGCCATCGAGTTTCCAGACAAGCCGGAGATAGAAAAAGCGCTCGCGCGGATGACGAGCATCCTGCGTGCATTCCTGCCCTGCCCCAACGGTACGGATGACCGGCGCGTGCGCCGTCTTCCCAACGTCGAAGCATGGATGCCCCGAGGTGCGGAGGCCGAACAGCTCGCACTGCTGGGAGGGACGGTTCCTCCCGATACGGCTGAGCGGCTTGAGCGGCGGCTCGCCAGTCTGGTACAGGCACTGGAAGAGGAGCTGCTGGCAGAAGCTACCGTTCCGGCCCTGGAGGACTACAAGAGTCCGGCGCGCCTGGTCGCGCTCACACGCCGGGCGCTGCTTGTCCTCGAAGATGCTTGCGACACTTCCCGCCGCTCGGTGGGAGGACGTGCGGGCCCAACCGAGCACGTGCACCGCTACGACCTGGCAAAGATCTCATCCGCACAACTACGCCAGTCCCTGCTCGGGTCGAGCCTGAGCATCTTTGTGCCGCGGCCCGATGGCCATACCAGGCAGCACGTCTTTCCCTTTCACAGCCCGGCAATTGCCAGGTTTTTGCCGCTGTTCACGCGCCTGCGGCTCTTACTCGGCGGGCCGTATCGCACGGGTTGAGCGAGCGCTTGACAGGATGAGAGGATTCTCCTATGGAAGATATTGAAGAGAACCGAGCCGATGAGCAACATTGGAAAGCTCGCCTGCTCAATGAGAATCACCGTCGTTCACTTTCCACCGTCTTGCGGCGGGTTGAACTCGCGGTCTGGCGCCTGGAGGACCGGTTGACTCGGGAAACGCCTCCCCAGCTTGCTCTCACCCGTTTCACCGATCCACCTGATCCAGCCCAGCGGGCAGCGCTGCTGCGTCTCGTGCAACACGTCCGTCAGGAGGTAGCGGACCTCGCTGCAGACTACCACCTGGAGGTCACCGAGGAGAGCTTTGTGCGCAGCACGATGGGGGAGTTTAGTTTGTTATGGTGCGACTTAGAAGACAGCCGACCGCAGAAACTGCGCAGATACGGTGCCATCCACCCCCAGGCAGATGAGGTACTCGGACCATCAATCCAGCGGCTGATCGAACTCATGCTGGCGATGAACGACGTGACAGGCGGAAAGGATGTTAGTCCAACCGATAACCTTTAGAGCTTGATGGCTTGCTGGAGAGCAGAGGCTGCCGCTTCCGGTGTCTGGACCATAAAATGCTCCTGGTAGAGATGCTGGAGCGCGGTCGTATCAGTTCCCCAGATGCTCGGGGTGAGATAGAGCCTTGGGGAGAGCCGGGCATGCAGACACATCTCCTGGCTCCCGGCCACACCTGAGAACCATGCCAAATTGAAACTGTACACCCCCTGGGATGCTAGATGTTGAAGCGCCTGCCCTAACCCCCGGCAGAACTCATCCAATGCTTCAGCGGAAAGATCTAAGATCGTTTGGTGCTCTGGAAACAGGATGAGCGTATCTGCCAGCAGACTCTGGGAGACAAAGCTGGTAAGCCAGGCGCTTTGTGCCCCTCGTGCCACCCATCGCTCCCCCAGACGTTCTTCCGCTAAAAGCAAATCTGCCCAATAGGAACGTCCTTCCTCACGATAGTAGCGCAAGCTGCAGGTTAATTCCTCTTCGAGGGTATTGCCAGGCGCATCGGTAGCGAAGACCTGCAGGTGGGGATGGATTTGGGTCCCTCCTGAGGCGGGAAAGTAATTCCAGAAGACGAGCGCATAGGTCGTCTGTGGGTGCCGCTGGACATATTGCAGATAGTCCTGGCTGACACGGAAGGCATTAAAGAGCTGGGGTTGCGTGAATTCTCCCAGAGGCACGTAGTGTTCCTGGCTGATGACAGTAACCGCGCTATGTTCATCATATGGCACTAAGTTGGGGAAAACCACAGCCTCTCCGAGCTTCAGGCGTCCCTCTGGGACGATCTCGACTGGGAACCTGGGGGTTACCTCGAAAAGCCGGACAGGGCAGAAAGGGCAGGAAGGTTGTGAGATAGCAATCAATGGCTCAACATCCAGCGGGTGGAGGTGGAACCCCAGCCCATGAGCTACCCGTCCGCTGCGACCCGTCAAAGGGTCCCGGCGCATTTCGCAGGCAATGGTCGTTTCCTGGAAACCGGTGCGCGGATCAAGGTAGCGGGCAATTTTCTGGTGTCGTTCGAAGTGAATAGGCATATGTTCCTCGCTTTTCCGGCAGAAAGCACGGACTAGACAACGAAGTGCCGTCGATTGCTATGTTGTCTCCCCTTTTTTGAAGGAAGCCAAAGGACATGAGACCGCTGCAGGAAGTATACAACCTCATGAGCGAGGACGACGTGGTGATGCTCTGCCGGTCAGCCGGGCAACCAGGTATGGTACCCAGGCCTGCAAATGGGCACGCTGGCGCTCTCGAGTCAGCTTGCCCCCGTAGCGCTCGCTCACGTAGGCACGAGTCAGTTCGTCCAGAATAGCCGGATCGGGTGGTAGACGATCGCCAGAAGGAAGCTCTTGCGCGTTTGGCGCTGCGTTCTCCAGGTGGACGAGGAGACGCGCCTCATATTCGGCCGGGGTTTCCGCAGGCATCCGTGCCAGGTCATCCCTCTCTCTTGCCACAGCCTGGAGCATCTCGCGATAGCGACCGCGGGCGGAGGTGGGATCGAGCGGTTCAATAGCAGGCATATCACTCGTCCTGCGCCTCAGGCGCTTCCACCACTCGCGCCACCGCTCGCCTAGCAGCGTGCGTGCATCTAGCTCTTCGCGCACCTCTTCGACCCCCTCGTCATTCCTCCTCATCCGCCACCGTCGCAGGCTGGCTCCCACTAGCAGCAGCACCGCGAT
>WNGR01005318.1_pt1 | contig 16046 bp, 19 predicted proteins | sample 5407581 | NCBI WGS metagenome assembly WNGR01 (sample SAMN13153383, study PRJNA577476) | soil metagenome | isolation source: 80 cm soil or saprolite under Garry oak tree replicate 2 | place: USA:California | collected 2016-06-15 | reverse complement strand
CTAGTTCCTGTGGTTATCCCCTCCTCTCTTGAGGAGGGGTGGCGCGAAGCGCCGGGGTGGTATCACGACTTTCACTACCGCTTCTTCCCCAGCTCTCCTTTCGCGATCAGCCGCGCGAGATCCTCCGCGCCTCCGACCAGCACGCCCTTCACGAACACCATGGGAAAGGTGGGCCAGCCGGTCCACATCTTGAGGACGAGGCGGCGGCGCCACTCGCCGAGATAGCTGCCGTACTCGAGGTACTTGTGCGCGAGACCGGCGGCGGCGAGCGCCTTCCTCGCCTTCTTCGGAAACGGATTCATGCGCATGCCCACGACGACGATGTCGTTCGCCGCCACGGCCGCCTGAACTTCCTTCAGGCCATCGGTCCGGTAGCTCGCGATCTTCTCGCGCACGGCGGGATGGATCTGCGCTTCGGCGAGGATGGGGCGGGGCATGGGGTCTCCTTGTCTTCGGGACCTGCGGTGAAGATTCGCTGCGTCCCGGTGGTACGACTCCGGGACCGAAAAATCTAGGAACCACCGATCGGCAGCGGGCGCACGCGAACGCGTGACTCCTCGAACACGACAACAGCTCCGTCCTCGACGGCCTTTGCAACGGACGGAAGATTCGCAATCAGCAGTGCGAGTTGCTTGTCCGGAGACCGATCGACTCCTCGCCTGAAGAGAATCACCGAGGGCTTGCGTTCACCCTTCAACGCAAGGAGGGCGCTGAAGTCGGTATCCGCAGACACGATGACCCTTTCTTCACGAGCGGCGCGGGCAAAGACTTGCTCATCGTCCGCCGCCTGCAGTCCGTACTCCCGCACGTGCACCGCGTCATGCCCCCTTCGTCGGAGCCCGTCGGCTACGACGGGCGATAGGGCGTTGTCTACCAGGAATTTCACCGCGCGGTCAGCGGCAGCTCGCGCTCCCTGACCGCCTCGGCGGCGTATTGCAGGGCTTCGTTGATATCGGCGGCTTCAAGGTCTGGGTAGGCCTTGAGGATCTGCGTCTGGGTCATGCCTTCCGCCACCATCCCGACGACCGTCGCGACGGGAATGCGCAACCCGCGGATGCACGGCATGCCGTCCATCTGCTTGGGATTGACCGTGATGCGAGTGAACTTCATGGCATTGTCCTCGAAGGATTCCGTTCCGAATCGCGCGGGACCTTCACGCTGCGATGACTTCGTCCCGCACGAAATCCAGGCGGATCAGCCGAGGCTGAGTCCCGTCGTCGAAGTGGCAGCGAACGGCATCTCGCACCTTGTCGTGAAGCACGGCCATGGTGGCAGCCGGCGTAAAGATGGACTCGCCGACCGCGCGCGCAGCCAAACCTCCGTCCGGGGCGTCTTCCACCACGGAGATGATCTCGTCCATAGACGCGGATTCTAGCGCGCCTCGTGGCCACTCGCCACGAAGCCATTGCGCGGCTGCCTGCCTGGCCGTTTTCTTACTCCCCTTAGACCGCGGTCTCCGGAATATCCCCTGAGCGCTTCGGCCGGCCGCAATCAGCGCGCGGTTTTCTTTCTTCGGGTCAGGACCTTCTCCAGATCGGCCTCGGCTTCGTCGAACTCGCCGATCCGCCCCTCGCTGTATAGCTCGACCGGGAACGTCAAGTGTTTCCTCTCGTAAGCTTCGACGAGTTTCGAGAGGATGTTCAGACGCGCGCCTTCCGGTGTATCGGCGCGCGCGGACATCAGAGTCTCGATCTCTTTCAACGCTGCGCGGTAGTCCGTTTTTGTTCTGATCGGTTTGATTTCCATGGTGCCAAGGTGAAGGTGAATCTGCTCATTTGTCTTTGAGTATCTTCTCCAGCGCGGAGATCAGCTTGGGAACGCCCTTAGTTGCGATACTGTAGATCCGCTCATAGTCGATTTCGCCGTATTCGTGCGCAATCGCATTGCGCAAGCCGATGATGCCCTGCCATGGTATCGCGTGACGATTCCGGCGGCGCGGCGAAACGTTGCGCGCCGCTTCACCCGTGATCTCCAGCACGCGTTCGAGCGCGAGTCGAACAACTTTTCTTGACATGAGATCGTCGTAGCTAAGCCCGCTGATCAACTCGCGGGCCTCGCGTGCGGCATCGAGCATGTCCCACAAGTACGCGTCGTCCCGCTTTTCACGCTTCATAAATGACTTTGAGATCCGGCTCGATCGTTTTCCTGCGGTACGGATTTCTCATGATTTCGGGCGGCACCAGATCGACACGGCGGCCGTTGAACAGGGTGGAAAATTCCTTCTGCATGCATGTCGGGCCCGTCCCACAGAGAAGGCGCCTGCCCCGGCTTGAACTCGACCATGAGATCGACGTCGCTCTTCGAGGTCATTTCCCCGCGCGCGGCCGAGCCGAAGAGGCTCAGCTTCCTGACACCGTACTTTCGGCACAGCGCGGCGATCTTCTTTCCGGGAATGTGGAGCTTGGCCGGCCGTGCGCGGACGGCGTATTGCGCCTGGGGCTGTTTCAGCACCGCCGCCGGGCGAGCAGCCACCAGGACCTTGGCGACGATACTGCGCAACTCCTCGAAGATCGGCGAGCTGCGGTTGGCTTGGTAGTGCTTCTGATTGCCGAGCCGGCTGACCGTCACCAAGCCCGCCGCGGCAAGGCTCTCGAGCTCGCGCTGGACCGCGCCCACGCCCGCGCGCGCGGCGCGCACGATTTCATTCGCGTAGAAGCTGCGGTCGGAATTGCCGAACAGGAGGCCCAGTACCCGGCGCTGCGTTTTCGAGAAAAGCGCGTCGGACAGCCCGGATTCCTTCGTTCCCATATTGGGAATGATAGCTCCCACTCTGAGTTCTCGCAAGTGCCGGCAAGTGCCCTCCCGACGATACCTAAGAAATGCGCTACCCTGCCCGCTCCATGGACCCCTTGCCCCCCGCCGGACTGCAAAGCGAAATCCCCCGCTCGATTTCCCGCGAGGACATGGCGAAGCTGCCGATCCGCCGCTACGAGGGGAGGGTGTGTCTGGTGGCGACGCCCGGGAATCTGGAAGAGGCGCGCTCGGACCTGCGGCAGGAAAGCATCACCGGATTCGATACCGAGACGCGGCCGGCTTTCAAAAAAGGCGAGAGCCATCTGCCCGCGCTCGTCCAGGTCGCGACCGCGCGCGCGGTGTACCTCTTCCAGCTGCGTCGCACCGAGGTCTTCCCCGTTCTCGCCGGGCTCCTTTCCGAACCGCGCACCGTCAAGGCCGGCGTGTCGCTGGCGGACGACCTGCGCGCGCTGAAGAAAGTTTTCCCGTTCGAGGAAAAGAACATGCTCGACCTGGGCCTTGTCGCGCGCCGCTCAGGTCTAGGCCAGACCGGCGTTCGCAACCTCGCCGGCATGCTCCTCGGATTCCGCATCCCCAAAGGCACCAAGACCTCGAACTGGGCCGCGCGCGAACTTTCGCCCGCGCAGATCGCCTACGCCGCGACGGACGCCTGGGCCTGCCGCGAACTCTACCTGCGATTCCAGGACCTGGGACTGCTTCGGGCAAAGGCGCCGGCCGAAAGCGGCGCTGCTTCACGGGCATAGACCGCGAAGTTTGATATACTATTGATATCAAAGCATCGGACCTTTGGCTTCGAACCATGACCGCAAAGCGACCCGCCACCCCACGCAAGCCCGCCGGCATCCTGCTGCGCTACCGCGACCAGGACACCGCCTACGGCGTGACGCGCAAGACCACTGCCCGGATCGCCCGGACCCTCGGGCTGTCCGAGACGCAGGTCGTCCACGTCGCGCTCGCCAATCTGGCGCGGCAGACGCTGCCGCGCTACGAGCCCGACGACGGCCCGCTCACCCCGGAGCAGCTCGCGGCGATCGACAAGCTCGTTCCGCAGGGACGCTTCAAGCCCTCGAAGCGCCTGTTCTAAGGCGGCGGCTTTGGGTTTCTTTGTCCCGCCGGAACCGGGCGACATCGTTTATTGCCGTTTCCCGGAAAAGGGACTGCCCGGGCCGGCGCCCAAGCCCCGCCCGGCGCTGGTGCTCACGGTCGGCGAAATCGACGGCAATCCGCATGTCGCGCTTGCCTACGGCACCTCGCAGAACATGGACAGGCTGTATCCGGGTGAATTCCTGATCCGTCCCGCCGACGGCGAGGCGTACACGCTTTCCGGACTGAGCGTGCCCACCAAGTTCGATCTGCGCAGCGTAAAGGAGTTGCCGTACAACGGGCAATGGTTTCGGGTCCCGCCGGGCGCCCCGCACGGCCAGACGCCCAGGCTCGGCGTCCTGCATCCGAGCCTCGTGCGCCGCGCGAAAGCGGCGTTCGCTGCCGCTTCCAGAACCGGCCGAAGGTAACTTCAGCGCCGCCCGAACGCGGCGCGCTCCTAGACGACGTCCTCCTGCGGCATCGGCTTCTCCGCCGAAAGCGTCATCCAGCCGCGCGCGATGCGGTACAGCACCCACAGGCCCGTCAGAATCCAGATCACCACCGCGACCGGGAAGCCGATGAACGTGACGAACACCATCCCGCCCACCACCAGCCACAACAGCGCGAACCAGAACGTGCGGATCTGCCAGCCGAAATGCGAATCGAGCCAGGTGTCGCGCACCTCCGAGCGCTTCGCGTAATTGAGGATCACCGCGATGATCGACGGCCAGCCCGTCACGAAAGTCGTGACCACCAGCACCGAGCTCGCCAAGCCGGTGAGCGCGCTGAACGCGTGCAGCGCGTAAATCACGTGCGCGAGCGTGATCAGGCCTTCGCGGGGATGGCGGACGGTGGTTTCGGAGGCGGGGGATGGAGGAGTCATGTGTTCATGCGTCGATGATCGCGATCATAACCGTCCTTGACCGCGTGCTGCTAACATGCACTCACTTTGATTCGCCGGATGTCTTGAAATGAAGCTCTATACCTTCGGATATGAAGGTTTGGACCTCGATACCTTTATAGATCGATTGCAAGAGGCCGGTATTCGCCTGGTTGTCGATGTTCGCGAGTATCCGCTATCGCGAAAGAAGGGATTCTCGAAGAGCGCGTTGTCAGCGGCGTTGGTCGCACACGGGATCGAATACGTTTCCATGACCGTGCTGGGCTGCCCCAAGGCGATTCGGCAACGCTTCAAGCTGGACGCGGACTGGGGTACCTACGAGAGGAGCTTCTGCGGATATCTCAAGACTCAGGCGGACGCCGTTAGAGAGCTGGCTCTCGCGGCAAAGAGAAAGACGGCATGCCTGCTCTGTTTCGAGGCCGATTACAATCGGTGCCACCGGAGTCTGGTCGCTCGCGCGGCCGTCGCTGTCGGCGCACCGCAGCTGGTTCATCTCACCCGGGAAACAGAGGTTGCTGACGCTCCGCTTCGGGCCGCTGCCTAGGCGGGTAAATCAGGCTGTCCGCGAGCCATGTCTAAGTCGACGGAAGTGGCTTGAAATCCGGACTGTTCATCGGAGTTTTGCCGTGCGGCAAGCGGCCCTTTAGTTCGACCAGAATTCGACGTGCAGACGGTGCTGAATCATTGTTGAATCGAATAACCACCGCGGAAATTTCGTCCGAGGCCGCACTTACCAGGTCAGCGACCAGATAACGGGGTGCCCACCCAAGCATATGACAGTCTTGGCTTTGAAGCTGTACTGCATAGCCGGTCACCGGATTATTCAGCTCGACGGCGACTTGCAATCCTTCCTGCGGCCTTAGCAGCTCAGCACGCTCGCGCGCGGCATCGGATACATACCTCAGTCCATGCAGGAAAAATCGGCACGAAAACGTGCCGTCCTTGTCCTTTTGTAGCCGGGGAAACACTTCTAAATTGTCCGTCTGGCGTTCGCCGCCGGTCCGCGCCAGGATTTCGATCGGATCAGCATCCCGATCAAGGTCGAGCCAGCGCAGGTACTCTGCAAAATCCTTTCGCTTTGAACCCAGGATTCGATTCTGAAAAAGTGGAAAAAGCTCGCCGGATTCGTAACGTTGTCGGAAGCGTGGAAAAGCCGGCAAAGGCTCGAAACCGGTTTCTCTGTGAGCGCGTAGGGCACCTTTCGTGTATCTGAACACGTATGCCGGTTTTTTGGGCTCGGCCTCCAGTTGGCCGATTGGAAACCAAGCTCGGAGCGGGCTCGGTGCTTGCCACGCAACGTACAGGGTTCTCATACAGGGATCCGCCTAAGTCTATCTGAGGAGATACGTAGTAGTTCCAGCGCAAAGCGACGCGCTGTATTGGACATGCGGTCTTCGGGAACGTCGCTTATGACCGTCTCCACCGCATCTAGGTTCAACTCCAGGAAACGTTCGCGCCCATGCAGGAAATAATCCGGGAACCGCAAGCAGCCCAATCGTATCAGATCAAGAGGGTTGGCACCATGTCGATCGGTTGATTCGATGTAGATACCTCCATGAGCACTCTCTATGTACCGAGCGATGCGGCCAGCACTTAGCAGTTCCTCGCGGCGGGCATCCGTCAATTCCCTTCCGAGTGACGAAGCGTGGTCGAAGCTGGGCGCGACGACCACGGTCGAGCGCTTCGTTGCAAGTTCGAGTGAGAACAGTAAGCCCCAGTTTTCATGGTGACGGTCCGTGTTGCCGATGAGCGCATCGAAAGTCGCATAGGTCGCGAGTTCACGCAGAATACCTACAGCCCTGTCTTCTCGGAAAATCTTTCGAATAGTCAATTCGATGTTCTGCAGGGTGTGATCTGTCTGATGCTGTCGTTTGTGTTTGTCGTAGCCTAAAACCTGACCAGCAAGTAGTTCGTTGCCGTGCATCAGGACCTCGCCGACGTCCACATTGACGAAATTGTGGGAGGCGCATCCCCGCTTGCCCTCGTATTCGGCCAATTCGACCCGGGCAGCAGGCATTCCGGCGAGCTTGGCAATCTCTGCAGCCACTTTTTCCGCCCAGTCCTCTCCGGTATTGGACCGAGCCTCCTTGAAAAGCCAAAGCTGGTCGTTCTGCCGAAACCAGAACTTTGGCTTGCTCCCCAACTGCTCGATGTCGACAATTTCTTCTGCGCGGACGGATAGAACTGGATACGGCATAGCTAGTATGTTTTCAGAAATATCTCTAGGCGCCCACCCACTCGGCGCTCAATACCTCCGCCTGCTCCAGAACCGTCTGAGTCGCCTTCTCCTGCTTGTCCGGCGGGTAACCGTACTTGCGTAGAATGCGCTTCACGTAGACGCGCAGTTGCGCCCTCACATTGTCCCGAATAGTCCAATCGATCGTGACGTTCTTGCGCACAGTCGCGACAAGCTCTCGCGCGATCGCCTTAAGCGTGTCGTCTCCTAACACCTTCACGGCGCTGTCGTTGGTCTCCAGTGCGTCGTAGAAGGCCACCTCGTCGTCCGAGAGTCCAAGCTTTTCGCCCCGTGCGCCAGCCACGCGCATGTCCTTCGCGAGCTGGATGAGTTCCTCGATGACCTGCGCCGTCTCGATGGCGCGATTCTGGTACTTTCGCACTGCCTGCTCGAGCAGCTCGGCGAACGAGCGCGCCTGGACGACGTTGCGTTTCGCTCGCGCCTTGATCTCGCCCTTGAGAAGCTTCTGGAGCAGTTCGACGGCGAGGTTGCGCTGCGGCATGCCGCGCACATCGGCCAGGAATTCGTCAGATATGATCGAGATATCCGGCTTCTTGAGCCCGGCGGCCGCAAAGATATCCACGACCTCGCCGGACACCACCGCCTTAGAGATGATCTGCCGGATTGCGTGATCCAGCTCCTCGTCCGTCTTGCGCTCGCCGACCGTGCTCTTGGCAAGCACCGCTCGGACCGCCTGAAAAAAGCCCACGTCGTCCCGTATGCGCAGGGCGTCGGCGTGCGGAACTGCGAGCGCGAAAGCTTGGGAAAGCTCGGTGACCGCACGGAGCAGGCGGTTCTTGCCTTCCTCCTGCGCGAGGATGCACTCCTGCGCCGCCGGCAGCAGGGACAAACGATCCTGCGGCGTGCCGCTGGTCCACCGGCGCCAGTCGAAACCATGGAACAGGCTCCGGCAGACTTCGTACTTCTCGAGCATCAAGGCCACGGCTTCGGCCTGATCGAGTGCGGTCTTTCCGGTGCCGCCCGCTTCCGTGTAGGTCGCGAGCGCCTGCTTGAGCTCGTCCGCCAGGCCTAGGTAATCCACTACCAGGCCGCCAGGCTTGTCCTTGAACACGCGATTCACTCGGGCAATAGCCTGCATCAGCCCGTGCCCGCGCATCGGCTTGTCCACGTACATCGTGTGCAGACTGGGTGCGTCGAAGCCTGTGAGCCACATATCGCGCACGATCACGATGCGGAAGGGGTCCTCCGCCTCGCGAAAGCGATTAGCCAAGGTCTCGCGCCGCGACTTGTTGCGGATGTGGGGTTGCCAGTCGAGCGGATCGGACGCGGAACCGGTCATGACCACTTTGAGCGCGCCCTGCTCGTCGTCTTTCCCGTGCCACACCGGACGCAGCGCTACCAATTCACGGTAAAGCTCCACGGCAATGCGGCGACTCATCACGACTATCATCGCCTTGCCGTCCATCGTCGCGAGCCGGCTCTCGAAGTGCTCGACCAGGTCGCGTGCGATGAGCTTGATGCGCTTCTCGGAACCCACCACCGCCTCGAGCTGCGCCCACTTGGTCTTCAGCTTCTCCTTGCGCTGGACCTCCTCGCCCTCGGTCGCCTCCTCGAACGCGGGGTCGATCTTCGGCCGCTCGGATTCCTTCAGCTCCAGCTTCGCGAGCCGGCTCTCGTAGTAGATCGGCACCGTCGCTCCGTCGACGACGGCGCGCTGGATGTCGTAGACGCTGATGTAGTCGCCGAACACGGCGCGCGTGTTGGCGTCGGCCTTCTCGATCGGCGTCCCGGTGAAACCCACGAACGAGGCGTGCGGCAGCGCGTCGCGCATATGCCGCGCGAAGCCGTCGATGAAATCGTATTGGCTGCGATGCGCCTCGTCGGCGATGACGATGATGTTGCGCCGCTCTGAAAGTACCGGGTGACGGTCGCCCTTCTCCTCGGGGAAGAATTTCTGAATCGTGGTGAAGACCACACCGCCTGAGGCCACCTTCAATTTCTCGCGCAGGTCGGCTCGATCCGCCGCCTGCACCGGCGGCTGGCGCAGCAAGTCGCGGCAGGCTGCGAAGGTGCCGAAAAGCTGATCGTCGAGATCGTTGCGGTCGGTAAGCACTACGAGTGTTGGATTCTCCATCGCCGGATGCAGGATCATGCGGCCGGCGTAGAAGGCCATGGTCAGACACTTACCCGAACCCTGCGTGTGCCACACCACTCCCACACGCCGGTCGCCCGGTTCGCCGCCCGGCCGCTGCCCCGCGTCGTACCGCCCGAGAGGCTGCGCCGCCACCCTCTGAGCCGCGCGCAACGTCTCTTCCACCGCAACATTCACGGCATGGAACTGGTGGTAGCCGGCCATCTTCTTCGTGAGCTTGCCGCCGCCGGGGTCCTCGAACACGATGAAGTAGCGGAGCAGATCGAGAAAGCGGCGCTTCTCGAACACACCCTCCAGCACCACCTGCAATTCGGACAACCTGGAAGAAGCATCTTCGCGCCCAGCGATCGTGCGCCAAGGCTTGAACCATTCCTTGCCTGCGCCGAGCGAACCGATACGAGCCTGCACGCCGTCGGAGACCACCAGCGCCGCATTGGTAGCGAACAATGCCGGGATCTGCGCTTGGTACGTCTGAAGCTGCTGAAAGGCAGACCACACCGTAGCATTCTCGTCGGCAGGGTTCTTCAACTCGATCACAGCCAGCGGCAACCCATTGACGAACACGACCACGTCCGGACGGCGCGTGTGCTGCCCTTCCGACACGGTGAATTGGTTGACGGCCACCCAGTCGTTATTGCCGGGCGTGTCGAAGTCGATCACCTGTGCCTGCGCGCCCGCGATGGACCCATCGGGCCGCCGATACTCTACCGTCACTCCGTCCACGAGCATTCGGTGCACCGCACGGTTGCGATCCACGACTGACTGCGCATCGGTGCGGGCGAGCTTGCGGAATGCATCCTCCAGCGCCTCGGCAGGCAGCTCGGTATTGATACGCACGATAGCTTGGCGCAGGCGCCGTTCCAGCACCACGTCGCGGTAGTTCGGATCGCTGCGTTCTGCGCTCGGCATATCCAACGCAATCTCGGGGCCGTTCAGAATTTCGTAACCCAATCCCTCCAACCAGGCGAGTGCCGCGTTCTCGACGACAGACTCGGTGAAGCCACCAGCACTCATTTCAACAGCCCTTTGTTCATTTCCTCATCTGCTGCGTCACGCTTCTTGATGTCGCCTGCCAGTTCCGAATAGAGCACTGGATCATAGGCGTGTAACACTTCGCTCACGTGGTAGGGTTTGCCACACAGCTCAACTGTTCCATATTCGCGATCGATGAGCCGATCGTCGTCATCGGTGCGCTTAGGAAGATCATCGCCAGATCGTGAAGCCAGATGTTGCTCAAGGAGTGACTCCACATCCGGAACATCGAACAAGACGGTAAAGACCCACAGCGCCGCTCCGCGAATTCCCTCCAGCTCTCGAGCCTGGGGAATCGTGGCACCGCCCACGTGGTACTGGCCGTTACGAATCTCGTGATACCAAATGAATTTCGCTTTGTCGCAAGCCATGGCCAAGTTACGGCTTTTCACTTCGATCTCGAGAAACTCGATTTTCGTATGAAAATTTTCAAGCCACTTTTCAACGTCGTCCTTTAGGTACGTTCGGTTCTGCCTTTGAATCGGATGGAGGTTCAGGTACGTGTGGATCGCGACCTCGATGGCGTTGTCGAAGCCGACGACTGCAATCCGGCGGTCGAAGTCCTCGCCGTAACGGTAGTGCATCTCAGCATGAAGAATAATCTCGAACGGACCAAGAGCCCAAGGTGTGAGCGTGCTCATGAAACCCCACCATCAATGCGCTCGGCGTGTGCAATCAGAATTTCACCGGAGACCAGTTTAGGCAGCAGTGCATTGCGCACATCCACAAGTGAGCGAGCTTCGACAAGATGTTTTGGAATCGCAGTGATCAGCGGGCCGATATATCGGTCTGCAGCGTCGAGCAGCGCCCGCGACGGGAGGACAACCCTTGCCTCTGAAAGGTGATGCCGCTGGATGTGGCCCATCGTTGTTGCTTTAGCCGCTGCGGTGTGTCGGAAATCCGCTAGGTGATGGTGTATCCAGAGGTAGTACAACCACTGTGGATAATTGACAGACGTGACCTTGAATAGATGCTGATTCAGGGCCCCTCGCCCGCCAGCCCACAGAACACACTCGAGCGACCCGGACCATGAGAACAGCACATCACCGTCCTCGACGATGTAGTCCGGTTCTAGGTCCACGCTCGCGGCGTCAGCACCATCTGTGTTACCCGCTCGAAGTTGAGCAATCTTGATAACCGGAAGCGAGCGCCCGTCCTTCGGTGGGTACTTTTGGAGAGCAAGCCCATTCAGAAAGCGTGCGATCTCATCGAGGCTACGTACCTCCCACCCCTTCGGAATCTCTCCCAGCTCCGAGTCCTCGAAGGAATCCGGGAACAAGTCGGCGAGGGGCTGGGGCAGGCCGAGGTCGCGGCCTTCGGCCTTGGCGTGGACGAGGTCGAAATCTATGAACCACGACTTGAAGAGCGCTCGCGCCATCGCCTCCAGCGTCTCGCTCATCCGCCGGTTCAGTTCGATCTTAGCGTCCAACGTACCCAGAATGTGAGCGATAGCACGTTGTTCATCTAAAGGGGGAAGTTCAAAACGGAACTCTTCAATCCGAGAGGGCGCGGTATGCAAAATCTTGGTGCCACTCGCCGAGGTCACGAGTTCACGATTGAAGTCGGGCCAGAGAAAGAGCCAGTATAAGAAATCGAGTTCAACCCTGGCTCCTTCCCTAACGACGACTTTGCCGAGACGTTGGTTGTGCAAGTACACACGGCCATCATTTGGAACTCTCGCAGGGATACCGAGAATTTCGCCACCCGCGGTCTGGCAGGTCATAATCAGCAGAATATCGCCCGGTGCAAGTTCGTACTCTTTCGGGTAGCTGTCTCGATATTCCTTGACGGAAGTCTCGGCGAACCGAAATCCGCCCGTGTACTGGAAGTTGCCAACACTGACCACAATTGGTAGGCCCGTCAGCTGCTCATCGAAGTACTCGCTCTTAAAGGGCCACCCGTGTCTGATCTGGACGAGTTCGCCGAGCTTGAATGGCGCCCAGCCGCTAACCGCCATATCCAAGCTCCTTCAGGTTGGCGGCTATCGCAGCATTCAGCTTCGCGGCTTCGGCTTGTTGCTCGCGCAGCGTCGCCGCGAGCAGCTTCATTTTCTCTTCGAATGGCTCGGCGTCATCGTCTGCAGCCTCGGTACCTACGTAGCGCCCGGGCGTGAGCACGTATCCGTGCTTGCGGATGTCTTCGAGCGTTGCGTTCATACAGAAGCCAGGAACGTTTTCGTACTCGCCCGCGTCCTTGTCGCCACGCCAGGCGTGGTAGGCGCCGGCGATCTTGGTGAGGTCATCGTCGGTCAGCTCGCGATGCGTGCGGTCCACCATCGTGCCCAGCTTGCGGGCGTCGATGAAGAGCGTTTCGCCGCGCCGGTCTCGGAACCTTCCATTCTTCTTGCTGCGCGCGAGGAACCATAGGCACACCGGGATCTGCGTGGAGTAGAAGAGCTGCCCTGGCAGCGCGACCATGCAGTCCACCAGGTCGGCCTCGATGATGCCCCTGCGGATTTCACCCTCGCCCGACTGGTTGGACGACATCGAGCCGTTGGCAAGCACGAAGCCCGCGAGCCCGGTGGGCGCGAGGTGGTGGATGAAGTGCTGTACCCAGGCGTAGTTGGCGTTGCCTGCGGACGGCACACCATAGACCCAGCGCTTGTCTTCCTTCAACAGTTCGCCGCGCCAGTCGCTATCGTTGAAAGGCGGGTTGGCGAGCACGTAGTCGGCCTTGAGGTCGGGGTGCTTGTCGTTGTGGAAGGTGTCGCCGTGGGCGATCTGCGCATCGATGCCGCGGATGGCGAGGTTCATCTTGGCCAGGCGCCAAGTAGTGTAGTTGGACTCCTGGCCGTAAATGGAGATGTCGCCGAGCTTGCCGCTGTGGGCCTCGATAAACTTCTCGCTGTTGACGAACATGCCGCCCGAGCCGCAGCAGGGGTCGTAAACGCGACCCTTGTAGGGCGCGAGCATCTCGACCAGCACGCGCACCACGCGGGAGGGCGTGTAGAACTGGCCGCCCTTCTTGCCCTCGGCACTGGCGAACTGCGAGAGGAAGTATTCGTAGACGCGACCGAGCGTGTCCTTGGCGCGGTCGGCCGGCGCGCCCAGCGCGATGTCGCTCACAAGATTGATAAGCTGGCCGAGGCGCTGCTTGTCGAGACCTGTGCGTCCGAAGTCCTTCGGCAGCACGCCCTTGAGCGAGGGGTTGTCGCGCTCGATCGCGGTCATCGCGTCGTCCACCAGCGTACCGATGGTGGGCTGCGGGGCACTGGCCTTCAGGTGTTGCCAGCGCGCCTCTTTCGGAACCCAGAAGATGCTGGCCGCGCGGTACTCGTCCGGGTCCTCGGGGTCCGCACCTTGTTTCTTCTGAGCATCGAGCTCGGCGTGCTTGGCCTCGAAGGCGTCGGAAATGTACTTCAGGAAAATCAAACCCAGGACGACGTGCTTGTACTCGGCCGCATCCATGTTGTTGCGGAGCGCATCGGCAGCGGCCCAGAGTTTGGCTTCGAGGCCGGTGTTCGCGGTAGCGTCGTTATTCTTGGATTTGCTATTCGGCATTAGTCCACCTTGTGTGGTGCGTACCGTGTAGGTGAGCCTCTACGTTCCTTCAGAGGCGGCAGGGAAGCACCTTTCAATACTCACGAAAGAATAGCACCGTGGACACGTGAGACCCCGCGCGCTTTATCGCTCTGGTTTGCTCGAAGTGAAGTGAACCGGGGCCGCCAAAAACACAACGGGCGACCTCGGCCGCCCGTCTCGAAGTTAAGGCGCCTTACGCCACTTTCCTCCCAACCACCCCAAATAGCGCCGGCACAGCCTTCTCCTTCCCACGCTCGCTCTTGGGAGCCGCTTCGACGTGACGCTCTTCCGCCTGCTGGTGGCGGTGGTACTCGAGCTGTTCCTGGCGAACTGACTGCTGGACTTTTTCCGAGGGCAAAGCGGGCAGGGGCTGCCGCTCCGGCCGGCGTCCGTCCCTCACCCGCTCGCCGCGCTCGCGCCCTCTCCCAGAGGGAGAGGGTTGGGATGCTCCGCGCATCGGGCCCACGGGCCGGCGTTGGCCGTTGCCCTGGTTCCGTTGCGCGTTGCCCTGGTTCCGCTGCGCGTTACCCTGATTCCGTTGCGCGTTGCGCTGGCCGCCCGAGTTGCGCGGCTGGTGCTGGCGCTGTTGTCCACGGCGTCCCTGCGGTTCGGGTTGCGCGCTGTGGTAGCCCGAGCCCACTTCGAAGCCCGGGATGACCTGCTGCTCGATTTTCTTGCCGATGAGCCGCTCGATGTCGCGAAGGTAGGAGCGGTCTTCGCCCGAGATGAGCGACACCGCCTGCCCGGATTCGCCCGCGCGGCCGGTGCGGCCGATGCGGTGGACGTAGTCTTCCGGGACGTGCGGCAGGTCGTAGTTCACGACGTGCGGCAGCGACTCGATGTCGAGGCCGCGCGCGGCGATGTCGGTGGCGACGAGCACCTGCAGCTCGCAGTCTTTGAAGCGCTGCAGGGCCTTCATGCGCTGCGGCTGGCTCTTGTTGCCGTGGATCGCGGCGGTTTCGATGCCGTCGTTCTCCAGCTGCTCGGCGAGCCGGTTGGCGCCGTGCTTGGTCCTGCAGAACACCAGCACCTGCTGCCAGTTGCCCGACTTCACTAGGGGCGCGAGGAGCTGGCGTTTGCGGTCCTTGTCGACCGGGTGCGCGACCTGGCCGATCAGCTCGATCGGCATATTGCGCCGCGCGACCTCAACGGTAACAGGGTCGTGCATAAAGCCCGCGGAGAGCTTTCTCACTTCGTCCGGAAAAGTCGCCGAGAAGAGCAGGTTCTGCCGCTTCGCGGGGAGTAAAGCCAGCACGCGCCGGATATCGTGGATAAAGCCCATGTCGAGCATACGGTCGGCCTCGTCGAGAACGAGGATCTCGACTTGGCGTAGGTCGATCGTCTTCTGCTGCACGTGATCGAGCAGGCGCCCGGGCGTCGCGACGACGATGTCCACGCCGCGGCGCAGCTCCTGGACCTGCGGCTCGAAGCCCACGCCGCCGTAGACCACGGCGGTGCGAAGCTTCATGTGCTTGCCGTAGGTGCGCACGCTCTCCTGCACCTGCGCCGCGAGCTCGCGCGTGGGCACGAGGACGAGGCAGCGCACCGGATGGCGCGCGGGCGAGTGGCTGACGTTCGCTTTCGAAGCGAGGAGCTGTAGCATCGGCAGCGTGAACCCGGCGGTCTTGCCGGTGCCGGTCTGGGCGGCGCCGAGAAGATCGCGACCTGCGAGGACTACGGGAATGGCTTGCGCCTGGATGGGGGTGGGGACGGTGTAACCCTGCTCGGCGACTGAGCGGAGCAGCTCGGGACTAAGCCCGAGATTCTGGAATGACGTTTCGATGAAACTCTCCTAATGTTTATCAGGAGGAGGATGTGGAAGGGCTAAGCCCTTCCTGTTGAAAACCGCTCCTGAAATCGGCCTGGGAAGGGCTTTGCCTTCACACCGGTTCAGGCAGAGAAACTGCTTGAGAAAATTCGGGGAACTTGGGAAGAACCGCGAAGAGGCTGTAACGCTAACCGGATAACGCGTAACAGAAACCTTGGCGCGCACTATACAGGGGTTTGGGGCGGGGCGCTTGGGTTTCGGAAAAGGGGTGGGTTGCACCGGATCTCAGGCAGAGGCGTGCTGCCTGGCACGGACTTCGTCGTACATCGCGTCGGGCGCGATCTCGGCGCCGTTGGGCCAGGTGACCACGCCGTCCTTGAGGCGCGCCTGCGCGAAGTAGGTATCGTCGGCGAGCGGTGCGAGGACTCCGTCGACCTTGTCCTTCGACAGGTCCACGATGCCGGACAAGCCGTCGGCAAAAGTCACTTGCAGCTTGTGACCGGGGAGGGCTTTCAGTTTTGTCACTTTCCAGGGAATCATCTGCGTTACTCCAGCGGTCGAATTCTGAATGAGCGTGGCTAGTCTTCGGTCACGTGCGGATGCGCGCGCACGCGATGCCGCGCTTCCTCAACCACCAC
>WNGR01017226.1_pt1 | contig 16047 bp, 16 predicted proteins | sample 5407581 | NCBI WGS metagenome assembly WNGR01 (sample SAMN13153383, study PRJNA577476) | soil metagenome | isolation source: 80 cm soil or saprolite under Garry oak tree replicate 2 | place: USA:California | collected 2016-06-15 | reverse complement strand
GGATGATGCCGCGAACGGAACGCGTAGTCTTCGCGATGCACGGCCTCTCCTGTGCCAGTTGCGCGATCGACGTGGGGCGGGCGCTGAGGAAAATGCCGGGCATTCACGAGGCGAACGTGAACTACTTGATCGACAAGGGCATGGTGGAGTTCGACCCGGAGGAGACCTCCTGGGACTCCATTGAGAGGGCCCTCGAGCAGCGCGGTTACCGCGTGATGCGGACCCGTCGAGAGGCCTCTTCGATTGTCGCGACCGATACCGATGTCAAAAACCTTATCCAGTCTTGAGACGACGCCCGGTCGTCATGGGCTGGATTAGCCGCCGGATTGCGGGCTTCGTCACGTTCGCCATCGTGACCGCGGTCCTCGGCGCGTATGCCGCGACGAGAGGATTGATCTCGGGGGAGCCGACTCTGAGCACCGCCACGGGGGCTTTCATCCTCGGGATCGCATTCCTTCTGTCCCTCGCCGTCACGTCGAACATGAAGCGCAAGGACCAGACTCGGAAAGCGTGGGATGACTACACCCGGGCGTGGCAAGAGTATTACGCGCGGATGTATCCCAGCTACGGCCGCCAACGATAATCCGTCGCGCGCAATCCTCATTTCCCGGACGGTCGTGTCCCGGGGCGTGTTCTTCGAGCAACGTCTGATCGGGGCGATGCGAAACTTCGGATACGTGATTGGAGACCCCGCCACCAAGGTCGCTGCCGTGATCGATCCGAGCTTCGATGCGCGGGTGCTCCAGAAGGCCGCCGCGGAGAACGGATACGCGATCGAGCTGATCTTCAACACCCACCACCATGCGGATCACATCTACGACAACGGGCGCTTGGCCGACGAGACGGGGGCCAAGATCGCTGCGCATCGCCTCTCGAACGTGGCGAAGGACGTCGTCTTGGAGGACGGCCAGATCGTGGGCGTCGGCGACTTGAAGGTCAAGGTCGTCCACACGCCGGGTCACTCCCCAGACTCGTGCTGCTATATCGCCGCCGGTCGCGTCTTCACGGGCGATTGCCTATTCGTCGGGGATTGCGGACGCGTCGACCTTCCCGGTTCGAGCGTCGAGCAGATGTACGACTCCTTGTTCAACCGCGTCCGGAAGATGGACGACGCGCTCGTCGTGTGTCCCGGCCACCACTACGGACCGAAGCCTCTTTCGACGATCGGCGAGGAGAAGCGGACGAACTACACGATGCAGCCCCGGACCTTGGAGGAGTTCATCCGGTTCATGGCGTCGCCCTAACCGGTCGGGACGTCCGCGACGATCGCCTCGGGTTTCGCTTTTGGCTTGCGTTTCCTCGGCGCCTTCTTTGCTCCGCCCTTCGCGGACCTGCGACCTTTCCCGTTCTTCGCGGGACACTTCATGTTGAGGCACAGGATCCACGGGGGCCGTCCGCGGGAAATCACCTTGATGATGGGGTGTCCGCACGCGTTGCATCGGTCTTCCGTCGGCACGATGAGCCCGCGTTGCGGGAGCGGGTAAGAGTTGTCGCATTTCGGATAGCTCGAGCAGCCGACGAACCGCTTGCCGTACGTCCCGTGCCGGATGCTGAGTTCCCCATCGCCGCATTTCTCGCACCGACCGATGAAGTTCTTCTCCCGAACGGTCGGACAATCGGAGGCGACGCAGTACGTCGTCGTGCGCCCTCGGTCCGCGTGCTTGATCATCGGGGCGCCGCACTCCGGACAGTTCTCCTCGGCGCTTTGGACGGTCCCCATCTGCGGGAGCGGATGCGTATTCCGACACGCCGGGTATCGATCGCACCCGAGGAAGCGCGTCCCGCGGCGGGATCGGATGACCGTCAGGTTCCCCTCCTTGCAGAGGTTACACTTGCCGATGTAGTTCTGCTCGCGGAGTGCGGCTTCGATCTCCTGACCGATCGCCTCCCGGTTCGCCTCGAGGGTCTCGAGGACCTCGCTGAGCATCTGCTGGGACTCCCGGACGACGTCCTCCCGCGCGCGGACGCCCGTCGCGATCCCTTCCATGTCCGCCTCCAGGTGGGCCGTCATCTCCGGCTGGGTGATGCGCTGCGCGTGATCCTCCAGTGCCTCGATCACCGCCCGCCCGCTCGTCGTGGGCCGGGGATACTTTCCTTCGATGAACTTCCGGTCGTTCAGCTTCTTGATGATCTCGTGCCGCGTGGACTTCGTGCCGAGCCCGAGCCGCTCCATCTCCTGGATTAACGATCCTTCGCTGTAACGCGGTGGCGGTTTCGTCTGGTCGTCCCGCACGATGACGGGTCCCGCCCGCTCGACGGTCTCGTCGACGGCCAGGGACGGCAGGACCGCCTCGCGGACCGTCCAGTAGGGGTAATACTTCCGCCATCCGGGCGACGTCATCCGATATCCTTGGGCGACGAACATCTGCCCGCCGAGATCGATCTTTGCCTCCGACGTAAGTGCGATCGCGGACGGCGCGACGGTCGCGAAGAATCGACGCACGACCAGTTCGTAGATTCGCCAGTGGTCCTCGCGCTTCACCCGTTCCCGGGTGACGCCTTGGACGGGATAGATGGGCGGGTGGTCGGTCGTCTCCGTCCGCCCGCGGCTCGGCAAAATGCGCTCCTGCGCGAGGAGTTCTCGCGCCTCGTCCGCAAAGGGCGAGTCGGCGAGCTTCTCGAGGACCGACCGCAGGCTGACCGACGACGGGTAGACCGTGTTGTCCGTCCGCGGGTACGAGATGAAGCCGGACTGGTACAGGTCCTCGGCGATCCGCATCGCCTGCGCCGCGCCGAAGCCGAGTCGGTTCGCCTCTGTCACGAACATCGTCGTGTTGAATGGCGGGGGCGGCCGCTCCTCGCGTTCGTTCTGGATGTACTCGCGAACGAGGCCCCGGGACGCCGCGTCGGCTTCGGTCTGCGCCGCTTGCGCCTCCCGCCGCGCCCAGAAGGGACCGTGCTCGTGGTCCGCGTCGAAGTCGACGGGAGCGCCATCGACGTCCTTCCGGAACTTCGCGTGAAGGGTCCAGTAGTCCTGCGGGGTGAAGTTCTCGATCTCGCGCTCCCGATCGACGATCAGCGCGAGCGTCGGGCTCTGAACCCGGCCGACAGAGAGGAAGTCGCGCCCCATCTGCTTCGAGGCGACGGACAGGAACCGCGTGAGCACGGCGCCCCACGCGAGATCGACGGACTGCCGTGATTCGGCGGACCACGCGAGGGGATAGTCGACGTCCACGAGGTTCGAGAATGCCCGCTCGATGTCCCACTTCGTGAGCGCGGAGAAACGCGCGCGTCGGATCCGGATCTCCGGGCGGGCCTCCTTGATGATCTCGAGCGCCTCGACGCCGATCAGCTCGCCTTCGCGGTCGAAGTCCGTCGCCACGATGACCTCGTCGACGTCCAAAGCTAGCTTGCGGAGGGCGGCGCCGATCTTTCCCTCGGTGACGACCTTCTGCGGCTCCGCCCAGACGAGCTCCTTGAGGTCGACCCGCGTCCAATCGTTGAGGGCCTCCGGATAGTCGAGGTTGATGATGTGGCCTCGCAGGCCGATGACGCGCACGCGGTCCTCGCCCTGCATGAACTCGAAGACGGTCGTCCCGTCGCCATGGGAGCGCTTCGCCTTCCCGTCGCTGAGGATGGTCGCGATTCGAATGGCCGCGTTGAACTTCTCCGTCACGATGAGCCGGCGCACGGAAGGGTTCGCACGAAGGGGGCTCTATTTAACGATTTGGCGCTGGGGCTCTGTAACTGAAACCTGCGTTTTGATACCTGCTTGACGGCTCGATGATCCCTGCGCCGGTGACTCGGCCTCTTTGACGGTACCAGGCGGATCGGTCGTCCCTTTCGTTGATACGAGGCGCTCAGATTTTCACTTTCGGGCATCTCCCTTGGGAAGCTTGACGTGCGCCTCGTCTCCAAGGTAGTCGGTGGACATCCATCGGGCCCTGGTCTTCCAAATCCGGTGGGATGCCCCGCCGCTGGACTGGCTCCTCGCGGAATTTCGGCTGTTGGTCAACGAGTCGATCCGCATCGCCCTTCGAGAGGACATCCGGTCTCGGGCCCGACTCGCTCGCGCCGCCTACCAAGTTCTGAGCCGTAGGCATGTCGTCTACAAGCAGTACATCCCGGCGGCCTTCGAGGTCGCGCTGGCCGTCCTGAACGCGCATCGCCGGCGTCTGAATCGAAAGAGACGGTCCTCCGTCCCGTTCATGCGGCGACTCATGCTCAAGGCGGAGAACCAAACCTATTGGCTCGACCGCGAGACGGGACGCCTCCGCATCCCGGTCCGAGGGACGGAAGGTGTGCAGCTTCACCTGCCTCTCTCCGAATGGCACCGCTCTTTCTTGAGTGATCCGTCGTGGGGCCTCGGTTCCCTCACGGTGGTCCCGGGCAAGATTATCCTCGTCGTCCGGAAGCAGGCGCCGAAGGCGTACGAGCCGGAGGGGGCGATTGCCCTCGATACGAATGAAGACTCGTTGGACGGAGTCGTAGCTTCCGGTGGGGGCATGGTCCCGACGAGTCTTCCACTTGGTGGCGTTCGGCGAATCCAAGCAACCCACTTCAGACGCCGACGACGGCTCGCGGCGAAGAAGGCGCACGATCGCAGGGTCATGCGCCGCTTGTTGAGCCGAGAAGGACGCCGGGAGAGGAATCGCGTCCGTCAGAGGCTGCATCTCGTCTCGAAGGGACTCGTGCAGTTCGCCAAGAAGGGCAAGGCGGCGATTGTCCTCGAAGATCTCACGCTCCACGGCGCGGGAGGTCGATCCCGTCGCATGAACCGGCGGCTCTCTTCCTGGCCTCATTCCGAAATCCATCGTCAGATCGAGTACAAGGCCGCCCTCGCCGGCGTGCCCGTGATTAAGGTCAACCCTCAATGGACGTCGAAGACCTGCCCAGTGTGTGGCGCCCGGCGCCGAGATAGGGTGGGCCCGGTGTTCGTCTGCCTGATGTGCGACTGGGAGATGGATCGACAGATCAACGCGGTCCTGAAGACCGCCTTGGCCTCGAACGAGGCCTTGGCAAGGGCTGTACGGTTCCAGCCCGGTGCCCTCCGCGATGACGTCGTGAGTCCCCTCTACGACCCGCTCCGAGGAGGAGCGAGCGCACGGGAGGAGCCGAGCGGGGTGGAGTAATCTTGGGTACCGACCCAACCTTACAGAACCGGCGCTGGATGTTCCGGTGGGATGGTTCCTCGCGCGCGTTAACCGCCCGCGCACGCAGGCGTCGGCTAGGGTGTTTTCATGCGCGAGAACGTCCGCCGGAGCGAGTCCGCGGCGCCGCGCGGATCGGCCGCGTCCATGATCGCGGAGACGACCGCGATGCCGGCAACCCCGCGACGTGCGAACAGTCCTGCGTTGTCCTCTGTGACGCCTCCGATCGCGAAGACCGGGAGCCGGGACCGATCGACGACGCCGTCGATGACGTCCAGCGAGAGCAGGGGCTCGTCGGGTTTCGTCGGGCTCGGGAAGAACGGGCCGACGGCGATATAGTCCGCACTCGCCCGTGCCGCGGCGTCTTCCTCTCCCGGCTTGCCATAGACCGTCATCCCGATGATCGCGCCGGGGCCGAGGATGGACCGTGCGACGACCGGTGACGGATCGTCCCGGCCAACGTGTACGCCGTCCGCGTCGAGCCGTCGCGCCAGTTCGGGATCGTCGTTTACCAGAAAGGGCACGTCATGGGACGTGCACAGTTCTCGGAGTGCGTGGCCCACCTTTTTCCGTTCCGCGTCCGAGTATGCACCCTTGTCGCGCAGTTGGACGACCGAGACGCCGCCGTCGAGCGCCGCCCCGACGATCGACACGAGGCGCTCCACGGGCCGTTTCGGCGACGTCACAAGGTACACGCCATGAAGCGTGCGCTTCGGCCTCGAAAGGCGCGTCAGGCGATCTCCCCGGTGAGGGCGCGGCTGAAAGCGACCCAGAATGGATCCCGGTCGGCCGGTTGGAAGGCGCGGCCGCGGTCGAGGCAGGCCTGCCCGTTCTTCGTGAATGCCCCGATGTCGACCGCGAGGATCCCTTTCTGTTTGAGTCTCCCGATCACGTCGCCCGCGACCTGAGGGTCCGCGGCGATTAAGAGGGTCCCCTCGCTGATCGCGTCGAGTGGGTCCATCTCGAACACCTCGGATACCTCGGTGACCGCAGGATCGACGGGGACCTTCGTGAGATCCACGTCCACACCGGTCCCGGACGCCTGCGCCATCTCCCATACCGCGTTCCGAACCCCGCCTTCCGTCGCGTCGTGCATCGCCCAGACCCCGCGATCCCGCAGGCCCACGGATGCGGCCGCGAGCGCGTCATCGACGGTGCTCATCGACTCGAAGAGGTCCCGCGCGCGTCGCGTCGTCTCCGTTCCCACCCGCTTCTCCACGAGGTCCGCGAACGTGTTCGACAGGATGGCCGTCGCCTCGAGGCCCGCGGTCTTCGTGACGACCAGGCGGTCCCCCGGGCGCGCCATGTTCGCGGTGACCCAGCCTTCCCTTGGCGCGATTGCGAGGAAGGTCGCGCCGCCCACCATGGGATACGCGCAGCCCTCGTATCGCCCCGTATGGCCTGTGACGATCGCGGCGCCGTACTTCTTGCATTCGCGGTCCATGACCCGGAGCATCGTTTCGATCTGATCGTCCTCGATGTCCATCGGGAGGTTCCAGTCGAGCGTGATGTACTGCGGCGCGACCCCCGACGTCGTCAGGTCGGACGCCAGGATGTGGAACGCGAACCACGCGGCCCGCTCCCAGCCGTACGGAGGAACGATGTAGATCGGGTCCGTCGTCGAGATGAGCGCCCGGCCGTCCGGCAGATGAACGACGCCGACGTCCACGCCGTTCGCGGGAAGGCTCGGCTCACCTTCCCCATCGGATACTTGCTCGGGGCCACGTTCGGAGGACTCCTAGGTTCCCCGGGCTGAAAACAACCTCATGTTCCCTACGCCGGCATGACCCGGATCAGGTTCCAAGGGTCTATCCCTCATGTGGGATACTCTCAGCCCCTCTGGGGCTCCCCGCTCCGGCGAGGCGACGAGGATATATGAACTTCCCGGGCGACTACCACCGATTATATGGACCCGAGCTGTCGAACGCTCCGATGAGGGCGTCCGCGATATCGCTCTCCGTCGCTCGGTCGTTCGCGGTCACCTGAATCCGGCCGCACGCGGCGCATCGGACGGCCGGCATCGTCAGCTCGGCGCGGAACGGATATCAGCCCTTGAGATCCAGCGGGACGGAGAACGTCTCGTTCCTCGGGTTGACGGGATCAATCGGTCCTCGGCACGCGGAGCAAGACCACTGCTTTGTGCGAAGGCCCTTCGCAGACGCGTAGGGGATCGCCTCCGCGAGCGGGAACAGGACTTCGGCAGGGAACTCCGCGTGAACCATCGCTTTGGAGCCGCATTGCGGACAGACGACGTATGGAAAGTCGAAGAGGGTGGCCGTCACACGGCCGTGAGTCCAGCTCGCCGTCTTCGCCGTTGCGTCTTCCATCATCCCCATGCATTTGCGGTAGTTCATGGATGCCACCCGCTCAGGCCGGGCCGAGCAGCCGGGCAACGTCGGCCGGATACTCAGCGACCGGAACCCCGGCGTCCGCAAAGGCCGCTACCTTCGACTCCGCCGTGCCCTTGTTCCCTTGGATGATCGCGCCCGCATGTCCCATCCTCTTTCCGGGCGGCGCCGTGCGACCGGCCACGTACGCCACGACTCCTTTCGACACGTGCTTCCGGACGAACTCCGCGGCGTCCTCTTCCGAGGTCCCGCCGATCTCGCCGACGAGAACGATTCGCCTCGTCCCTCGGTCGCGTTCGAAGAGACGAAGGGCCTCGACCATGCTCGTGCCGATGATGGGATCCCCGCCGATGCCGATGCAGGTGGACTGGCCGTGGCCCGCCTGCGTCATCGCGTTCACAATCTCGTAGGTCAACGTGCCGCTCCGCGATATGACGCCCGCGTCCCCCGTCTTGAAGATGTGATTCGGCATGATGCCCATCTTCGCTTGGCCCGGCGTGGTAATGCCCGGGCAGTTCGGGCCGATGATTGTGCATTCGCGACTGCGCGCGTAGGGCATCAACTCGAGGCAGTCGTGGAAGGGGATCCGTTCCGTGATGATGACGACGAGCTTGAGCCCCGCTTCGATCGCCTCGATGGCGGCGTCTTTCGCGTACGGCGCCGGGACGAAGATAATCGAGGCGTTCGCCTTGCGACGCTCGACGGCCTCCCTCACGCTGTCGTAGACGGGGACACCTTCGACCGTCGCGCCCCCCTTGCCGGGCGTGACGCCCGCCACGACCTTCGTGCCGAACTCGAGCATCGCATGGGTATGGAACTGGCCCTGGTGGCCCGTGATGCCTTGGACCACGACGCGGCTCTTCGCGGTGAGGAGGACGGCCGTCTCACGAGCCCCCTGACTTCACTTTGACTGCGAGTTCGGCGGCTTCCTCCATGGTCTCCGTGGCGTACATCCCGATCGACCGTAGGATCTCCTTCGCGCGGTCTTCGTTGACGCCCTTGATGCGGGCGACGACGGGGATGCGCGTGTGCATGTCTTCGAGGGCCTGCTGCACGCCCAACGCGACCGTGTCGGCCTTCGTGATTCCGCCAAAGATGTTCAGCAAGATGGCGGACGGATTCGCCTTGATCAGGATTTCGAACGCCTGCTTCACCTTCTCCGAATCGTCTGTGCCGCCGAGGTCGAGGAACGTCCCACCCCGGCCCCCTTTGAGGTTCAGGACGTCGAGCGTCGCCATCGTCAGCCCGGCGCCGTTAGCAATCACGCCGATGTCGCCGTCAAGCTGGATGAACGTGATGCCCTTGTCGTGGGCCTCCTGCTCCAGCGGCGTCCGATCTTGGTCCAGGTTCGCGTACTCCGAGTGGCGGTATTCTGCGTTGTCGTCGATCACGAGCTTCGCGTCGCCGGCGATCACCCGGCCATCCCGCGTGACCGCGAGCGGGTTGATCTCCACGAGCTCCGCGTCCTCCTTGCGGAACAGGCTGTACGACCTTCGTACGATGTCCGCCACCCGGTCTCCCGTGTCCTTTGGTAGTCCGAGGAACGAGAGCATGGTCCGCATGACATACGGCTGAAGGCCCGCCATCGCCGGCACGTGCTCCATGAAGATCTGATCGCGGGGCACCGCCTCGATTTCCATCCCGCCGGTCGCACTCGCCATCAGCAGTGGCTCTCGGGCTGAGCGGTCGATCGTCAGTCCGACGTAGAGTTCCTTCGAGATGTCGAGCCGCTCCTCGAGGTAGACCTGCTTGACCCGGTATCCGTGGATGTCCATCCCGAGGATCTGGCGAGAGACTGCGCGGGCTTCATCCAGAGATTCGGCGGCTTTGATGCCTCCCGCTTTGCCCCGGCCCCCGACGAGGACCTGGGCCTTCACCATACACGGGATCGGCGGATCGGAGATGTCCTCGGCGTTCGAGGCGACGACGCCTTGGGGAACCGGAATGCCGTAGCGGGCGAAGATCTCCTTCGCCTTGTACTCGAGAAACTTCATGCCGGCGCGCCGCGGATGCGCCCCGGGGCGTTAAGGTTTGCCCGTGAGAGATCGCACCGATGCGTCCGAGTCCTGGATCGGCGTCCCGGTCGTCGTCACGAGATCCCGGAACGCCTTCATGATTCGCTTCGTCGTCGGACCCGGCTTCCCATCGCCGATTGCCCGGCCATCGAGCTCGACGACGGGGCCGATCTCCGCCGCCGTCCCCGTGATGAACGCCTCGTCGGAGGCCCAGACGTCGTAGAGGGTGAAGAGCCGCTCTTCCGGCTTCAGGCCCAGTTGCGGCGCGAGCTCGAGCACCGTTTCCCGCGTCACACCGGGGAGGTTCGTCGACGAGAACGGAGTCGTGACCGTCGAGTTGCGGACGATGAAGAAGTTGTCCGCGGTCGCTTCGGACACGTAGCCGTGGATGTCGAGCATCAGCGCTTCGTCGGCGCCGTACTGGTTCGCCTCGACCCGGGCCATGATGTTGTTCAGATAGTTCAGGGACTTGATCGACGGGCTGAGGCTCTGCGGCGGGACCCGACGGTACGACGACGTCACGACCTTCATGCCCCGGTCGTACACCTTGCCGTACAGCGAGATTTGCGGCTGCGCGATGATCACGACGCTGGGCCCGGACTTGCACTTCCTCGGGTCGAGTCCAAGGTCGCCCTTGCCCCGCGTGATGACGGGCCGGATGTATCCCTCTCGGATCTCGTTCCTCCGGCACGTCTCCAGGATGAGGTTCGCCATCTCCTCCTTCGTATGCGGGATTTTCAGGTCGATGGCTTTCGCGGAGTGGAAGAGCCTCTCCAGATGCCGCTCGAGCTTGAAGATCCGTCCGTTGTACGCCCGGATCCCCTCGAAGACGCCATCCCCGTACAGGAGGCCGTGGTCGAAGACGCTGACCTTCGCCTCGGATTGTGGATAGAACTTGCCGTCAACGTAGACGCTCAGTTCCATCGCGGAGCCCCCGGACACGGACGTATCACGGCCATCAGTAAAAGACTTTGTTCCCTCGTTTCGCGGACGCGACCATCACCGGAACTTCTCCCCCGTGAGCCGCTCGAACAAGCCCACGTACAGGGCCGTCACCTGCTCCGTCACGTCCGCGGGGAGCGGCGGAATCTCGGGCTCTGGCTTGCGGGCCGCGCGGGCCTCCATCAGGGCCCGGTGGTAGCCGATCTGGCGGTAGTACTGTCGGACGAATTCCTTGCTCAGTTCGATCCGCTCGCCTTTCTCGTAGGCGTCGAGATCCCAGAACCGGTCTTCGTCCGCAGTGCCGAACGTGTCGACGAGCATGAGCCGTCGGTCGCCGTCCATCGCGAACTCCTTCTTCCCGTCGACGTGGATGAGCCCGCGCTCCTTGACGTCGGCGTTGAGTCGTTCGTCGATCCGGAGCACGGCGTCCACCAGCGCCTCGTACTCCCGTGGGCTAAGCTTCGAGATGGCGAGCGCTTCCTGGGTCGTGAGCTCGCGGTCCACTTTTTCAAGTTTCGTCGTGACTTCGACGAACGGCTCCGGCAGCGGCTCCCCGTACGCGGGCACATGACCCCGCGAGAAACCGACGTCCTCGGGTCGGACCTTCCGCTCCTTGATCCGATCGTGCAACGAGCCGGCGACGTAGTAGCGCGCGATGACCTCGAGGGGGATGAGGAAGTTCGTCGTCCGGGACGTGATCCGGTCGTATTCCGGAATCACCTGGACGCGGCGGACGCGCATCCGGTTTCCACCTTGAAGGCGGAGGAAGTGGGTGCGGATGCCCAGCGCATCCACCACCGCGAACCAGTGCGCGGCCGTGCGGCACAGCGTCTCGCCCTTGTGCGGGACGAGCGTCGGGATGACCTTGTCGAAGACGCTGATCTGGTCCGTGAAGACGAACTCAAGTTCGTCGTCCGAGACCTCGTAGACCTCCTTCACCTTGCCCTTCCGGAGGAACCTCACGGCCTTCCCGTCGGAGGCGGAGGACCGGCGGCCCTCTTAGGGATTTGGGTATCCGGAATACTCGATGCGTTCTGCGACCTCGCGGGCGAGCTCAGGCCCGAAATGCTTCGTCAGCAGGTGGAGCCCCAGATCGATCGACGCGGTGACCCCTGCGGCCGTGGTGATGAGGCCGTCCTCGACGACGCGCCCCTCGACGACGTCCGCGACCGTCCGGAGCTCGTCCATCGCGCTCCGGTGCGTCGTGGCCTTCCGGCCTGCGAGGAGGCCCGCCGCCTTCAGGATCAGCGCGCCCGTGCAGACGCTCGCCACCGGCTTCTCCGTGCCGAAATCCAGGAGCGCCTTCAGCGCCTCCTCGTCCTCCACGAATTCCTCGCGGCCCGGTCCGCCGGGGACGATGACGAGGTCCAGATCCGTGAGGTCTCGCCGGACCTCGTGGGCCAGGAACTTCATGCCTAGGGCACCCGCGATCTCCTCTTTGATGGCCCGAAATCGGACCGTCAGGTCGAGCCGCGGATGAATCTGTTTCGCCTTCGCGAGGACCTCGTACACGCCGACCGCGTCGAGTTCCTCGACGCCGTCGAAGAGCAGGATGCCCACGCGCACGGCGCCGGGGTTGTCGGCCGCGGGCTTAAGGGTTCCGTTCCGGCCGGCGGGTCGATCGGAGCCCCGGAATCAGAAGACTTCCATGTCGCCGTGGACCTCGATTCCCTGGTCCGTGATGCTGTACGGCTTCACGGACCGCGGATGCTTGAGACGCCGCATCTTGATCACCTGGATCACGAGTTGGACGTCCCCGTTCTCCCGCTCGTTGAAGCGCAGACCGATCACGCCGTCGCTGACGTACTCGACGAGGCCGTCGCGGCTCGACCGCGCGTTGTCGTCCTTCACCTCCGCCGTGAAGACGCACGTGGCGCCCGTCGACTTGAGTTGCTTGCACAGGGAGAACAGCTTTTCCCGGCGCTCCGTGTCGTCCGCGAAGAGCATGTTCAGCAGGCTGATCGAGTCGACGGCCACCCGCGACGCCCCGGACCGTTTGATGAAATCTGGCAGCTCCGACTTGATTCGCGTGACGGTCGTCTTCGCGTCGGCGGGCTCGAGCTTGACGATATGCAGTTTCTTCTCCTTCAGGTACGGCCTCAGATCCCAACCGAACGAGGCTGCGTTCGCGATCACCGACTCGACGTCCTCCTCGAGCGAGATGAAGATCCCTTTCTCGCCGTTGATCAGTCCCTGCATGAGGAACTGCAGTGCGAATGTCGTCTTGCCGGTGCCGAACGACCCCATGACCGTGATGATGTGTCCCGCGGGCACCCCTCGGCCGAGCATCTCGTCGAGGCCGTCGATTCCCGTGAGGACGAATCCCTCCGCGAGCGCGTCCGTTCCGTCCGTCGATCTCTCGGGCTCCGTCTCCGTTTCTGTCAAGCGATCACCTCAGGAAATTCGCTCCATATACACGACGACGAGGCCGTGGTTCGCCGAGACCATCGTTGGGAATCGGGCGATCTTGTCGCGCGGCAGATGGGGGAGGACACCGGTGAACTTCTCGAGGTACATGTAGCGCTGGCGCGTGCTCGACCTTGAGGATGTCCGCCATTCGAAGACAAGGCAGCCGTCCGTGCTGTCCATCAGGAGCTGCTCGTGGCGGTGTTCGAGGATGCCTCGCGTGAGCATGAGGTACACGAGCCCGTTCCACTGTTTCGCGGCACGCTGCATCCCCTTGATGGTCGTGACGAGGTCCCGGACTTCCACGAGATCCGAGATCGCGAGGTCCGTCAGCGAGTCAATCACGACGATCGAGTCGCGCGCGTTCTCGTCCAGGAATGTCACGAGCTCTTCCAGGAGGGTGGAGGAGGGAAGATCGAACAGGTCGTCCTCGCGCGTCCACGAGGCGGGCACGACGCTGTGCCGGAAGTACATGCTCGAGAAGTCCTTGAAGACGGTCCGGTCTCGGAACGCGCGATAGTAATCCCCGTTGAAGGACGTCGCGAGCTCCTGCAGGATGATTTCTTTCGAGCGGGAGAAGGTCACGTAACAGACCTGCGACGGCAGGTCCGAGTCGTCACAATGGTCTCCGAGGTAATAGCGGCGCGACTCCGGCCGCTCGTTAACGAGGGCGACCTTCGAACCCGCCGTGTAGATGTACTCCTGCATGCCCGCGCCAATGTCCCCCCAGAGGAGGATCGTGGAGCCGCTCGGGAAACCACCGTTGACGATGCTATCCAGGTCGGCGATTCCGGTGGGCACCTTCCGGACCCGCGTCGGCTCGAGCGGTTCCGGGAGGGCGTCGACGCTCAGGTAAATGCTCTCGCGGGGTAGAGCCATCCCAATCCCGCGGTCAATCCGGGCCGAACGCATAAAGCACTTTTGTAAAGACATCGGGGATTCCGATCGGACGGAGTCGGATCGGCGCGTCCCTGTCGGTGAGGGCTGATTTCCATAGGCGTCATCCGATAGTATTCGCGCCTCGCGCGTGCGCGCGATGGCGAGGTTTGACCCTGCCGTCGCCCGCGCCGATTGATGCGTCTCGGACCTCGAGCGCGCATGCCCGCGAGGTCCCTTGATCCGGCGTCCCTTTGTCAAGACACCGGCATTTCGTTATCATTCCATGACAGCCACAACGCTGGCGAGCCGGTCCGGAGGGACCCCTTGCCCGCCGTACGAAATCCCCTCATCGGATTCGGCCTGACGACGGCCGCCGCTCTCATCCTCTCCTTCGTCATCAGCGTCCCCGTCCTCTTCTTCCCCGACGTCGCGCTGCTCCTGTTCTACCTGCCCTTCGCCCTGTTCGGCGCGGGTGTGCTCGCCGGCCGCACGACCTTCCTCGGTTCGATTGGATTCATCGGCGGGTCGATCGGCGGCTTCATCGGGGTCTACATTTTCCAAGTGTTCCTCGTGCCCGGCGGCTGGCCCCTGTGGCCGCTGGATTGGGAGATCCTCCTGACCCTCGCATTCGGAGCGGCGTGCGGCCTCGGCGGTTTCGCGAGCGGCAAGCTCGGCTTGCGCCGGATCGAACGCATGACGGAGAACGCCCCGAAGATGCGTCGGTGCCTGAAGTGCGGCGCGAAGGTCGGCATCGCCGCGCGCAAGTGCTGGTCCTGCCGGTCATATCTCCCGCCGACGTAGCCGTGCCCGGGTCGCCCGGAACCGCGGAACGGGCCCGACGTTCCCCGACCGTGATGCTTCAGATCTTCTTCATCCGGCCAAGGATCGGCTCGTAGATGAGCCCCTTGTCTAGGAGCGAATTGATCGATTCCTCGAGGGAATCTTTCGTCACGCCTCTCGTGGACGCCGCGGCCAAGATGCCCTCCCAGGGAGCGCCCTTGCCGTCCTTGTCGAGGTCCGAGACGATCGCCAGGACCGCTTCCTCCGCCGCGTCGGGTTCCTTCGCGGGTTCCTCCGCCGGTGCGGCCGGCTGCACGGGCTCGCCCGTCTCCGCGGCCTCCCGGTATTCCGGCAGCAAGTACCGCAGGCCTTCCGCGAGCATCGCCGTGTATCGAGAGAGGTCCACCTTGCCGTAGTGGTTCACCGCCTGCACGATCCCGTCCGCGACGGCCTCCTTCACTCCGACCTTCACGAGCCCCTCCTTCGTCAGCGGGTCCATCTTCACCGCCTCGCCCATCGCATCGAGGCGTTTCCGCAGCGAACGGCACGCCTCGAGGATCCAGTAATCGCGGACGGACTCGTCGACCTCTTTGATTGTCTCCGGCCGGATCGAGGTGTACACCGCGCCCGACTCGGGCGAGTACACACGGCTCTTGCCCACAATCGCGCCGAAGACGGGCGGCTTAAGCTTTGACAGGGATGCCGCGGCTTCTGGCTGGTACTGGCCCGCGTAGACGTTGAACGTCCCGGTCGGATCCGAGACGCGCGCACGCCACATCGGTTGCATGTCGCTCCCGACGTTCTCGACATCCGTGATCACGCCGACGACGAAGATGCGGTTCACTTTCGCCCCGAGCGGCGTGACGACGTACGAGGGCGCGCGGTCCCCGACGCCTTCGACCTCGAGGTTCGCGTCGTTGTACTCCGAGGCGAAGAGCCGCCAAGCGACCTCGCGCATCATGCGGGACCCTCCAGGCCCTCGAGCATCTCCCGCGCCTCCGCCTGTACGTCGACCTTGAGGATCTTCGCCGACTCGACGATCATCATGAGGCCGTAGTCGTCCGAGGTCACGTTCCCGCGCACCTCGATTGGTTGGGCGACGATGACGTCCGCGAGCTCGTCCCGCACGACGTCCGTCGACATCGCCTCCTTCGCTTGGGCGATGCACGCGTCGAGGGTCTTGTCCAGCAGGGCCTCCGTGAGCTCTCGGTCGAAGACCGCCGTCAACGCGCCGGAGCCGTCATCGAGGACCGCCTTGACGCGCAGATCCGGCTCGCCTTTCACCTCGCCGTGGATGCGGCACGCGCCTTTCCGGAGCACGCGCCGGCACTCCGGGCACCGATACACGAGCCCCGACCCTTCGCGGAGGTCGATCAGGATCCCTCGCACGGTGACGTCGGCCCCGCCGCCGCGCTCCGCGAGGTCCTCGATCCACATCCGCGGGCTAAGCCTCAGCTGCGACCTCGGCGGCAGGAGGTCCGCCTTGAGCCGCGTGATCGTCGCGCGTTCGTCGAAGCTGACCTGCGGGATGCCCCGCCACGACTTCACGTACGCGCCTTCGATCCGCAGCACCTCGTCCTCCTTCAG
>WNGR01012682.1_pt1 | contig 16047 bp, 18 predicted proteins | sample 5407581 | NCBI WGS metagenome assembly WNGR01 (sample SAMN13153383, study PRJNA577476) | soil metagenome | isolation source: 80 cm soil or saprolite under Garry oak tree replicate 2 | place: USA:California | collected 2016-06-15 | reverse complement strand
TCGTTCCTGAGATTGAGATTCGAACCTCGAGAGCGCGAAATGTTCTGCCTTCAAAAATTTCACACGCTGCGGCAGTCGAGAATTGTGCGAATGCGTGCGCACTTACAGCGGCTTTCATATCCCAGGATTACCAAAAACTGCGGGGCGTTTTTGCCGATCATCTTCACCAGCCCTTTCGCGCAAAACTGATTCCCTTTCTTCCACGCGTCGTCGCGGCCGCCGAGAAGGCCGGCGCGCTCGGCGCGTTTCTTAGCGGAAGCGGATCGACGATCGCGGCTGTTACACTTCATTCGTCCAAGAAAATTGCGGCTGCCATGGCACGCGCTGCAAAAACCCCGGGGCGCACTATCATCACGCAGGCTGATAACCTCGGTGCGCAATTTCAAATTTGAAGTCTGAAATCTGAATTACCAATGGGCCGCCGGCTTGAACAATTAGAGGAGTTTGGGATCGACGTGGTTCTCGAGCGCCGTCACGGCATTCGAGCGTCGGTGCTGCGCGGGATTCTTTACGCTCTTTCATTCGTTTACGACCGCTTGGTGCAGGTACGGCTTTATCTCTATCGCAAGAGAGTCTTCCGCGAACGCGCGCTCGGCTGTCTGGTCATTAGTATCGGCAACCTTACCGTGGGGGGTACCGGTAAAACGCCAATTGTTGAGAAGTTTGCGCGCGCGTTGCAGGCGGGTGGACGGCGCATCGCTATCCTGAGTCGCGGGTACAAAAGCGTACCGCGGAAGCGAAATTGGTTCAGCTGGCTGCGCGGAGACTTCGATCCTCCTCGCGTTGTCTCCGACGGCAAATCATTGCTGCTCGACTCGCTGACCGCGGGCGATGAGCCTTACATGCTCGCACACAATTTGAAGGACGTGATTGTGCTGGTGGATAAAGACCGGGTAAAAAGCGGCCGGCTCGCGATCGATAAATGGCAGGTCGATACACTGTTGCTCGATGATGGGTTTCAGTATCTGCATCTGAAGCATCGGCTCGACATGGTGCTCGTCGATCGGCAAGCGCCTTTCGGAAACGAATTTCTGCTTCCCCGAGGGACGTTGCGCGAAACGCCGCGCAATCTCCGTCGCGCCAGCTACATCTTTATCACAAAAAATACCGGTGAGCCTAATTTCGAACTGATGAGGCGCATCCGGCGCTACAACCGCACCGCCGAAGTCATCGAATGCGCGCATAAACCGCTCCACCTGGAGAATGTTTTTACCGGCGAACGATTGCCGCTCGACGCTTTGCACGACGCGTTCATTGGTTCGCTCTGCGCGATCGCGGCGCCTGAGAGCTTCGAAAAAGCGCTGGAGAAACTTGGCGCGCATGTCGATCTAGCGAAGCGCTACATCGATCATCATTATTACACGGAGGCGGAACTGATCAGTTTCATCAATCGCTGCATCCGGCGCGACCTGGCGATGATTGTGACCACCGAGAAAGATTCAGTGCGGATGCCGCGTCTCTCTGAAGCGGAATTAAAGGTGCCGATCTATTTTCTGCGGGTGGAAATCGAGATTTTGAGTGGCCACGAAAGCTGGGAGCATTGCGTCGCGCGGATCTGTAAACCCAAACCCATGCTCTCGCCTGAGCGTTTTTTCGCCTAAGCGTTTGTCATTCCGAGCGAAGTCGAGGAATCTCTGGAACCCATGTCTCAGAAGGCACAGCTCGTCGTTGAAGGTAGGAAGCTTTCGGTATCGAACCTGGAGAAAATTCTTTATCCCAAGGTCAGGTTTACCAAAGGGCATGTGATAGACTACTTCATTCGCGTTGCGCCGGTGCTTTTGCCGCACTTGAAGGATCGGCCGCTCACGATGAAGCGCTATCCCGATGGCGTCGAAGGCGAATTTTTCTACGAAAAGAACTGTCCGTCGCACCGGCCGCAATGGGTGAAGACGGCCAAGGTATGGAGCGAAGGCAATCAGCGGCTCATGCACTACTGCCTTGCCAACGATCTTCCGACGCTTGTCTGGGCCGCTAACCTGGCGGACCTCGAACTGCACACATCTCTTTCGCGCAAAGATAAAATCGAACGTCCCACAATGACGGTGTTCGATCTCGACCCCGGCCCGCCAGCAGACATCGTCCAATGCTGCCAGGTAGGGATTTGGCTACGAGATTTATTGGCCAAGATGAAATTGAAATCCTTCGCGAAAACGAGCGGCTCAAAAGGTTTGCAGGTGTACGTGCCGCTGAACACTCCAGTGACTTACGACGACACCAAAGGTTTGTCGCGCTCTCTGGCCCAACATCTCGAGAGCGAGCATCCTGATCTTGTCACATCGAACATGTCCAAGGCAGTGCGCAAAGGGAAAGTGTTCGTCGATTGGAGCCAGAACGACGAACACAAAACCACCATCTGCGTTTATTCCCTTCGCGCCAAGGAAGAACCGACTGTTTCCACTCCCGTCACCTGGAACGAAGTCGAGAACTGTCTGAAAAAGAAAAATGCTGAACTTCTGAAATTCCGCTTCGATCAGGTCCTCGCCCGCATGGAAAAACTCGGTGACCTCTTTGAGCCTGTCGAAAACCTTAAACAAAAGCCGCCGAGAAAGTGGAAACTCTGAATCTAGCAAACAATTATCGAACATGAATAGCCAGCTATGGTTTGATGTGATCGGATGGGTAGGGGCAGCTGCTCTCCTTGTCGCTTACGCGATGATTTCCCATAAGAAATTGGAAGGAGACTCGGCTACGTATCAATTACTCAATATCAGCGGCAGCATTCTGTTAGCCGCAAACACTATCTTCTATGGATCCTATCCCTCCACGTTTGTGAATCTCATCTGGGCGGGGATAGCTGTCTTTTCAATCGCAGCGAGAAGGCGAACTGCTTCTCGTTGAGTTGATATGAAGCTGTTAATCAGTAGAGATGTCTCGACTTCGCTCGACATGACAAGATGCGGAAAATAAATCTCAAAGAAGTTCCGGAGCAGGAGCGGAAATCTCCAAAGGGAAAGTTCGGGAGGTTTTCGAAGAACATTTCCATTGCGCTCGGGCGCGAACCGGAGTCACTCGATCTCTCGAAGCGGCATCCGTTTGATCTCGCGCTGGTGCGGATCCCGAAAGGCAAGACGCTTTGTCCATACCACGCGCATGCGGCTGAATCCGAGCTCTACCTGGTCGTTTCCGGCCGCGGCAGCGTACGCGACAAGGACGCAATCACTGAAGTCGGGCCGGGCGATGCCTTCTTGTTTCAACCCGGTGAAGCGCACCAACTCAGCAACGCTGGCGACGAGGATTTCGTTTATTACGTGATCGCCGATAATCCGCGCAGCGGCGGGGCGACTGGGGATTCCTGCTATTATCCCGACAGCGGCAAATGGGCGGTGGTAAACGACGCCTTGGAGGAAATAGTGGTGAAGGGGACTGAGACCGATTACTTCGATGGCGAAGAATGACCTCCGAATTGTACGGCGTCTGTGTCAGACGCCGAGCCGTGGGTCGGCGGTCACAGACCGCAGCTACAGTTTTCAATGCGCAAGGTAAATATTAACGAGATCAAAGAAGATCCATGGCAATCGCCCGGCGAAAAGTACGCCGTGTGCTTCAAAGGAATTTCGGAAGCGCTCGGGCGCGAACCTGCCTCGCTCGATTTGTCCAAGCGTCATCCCTTCGACTTGGAATGGAGTCGCGTGCCTCCCGGGAAACCAAATTTCCCGTATCACGCGCACTCAGCCCAATGGGAACTGTATCTGGTTGTTTCGGGCAAAGGAACTGTTCGCCACAAAGACGGCAGGACCGAGGTCGTAGCCGGCGACGCGTTCATCTTCGGGCCCAACGAACCGCATCAGATCATTAATTCAAGTGAGGAAGATCTCACTTACTACATCATCGCAGATAATCCTATTGGCGAATCCTCTTACTATCCTGACAGCGGGAAGTGGAAAGTAAATAAATCATCCGCGGCAGATCGCATCGTGATAAAAGGTCAGGAAACAGATTACTTCGACGGCGAAGAGTAAAGTCTGTCTTTACCGCAGAGGCCGCAGAGAACGCAGAGCAGACGCAGGTCAGATTTTTCTCGGCGACCTCCGTGATCTTTGCGGTTAGATTTTGGTCATGGAACCAAACAAATCCCCGCAGGATTTTCCATATAAGACTTATCTCAACATTCTGCATGGACCACTCGAGCTGATCGATGTGCAGAAATTGGCCGATGCGTGCACGGACAAGTGGTGCAATCAGACGCTTTGCAAGGTCAACGATTCCGTCGTCAGGATGGCAGTAGTGCAGGGTGAGTACCACTGGCATGAGCACAAGGACATCGATGAATTCTTTTTCGTTCTCGATGGAAATTTCCTCATCGACCTTGAAGATGGTGTTATCGATCTCCGCCCGCGGCAGGGCTTTGTTGTTCCCAAAGGCGTGCGCCATCGCCCACGCGCGCCTAAGCGAACAGTGATCCTGATGGTCGAGCGCGCGGACATTGTTCCGACTGGGGACTGAATGTGCAGGCGACACGCCTGCCACTATAGAGTAGCCGTGAAGATAATTTCGGGCGGACAGACAGGCGTGGATCGGGCGGCACTCGATGTCGCGCTCAAGCATGGAATCGACTGCGGCGGTTGGTGTCCCGCTGGACGTCTCGATGAGTTCGGAAGGATTCCGGATGAGTATCCATTGCGGGAATTGGAAACAGGCGGTTTCACCGAGCGCACTTTGCAGAACGTCAAGGACTCAGATGGGACTGTTATCATTCACCCCGGCCAGTTAAGCGGCGGCACCGAGCAAACGGTCCGCTTCTGCCAAGAGCTACGACAGCCACACGAGTTGATCGACGCATCGCAGTTTTCGCCAGAAAACGGGGCGAAATTGATTTCTGATTTTACCCACAAGTACAAGATCGAGATTCTCAACGTTGCTGGCCCGCGTCAAAGCGAGTGGGCAGACGGATACGGATATGCGTTTCGTGTTTTCGATCGCGCTTTGAACTCGATTAGGAGCAAGAGCACGAGCAGGAGTAAGAGATAAAATCACTCGTATCGCAGCGCTTTCACCGGGTCCAACCGCGCAGCGAAGTAGGCAGGAATCAATGCTGCAAAGGAACAGATCAAAAATGCGCTGATGCAGATAATCGCGACATCTCGCGGGATCACCTCCGCTGGAATAGCGGAGAATTGATAAACTTCGCGCGGGAAAATCTCGATATGCAACGTCGATGCCAGCCAGTGGCTGAATTCGTTGCGGTAACGGATCAGCGTCATTCCTAACCCGAGGCCGGTAAGCGTTCCGAAAAGGCCGACGATTGTTCCCTGGCCAAGGAAAACCCAGATGATTTGCGCAACGTTCGCTCCCAGCGCTTTCACAATTCCGATCTCGCGCCGTTTCTGAACCGTCACCGTGATTAGTGTGCTCATGATTCCGAACGCCGCGACTACCACTATAAAAAACAGGAGGAAAAACATTACCGACCGTTCGAGTCGCACAGCTTCGAAATATTGATGGTTCATGTCGATCCACGTCTGCGCGTACTCCGGTGGTTGGAGAAATTGTTGAATCCTCTGTTTTACTCGCTCGGCGCCGTATGGGTTGTCGGTCTTAACGGTGATGCCATGCAACGCATCCTCGAGGCCATATAGCTCCTGTCCGACATGAACGGGCACGAGAAGATACTCGGAATCGTGCAGGTAGTGGCCGGTCTCAAAAATACCGGTGACGGTGAGTTCTTTCGGGAGAATCACCTCTCGCAACGCGTCGATTGCTTTTTTCTCTTCTTCGCCATTGGCGTTCTCCAGTTTTTTAATGCTGTCGAGCATCTGACCAAGATTACCCGGCGAATAGACGGTTATCTTGTCGCCTACGCTTGCTTGGAGTTTTCGGGCGAGCTCAATCCCGAGCACGGTCGATTCGCCTTCCAGATCAAGCTTGCCGTATTTAATGAATTTTCGCAGTGGAATGACTTTTTCTTCCTGCTGGGGATCAATGCCCCGCATGAGCGGTGCGAGCCGCCGGTTTTGAAATTCTACGATCACTGGGCCTTGAATGAAGGGTGCCGTTGCGACAACGCCCGTTGTGTTGTCGATCTTTGTTTTGAGTGTCCGCCAATCACGCAAGACGTCCTCGGAACTCACGAGAATGTGTGCATCGAAATCGATCACCTTCTGGCGCAGCTCGCGGTCGAATCCGGTCATTACCGAGATGACGAGAATCAACACCGTCACGCCCAGCATCACCCCGAGCACCGAGATCAGTGTGATGATAGAGAGAAATGTGCGCTTCGGTTTCAAATACCGCAGCGCCAGGAAAAGGCTAAATGGCAGGTTCAATTCGCTCCTAGCGTGGCGGCAAAATCGGCGGGATTCAAACGTACGCGCAAGCTATTTCAGTGCATGCGCTCTTAATTCTTCCAGTGTGACGAATTCGAGCGCGGACGCGTGCGTTGCTTCAAGGTCAACAGGCGCGGCGCGGTTATGATCCAGCGCGCTCTTCCAGCGCGTCACACACACGCACCATTTGTCGCCCGGTTTCAATCCGGGGAAGCCGAATTCCGGATGTGGCGTAACAAGATCGTTGCCGTCGAGCACGGAATAATCCAAAAATTCCTGTGTGACTTTAACGCAAACGGTATGCAGCCCAATGTCGTCCGGTCCTGTTCGACAAAAACCGTCGCGGTAAAATCCGGTGAGCGGGTCGCGACAACAACATTTCAACTCGGTCCCAAGAACATTCGTCGGCATAAACAAGTATCAGCAACTCTAGTATTAGTGTCATGTTGAACGAAGCGAAACATCTCGATTTTATTTCTAGCGCACTCATCCAGGAAAGATCAGAGATTCTTCGCTCTGCTCACAATGACATCGGCAGATAGGTTGTGGTATTTGTAAACCTTATCTAGGAGAAAATGCCAATCCGGGCCAAATACGTTCACACGAATCTGATTGCGAAAGACTGGAAACGACTGGTTCAATTTTATTCCGACGTGTTTGGATGCCAACCCAAAGGCCCTGAACGCGATTTGTCGGGCAACTGGCTCGACAGCGTGAATGCGGTCCCGAACGCGCATCTTCGCGGCGTTCATCTACGCTTGCCCGGCTACGGTGATGACGGTCCGACACTTGAGATTTTCAGCTATGATCAATTGATCGAGCACGGCCTGCCGGCAGCGAACCAGTGCGGGTTCGCGCACATCGCATTTGCCGTCGACGACGTCGATCAAGCGTTGCAGGCGGTGATTGTCGCCGGCGGCAGCACAGTGGGCGACATTGCGACGACAAAAGTAAATGGTGTCGGCGCGCTTCGCGTTGTTTATGCGCGCGATCCGGAAGGGAATATTGTTGAACTCCAAAAGTGGAGTTAGCCTCGCGTGTCGAGACGAATCGTCATTGCTTACTGGCTGATTCCTGCCGAGCCGGCCCACAGCTTTTTTCAGGGAGCGATCAATGATCTCGCGCGCCGGTACGAAGCGCCTCTTTTCGAGCCGCATGTAACGATTCATGTCGGGGCTAATCACATCGACGCCGCTGAGCACGCGCTGTCAAAAGCGGCGCGCGAATGCCAATCAATCACTGTCAAAGCTCTTGGGATTGATCACTCGGATGAATTCATTAAAACGCTGTTCGTGCAGTTCGCGCTGAACACAAACTTGCAGCAATTGAATGCGATCGTTCGCAGTGCTGCCGAAGATTCGGCCGATTACAAACTCAATCCACACTTGAGTCTTCTTTACAAAAAGATCACGCCTGTAGTCCGATGCGAACTGGCGGATTCGATCAACGTGCCGTTTTCGGAAGTAACGTTCGATGCACTTCAAGCTGTGCGCTGCATTTCGCCCACGCAAAGCCGAGCGGATGTAGAAGCTTGGCGCGTGATCACGAGAAGATCGCTTCGATCGATTGGCGTCTGACCGCGGTAAAGTCTCACACGCGTCGGTGCACAGACGCCCTATAGCTCGACGATGCGGTACGGCTTTCCTATTTTGCGGAGCGCAGGTGCCGAGACGTTATAAACCGGGATGCCGGTCGAAGTTTTGCCATCAAGGATACCGTTGTGGGCGTGACCGTGAAAAACAGCGGTCACCTTGAATCGATTAATCGGCTCTTCCAACCGGCTCGATCCTAGAAACGCATAAATTTCCGGATCTTCGCCCTGCAGCGTCTCGCGAATTGGGGAGTAATGTAGCACTACGATCCGCTTTTCGGTTTGGAGTTTCGCCAAAGCTTGCTCCAGGCGAACAGCATGACTGATGGACTCCTGCACAAATTGTTTAATGAGCGATTCGCCCCAGGCATTTAGCATTCGCCGGCCGAAACCACCCCCGAAACCAGCGATCCCGGCAAAACCAATTCCTGCGATCTCAATGGCTTCGCCGTTGAGCACGTTCACGCCTGCGTCATCGAGAACTTTGGAAACCAACTCCGGCTGGCCCGATTCGAAGTCGTGGTTCCCGAGAACTGCAATCGTCGGAATTCTTACGGCTGCCCGGATATCAGCGACGAGTTCCTCAGCTTCTTCGGGAAGTCCGTAATCGGTGAGATCTCCGCAGAGCAGCAGCATATCCGCGTTCTGTGATATCTCTGCGAAGGCTTCATGCAGCAACCCGCGCGAGTGCTTGGCGTAATGTACATCCGCTGTAGCGGCGATCCGTAACGCTCGCGTAGCCATTTGTCTTAAACAACGGAATCGGCGCAACCAATGGACGTTTCAACTAGCTGCGCGGCCGGCCATGCACGCGTGGCCCGCTTGGGTTGCGTTATGTTGGGTGATGACGCAGGCTGAATGACTTTTATCTCAGATCAATGGCGGTACTTCGGGATGCGGATGTTCCGTTCCTGATTGGCGGCGCCTATGTCATGGAGATGTGTGCAAATGTTTCGCGGCGAACGAAAGATTTCGATCTATATGTCCGGCCATATCATGTTGACGCAGCTCTCGGTGCGCTCGCCCACGCCGGGTTCAACACTGAAGTGACCTCTCCACATTGGCTGGCCAAAGCCAGGCACGGGCGGGACTATGTTGATCTGATTTTTCGTGCGGGCAACGGATTGTGCGAAGTGGACGATTCGTGGTTCGCGCGGGCCCACGATGACGAGCTCCTGGGATTGCCTGTTAAACTTTGTGCGCCTGAGGAGATGATTTGGATGAAGGCTTACATCATGGAACGCGAACGATTCGACGGCGCCGACATTGCGCATCTTCTCGTGAGCTGCGGGGACAAACTCGATTGGCCGCATTTGGTTCGGCGCTTTGGTCCTGATTGGCGCGTCCTGCTCAGCCATCTGGTGTTGTTCGGCTACATTTACCCCAGCGAGCAGGGACGAATTCCGAGGTCAGTCATGGATGAGCTAATCGAGCGACTGCGAAAAGAATCACCGGGGCAGGGGCGTGTCTGTCGCGGGACGTTGCTCTCACGCAAACAGTATTTGGTGGACGTGGGAAAGTGGGGATTTCGTGACGCGCGGGTGGAAAAACGCGTGCAGATGGATTCCGAAGATATTGCGCAGTGGACGAGGGCAATTGCCAAAGACGAGAAGGAGCCGGACACGGCTGCGCTGAAGCAGTAAAAGAGTTACAACGTTACAAAATTACAACGGAGTTATTCCAGACCTGGCAACGATGTGACTTTTCTTAACGAATTAGCGTGGCAATGCCGTCGGCGTCGGGCTCAGTTCAGCGGGAAGCGCGGATATGGTTGCCGACGGATTGGCGGATGCCCTCGCAAGCTTGGCCTTTGCTTCGTCGAGGAGCGTTTCTTCTTCGGGATAAATCTCTGTGTCATCAGTGGCCGCGATGTAATCGCTCGCTGCTTCGGCCTGTCCCGCCTCCGCAAGTAACAGCGCGACGTAAACGGCTGCATGCGGGTCATGCAACTGCTCAGGCGGCAAACTTTGCATGATGGCAAGAGCCTCGGCATTCTTTCCAAGCCGGGAGAGCGAGAACGCATAAGTTACGGCGCAATTAACCTCGTTCGGTTCGCGATCGTACGCTTCTTTGGCAAGCTGATGTGATTGTTCTGTATTTTGTCCAACGTTTAAGCCGAGCCTGGCGAGATCGGCTGTGATCGGTGCCTCGGTCGGAGAACTATCATGAATACGCTGGAGAACATCGTAAAGTTTCGCTGTTTCATTCTCCGTGCGATACAGGCGCCGAAGCCATTCCAGCGCCTCGCGTCAGGACGAAGCGTTTTTCGCCACGCGCCACCAGAGTTCTTCAGATTCTTTCTCGAGTTCCCATTTTGAAGCAAGACGGGCCAGCGCGAGTTCGTGTTCGGGCTGCTCGTTTGCGGATTGTTCTGCAGAGCGCCAGAGCGTTTCGAACTCGTCGCTGGCATTTCCGGTGCGCGGCCGTGATTGTCGCGTGGCAATCGCCTGATATGCAAGACGCAGATACTCGGAATCGCCCCACGCCCCCGTCCGTGTCCAACGTTTCAGCCGCGACCAATTTTTTGTTGTCGCATATGCATCAGCGACTGGTACGGCTGTCGGCGTCGAATTCAGCTCTGCTGCCGGCAACTTGTCAATCCACTTAACGACGTCTCCTGCGAGTCCGTTTTGATTCATCCAATCCATGAGCGAGGCGAGATTGGGCGGATCACGCGCTGCAAAGGGCTTTACTCGCTCGAGTACCACGCGAAATTTTTTCTCGTCGAGCTTCCGATAAAAGTTCAGACAGAGCAGATAATCGCCGAATGTGATCTCAGGGGACATTTGAAGTTGTTGCGCAAAACTGTCTGCTGCGGCGCGGTCATTGCGTGCCACTGCGTCGTTCAGTAACGCCCGCAACGCACCGGTCCGGTACGGGGCCACCTTGCTTAGTCGCTGGAGAGTATCGCGCGCTCTCGCACTTTTCTCCGAGTCCTTGGAACGAATTTGCAGGGCTGCGAGATTGAACTGATAAAGATCGTTACTGGGTTCCTTCTTTACGGCGGCCGCGAATTGTTCCTCTTGCCCGGCAAAATTGCCCTCCGCACGCGCGAGCCAGCCTGCAACGACATGATAAGCTGCGCTGTCCCGATCGTTCGCAGGAACCCGGTCGAGCGCCTGGCGCGCCAGATCGAGTTTTCCAAAACGCAACGCCGCGGAAGCGAGATTGAGCTGGCTGTCCAGGTCCGTTGGAAGCAGCCGCGCTATCTGTTGGCGCCACGACACAGCCTCCTCCCGATTTTGCTTCTCTGCTGCCTCTGCTAAGACGTAAAGCGCCGGCACAAAATCAGGATGTCGTGCCACAAGCTCTCGCGCCGTCTGGGCCGCTTTGCTCAGTTTGCCTTCCTGTAGCAGCGCAGTGGCTCGGTCTAGCAAACGGGTTTCGCGCCAGTCCTCATACAATCTTGAGCCGTAACTGAACAAAACAATACCCAGCAAAAAAGCGATTGCTGATACCGCAACTATAACGGCGAGGCGAGCGACCCGGACTTGTCGTTGGAAAAAAGATTCCAGCCCGAAAAACAGCTGGCGAGTTCTCCCGTGCCCGCCGCATTTGGTTCGTTCCGCCATTTCGTCTCCTCTTTCGGCGCGCATCGGTTCGCTTATCCCTGCGCGCGTTTCGCCCCGCTGCGCTAAGAATGAGTCGCTATTTCAGGTTCCGGAACTGCCGGAGCTACCTCAGGCAATTCGACAGCGCGTTCCCTCAAACGCCGCCTCCAAACGTAGCGTGCGAGGAGGACCTTAATCGTTGCGGTAAGCGGCACGGCAAGCAGCGGACCTATTACCCCGCCAATTATCAGACCCCAGACGAAGATCGAGACGATCACCGTCATCGGATGCAACCCGACATAATTTCCAACAATTCGCGGAGCGTAAAATATGCCTTCGAGATTTTGGACGACGATGAAAATTGCCGTCACAATAATGGGGTGCGTCCAGTCGCCCCATTGAAACGCGGCGATCAGGACGGCCGGTATCCAGCAGATGATGATGCCGATGTATGGAATCATCGTGAGAATGACAACGAGCGCACCAATCACTGGCGCAAAATTCAGGCCGAAAATAGTCAGCGCCGTTCCGATGAGGATGCCATCCACCAGGCACACCAAAAGTTGGCCCCGGAAGTACGCGGTGATGTAACCATTGATTTCCGAGAGAACATCGGCGACTTCATCTCTCAAGGGCGACGCACGCAGCGGCAGGTATTCTTTCCAGTGTTGTTCGATGCGCGGCTTTTCGTTTAACAGGAAAAACAAATAGATCGGCACCAGGATCAGACTGAGCAGAAAACCTGTGACGCCAAGGAATCCGCCGATGCTCCTCTTCAAAATGTCCCAGAATTTTTCCAGTACAATCGGGAGCGCTTGCTCCAATTTCGGCATTTGTTTTTCCACGTAAGCCTGAATGCGCTGGCGCTCCGCCGTGGTCAGCTTTGGCGAGCTGGGAGCAATTACTTCAGTCGGCGGAGTGGCGGCTTGCGGCGAGGCAGCTGGAGTCGGCGTTTGTTCGCGAGCAGAAGGAGATGCAGCGGGGCCGATGAGCCAGTTCGTCAGGCTGGTCGACGCAGATCTTCGATGCCCTCCGCTTAGCAATCCGAATGTGTGGTCGAATCGATAGATAAGATCGACGGTGTAGTCCCGTGCTCTTTCAGTGTACGCCGGAACTTGCCTCGCAAAGTTCGCGCTCTGGATCGAGATCGTTGGGACAAGCCAGGCGGCCAATCCTCCCAACGAAAAAAAGGCAATGGCAAAAACAAGAGCCACGGCTTTCGTGCGGCTGAGCGTCCCGCGAGACATTTTCGTCACCAGCGGATCGAGCAGATAAGTGAGAATCACGGCGATGGCCACCGGGATCAGGATTGGCTGGAGGAAACTGATGATATTTGCCCCGGCCCAAATCACTGCACCGAGGACAACTACGAGAAGAAGCACAAAACAGGCAGTAAGCGCTGCCCACATCATCTTTTGCTGCCAGGGCGTGGGATATTCCTTCATGTATTCATCACGCACCTCTCCGACTCACCAGATAACCGCGCTGCATAATATTTTATTCGTTAACTGGGATTGGTGTGTGCAGGCAAATCTTTGCTAATCGTGCTTTTCGTTCCTTCGATTTTCTCCGCAAGATTTTTGTTTTTCGGATCCAGTGCCAGCGCCTTCTGCCATGATTCCAATGCCTCCGGAACACGATTCAATTTCAAATAAGTGTCGCCGATATGTTCGAAGATCACCGGATCGTCGTGTTCCGTCCCTTTTGCAGCGCGAAGCAGATTGCCGAGCGCTTGATCAAATTTGCCCTTGCGAAATTCAACCCAACCGAGGCTGTCCAGATACGAGGCGCTGTTGGGTTCTTTCTCGAGCGCGCGCTTAATCATGGTTTCAGCTTCATCAAGGTTCATGTTGTGGTCTGCCCACATGTAACCGAGATAATTGCAAGCCTCTGCCGAATTGGCCGGATCGAGCGCGATCGACTTGCGGAGCAACTCAGCCGCTTTTTCGTACAGGCCAGCTTGCTCGGCCGCCGCTCCGTAGTTGAAATAAAACTTGGCATTTATCACGTCGTCGTCCTCGTCAAGTTGCGCTTCGTGCAACGCCTCTTCAAAAGTCGCCACGGCTTGCTGGCTCTGCTTGGCCTCGCGCTGAGCAATCGCCAGATAGTAAACAATCTCCGGCGCGCCGGGAAATCGGCGCCGGGCTTCTGCCAATAATTGCACGCCGCGGGCTGCATTTTTCAAAGGTCCAAGAAGCAACTCCGCCAAATGCAGATAAGTGCCGGGATGATTTGGATTGATCAACAGACTTTGCTCATAATTCGCGGCGACTTTTGCAAACTTCGCTTTTGCTTCCTCGATGCGGTTTGCGCGCTGCAGGGATCGCGCTTCATCATCCAGTACCTGTGCCAGTAAATCGTACGGTTGATATTTGTCCGGATGCTCCTTGATGATTTGCTCGAGCATCTCGATGGCTTTGTCGCGCTGGTTTGTAAGGATAAAACCAGTCGCCAGTTTCTCGCGCGCATTTGCATCCTCCGGCTGCAGTTCCAGTACGCGCAAATACAGCGGGATCGCTTCCTTCAATTGCTGGGATGCGGCATAATAATCTGCCACATCCTTGAGAATTGTCGGATCGTCGCCGGCGTGTTCGGCTGCTCGTTTGAATATGTCGTTGACCTTTTTCAGTTCGTCCGGTTTCGGCTGCGAGTCAGACTTGAAAAGAATCGCCACATAAAGCTTTCCAAGGTGCATCCAGAAAGTGGGATCGTTACTGCGAACTTTTGTGGCGCGGTCTAGAACTTCGAGTGCCTTCTTCTCCTGGCCTGCTGCAACTTCAATTTCGACCAGGCGTTGGTACGCGTCTGCGTCTCCCGGATTCAGGGCGATGGCGCGATTGGCATAATCGATGGCCTGGTCTGTTTTCTTCAGGTACTTCGCGTAGATGTAAGCGAGTTGCTGATACGGCCCGGCATCAGTCGGGTTTGCTTTGATTGCGTCTTTCAGCACGTCAATTGCCTGTGGAAAATCGTCGTCCTGTATTAGCAAACCCGCCACACGCGAGGCGAGTTGCGCCTGGCCGGGATCGACATTGAGCACCTTCCGATACACATCCAGCGCGCGGTCCAGCTCGCCATTTTCTTCGAACGCCATTCCTTCGACAAAATGCGCGAGCGCGCCAGCCTTGCGGTCGCCGCCTGCACGTAAAGCGAGGTCCGCAGCCGGTTTTGAATTGAGCGAATCATCCTGGCGCCCACTTTGTTTCGCCTGGCGCGAACGAGGAATTTTTGCCGACGAACTCTTAGCCGTTGGCTCGGCAAATGCATTTGCCACCGCGAGAAAAATAAGCGCGAAAGCAATCGTCCCGCAGGCGGAAATACTGCATTTTATCCGCTCTCTCATCTTTTCAGAGTGTAACTTTCAGCCGCGCGCTCCGCAAACGAGCGTTGGATCTGTAGAGACAGCCGTGTCGGCTGCGATCTGGAATGCGGGCGACACGCCCGCCTCTACAGCAAGAGACCAAGATCGAATCGTGAACTTCTTTCCCATCGGGCGTTGGGCCGCCTGCTACGCCGTAGCCTTGTGCGAAGGCGGGTTCGGCGTTGAGTGTTGGACGTTTTCCCAGAGCCGGCGCTGACGATTTACACCTTATATCGCAGCCGCTTCTTGTGGCGATGCGCCCTCATCCGTTTGCGGCGCTTGTGCTTGGCAATTTTTGCCTTTCGTCTTTTTTTAAGGGAGCCCATTCAGATTTCCAGACTTCGCAAGTCGCGATTCAACCATTGAACGCGCAGTATTGCAACTGCGTTTCCTCGGGGAATTGCTGTGGGACTTTTGGCATCATCGAAGTGGTCATTAGGTGTCTCGCTCATGTCACACTGACAAATGATGCCTGATGCCGCTCCAAGTATAACTCGAGGCACCGCTGGAGTGTAGGCGAACAAGCGTGAAAAAGTGAATCAAAAGAATCGAACTCGCCCTGCAGTGCGGTGTCGCAAAGCTCCGGTGCAGTCTGGATGCGTGGCGGCGAACGACTCAACCACTGCTCGCCGGCCTCTCGAAGAACCTGCTGTTGGCAAGCGGCGCCGAGTAACCCGAGAGCCTCAACGGTGGCGGCCAAATGCTCCGTGCCTCGATTCTCGAAATATTGAAAGTGTCCGCCATTCTGAACCTCGCTCTCATACCAAAAGACAAGATGAGCCGGGCGCTGCTCCGGTTCGAGACGCTCGTATTCCTCCATCGCCAGCAAACCCACGTAAGCGTTCCAGACGCGGTACGGCTCTGCTTCTACCTCTCGCTTAGTGAGTGAACGGAGAATCATGGCGTGCGCGCCGGAACGCCTAACGAGATCAAGCTCAGCCACCGCTGACGAGAGCGGGCTGTGTAGCGAGTTTCAATGTTGAAGCTGTCATGTGGAAATTTCCGCGCCGGTCAGTGGTTGGCTGGAGCGCCTGGTTAGAATCCTCTCGAACCACGAAGCCAGACCTGCGCACGTGAAAGCTGTCACCGCGCCGATACTGATATAAGCACCATAGAGCCATCTGCCGCTACATGTAAGTTCCCTAATCCAGTAAATACTCCCAGCGCACAGAAGCACCTCAAATGTCTGAAAGAGCACACGCAGTCGCAAGCTAAGTTGCTTGCGAAAAAGAACGGCAAACACCAGTGGCCAGATGTAAGCTAAGACGGTGAGCGCGCCAA
>WNGR01003960.1_pt1 | contig 16050 bp, 8 predicted proteins | sample 5407581 | NCBI WGS metagenome assembly WNGR01 (sample SAMN13153383, study PRJNA577476) | soil metagenome | isolation source: 80 cm soil or saprolite under Garry oak tree replicate 2 | place: USA:California | collected 2016-06-15 | reverse complement strand
GCTTGTAAGGGGGCGTAGGTGACGTTCTGATCCACGAGCACATTACTTCAATCGAGTACCAATGTCATTCGCAATCAATCGAAGATACGCCTCTGCAGTCTGAACTGCTTCCTCAGCCTCAGTCGTAGTGATGAGTGCAATGTCGTAAAAGGCATCGTTCCGCTTCCGACGCATACGGTCGAAGAGTGCGAACGTCGGAGCTAGCTTAGGGTCGTCGAGAACTTGTTGCGCAAATTCGATGATGGCACGGTGATGTCCGAGTTGGACGTCGGCTTCCGTGACTCAGCATCAGAGCCAGCGATCCTTTCAGCATCGCCTCATATGCGATTTGATACGCAGCTTCGGCGTCGATAGCCAGATTCTTCCTGGCAGCCACCGACTTGTTCTGGGCACTGGCGAGGAACTGCTCAACCTGTTTCCGATTTACGGGTTGGGGTTTCGTTGTCTTCATGCCGCGATCAGATTGACCCGCTTTCCTTTCCAGATATCAGTGACAAACGGATCATGATCGGCAAGTTTCCGTTTCAATTCCTTGTCGGTAATCACCGTATAGTTGATTTCCCGGTTCAGCAGCTTTTCGAGGCGAGCCGTTGCCTCGGCGAGTTCGGTTGCTTCGGGCTTCCCGAGGATTAACACATCAATATCACTAGCAGCATCTTCCTCGCCTTTGGCGAAAGAACCATAGAGAAATGCGGCTTCAATCCCCGTAATCTTCCTGAGTGATTCAGCGAGTGCCGGGACAACACCGATCGTCCGTCGCAGGATCGTGAACACCTCTCTCAGGAAAGGGTACTTCGGGTTGAGGCTATAGTATTTCTGATTGCCGCGCAGCTCTGACCGGAAGAGGCCGTCCACTTCGAGCCGGTGCAGTTCACGGGAGAGGTTTGTAGGGTCTACCCCGAGCAATGAGGCCAGTTCCCGAACATAGTGCGAGACCGAACGATTCACCAGATAATGGGTCAGGAGCGCCTTCCGCAGGTTGGATCTGAGTTGGATCATCGCAGTAAAAGAATACCACGATCGTAGTAATAATCGACCACAACCAGAAAGGGCGAGGCGGATACGTTCACCCACGAACCCCATCTATCCCGTGGCCGCCCGCCCGTTAGGATACGCGCGGAACTCACTGTTTACTACGCTGGTCGTCAATCTGGATCTTCGAGTGCTGAAGATGATTCCGATTGCGTCCGGACATCAAGATGTCGTTGCCGAGAGCTTCAATCTGCTCAACCACAGCAACGTTTCTCTCCTCAATCTGGCAGTTCTCCCTGGACTATGAGTTCTAGGTTGGCAAGTGAGCGATGAACTTTCGTGACGCCATGTAGCACTGCCAATTCCTCGGCTCAGTCTTCTTCGTGTTCATGCGTGTGATGGGTACCGCTTGCGCCAAAGTTCGCCTCCTGTGCGGTTGCAGGGAGTTCCCCCACGCCGTCGCCATCCTGTTCCAAGTTCGTTGGACGCTCTTGCTCGAGGATCCATTCGTAGAAAACGGGCAGCAGTAGCAGAGTCAACACCGTCCCCCGATCACTACGCTTGCGAGGGGGCGCTGGACCTCGGCGCCCGTGGATGTTGAAAGCGCCATTGGTATGAAGCCAAGACTCGCAACGCAAGCTGTCATCAGCACCGGACGGGTCGGCGTCTTGCTCCCGCAAGCACCGCATCATAAGTCGTTTGGCCAGATTCGCGTGCCTGATTGATCGAGCTGACGAGAACGACTCCATTCAACATGGCGACTCCGAACAAAGCGATGAAACCAACTGATACCGATAGATTTAGGTTCATACCGCGCAGCCAACATGGCAGGCGCAGCCTCGCGATGGCCACCAGGTTTATAAGGGTGTAGGCGCGGTGGAGACAAGAAGCAGGGCCGAAGCAATGGTAATTTTAAAGATCATGGCAGACATATTGCCATCCTGAATACGCTGGCACACTTCGACCTGTGTCGTTACGTGCTGTTACATGAATTGGCGGGGACTTGCCCGTTGAATGCATGCAGAAAGACCTTCAACCCAGGCGCCCTCCCTGGCAGGAGCGCGATGAAGCGCTCCGGCGGCTCTTCCGCGTAATGCTACTTCGAAAGCACGAAAGTGTGCTTCTTTCTTGCATGAGCATCGGCTATACGTCGTTCGGCCACGTCGATGCCGGCTTCAATAAAGGGCCTCCCTTCCTGCAACTGCTCCATCGCCGGCGTGCCAGGTGCGCGGCCCAGCAGGCGGTTGCGAACGACCTGGTCGATCTCGCTGTCGGAGCACGCGTAGTAGATGGCCCTGCCTGCCGCATGCATCGGCGTAACCATCATCGAGAGATCGACTCCAACGTCAAACTGTTCTGCAGAGAATCGCTCGGGCAGCGGTTTTCCGTCGATAGAAAGCGTGTAGCTTTCTTGAGGCAGACCTGTCACCTGTAGCGTTCGCCGACCCATGTGAGGCTGCCTGGAGAGGACGCGGTACAACGCCTCGCTTCCATCGCTCGCGTTGAAAGGCACCTCGTCTGCCGCATCATCCTCTGTCCAGGAGAGAGCATGATCCTTTTGTGAGACGCCTGTGACGATCGAGCCCTCCTGCCGCGTCTCTCCTGTCTTGCTGTTGAGAGAGACGATAGCCGTATCTTCAGCGAACCCCCAGCCGCGCAGAATCGCCTCAGCCATCAACATGTGTATCGCGGCCTCGGGATGCACACGGTCGGGGATCGCGTTGAGCGCGGCAAGGTGATTGACTGCATCGACGCGGCGAAGCGCGTCAAGAACCGGAGCATTCAGGTCGATGAAGGTCGCGCTGTATCGCCGAGCAAGCTCGTGGTCGAGCTCGGAAAAGCGTAAGAGATCGCCGTTGCCGCCGTCGGCGGGGCGCGGGCGCGTTATGTCATCGAGTGGCGAGGGCCCAAGCACCGTGATCCTGACGCCGGGCAGCTCCTCCTTCAGCTTCTTAAGAATGTGCTCGTATCCGGCAGGGTAGGCGGAGCGGCTCTCGGCACTCCCTCGATCATTCATACCGAGCATGATGGTAACGACGGTCGGCCCGCGCGCAATGACGTCGCGCGTGAGGCGCTCGTCAATCGGCCCTGCAATGCCTCCGGTTACCTTGTCACCTCCTACACCGGCGTTGTAAAAGCGGATATTCCACTCCGGGTAACGGGCATGAACAGCGGTCTGCACATACACCGTGTACAGCCTCTGCGCCGTGATCCTGTCGCCATAGAAGACGACGCGATCGCCGTCATGCAGGGCAAACTGCTGTGCCTCACCGATGGCGTTTAGGAACAGCGTTCCAGTCAGAATACAGAGCAGGCGCCGACAGTACCGCATCTATCGCACCGCCTGCACACTGTACGCATGACCGGCGAGCGGCACAAAGCTGTATCCATGGCCCTGCCTTTCGACGGCAACCTGCTTGCCGCCATAGTCACGCACCTGTATTGTGGACCACGCCACGCCCGGCACAAGTCCGTGTACATTGACCGTGATTGGCTTCGGGTCCTCAGGCAGCGTCAGCCGGGCTATAGCAGACTGTGCCACCGGATAGACGCAGACATGCACGATGCCATTGATCTCTTCGAGCGTAACTCCGGAGCCGCCGATAAAGAGCGGCGTCTTTCCTGCGGGAAGCGGGAACGCTTTCAGGGTCTGTTTGCCCGCGTATACCTTGCCGGTGTCGAAGTCCATCCACTGCCCTTCCGGCAGGTAGACATCGCGCGAGGTCGCCGTGGCATAGTCGTCGCCGTAAAGCGGAACTGCCAGCATGGCATCGCCGATGAGCCATTCGTAGCCGCGGCTGGTCGAGTTCTCGCGCCCATAGGCAGCATCGTCCGACGGGAATGCGATGGGCAGCGGCGTCATCGTCCACGGATAGCCATCGGCAAACGCACGGCGCGCATTGCTGTAAAGATATGGTGCAATCCGCGCGTGCAGCTTCGCTGACTTGAGCATTACCGATGCGATCTCCGGCTTGAAGCTCCATGGCGGCTCGCCCATTCCCATGGAGCTATGCATCGCGGCCCACTGGGCGTTGCGCATCATGTAGGTCTCCATGCGCAGCGTGCGCTCCGCGCTGAAACGCTGCTCGCCGAAGGTGCCGCCAACGATATCCGGGTAGACGAACGGAAAGGCGCTGTACGCAAAGGCAAGCGCGTTGACGGGGCCGCGGTCTTGATTCTGGTTGTAGTTGAAGTCGTTGATACGATGCAGGTCGCCATTCGAGGAGAGATATCCGTTGCGCTCAATGATGAGCTGCCGTTGCGCCATCAGCCGGTCGTTGGTGGGATCGACCTTGTCATCGCGCAGCTCATAACCGCCATACCCGTAGAAGTCTTCCTTCCAGCCGTTGATGCCGTAGTCCTGCCACTTCTTCACCAGCGACATATACCAGTCGAGCGCGGCGCTGTTGTGCGCATCCAGAAGATAGTAGGGCTGCTTCGGCCAACCGCCTTTGAAGACCTGCGGATGACCGTCCTTCATGAGAAAGTAACCCTTTTGCGCGCCCTCATCGGAGTAGGGTCCGCCAACGATAAACGTGATCCGAAGGCCGAGCATGACGGCGAGCTTCTCATCCAGAAAGTGATGAATCAGCTCGCGAGGTTCCGGGTACTTCTCCTTGTCCCAAAGGCCAAAGCTGGTTGTCTCGTGCATGGTGTCGGGAGTAGCCGGCCAGAAGCCTGAGCCAATCACCATCCACTTCAACGGATAACCATCGTGGAGATATCGGTCAACGTTCTCGCGAACAGTCTTCATGTTGGTGTTCCAGCCAAGCGCGCCGAAGGCCTCCCACCCAACGCCGAAGGCCTCGTACTTCGGCATCCAGAACCTGTAGCCTGCATCGTTACGAGCCTTCAGGTACTCCGCGTAGATGGCGTGCGGGTCGCCAAAGAAGTAGAAGAGATGGACCTTTCCACTCGTACGTTTCACCCCCTGCACGATCTGGTCACCGGAGGTGTGGACGATCTTCGTGGTGGGATCGATGAGAAGCTCGGCAAACTGTTGCCTTGGGTAGATGACGAAGTTGCTTACCAGCCGGGCGATTCCTTGACCGGAGAGAAACTCGTCGTCGCTGAAGCCCGTAACGTCCGTGTTGAACGGTTCGTTCCTGCCGCCGTCGAACTTCGCTCGCCATACGGCATGGTCGGCAAGTCCGTACGCCGGCTTGGCACCGGCCGTCTGGAATCGCAGCTCGGAGTCGGCCTCTTCCGGCTCAGCAATCAGCTCTGCCCTGTGCGGCGACATCAGGATCGTAAGCCGGAGATGCCTGCCGTTAGCGCTCGTACCCGCCAGCACACATTTGCCCTCCGAACACTTGTCGACGTGGTGAAACCTGACAGGACGGCCATCTAGCAGCACGCCCGCGGAGGCATCCGGACTGACAATCGTCCTGCCGTTGCGGGTAAAGCCGTAACGTCCACCTTGCAGCTCCATGCTGAACACGACGCCAGAATGTGAAAGCCGAACCGTCTGTGCCAGGGCACAGTAACCGGGCAGACAAACAGCAAGCAGAACAAAACCGCGCACAACCGAATTGAGACCTGGCACAGTATTCTCCACATGGATGGCCGCACAGAGTGCGGATACCTTATCACCTAGAAGTGCAGCTTGGCCGCCAGCTGCACCTGTCGCGCAGGAAGCGATGATGTAATCAATCCCATACTGTTATTGGCGTTGGCATTGTTTGCACCAGCAGTAAAGCTGACGTTTGGAGCATTCAGGTTTGTGTGGTTGAAGGCGTTGAACGCTTCAAGCCGCAGCTCGATCGATGTCCTCTCCGTAATGCGTGTTGTCTTGAAGACCGACATATCGAAGTTGATGACTCCCGGCCCGCGCAGATGCGAGTAGTAGCGCGGCGCGTTCCCGAATGTGTAGTTCGCCGGATTGGTGAACGCCTGATAGTTGAAGCGGCGGAAGCGGTCCAGCGTATAGCCCGTCGGGTTGGTCCGCAGAAGACTCTCATCAAGGTTTGGCCGCGTCGCGATACCCGAGTTGTTCGCCCCGCTGAATGCCAGCGGGCGTCCTGACTCCACCGTCATCGTCGTATTGAACTGAAAGCCGCCGACCAGACGGTCCATCCACGCGCCTGCGTTCAGGAACGGACGCCCTTTGCCGAAGGGAAGGTCATAGAGCACGGCCACGATACCACGGTGTGTAACATCGATCGCATCCACACTGTAATCCGCATCGAGATTACGCCAGTTTTGAATGCCGCCACCGGTCTGCGTGATGCCTGCGGTCGTCGCGATGTCACTGTAGATTGGCAGGGTCATCAGCTTACCGTAAGTATAGGCGCCCTGGAACTGGAGGCCTTCGGCCGCGCGGCGCTGCATGGTGACATAGAGAAAGTTGCCGTCGAAGTGCGACGCACGCGGATTGCTTTGCTGCACGCTCTGCATATACGGGAAGGGTTTCATAAGGTTCGCGCGCGTGATGGTGGCAGCACCCAGCGACCCGGGAACGATGCCAGCATACGGATTCGCAACCGAGGCATTCAGATAGGATGCGCCGAGCGGAAAGTAGCTCGGATCGAGAGTGTTGATATTCAGGCTTCCAAGATTGAAGCGGCGGCCATGGTTTCCAACATAGGACACATCGAACACAGTCTTGAACGGAAGTTCGCGCGAGAGCGTGAGCGTGTACTGCATGGACTGCGGCGTCCTGGCCGTAGGCAGAATGTAATTACCTGTCTGCCCAAGGAAGGCGTTCTGTCCTCCGGCAGCGCCCAGCGGCTGCGAAGGCGCATAGGGAACTCCATTCTTGAACTGGAAGGCCTGGCCGTAGATCGTGGTCGCTGTGTAGTTTGTCGTCGCGGTACCAAAGCCGTTGGGGTTCCCAGCCGCCTGGTCGTAGGATGCTTGAGCGACCGTCGAATAATAGACAGCGTACCCTCCACGCATGACAGTCTTATTGTCCTCTGTGAGCACAAGAGCGAAGCCGATACGCGGCCCCCAGTCGTTCCAGTTCTCGCGGACCCAGTTCGAGCCTTCGCCATTCACGCCTGCATAGCGAACCGCACCGAGGTAGCCATTCACCGGATTGATGCGCGTGATGTCAAAGTTGGCGAGGCCATTCTTCTTCTCGTGCGCCTGAAGCTGCAGGTCGTATCGGAGGCCGATATTGACCGTCAACCGCTGATTGGCGCGCCAGTCGTCCTGAATGTAGGCCGCGTGCTGATACTGTCGATACGCTATGCCTCGCGCCAGGCCTACGTTTGCGCTGGCAACTGATCCGGCAAGAAGACTCGCGAAGGCATTGCCCGTGCCGGTGTTGATAGCATTGTCTGTGCCTGAGCCTGTCTGATTCGACGAAAAGCTGTATGAGCCCGAGGCGTTTCCAGACTGCCGGTTGAAACCTTCCACGAAGCGGCCGTCGTAGCCAAAGTGCAGCGTATGCGCGCCAATGGTCCGGGTGATGTCGTCGAGCAGCTCGATCGTCGTCGATGCACGGAACCCCACGGTTCCATTCAGAGCCGCCATCCCGCCGATGTTCAGGATCGGTGCGACCTCAGGACCCACGCCGGGCAAACCGATCTTGGCCGCGTAACCCTGGTTTGCGGTCGCCGCCTGAAAGGGAAAGTCCGAGCGCAGCACGGAGATGCGGAAGTCATTCAACATCATCGAGGAGAATATGTGCGATTCGGCCAGCATCGCGTCGAAGTTCTTCAGCGTGTCGTTGCGATAGTAAAGCGGGCCGAAGCCGATATTGCCGTTGTTCGTATAGTTCAGGTAGTACGCATAACGCGCGAAGAAACTATCCTTCTGGGAAGCGCGATAGTCGACACGCCCCAGGACCGTTCGCTCATTGGAGATGAGCTTCGGATTCGCGAGGTAATTGTTCGCATGAGTGCACGAATCATACGAGCCAACAGAGTTGTTTGGCGAAGCGATGAACAGGTTCATTGCGTTCAGTGCCACCTGGTCCTGGCGTGACGCGGGAATTTGGTTATTGGCAAAAGCAGCCCGCTGCGTCGTCGAGGACCCCGTCGTTGGATCATAAATCCCGTACGGCGTGCAGACGCCATTGACAATACGGCCCAGGTCGTTGAAGTTCCCGCTGCGCTCCTGTACAGTCGGCACACTGTAATAGGTCGGCGTACTGGTTATATAGCGATACTCCTCGTAGTTGCCAAAGAAGAATGCGCGGTCGCGTTTGATCGGACCACCGAAGGTGCCTCCGTAGTTGTTGAAGCGCAGCTCGGGCTTGGTCGGCGAGTAAGGCAACGCAAGGCGGTCGTCCAGCGCATCGTTGCGAAAGAACTCATAGACCGAGCCGTGAAACTGATTGCCCCCGGAGCGCGTGATCACGTTGATTACACCGCCGGAGGTGTAACCAAACTGTGCAGGAATCACTCCTGTCAGAATTCTGAACTCCTGCACGGAGTCGGCCTTGATGTTGATTGCGACCTCACCGAGGTAGTTCTGCAGATTGCTGACTCCATCAAGCAGATTATTATTGCCTCCCGGCACACCGCCGGAGATTCGGATGGCAGAGCCCTGTGTGCCACGGTTAACAAATCCCTGGTTGGTTGCGCCGGCTGCGGAGACAACACCGGGGCTCAGCGTCGCCAGCGCAAGCACGCTGCGTCCGTTTACCGGCAGCTCCTGTACCGCACGAGTATCGACCGTATTGCCGATCTGCGCATCCACTGAGTCGAGCGCGGGCGGCGTCGATTCGACGACGACACTCGCTGTAGCACTGCCGATCTCAAGCTGTGCGTTCGAGGTTACGTGTGCCGCCGCATCAACAACGGCATTCTTGATGGTGAACGTCTTGAACCCTTCCGACGAGATCGTGACGGTATAACGTCCTGGCGTAAGCGGCTGCGACTGATAGTAGCCGCTGTCGTTGCTTATGACATCTTGCGAAATCCCCGTTTCGATATTGCTGATGTGAACTCTGGCTCCGACCACGACACTGCCGGCGGAATCTGTGACTGTACCGCCAATGTGGCCAGTATCTTGCTGTGCCCACGCAGGAAGGCTGGAGAGAACCAGCAAGAACACGATGCTGAGGATGAGCCCGCCGGGGTACCTGGCGGAAATTCTGGACAGAGATGGAAACGCTGCTCGAACGTTCATAAATGCTTTGGCCTCTTGTAAAGCGCTTAACTTGTCAACCTGCTAAAGTGGCTCTGGTAGGCTGCTGACTAAGACGCACGAATCCTAGAGACTCGAAAGTGGGCTTGTCAACCGTTTAATCTTGCAAGATCCTCGATACCCGAGATTCCTCCCTCCAGAGACCGTTATGAAGACTCCGCTTCTCGCCTCCCTTCTCATTCTTACCTCCTTCCTAGCACACGGGCAGACCCCAATACCGGCAAATGCAGCGACTGCAGACTTTGCTCAGCTCGCACATTACCGCTCCGCGGATGTTGGAACCTCTGCCACGGTCGTCTTTCTCGGAGATTCCATCTTCGACTACTGGGGCTCGCGCTCTGGGACCTGGTTTCAACATGCCGGCTGGGTCAATCGAGGCATCGGCGGCCAAACTACCTCACAGCTTCTTTTGCGAGAGCGCAATGATGCTCTTGCGCTCCACCCAAAGGCCATTGTGCTCGAAGGGGGCGGCAACGATATGCGCCTAGGCTTCTCACCTGAAGAGATTCGCGACAACCTCCTTACTATGGGCGAGCTTGCGCAATCGCACGGCATCGCCATCTTTGTGGCTGCGTTGACGCCGGTCTGCGACTGCTTCCGGCCGCTCTCCGGCCTGCGAACCGTCGAACGCATTCGCGCATTGAATACACTGCTTGCCGCCATGTGCAGAGAGCATCACTGGACGCTGATCGACCTGTCCGCTCCCCTGTCCGGTTCGGAGGGCCATATGCAGCAGAGCCTGACAACGGACGGCGTTCATCCGAACGACGCCGGATATGCGCTTCTGGCTCCGGTCGTAGAACGTGGCCTGCGGCAGTACCGTTAAATGAGACTGGACAGGTTTATCGATTAACATTTAGGGTTCTTGATGTTGGCGTGACAGTCGGGCTGGAAAGGTAGCAGCGTTGAGGGATCTGAGAGTAGAAAAGCTCATCGGTGATCTTGCGGTCGTCGGTGGAGGGCTTGCAGGCGCTTGCTCCTCCGTAACCGCGGCGCGCCAAGGGCTGAAGGTGGTCCTCGTGCAGGACCGGCCGGTGCTGGGGGGTAACTCGTCCAGTGAGGTGCGCCTCTGGGTACTCGGTGCCACCTCGCACATGGGGAACAACAACCGTTGGGCACGCGAAGGCGGTGTGATCGATGAGATTCTCGTCGAGAATATGTGGCGTAATCCGGAGGGCAATCCGGTGCTGTTCGACGCGATCGTGCTGGAGATCGTGAAGCGCGAGGCGAACATCACACTTCTTCTGAACACGGCAATCCACGAGCTCGACATGAACGGCGCGGACGCGATCGCACGCGTGCGTGGATACAACAGCCAGAACCAGACTGCCTACAGCATCGAAGCGCCGCTCTTCGTCGACGCCTCGGGCGACGGTATCGTCGGCTTCCTCTCCGGCGCGGAGTTCCGCATGGGAGCCGAGGCTTCATCCGAGTTCGGCGAGGCAATGGCGCCTCCACAGCCGGAGCATAAGCTGCTGGGCCATTCGCTGTACTTCTACAGCCGCGACACGGGTAAGCCGGTGAAGTATGTCCCACCGGCCTTCGCCCTCACCGACATTACAAAGATTCCGCGCTACCGCGACCTCCGCGTCTCCGACACCGGTTGCCGGCTGTGGTGGCTCGAGTATGGAGGCGACTTCGATACCGTTAGCCAGACGGAAGAGATCAAGTGGGAGTTGTGGAGCGTCGCCTACGGCGTATGGAACTACATCAAAAACTCCGGCAAATTCGCTGACTCTGAAAATCTCACCCTCGAGTGGATGGGCATGATCCCGGGAAAGCGCGAGAGTCGCAGGTTCGTTGGCGACCTGACGCTGACACAGAACCATATCGTCGAACAGGCGCGCTTCGACGACGCTGTCTCATTCGGCGGTTGGGCGATCGATCTGCACCCCCCCGATGGCGTCTTCAGCTCGCAGCCGGGATGCACGCAGTGGCACGCGAAGGGCGTCTACCAGATTCCCTATCGCACGCTGTACAGCAGGAACATCCGCAACCTGTTTCTTGCCGGGCGGCTCATCAGCGCCACGCATATCGCCTTCGGCTCCGCACGCGTGATGGCCACATGCGCAAGCAACGGACAGGCGGCCGGCATGGCCGCCGCACTGTGCCGCGAGAACCATCTCGTTCCGCGCGACCTGTTTGAGCCCTCTCGCATGCACCAGCTGCAACAGCGCCTGCTGTACGAAGGACAGCATATCCCCGGAGTTGCTTACGCAGGAGAGAGCGACCTTGCTCGCACTGCGGATATTACCGCGAGCAGTTCGCTGCGGCTTCACGAGCTGGCTCCCAGCGGCGAGTTCACCACTGCGGAGCGGCCATACGCTCTCCTCGTGCCGCTGGAAGAAGGCCGCGTCCCCACGTTCGCGCTCTACGTAAATGCAGCCCGAGAGACAAGACTTCATGCGGAACTGTGGGCACCATCCCGCCCCGGCAACACCACCCCAGACATTCACCTCGCCTCACTCGATCTCCCCGTTGCAAGCGGAGAGCGAGTCTCGATCACACTCGACTTCAATGTAACTATCCATGAGCCTTCGCATCTCTTCGTAATCGTTCCTCCAATCAATGGTGGCGCGCTCCATCTGAGCAGAGCGCAGGTACCCGGTCTGTTGACTCTTTCGCAGAAGATGAACGCCGCTGTCGCAAAGAGCCTGGTTCAAAGCCCGCCGGAGGGCTCGGGCATCGACACCTTCGCGTTCTGGCTTCCGGACCGGCGTCCCGACGCGCGCAATCTGGCCGTCACCATCGATCCTCCATTGCAGCTCTTCTGCCCGGAGATGGTCGCGAACGGATACATGCGGCCGTGGCGCGGAGTGAACGCGTGGGTGCCCGCCAGAAGCGACACACAACCATGGCTTCGGCTTACGTGGCCGGAGAAACAGGTCTTTCACGAGATCATGCTCACTTTCGACACCGACTTCGATCACCCTATGGAGTCTGTGCTGTTGTCGCATCCAGAACGCGTCATGCCCGGGTGTATCACGGCCTTCTCCATCACAGATGACGAGGGTAAGGTTCTGGCACACGTAACGGAGAACCATCAGACGCAGTGGCGGTTGTGGTTCGAGGCTCCACTGGCGACCAGCGCGATGACGATCCAGCTGCTGGCGCACGGCGAGGCACCACCCGCTCTCTTTCGTGTATCGTGCCGGTGAGGCTGCGTGCTTAAACCGTTGCGAACAAATCCATGGCTTATTGTTGCGCTGCTGTTCCTTGTGGCGCTTGTGAACTACTTTGACCGGCAGAGCCTGTCGGTCGTTGCGCCGCGCATACAGGCCGAGCTGCACCTCACCGACGCCGGCTACGGCCACATCGTCAGCCTGTTCCTTCTGGCCTCGGCGTTTGCTTATGCGCTCTCCGGCTTCCTCTGCGACGCCATCGGAACGCGGAGAAGCATGGCCATCTTTGTCGCCTTCTGGTCGGCGGCGGAGGCGGCGACTGCCTTCGCAACCTCGGCTCTTCTGCTTGGCATCTTTCGTTTCTGCCTCGGGCTCGGTGAACCCGGCCTGTGGGTGGCAGCGCCCAAGGCTGTTGGCGAGGTACTCGAACGGTCGAGACGCAGCCTCGCAGTCGGCATCTACACGGCGGGAGCGACCATCGGCGCTATCGTCGCCATCCCAACCATACTCGCTGTCACATCCCACCTGCCCTGGAAGACGATCTTTCTTCTCGACGGAGCGGTCGGGCTTCTGTGGGTACCTGCGTGGCTTTGGCTGTATCGCGACCGAAGCCTGCCGGCCGCCTCGAACCCCGCCACGGGGCACAGCGCCTTCCTCGAGGTCATCGCGCGGCCGCAGACCTGGCAGTTCATGATCGCGCGCGGCCTCACCGATCCAGTCTGGTACTTCTACCTCTTCTGGTTCCCGAAGTTCCTTCTCTCCGAGAGACATCTTTCAGCCGGGGAGATGGCGCACTTCGGCTGGATCGTCTACCTGGCCGGCGGCGCCGGCACCATCGCCGGCGGCCTGCTCTCCGGCGGCTTCATACGCCGCGGGACCGATCCCGGCCTAGCGTACCGCCGCGCCATGACCTTCTCCGTCGTAGCCGTGCTCGCCAGCCCATTCGTATACTTTGCTCCGGGCATTGCGCTGACGATGCTCTTCGCATCGATCGTCGCGATGGCCCACATGGCATGGCTCATCAATCTCACGTCCATGCTGCTGGAGGTCTTTCCGCCCGCGCAGCTCGGCAAGGGAGCTGGACTCGTAGCATCGGGCAGCGCGCTCGGCGGCATGGTGTCGAGCGAGATCGTCGGCTACTTCGTTACGCACGGAGGCTACCGCCCGGTCTTCTTCCTGATGGCGTGCATGCACCCCATCGCCATTTGCATCCTTTGGACTGCGTTTCGCAACAAGCCAGTTGCACCTGTCTCCATGCCGACAGAAGAAAAGACTGCCTGACCTCAGGGCAGCTCCGTCGCAAAGAGCTTCTGAACGGCCTCCCAGCTATCGCGGTGCTCGCGCTCCGTATTCACAACGCCCCAGCGGCGCACCCCGTCCGCTGGCGTTCCCTTGATCAGCGAGCGGTAGTCATTCCAGGTCCACAGCGATCCTCCAATCATCCAGGGCCGCTCCTTCATCGCATTCACCGCCTGCGTAATGTTCTGAATGCGCTCCGGATCATGCACTCCCGGCTCCCCCATGCGACCGAACTCGGCCACAAAGACAGGCTTGTCGGGATATAGCTCATGTACGCGATCGAAGCGCTTCGTGTAGTCGCCATACACATTCACCGAGACAAAGTCGGAGTACTGGCTGGCCTCATCCGCGCCCGTCTTGACCGATGGTTGGGATGTATAGCGGGACGCGAAGGTGATCAATCGCGTCGCGTCCAGCCCCAGCGTGAACGCGCGCATGTCGCGCGTCCATTCAATGCCGCCCCTGTTGTATGACTCGTACTCGTTTCCGACGCTCCATGCAACGACCGATGGATGGTTCCAGTCCGCCTCCATCATCTCCTGCATCTGCTGCTTCCACAGCGAGCGGATGCCCGGGTCGGCCATCTGCCATGCACTCATATTCCAGTTGCCCGCCTCGGGGATGATGAGCATTCCATGCGCGTCGGCAAAATCGAGCAACGCCTGCACCTGCGGATAGTGCGCAATGCGCATCATGCGCATGTTGTCGGCGAGCATGTCGCTCATGTCGCGTTCGATGATGGCATCGGACTCACGTAGCCCCTCCTTTGGGTCGTCGGACACGCGGTTCGCACCAAAAAGGTGCACCGGTCTTCCGTTCAGAAGCAGCTCTGTCCCCTTCACGGCAATCTCACGCACGCCGATGCGGGCCTTGTAGGTGTCATCGGGAAGTTTCAGCGCAACGTCGTACAGGTAAGGATCGCGCACGCTCCACAGGTGCGCATGAGGCAGCATCGTGGACCATGAAACGCTGGCATCCGCGTTCGCCGGCACAATCACAGGACGAAACGCTGTCCTGATGCCGGCGACGATGCCATCAATGCGAACTCGCTTCGCCACCGAGCCTCCGTTGTGCAGCTTCGCGCGCACCGTGATCGCCGCCGTGCCGGTACGCAGGTCGGGCCGCGAGTCGATCTTCACGCTGCGGAAGTACACCGCATCGCTGATGCGAAGGCTCACCGGTCGCACGATGCCTCCATAGGGCATCCATCCCACGATGGTGATCCGCCCTGGTATGCCATCCGGCGTACCCGCGGCCAAGGCGGGTATTGAGGTCAGCGTTGGCGTGTTGTCCACATCGACAAGCAAATGGTTACGTCCGGGACGCAGCAGCTTCGTGACGTCGTACTCGAATGCGGTATAGCCCCCTTCGTGCGTTCCAATGCGGTGGCCGTTGACCCACACCTGGGCGACATCGTAGACGGCGTCGAAGTGCAGGCGCGCGATCCTGCCCGCGCCGATCTCCGGCACATCGAAGTCACGCTCATAGATGGCGTGCCCGATATACCGCTCGTATCCCTTTTGAATGGGCCAGCAGTGCGGCACTGTGACAGGCTGCCCATCAGCCTCGAACGTCGTCCGAAAGGTCCATCCCGGCCCGCTCAGGTCGACAGTCGATTGCGCGTGTAAGAGAACGGGAGCAATGCCGACGTAGATGACAACACGAACAAGCTGGCGTAACCGCACGGATGACCTCAATGAAGAACATTAAGGTTAACCGTTTAATGCAACGCGGAACGCTTGTCAACGTTTTTCTCAGGCTGTTGTTCCTGCAACCAGTTCATACGGCAGAAGAACGCGGTGCGGCTGCGTCGCGGGATTCTCGATTAAGTCGATCAGGAGGTCGGCCGCCAGCTCTCCCATGCGGAAAGTCGGAATGGTAAGCGTAGTGGGACGCGGTCGAAGATGTTCGCTCGACCCAGCGTTGCCACGGCTCAGCACCGAGACATCCTGCGGCAGCGAGAGCCCTCGCTGCTCGGTATAGTCGTATAGATGCACCAGCAGTTGATCGTCCGCGGCAAAGATCGCCGTCGGACGGTCGCGCTTCGTCCTGAACCATTCGTCCAGGATCAGGCGCGCGTTCTCCATCTCGTACCCGGTGCAACCGATGCGTTTGGCCGGCAGCGTCAGGCTGTGCTTAGCGAGAGCACGGCGTAGACCCGTGACAAGGCGCTGGTGCCCAGGCAGTGTCGCCGATCCACTGAGAAATGCGATGCGGCGATGACCGTGCTCCACCAGGTACTCCGCGGCAGCATACCCAATCGCCGTGTCATCCACGCCAACGTAGTTGATGGGAGCGCGGCCATAGTAGGAGTTGATCATCGAAAACTTGATCTGTGCCCGCTGCAGCTCGTCGATCGTGTCGTTGACGTCCTGCGCCGTGCAGGAGCGCGTATTGATGAAGATTAAACCGTCCGTAAACCTGCTCTCCAGGATCTGGTCGCGCGTCATGCGCCCCGGCTTGCCAGAAGGCGAGAAGACCAGGAGGTTATATCCCCGGCGCATCAGAGTGCTTTGAATCCCCGACAACGCCTGCGCGATGAACTGGTTGAAGAAAATAG
>WNGR01009321.1_pt1 | contig 16051 bp, 16 predicted proteins | sample 5407581 | NCBI WGS metagenome assembly WNGR01 (sample SAMN13153383, study PRJNA577476) | soil metagenome | isolation source: 80 cm soil or saprolite under Garry oak tree replicate 2 | place: USA:California | collected 2016-06-15 | reverse complement strand
CCACAACGCCACGCCAGTCCAAACCAGGGTCGTCGTCATGATGTGCTCCCGTCAAAAGCAGGCAGGAATCACTAGCGGTGATTTGCACGAATCAGGGAAGTCCGGAGGAGTACGGATTTAGGTTGCAATTTTAGGCATTGCGCGCCGCAAACACCCGTAAGAACCGCAGATTTGCGGGCGCATGTGCTTCAGATCGCTTCGCCGCGTGCGCCGAGCGCTGCGTTGCGGATCGCGGCGATGTTGGTCTTGTACGCCTCCGGCGTGCCGCCCCTGAACACGGAGGTGCCGGCAACGAAGGCGTTGGCGCCGGCAGCCGCGAGCGCGCCCGCAACATCAGGGCCGACGCCGCCATCGACCTCGATGTCGACCGGCCGACCGGCAATCATCGCGCGGATGTCGCTGATCTTGCCGATCGCGGAGCGGATGAAGGCCTGGCCGCCGAAGCCTGGATTGACCGACATCACCAGCACCAGATCGACCAGGTCGAGCACGTATTCGAGCGCGCTGATCGGCGTGCCCGGATTGAGCGAGACACCGGCCTTCTTGCCGAGCGCGCGGATCGCTTGCAGCGAGCGGTGCAGATGAGGGCCCGCCTCCGCATGCACGGTGATGTGGTCGCAGCCGGCCTTCGCGAACGCCTCGAGATAGGGATCGCAGGGCGAGATCATCAGATGCGCGTCGAAGATCTTCTTGGTGTGCGGGCGCATCGCCTTGATGATATCGGGGCCGTAGGAGATGTTGGGAACGAAGTGCCCGTCCATCACATCGAGATGGATCCAGTCGGCGCCGGCGGCATCCACCGCGCGCACCTCTTCGCCGAGCCTGGTGAAATCGGAGGCCAGGATCGAGGGTGCAATTGCCAGGGGGCGGGGGGCGAAGGCTTGGGTCATGGCGCAGTTTCCCGTGGCGGCCGAAAGACGAATGGGCCTCGCCTAACATGGGCCTCCGCGCCGGGCAATGCAGGGGCGGCGTGCTTCCTGTGGGCGGAAAATTCTGCCGTTTGCGGCATGAATTGCCGATGTTCCCGGGCCCTGCAAAGCACGGTGGGTACGGATTTCATTGGGCTTTTCGCGCTGGCACGCGGCTTGCTGACCTCACCGCCAGAACATTGGCTGCGGCGTGCCGCATCGGTTGGAGTTGTGCAATGTTGTTTGCCCTTGGTGCCGTCTCGAGTGCGCTCGATGCCATTCAATCGCTGACGAACTCGAAATCGTCGTCGTCGACGCAGAAGACCGGATCGTCGCAGACCGCGACGAACCCGTTCGCGATCGACAGCAGCAGCAACAGCACGAGCAGCGGCGCGACCTCGTCGGTCAATTCCGGCAATTTCGCGCAGATCTCGCCGGAGACGATGAGCGCGCTGATTGCCGCGCAGAGCCAGTCGTCGGACAGCACGAGCAGCTCGACCAGTTCGACTTCGTCGAGCGCGACATCCTCGACGTCGACAAGCCGCGACGCTGCGCTGAAGGACCTGTTCTCGCAGATCGACGCGGACGGCGACGGCAAGATCACCAAGTCCGAGTTCGAGAAAGCGCTCGGCGCCGGCGGCACCAACACGGCGCAGGCCGACGACGTGTTCTCGAAGCTGGATAGCAATTCCGACGGCAGCGTCAGCCTGGACGAGATGTCGAAGGCGCTGAAGAGCGGCGGCCATCATGGCGGCCACCACCATGCACAAGCGGCCAGCGGCTCCGGCGACACATCTGACAGCGGCTCGGATTCCTCGTCGCAATCGAGCGGCGGGTCGACCTCGACCACGACGACCGGCTCCGACGGCTCGAGCACCACCACCGTCACCTACGCCGACGGCTTCAAGATGACGACCACGGTGCCGGGCGCGTCAGCCACCGGCACCTCGCCGTACGACCTGTTCGCGCAGTTGATGCAGCGCCAGGGGCAGGCTTCGTCTGGGTCCGCGGCCTCTTCGATGTCGATGAGCGTGTGACGCGCGTTCTGAGGCGCTAGCCGAACCGATCCTTCCACGCCGGCAGCGCGCCGGGGAACGGCAGCGCGGTTGCGGCGTAAACGCCGCGTGCGATCGCGCGCGCGACCACATTGGCGGCGACCATGCCGAGCTCGGTGAGGCCAACGACCGGCTCGATCGGTTTCGCGCACGTCGCGGCGGCAAACAGCACGTCACCGTCGGTCGGGGCGTGCACCGGATAGATCGCGCGGGCAAAGCCGGTGTGCGCGATCATCGCAAGGCGCTTGGCCTGGGGCTTGGTCAGAACCGCGTCGGTGACGACGACGCCAATCGTGGTGTTTTCACGCTCGCTTGCGGCAGGCCCGCCCTTGATGCGCATCTTGAGCATGTCGTCCGTGAAATTGTCAGGCAGGCCCCGGCCACCGAACTCGCCGTCGACCTCGAACGGCGCCGCCCAGAACCACGGCCCGTCGCCGACGGTGACGCTGCCCACCGCATTGACGGCGACGATTGCCGCGACCTTGATGCCGTCGGTCGTCACCGCCGAGGCCGAGCCGAGCCCGCCCTTGAACGTCGCGGTGGTGGCACCGAGGCCCGCGCCGACGCTGCCGAGCGCAAACTCCGTCCCGGCGGAGACCGCCGCGGCGTAGCCGAGGTCGCGATAGGGTGAAAAACGGCCCCACGCCTTGTCGCCGCCATTGAGCAGATCGAACAGGATCGCGCCCGGAACAATCGGGATCAGCGCCTCGCGGACGCGGAAGCCGCGGCCCTGCTCGGCGAGCCAGGCCTGGACGCCGCCGCCCGCATCGAGGCCGAAGGCGGAGCCGCCGGACAGCGCGATCGCGTCGACCCGCTCGAGCGTGCTGGCGAGGTCGAGCAACGCGCCCTCGCGCGTGCCGGGGCCGCCGCCGCGGACGTCGATCGCTGCCACCGCCGGGGCATCGAAGATGATCGCGGTCGTGCCGGAGGCGACTTTCGCATCTTCGGCATGGCCGACGCGAACGCCGGCGATATCAGTGAGAAGGTTTTTCAAGGACGGCACTCCATGTGCTGCTATCTCAGCGATAGCGCACCGATACCGCAAGCTCAACTCGCAAGCGCCGTCCTGAGCATCTTGGCGAGTTCGGACTTGCGGTAGGGCTTTGCCAGCAGCAGCACGCCGGAATCGAGCCGGCCGTGATGGACGATGGCGTTCTCGGTGTAGCCCGAGGTGAACAGCGTCTTCAGGTCGGGCCGCCGCCGCGCCGCCTCGTCGGCCAACTGACGGCCGTTCATGTTGCCGGGCATGATGATGTCGGTGAAGAGCAGGTCGATGCCCTTGTCGGCGTCGATGATGGTGAGGGCTTCGGCTGCGTTGGCCGCTTCGAGCGCGGCATAGCCGAGGCTCTTGACCTGGGTCACGACATACTGCCGCACCAGCGTGTCGTCCTCGACGATCAGGATCTTCTCGTCGCCGCCGGTGATCGGCACGTTCTGGAGCGCCTCGTACTCGGTCTCCTGCACACCGGTCGAGCGTGGCAGATAGATCTTCACGCTCGTGCCGTGGCCTTCCTCGCTGTAGATCTTGACGTGTCCGCCGGACTGCTTGACGAAGCCGAACACCATGCTGAGCCCGAGGCCGGTGCCCTTGCCGACCTCCTTGGTGGTGAAGAAGGGATCGAACACCCGCTCGATCAGAGCCGGCGGAATTCCGGAGCCGGTGTCGCTGACCGCGATCATCACGTAGTTGCCGGCAACGACGTCGACATTCATGCTGGCATAGCCGTCGTCGAGAAAAATGTTGCGCGTCTCCAGCACCAGCGTGCCGCCATTGGGCATGGCGTCTCGCGCGTTCAGCGCGAGATTGAGGATTGCGGAGGTGAGCTGGTTCGGATCGACCAGCGCCGGCCAGGCATCTTCGGTGAGCTGCGGCGTGATGGTGATCTGCTCGCCGAGGGTGGGATGCAGCAGTTTGGCGGCTTCGACCGCCAGCGCATTGACGTCGATCTCGCGCGGCTGGAGCGGCTGCTTGCGGGCGAAGGCGAGCAGATGCTTGGTCAGCTGCGCGCCGCGCTCGGCGGCGTCGTCAATCAGCCTGGTGATGGCAGCGAGCTCGGGCCGGTCGGCGACGGCGTCCGCCAGGATGCCGATCGTGCCGGTGATGACGGTCAGCACGTTGTTGAAGTCGTGGGCGACGCCGCCGGTCAACTGGCCGATGGCGTCCATCTTCTGGACCTGCCTGAACTTGGCCTCGGCGGCCTGCTTGTCGGTCAGGTCGCGCCCGATGAAGAAATGGCGTTTCACCGGCTCGGACCAGGTGCCCATCCAGTTCAGCGAGACCTCGTGACCATCGTCGTGATAGTAGCGCGCCTCGAAGCTGCGCTTGATCTGGCCGCGCCGCGCCGCGCGCATCTCGTTGCGCGTGTTATCGAGATCGTCGGGATGGATGAACTCCGTCGCGCTGTGCCCGATCATGTCGTCCGGGCTGAAGCCGAGGATGTCCTTCACGCTGGGGCTGACCTGGATGAAATCACCAAAACCGTCGGTGACCAGGATCAGGTCCTGCGACGTCTCGAAGATGCGCTGGCGCTCCTCGGTCTCGCGGCGCAGCTTCTCTCTCGCTTGCTTCTCCTCGGTGATGTCGTGGGCGATCTTGGAAGCGCCGATGATTTCACCGCTGTCCGATCGCAGCGGGGAGATGTTCAGCACGACGTCGAGCGGACGGCCGTCCTTTCGGATGCGGACCGTCTCGTGCTGGGCGATCGACTCGTTGCTGCTGATGCGGTTGAGCATACCCCTGACTTCGGCCTTGCGGTCCTGGGGCACGATAAGGTCGATCGGCTGGCCGACGGCCTCGGCGGCCGAATAGCCGAACAGGCGCTCGGCGGCCCTGTTCCAGCCCGTGATGACGCCATCGAGAGACTTTGTGATGATGGCATCGTTGGAGGACTCGACGACGGCGCCGTAGAGCGCGAGGCGCTTGCCGTAGTAATCGCGGTCGGAGGCCGACTGTTCGCGCAGCCGGCCGACGAGGCCCACGGTCCGGGCCTGGAGACGGACGTTTTCGATCAGCAGCACCGCGAGCACAAGGATTGCGGCGCAGAGGCCGTAGAGGCGGCCGGCGTAGAACCCGAGATCGAAGCGGGCACTGTTGAATATCCCCGACAGGGCGATATCGAATAGCCAGGCGCACATCACCGCCATGAGCCAGACGTCGATCACCGCATGCGGCCGCTTGAACCACAGACCGATCAGGGCGGCAAAGCTCAAAGACCACACGAACGAGATCACGCCTACCTGCACGGTCGTGAAGCCACCGCCGTCCTTCAACAGTGGCGGAAGCAGACCGTGCCCGGCGGTAACGATCCAGGTGAAGGCCGTCACTGCTGCGCCGACACCGAGCAAGCTGCCGATGATCGCGTTTCGCGTCGAAACGGAGATTTCGACTCCCCCGTTCACCCCCTTGCACCAGACATAGGCCAGCACGAACACTGGAAAGCCGCCGTGCCAGATCATATAGAGCCAGGCGGTTGTCTGCGGGCCGGCGCCAAACAGCCCATTCGGCGCGAAAAGGCCGGGAAAGCTGAGCGCGTGGACCACGGCGGCTGTTGCTGTGAACAGATAACCGCTTGAAAGCCACAGCAGTGCGCGGGTCCGCAGCACCGCAAATTGCGACAGGAGCAGAACCGCGGTGATGATGTCGCTGACGGCGAGCGCCGACTGGTAGCTGGCCACGAAGGCCGGCACCTGTATCAGCGGCGTACCCGCAAACGGGACAGCCAGCGCGAACAGGACCGCGGAGATACCGACGATCGCCAATGCCGCAGTGCGATCGCTCTGCGTGGCCGGCAAGGTCGAAAGGAAAGTGCTTCGGTCGTTCTTTGCGTGCACGTTGACCTCTCGCTGGGTCGGCATGGGGTAGTCCACGTGACTTCGTTGGCCGGCTGCCTTGGTCTCCATGGTAGCCGGTTCTGGGCGCGCGTGCTGGGGGACGGGCCCGCGACTCAACCGAGGGTTACAGCTTACTTAACCTGGACAGGGACTCGGAATAGGGCATCGATAAGGTTGGCTTTACTGGACGGACCCATACTGCCTCGCCCCACGTTGCCGTTGAATTGAACCAATTAATGATACGAATCCGGGAGTTGTTCCCATGCCCCGTGTCCTAATTGTCGACGACCAGAAGGACGTCCGCGCCATGGTCGCGATCGTACTCCGGGTCAACCACTATGACGTTGTCGAGGCCGAGAGTGGTGCGGCCGGGTTGAAGGCCTTTGGTGAAGAGACCTTCGACGCTGCGATTGTGGACATTTTTCTGGCCGATACCAGCGGCGTCGACGTCATGGTGACCATTCGCGAGCGAGCCCCTGGGTTCCCGATCGTGGCGATCTCAGGGATGACGGCGCTCGATTTCATAGGCGAAGCGCCCGGTCTTGCCGATGTGATCTGCCTGCAAAAGCCGTTTCGGCCGAACGACCTGCTGCAAGCGCTCCAGAGGGCGCAGGGAGCGGCGGGCGGAGAACTTTCCGCAGCCGTCTAAGCGTGCTGCTAAGGAGAACGCCCCGGCGAACCGGGGCGTTGGTGACAATCTGGCGAAAAGGTCAGGCTACCTGTCTCAGGTGCCCTTGCCGCTGATCTCGGCGTAGGCGCCCTTGGCGTCCCACTTGTAGACGACGTAGTCGAGCTGCTTGATGTCGCCCTTGGCGTCGTACTCGATCGGGCCGATCACGGTGTCCCACTTGCCGGCCTTGATGGTCGCCATGACCTTCTTGGCGTCGGTGGTGCCGGCCTTCTTGGCGGCCTGCGACCAGACCTGCATCGCCGCATAGGTGTAGAGCGTGTAACCCTCGGGGTCGATGTTCTTGGCCTTGAAGGCGTCGACGATCTTCTTCGCGGTCGGCTTGTTGCGCGGATCGGGGCCGAAGGTGAACAGCGTGCCTTCGCCGGCTGGGCCGGTGATGGAGGCGTACTCCTTGTCGGCGAGCGCGTCGCCGGCCATCAGGATCGTCTTGAGGCCCTGGTCGCGCATCTGGCGCAGGATCAGGCCGCTCTCCTGATGGTAGCCGCCGACATAGACGAGATCGATATTGTCGCGCTTCAGGCGCGAGACGATCGCGTTGAAGTCCTTGTCGCCCTTGTTGTAGGACTCGTACATCTTCTCGGTGACGCCGGCCTTGTTGAGCGCCTTCTTGGTTTCGTCCGCGAGACCCTTGCCGTAGGTAGTCTTGTCGTTGAGAATCGCGATGTTCTTGCCCTTGAAGTTCTTGGCGATGTACTGGGCGGCGACCAAGCCCTGCTGGTCGTCGCGGCCGCAGACGCGCGCTACGTTCCACAGTCCGCTATCGGTGAACTTCGGATTGGTGGAGGCAGGGGTAATCTGGAGCACGTTGCCGTCGGCATAGGCCTCAGAGGCCGGGATCGACGACGACGAGCAGTAATGCCCGGCGACGAACGGGATCTTGGCGCCGGCGATCTTTTCCGCAATCGAGCGCGCCTGCTTCGGATCGCAAGCATCGTCCTCGACGTTGAGCGCGAGCTTCTTGCCGCTGATGCCGCCGGCGGCGTTGATGTCAGCCACGGCCATCTCGGCGCCGTTCTTCATCTGCCGGCCGAATGCGGACTCCGTGCCTGTCATCGGGCCTGCGACTGCGATGGTGACATCCTGCGCGAACGCCGCGCTCGACAGCGCGATCGACGCGCCGAATGCCAGACCGATGAGCTTCAGTGATTTCATGAGATACCTCGCGGGTGGTCGCCTGTGGAAGTTGCCGGGCATGCCCGGTCCAAACCGGCGCCATTGTTGAATGAATTTACCGAGAAGTCACCGGCAAAATACGGGCATCTGCGGAGTATCTCGCCACATTCGGCCGCACGGGGCCCGGCGCTGGGCGGCGTCAGCCGTGCCGTCCGCCCTCCAGATAGGCGGCCCGAATCTCGGGGCGCTGCAACAACTCGGCGCCGGTTCCGGCAAGCGTGATCAGGCCGTTGACCATGACATAGCCGCGATGGGCGAGCTTGAGGGCATGGTTGGCGTTCTGCTCGACGATCAGGACGGTCAGGCCATCCTGCCGGTTCAGGGTGCGGATCGCGTCAAAAATCTGGCGGGCGATCAGCGGCGCGAGCCCGAGCGAGGGTTCGTCCAGCATGAGCAGGCGAGGGCGGCTCATCAGGGCGCGGCCGATTGCCAGCATCTGCTGCTCGCCGCCGGACAGCGTACCGCCGCGCTGGACGTAGCGTTCCTTCAGCCGTGGAAACAGCGTGAACACGCGTGCAAGCGTTGCGTCGCGCTCCGCATCGGTGCATCCGGTGGCATCCGCCCCCATTTGGAGATTTTCCGCCACGCTCATGCGCGGGAAGATGCGCCGGCCTTCCGGCGATTGCGCGATGCGCAAATGCGCGATCTCGTGGGTGGGGACGTCGGTGATGTCGCGGCCTTCGTACAGGATCTGGCCGGCGCGGGCGCGCGGCTTGCCGAAGATCGTCATCATCAGCGTCGACTTGCCGGCGCCATTGGCGCCGATCAGCGCCACGATCTCGCCGGCATTGATCTCGACGTCGACGCCCTTCAGCGCCTCGATCTTGCCATAGGCGGCATGCAGGCCGCGGATCGCGAGCAGAGGTGTGGGCGAGGTCACGACCCGCCCTCCATCACGGCCACGGCCTCTTCCTCATCGGCGCCGAGATAGGCCGCGATCACCTTGGGGTCGTCGCGGACCGCGCGGGGCGATCCTTCCGCGATCTTCACGCCATGGTCCATCACCACGATGTGGTCGGAGATTTCCATCACGACGGACATGTCGTGCTCGATCAGGAGGATCGAGGTACCCAGCTCGTTGCGGATCGAGAGCAGCAGCTCGCTCAGGGCGGCGCTCTCGCGCGCATTGAGGCCGGCGGCGGGTTCGTCCAGGCACAGAAGCGCGGGCTCGGTGCACATCGCACGCGCGATCTCGAGCCGGCGCTGATCGCCATAGGCGAGGTTTCCGGCGGCATCGTCGGCGCGGTCGAGCAAATTGACCCGCTTGAGCCAGTCGGTGGCGAGATCGATCGCGTGCTTTTCGGCGTCGCGGTAGGTGGGCACGCCGATCAGGCCGAGGAAGGTGAAGCCGGAGGCGCGCATCAGCGTGTTGTGCTGCGCCACCATCAGGTTTTCCAGCGCAGTCATGCCGGGAAACAGCCGGATGTTCTGGAAGGTGCGGGCGACCTTGGCCTGCTTGGCGATGCGGAAATCGTTCAGCCGCTCCAGCGCGATGACCTTGCCGTCGCCATGGGTGAGGCGGATGGCGCCCCCGCTCGGCTTGTAGAAGCCGGTGATGCAGTTGAACACGGTGGTCTTGCCGGCGCCGTTCGGCCCGATCAGCGCCGTGATCTTGTTCCGCTCGGCCGCAAACGACAGGTCCTGCACGGCGACGATGCCGCCGAAGCGCATGGTGAGCCGGTCGACGCTGAGAATTGTCTCGCCGCTCATCCGTGCCCTTCCTTGACGAGGTCGGAAGAGATCGCCTGCGCCTTGGTCAGATACACGGTCGGCGCGCGATGGCCGATCAGGCCGCGCGGCCGCCAGATCATGATCAGCACCATGGCGATGCCGAACACCAGCATGCGGTAAGTCTCGAGGCTGCGGAACAGCTCGAAGCCGCCGATCATGGCGAGTGCTGCCAGCGCCACGCCGAGCTGCGAGCCCATGCCGCCGAGCACGACGATGGCGAGCACCAGCGCCGATTCCTGGAAGGTGAAGGATTCCGGGCTGATGAAGCCCTGGCGGGTCGCGAAGAATGCGCCGGCGAAGCCGCCGAACATCGCCCCGGTCGCGAACGCGGTGAGCTTGGTGGTCGTGGTGTTGATGCCGAGCGCGCGGCAGGCGACTTCGTCCTCGCGGAGCGCTTCCCAGGCGCGGCCGATCGGCAGGCGGCGCAGGCGGATCGTGACCCAGTTGGTGAGAAGCGCGAGCGCCAGGATCACGTAGAACAGGAAGACGATGCGATGGGTCGGCGAGTACTCGATGCCGAGCTTGGCGGCGAGCCCGTCGTCGCTGTTGTCGAGCGGGATGCCGAAGAAGGAGGGACGCGGAATGCCGGAGACACCGTTGGGCCCGCCGGTCAAATCCTGCCAGTTGATGATGACGAGGCGGATGATCTCGCCGAAGGCGAGCGTCACGATAGCGAGATAGTCGCCGCGCAGGCGCAGCACCGGGAAGCCGAGCAGCACGCCCCAGAACGCCGCGAGGATGCCCGCGAGCGGCAGGCAGACCCAGAACGACCAGCCGAAATTGGTGGCAAGCAGCGCGTAGGAATAGGCGCCCACCGCGTAGAACGCGACGTAGCCGGCGCGAGGTAGCGGCCGATGAACGACATGCCGGTTTGCACCGCCGGCGGCACCAGCTTCTCGGCGCCGCTGGGACCGATCCATTGCCGCAGGAGCTCGATCACGATCGAGCCGCCGAATACCGCGGCGACGAGAGAGGCAAGCTCGCCGAAGCGCGTCCAATAGGTGAGCTGGCCGTCGGAGCCTGCCTCGGTGCGGATGCCGACCATCAGCGAGAACAGCACCAGCGCGATCAGTGCGTTGATGAAGGCCGTTTTCAGGAGGGAGGGGATCCCGGCGGTGCGACTTGCGTGCTTGGTCTCGTGTGGGATGGGTGTCACGCGGCGGTCCGTCAGACTTTTTCGACTTCGGGGCGACCGAGCAGGCCGGTCGGCATGAAGATCAGCACCACGATCAGGATCGAGAACGCCGCGACGTCCTTGTACTCGACCGAAAAATAGGCCGACCAGAACGTCTCGATCAGGCCGATCGCGAGGCCGCCGAGCATGGCGCCCGGCAGCGAGCCGATGCCGCCGAGCACGGCGGCGGTGAACGCCTTGATGCCGGCGACAAAGCCCATGAAGAAATCGACCAGGCCGTAATAGAGCAGGTACATCAGGCCGGCGACCGCGGCGAGCGCCGCGCCGATCACGAAGGTCATGGAGATGGTGCGGTCGACGTCGACGCCGAGCAGCGCCGCCATGGTCTGGTCCTGCTCGCAGGCGCGCATGTCGCGTCCGAGCCGCGTGCGCGAGACCAGCCAGGTGAAGATCGCGAGCAGCACGATGGTGGTGAGGACCACCATGATCTGGATGTTGGAGAGCTGGATCACGAAGCCGTCCGCGCTCTCATGCAGCGTGTAGCCGCCGGTGATGAGCGGCGGGATCGGCTTGACGCGGGCGCCTTGCGCAATTTGCGAATAGTTGGTCAGCACGAAGGACATGCCGATCGCCGACAGCATGGGCGCGAGGCGGAAGGAGTGGCGCAGCGGCCGGTAGGCGATGCGCTCGATGGTCCAGCCATAAAGCGCGGTGATCGCCATCGAGACCAGCAGCACGACGATCAGGATCAGCGGGATCGCGGTCAGGCCGAACGAGACCAGGATCAGGAAGGTGATCAGGGCGATGAAGCCGCCGATCATGAAGACGTCGCCATGGGCGAAGTTAATCATGCCGACGATGCCGTAGACCATCGTGTAGCCGATCGCGATCAGGCCGTAGATGGAGCCGAGCACGAGGCCGTTGATGAGCTGCTGGGCGAAATAATCCATAGGCTGCCGTTACCCAAACTTGACGCGGCTCAAAGGGAGCTCTTGAGAAAGAGTTCTTGGGCCCCGGCAGCCCCTTGAGCGTTCTGATGGTTTTGTAACAGGAGGGAACTGGCGGCTGCAACTGGCCATGCCTCGGCATAAAAGCTTGTACAGAGGTCATTTCACGTTCCGGTTCCCGCATTTGCGAGGAATTGGGTTCCGCAGGCAACCAAAGTGTACGCCAGCCGTTATCTCGCCTCTGTCGTCCAACAAGGGAGAGTTCCCCAATGACGAAGCAGCAAGACCAGAATCCGGGCCAGCAGAACCAGAACCCCGGCCAGAGCCCCGGTCAGCAGCAGGGTGGCGGCCAGAAACCCGGACAGCAGCGGCAGGATCCGCAGCGCCAGGGCGATAAGCCCGGTCAGCAGCACGGCGGTCAGCACGATCAGGACAACAAGTAGATTTGGGAGCCCAGGCGTGAGAGAGCCCCGCCGCCGAGGCGGGGCCTTCTTCTTGGCCGAGCTGCCCAACGGGACGGTTAAGGTAAACAAACGGTTTAAATTGCCGCTACAGTCCGATGCGAGTTAGCTCCCGGCAAAGCCGCCGTCCGTCGAGGGCCGCGGGCCAAACGAAGCGGGAAGCGGCATGTTCAGGAATTGGCGGATCGGCTCGGTCAACGGCGCGCTGGTGGCGGCCTATTTCATTCCGGCCTGGACGCTGGTCGCCTTCAACATCATGGTGGCGCCGGTGCACGGCCTTTATGAGCGGCCGAGCGTTGCTGTGGCGCTGTTCCTCAGCGACCAGCTCCAGATGTCCGGCATCGGCACGGTGCGCGCCGCCTGGCTCCTGGCACTTGGACGGCTGACCGTGGTGGCGTTCTTCGCGATCTATCTCGCCCTTCTCGCCATTCCCCGCACCCGCAAGAGCGGCGGCAGCGACGAGGCGCTCGGCATTGCGCTGGCGATCGGCAGCCTGATCTCGTTCGCGAGCATGATGATGGCCTCGAAGGTCGGCGAGATGGCCGCGCTTCGGCTGCATGCCACCGAGCTCCTGCTTCTGCTCGGTGCGGCCATCGTGCTGGTGATCGAACGGCCCGCGACGGCGCCGCAGACTGCCGAGGCACCCGCGCCGCTAGCCCTTGAGCAGGCCGAGCTCCTGCACAATGGCTGAGGCTTCTTTCACGGCGTGGTTCGCCGCCGGGACGCCGCAATAGATCGCCTGCTGCAACAGAATTTCCTTGATGTCGTCGGGGGTGAAGCCGCCCTCCGCGAGCGCCGCACGCACATGCAGGCGGAATTCGTCCCATTGCCCGAGCGCGACCATGGTGCCGATCACCAGCACCCGCCGCGTGCGCTCGTCGAAATGCGGCCGGGTCCAGATCTCGCCCCAGGCGTAGCGCGTGATCATGTCCTGGAAGTCGGTGTTGAACGCATTGCGGCCCGCGATCGACTTGTCGACCCATGCATTGCCCAGCACTTTTCGGCGCACATTCATGCCGGCATCGCGGCGTTTCTGGTCGTCCATGTTGTTTCTCCGGATCAGTCATTTCGGGGCGATGCGAAGCATCGAACCCGGAATCTCGAGATTCCGGGTTCGCCTCTTCGAGGCGCCCCGGAATGACGGTGATGGTGACTAGCGCTGCGTCAAGAAGCCCACCACCGCGTCGGTGAACGCGTGCGGCTGCTCGACATTGGAAATGTGGGCGGCGTCGATGATGGTCATGCTCGCGCCGGGGATATTTGAACGGATCAATTCGCCCGCCGAGATCGGCGTTGCCATGTCGTGGCGGCCGGCGACCACCAGCGTCGGGCTCTTGATCTTTGGCAGCAGCTCGCGCTGGTCGAGCGTCGACAGCGCCTCGCAGCAGGCGAGATAGCCCTCGACGGGGGTGGCGAGCAGCATCGCCTTCATCCTGGCGGTGATCTGCGGCTCGCGCTCGCGGAAATCGGCTGTCAGCCAGCCCGCGATCACGGCATCCGCGACCGCGGCGATGCCGCCCTTCTTCACGGCGTCGATGCGTTCCAGCCATTTGGTCGGCTCGGCATAATAGCAGGAGGTGTTGGCGAGGATGAGCTTGCCGAACCGCTCTGGCGCGTTGGCGCCAAGCCATTGTCCGACCATGCCGCCCATCGACAGGCCGCACCAATGCACCTTCTCGATGTTGAGATCGTCGAGGATCGCAAGCACGTCGCGGCCGAAGCGCTCCATCGTATAGGGGGCGGGCGTAACGCTGGACTTGCCGTGGCCGCGGCGATCGTAGCGGATGACGCGGAACACCTGCGTCAGCGCCTTCATCTGCGGCTCCCACATCTGGAGCGTGCAGCCGAGCGAATTGGAGAGCATCAAGGTCGGCCCGCCGTCGCGGCCCTCGACGGAGACGTTGAGCAGACAACCGTCGGCATCGATCATGGGCATTGCGGCGTCTCCGTTTTATTTCCGCTCAAGGCTGCTCTATTCGCGATCGAGGCTGTCGAGCAGGCGGTCGATCAGGGCTTGGGAAGCCCCTTGATAGGCCATCGGCTCGAACAATGCCGCAATTTTCTGGGGCGTAAGATGCGCGGTGACCTGCGAATCGGCTGACAACATTTCGCGCAGATGCTTCTTCTCGGCGACCGCGCGCTTGCTCGCGGCCTCGATCAGATGATGCGCGTCGCTCTTGCCGATCTTTTCGGCCAGCGCAAAGGTGACGGCTTCGGCCATGATCAGGCCGTGCGTCGCATCGAGATTGCTGCGCATGCGCGCGGCATCGACGTCGAGGCCCTCGGCGACATCGACGATGGCGGCGAGCGCGCCCGAGGTCACCAGCATCAGTTGCGGCAGCGTCGGCCACTCCGCATGCCAGGGTCCGGCGCTGCGTTCGTGGTCCTGCACCTGGGCGGCAAAGATCGTTGCGGCAAGCTGCGGGGCCATCGTCGCGCAGCCCAGCGCGCTTGCGGCGGCGACCGGGTTGCGCTTGTGCGGCATGGTCGAGGAGCCACCGCGGCCTTCGCCTGCGGGCTCGAAGGCTTCGGCGACGTCGGTCTGCATCATCAGCGAGACGTCGCGGGCGATCTTGCCGCAGCTTCCGGCGAGGATCGCAAGGCCCGACGCGGCCTCCGCGATGCGGTCGCGATGGGTGTGCCAGGGCGCTTCCGGCAGCGGCAGGTTCAGTTCCTGCGCCAGCCGCTCGGACACCGCGAGCCCGTTGTCGCCGAGCGCTGCGAGCGTGCCGGCGGCGCCGCCGAATTGCAGCGCCAGGCCCTCGCGGCGCAGCCGCCGCAGACGGCAGCGTGCACGCGCGAGGCTCGAAGCATATTCGGCGGCCTTCAGCCCGAACGGCATCGGCAGCGCGTGCTGGAGCCAGGTCCGTGCCACCATCGCGGTGTTGCGATGGGCCCGCGCCAGCGCGGCAAAACCCTTGATGGCACGGCTGAGATCGGCATCCAGCGCATCGATGCCGGCGCGCAGCGTGAGCATGGTTGCGGTGTCGATGACGTCCTGGCTGGTCGCGCCCCAATGCACGTAGCGCGCGGCCTCAACGTCGGCCTTGGCGACATTGGCGGTCAGCGTCTTGACCAGCGGAATCGCCAGATTGCCCGATCGCGTCGCGGCCTCCGCGAGTGCGGTCATGTCGAAAGAATCGGCCTTGCAGGCCGCTTCGATCGGGCCCACCGCAGCCGCAGGAATCACGCCTATGGCGGCTTCAGCCCGTGCCAGAGCTGCCTCGAAATCGAGCATGTTCTGGAGGGTGGACCGGTCGTCGCAGACGGCGCGCATGGCTGCGCTCGACAGCATCGGCGCGAGCAGGGGGGAAAGGGATGTGCTCATGGTGCGCGGGACCTAACCACCATGGCCGGCCTGTGCCAATCCCAAACCGCTCGCGCAAGCTTTTTGCAGTTGCGAATATGCATTGCACGTGACCGGGTGTTGCCCTTTCCTTTGCGGCGTCCGTGCGTTACTTGAGCAACATTACTCTGATGCGATCCCGGGAGACGCCCCATGGCCATGACAATGAACGGCGAAGTCCAGCTTGCGGCGCCGCGCGAGGCCGTGTGGGAGAAGCTCAACGACCCCGCGGTGCTGAAGGCCTGCATCCCCGGCTGCGAGGAGCTGGAGAGGACCGACGACGGCGGTTTTCGCGCGGTGGCGAAAATGAAGGTCGGCCCGGTGTCGGCGCGCTTCAAGGGCAAGGTCGCGCTGAGCGATCTCGACCCGCCGAACGGCTACAAGATCTCCGGCGAAGGCGAGGGCGGGGTGGCCGGCTTTGCCAAGGGCGGCGCGGTCGTGAAGCTGTCCGACAAGGACGGCGGCACGCTGCTCGCCTATGACGTCGAGGCGCAGATCGGCGGCAAGTTGGCGCAGCTCGGCCAGCGCCTGATCAACGGCACCGCCAAGAAACTGGCCGACGAATTTTTCGCGAATTTCGCCAAGGCGGTACAGGGCTAGCGGCTCTCGCCTTTCGGCATGGCGGCTTGCGTCCCGGGCGATGTTGCCCCAGGGGACAATGGCCCATATGATGGGTTGGAATAATTATAAAAAACCGCTTCGACGGGACCCGTCGGGGCGCTGAAGAGAGTGCTTATGGCAAAAATCTCCCTTATCGTGAACGGCAATCCTGT
>WNGR01003957.1_pt1 | contig 16055 bp, 12 predicted proteins | sample 5407581 | NCBI WGS metagenome assembly WNGR01 (sample SAMN13153383, study PRJNA577476) | soil metagenome | isolation source: 80 cm soil or saprolite under Garry oak tree replicate 2 | place: USA:California | collected 2016-06-15 | reverse complement strand
TTCCAGCTGGTGTTCATCACCACGCACCTGCCGGCGTACCTGCAGCTCTGCGGGGTGGCGCCGGGCGTGGCGGCGAGCGCGCTCGGGCTGATCGGCCTGTTCAACGCGGTCGGCACCTACATGTTCGGCCTGCTCGGCGCGCGCTACAGCCAGAAGCACCTGCTCGCGCTGATCTACCTGCTGCGCACGCTCATCATCGTCGCCTTCCTGCTGGCGCCGATCAGCGCCGCCTCGACCCTGGTGTTCGCCGCCGCGATGGGATTCCTGTGGCTAGGCGTCGCGCCGCTCGTCACCGGGATCATCGGCCGGGTGTTCGGCCTCACGCACTTCAACACGCTCTACGGCGTCGTGTTCCTGAGCCACCAGGTCGGTTCGTTCTTCGGCGCGTGGATGGGCGGCGTGGTGTTCGACCGCTTCGGCAATTACGACTTCGGCTGGGGAGCGCTGATCGTGATCGGCGTCACCGCCTTCACCCTGCAGTGGCTGATGGACGAGCGCCCGCCGCGCGAGCGCCAGGCCGCCGGCGAGCCTTCACCGGCGCCCGCCTAGCCTCGCTGCCCACTCCGCTCCGTCGCGCCGTCCCACTTCTCCGGCCGCCGCTCGACCAGGAGGCGGCGATCACGGTTGCGGACCAGGGGGCCTTGGGCTCATCATGGGGCGTTTTTTTCCGGAGGCAGCGACATGAACAAGACTATTCTTTTGATCGCGGCGGGTTTTCTGGCCGCCGGCCCGGCGCTGGTGCAGGCCGCCGATGTCAGCGTCGGGGTGAGCATCCAGGGCGAGATCCAGCCGGGGGTATACGGGCGCGTCGACATCGGCAACCGGCCGCCGCCACCCGTCCTGTATCCGCAGCCGGTGGTCATCGTCAGGCAGCCCCAGCCGGTGGCCGTGGCGCCCCTCTACATGCATGTGCCCCCAGGGCATGCCAGGAACTGGTCGAAGCACTGCCACAAGTACAACGCTTGCGCGCGCCCGGTGTACTTCGTGAAGTCCGCCGAATACGAGCCCGGCTACAGGCACCCCGGCAAGGGCCACGGCAAGGGCCGCGATTGACGCCGCAGGCGATCGAACCGGAGGGCTGAAAAATGCGCCAAGGATTGATTGTGCTGTGGATGGTGCTGTGCTCGGTGACCTCGGCCGTCGCTCAAGTGAGCATCGGCATCGGGCTTCCCCACGTGAGCATCGGGATCAACCTGCCCTTGTACCCGGAGCTCGTTCCAGTGCCGGGCTACCCGGTCTACTACGCGCCGCGCATGGAGGCGAACTATTTTTTTTACGATGGCATGTACTGGGTCTACCAGGGGGATAACTGGTACGCGAGCTCCTGGTACAACGGACCCTGGTGGATCGTGGGGCCGGAGGCGGTGCCGGTATTCGTCCTGCGAATTCCCGTCGGCTACTACCGGCGGCCTCCCGTGTACTTTCGCGGATGGCGGCCGGACGCTCCGCCGCGCTGGGGCGAGCACTGGGGCCGCGGCTGGGAGCAGCGCCGCGCCGGGTGGGACAGGTGGAACCGCGGCTCCGTTCCGAGGCCCGCCCCGCTGCCGGTCTACCAGCGGCAGTATTCGGGGGATCGGTATCCACGATTGGAGCAGCAGCATGCGCTTCACAGCCAGCAGTACCGTTACCAGCCCAGAGACACCGTAGTGCGGCAGCACTACAGGGAGCAGGCGGCGCGGTCAGCCCCTGCTCAGCGGGGAAACCAGGGAGCGATTCAGCAGAGAAGCGACAGGCAGCCAGGGGCGGCGGCGCAGCGTGCACCGATGTCGCAAGGCCAGGAACATAGACCGGAGGGCAGAGCCTCGCAGGAGCCGCCTCGGGGACAAGGGCAAGGGGAGGGGCTGGGACAAGGACAGGGGCAGAGGCAGGGGAAAGGTCGCGGCGACGATGAGGAGCGAGGCCGGGAACGCAACAGGTAAGCGACCTCAATTCTTGCTGATCCCGGCTGCGATCAGGATGATCCCCGCGATTAGCGCGAGGTGCGCGTACCGGCAGCCGAGGAAGCCTCATGCACGAGCGCCAGGCCGCCGGCGAACCTTCACCGGCGCGCGCCTGGCCGGACCGGCGCGCGCCGCCCGCGCGAGCCAATCTCGCCGGTACGCATCTATTGAGAGAAACCACGATCTGCCCATGCGAGTATTGGATCGATCACGCAACTTCCAGAAGCACCCGGGGGTTCTTCTGTGCGATCAACAGCAGCGTGCGGGCCGCACCGGAGGGCGCGCGGCGGCCTTGCTCCCACTCCTGGAGCGTGCGCACCGACACCCCGAGGAGCTGGGCGAACCGCGATTGGGACAGGCCCGTCCGCTCGCGCACCGAGGTCACCGACGGAACGTTGACGACGCGCCCGTGCTCGCCGCGCTTGATCTCGCGAATGCCTTCAAGAATTTCCAGACCGATGTTCCGCTTTGCCTTAGCCATCGATTTCCTCCTTGATCTTGCGTAGAACGTGGGCGGGGATGTTCTCCTCCTCGTTCTTGGCGTAGATCGTCAACATCCAGATGATGCCCTCACGCGTCCTGGCGTAGTAGATGACCCGAACGCCGCCGCGCTTTCCGCGACCCGGCTGAGCCCAACGAAGCTTTCGAACGCCGCCCGATAGGCGCGGAGATGCAGCACGACGACGAAAAGATAGGCAAGCCCGAACGTCAGGGCGCCTGCGCCGAACACCTCCGGAATCGCCATCGCCATCGTGAGAAACCCGGCCATCGCGGCGATCAGCACCAAGCGCATCTGCCAGGTCACGCTGACGTTGTTCGTCAGCCAGGCATAACCCGCGTACATCCACCAGATCGGCACCAGCACCAGCAGCGCCCGCAGGAAATCCATGGTCCCGTGGGCGTGCTCCACCAGCTGGGTGACCTGCGTGATCACGAAGACGAAAACCAGATCGAAGAAGAGCTCGATCGAGGAGACACCGGCGGGTTTTTCGTGCGCGGGGGCGGTCATGGCCTAGTGCAGGCCGCCGCGTATCGGGTGCGAGCGCGAATCGATCAGGCCGGGGATCACCGTTCGACCGTTCAGGCATGACGCGGGTCGTAGGGCCTTTGTGGACAATGATCGTTGCGGCGTCGCCGGTCGTATGAATGAGGCCGTTTTTAATCGCGAGCGCGTTCACGAACGATTGGCGGTCGTCTTGTGTGGCGATACGGCTGTTTACGAGAATAAGATCGGCGGGGGCACATCAGCCTATTCTTCTAATAATAGGAGCCCCGCCGCTCGATGAAGCTGCGATGGCCGGTCATTCGCGCGATTCGTATGCACTAGTAACGAAGCTGTTCGCGGAGAAAAAACGCGAGATCAGAAGTGGAAAGCCCTTTGAGAAACTCCAGACCTTGTATCTTTGAAAGACTCTGTTCAAATTCTGGAGTAGGTTCCGGACATTCTGCCGGATCAAATTCTGTGGCGGAAATAGTAAATTCCCGCGCAAGAATATCGGGATTTTCGAGAAAGGATTCGTCAGGTCGCTCGCACGCGGAATTCAGAATGTCGGTGGTTCGATTGACGACACCGATAAGAGCCGCCGCAATGGCGGCATCTGCCAAGAGAATTTTCAATTGGTCGCGATGTAATGTTTTCTGAAAGCCGTCCAAGTTTACAACACCACATGTGAGGGCAAAAGGATTCACTTGGTACGGAATCGGCATTGAAATAATCCACTGGAGGTCAGGGTGAGCAAGCTTAATTTGTTCCTTACTTTTTTCAACAAGCCCTGGGTCCAAGCCTCTGCTTTTCGCTATTTTGACATCAGGTTGATATTGCCACTTATCCTCTCGACGTACGGATAAGGTCGCTTTGGAATATTTGAAGGCGGTCCCGGTCGAGTAAAACCCGTTCAGTATTCTCAGTTTTAGTTCATCGGGAAGATCCATGTTCACGTAGAGTTGGTCCGCAATGGTGAGCCAAAGACCGTCCTTGGTTGTAAAGACATTCGCTCGCACATCTTTATCAGCTGCGCTCAAGATCCTTGAGGTGTGGCCAACCAGCACCTTAAGTATCTCTTGGATTCGACGTCTTGCTTGACTGCGGCTGAGCCGGCTGAGGACGATACTGCCGTCCGCTGCGGCAACGCGGCCACCAAATGCGGTGGTTAGGGCTTTAGCCTCCGCTTCCGCGCGGATGGTACCTACAATTGATTTGAGCACCGACCGCGTTATCCCGTAGGACAGGAGCGCAAGCAACAGCGCCCCTACCAGCATGATCGATAAATAGGTGTACTGGATCCAAGAACCGTCTTCGTATGGCGGCTTCAATTTGGGAATATTTAGAAACATTCCCGTGAGGTATGACAGTGTGGCAACCCAGCCAGCAAGACAAATAAGGCCGAGCAATACCATACCGCCGGTACCCTTCTCCGCAAGAGCGGTAGCCAGAGTCTGTACCGATCTATCAAGTCCCTCTTGGGTTCTTTTCTCTTTTTCTGCCATCAGCTTTTGCTGTTGTCGCCTAGTTCAAATGCAAACGGTAATAATGTCGCAATTGTCGTTATGCGTTTTTCCCCTTTCGTGTTCGCCATAACTACTTGGATGTCTGGTCCGAATTCCGAAAGAACTTGCCGGCAAATTCCGCACGGCGGAATCGGGGTCGGATAGTCGGCGATTATCGCGATCGCCTCTATCTTTCGAGCGCCAGAACTGACGGCGCTAAATATCGCCGCCCTTTCCGCGCACATCGTCGCCCCGTACGATGCATTTTCAACGTTTGTGCCAGAGAATATGCGTCCGTCTTCGGTGAGTACTGCGGCACCGACATAGAAACGCGAATAGGGCGCATAGGCGTTCTTTCTGGCATCCGCTGCAGCCTCCAAGAGACGATCCACCGACTGTGCAGGCAACTCCAGATCTTGGACTTTTGGGCTTTTCAAAGACATAGGGTGTCCGTCTAACCAGACCAAAAATTATTTGACACAGTATCCCTCCTCGATTGCGCGAACAACCGCGAAGAAATCCTCCTCACCAAGCTTCTGATCAATGACGACCGTCGCCACGCGACGTAGCTCATCTTGGGCATTAAACGCAATCGAAAAGCCAACCTCCTTGGCCAAGGGCACGTCGTTCTTGCCATCTCCGACGAAGACACAATCGCCTTCGTCAATTCCGTGCTCCAATGCTATCAACTTCATGAATTGTATCTTGCCTTTCTCATCCGAAGGCAGAAGGTTAAAGTGTTCAATCTTTCCACTTCCCGTATCAAAGAAATACTCGCATGCGGCGAGCGCATGGTCGATTTTCAGCTCCCGTTGAGCACGATCTGCCAAGGCTTTGAATCCACCTGAGATGATCGCCGTTACGGCGCCGGCGTTACGGAACGCTTCGAATGCTCTTTGCGTCCCGGGCATGAGTTCTACGCTGGACATTACCTGTTCAAATGTGTTGCGCGTAAGTCCGTATTTCTTGTGAATACGAATCGTATCCCTCATCCATTCCACGTAGCTAGGATATTCACCGCGCAACTTCCGATCCTTAGTGTGCTCTTCCTCTGCAAGGCATTCTTTACCCATGCTTTCCGCCAAGAGGGTCCAAGCGCTTGGTGCCACTTTCCCATTGTCAAGATGATAGCTTTTTTGCAGCAGAGTACCTTCAAGATCGAAAAACATTAAACGTGGAACCTGGTTTCGTCTCATTTCGTCAATCACCACCTGAGTACGCACGCTATACGCCTAACTATATCAGCCGTCGCCCCCTAAGCGCACTATCCAACCTTTTGGCGAGTCTTTCGGTAGATTGAAGCTCGCATTCCCAGACGATAATCACATGCCAGCCGAGCTTTGTGAGCGCTCCATTCACGCGACGGTCTCGTTTGATATTTGATTCGAGCTTTCCGAGCCAGAATTTACGTCTAGTCTTTGGTGTGTAGGCAAATTGGCACCCCTTATGTCTGTGCCAGAAGCACCCATGCACGAATATCGTAGTCCTGAGACGAGGTAATACGATATCGGGTTTTCCAGGCAGCTCGTCTCGATTCAATCGGAATCGAAATCCCATTCTGTGAAGCATGGAACGGACAGCTCGCTCGGGCCCAGTGTCGCGCGACTTAATGTGGGACATCACTTCAGATCGTTTAGACTTGCTGAATACGTCAGACACGGTTTTTCGAATATCTATTCTCGGGGTGAGAAACCAAGCTCCTGCGCGCGCGTGAAAATTCGAGCTCCCTGCACGACCTGCTTTTCGCTAGGTTTTTTTTCTTGAGCCGCGAGCTTGCCGAGGCTGAAGGCAAGGCTGCGCTCCCATCCCTGCAAGAGGCTCCTCTCCTTAGCCCACTTCGCGAGGTTGAACCATTGAGCCGCGGAGACATTCTCTACTACCTTTCTTGCCGCCTCAGACTCTGGGGTGGGTGGCCTTGGTGGATAGACAACAACTGGATCACCCTCTGCATATTTGCGCCATTCGTCCCCGACCTCCAGCACCATGTCTCGGAATTCAGCCCATGTTTCGGGTTTCTTCGACATTTCGCCAACGTTGCCAGAACGGCTGGTGAGGAACTTGTGCGCCTCTCGGGAAGCCACGAAGATCGCTGAAGCGAGTGTGTCCGGAACTCGCTGGTCTCGCCAGATGCGCTCCAAGTCAAGACGCCGACCAGACTGTTCTGCCAGCCATCCGACAGCGTATGCAACACTGTTCGCGCGGTAGCCTTCCAAATCAAGCGAGTCAAAAAGTTTCTCAGCCGACCGCCACAGGATTGCACGGGCAACCACGTGCTCGAAGAAGCTCCGGTCAACAAGGGGCTCACCGTCATCCTCCAATCGTGCGGCGAATGCGCCGAAGTTCTTTTCCGCTCCGCGGCACACCAGATGCGGCAGGCCCAGCCAGGCGTGCTCGTACTTCGCTAGATCTGTCTTCGTGAATTTCTGTTGCGGCGGGTTCTGCCGCGCCCAATCCTTCTGCTGCCTAGGCGTTCCCTGTCTTGTCTTGTCGTCGAGGTAGGAGCCTCGCGCACGTTCGTAGTACCAGCGGCTCCCACGTTCCATGCCGGACGCAGCTGGAGCCCAAATAGTGCGAGACAGGGTCTCTAGATCGCGATGAAACTTTCCATTTGCCGCGAAGTCCGCGCCGTTGACTTTGTTCTGGCTGTTTGCGTAGCGGGAAATCATCGGGACGATCTCCGCAACTCGACTGGGATCGCTGATAACAGTAAGCTTTGCCTGTACGGTTACGTGACTTAAATCCAGTTTCTCCTTCTTCATCGCGTGAAAGATGGATGCGGTCGTTTGACCTCCATTGACGATTTGAAAATCCCCGACGCGTGTCAGCAATGCCCCGTTCTTATCCGATTGAATCTGTACCTCGGCGGCGGTGCAGCACAGTCCGTTGTTGTACGCAAGAAAACGCTGCGGTTCGTCGCGGAGAGTTGCCTGAAGTCCCTTGTTGATTTTTCCTTTTGATTGGAGAAAGGCGCGTACATTGCGTTCAAGCAATCGCTGACCGTATTCCCCATAGATCCGAGCAAGAAGTGCGGCAGGAAAGAACGCAAGAAATGTTCGGAATTCATCATTATCGCCTTGGGTCGTAAGGCAAGGAATTCCTCCGCCATAGTCCTTCCCAAGGTCCAACTCGATGATTCCGCGTTCGCCGACGCGAAGACGGCTGAGTTTTTCGAGATCCCACGCCACATATTGAATATCCACGCCAGGCACTTTATCCTGGGCGATGTCCAGCGAACGCACGACGCCATCCGTAACGAAAAACAAACGCACCGTGGCAAGCGCATCGCGCGCTTCGTAAACGCTTTGCGCTGCATGGAAAGCATCGCTTGCCTCCTCCATCCGCTTGTGGAACCCATCCAAGGCGCGCTTCAGGAATCCAGTTACCAGTTGGAAATGGCGTCGCATCTCCGGTTTGCCAACTTCCTTAAGGTGACCGGTACCATGATAGAGGGTCACAAACAGATCCAAGGTTGCCCCATCACCTGAAAGCGCCCAAGCGTTGAGCTTCGCGGCGGGGAGTGACCCGATACTCTTCGATTCGTAACCGCAGAGTTCCCAACCGTTTATCTCTTCGTGTGCATCAAGAAGTTCCAAAACAGCTTCCGTAAACATTTCCTCGCGCAACGGCTGAAGGCGATCGTCTCCATTTCCGTCTACGCCACCACCCCCAGCTCGAGCTAATACCTCCTGATGAAGATCGTGTACAAATTGATCGAGCGTCTGATTCGGCATGGCACTTCCTATGTCTGTTTTTGACTCCTACGGCGTAAAGCGACGGGCAGCCGAAGCTTTTCCAGCATATCGTCAACGCTCGTAGCAAAAGGCTCACAGGCCGCAAGACTGAGAGCGTAAGACACGTCTCCAACTCCACTTGGCAAATTCGCTTCGACTAGGCGGGGGAAACCGGGGCGGACACGGAATGTGTGCTCGCGGCGGAGCGTGAACCGCCGGTTCTCATAGCGCGGAGCGTCTGCTTCGAGATATCCGACGTCAAGCAGCCGATCCTCAAAGACCTCGGCTGCCGCTGCAGTCGTCTGGAGCTGCTGTCGCAGGGCTAACACGACGTCTGGCAGGCTCTCGCCTGCTACTGGGCGATCGGTTTCGACTTCGCGCTCATCCAGTACCACGACATGGAGAAAGAGCGCCGGAATTCCAGACCCATCAAGCTGCCGCTCGCTGGTCACACGCACCGACTGTGGCTGCTTCGCCGTTGTTGTCTTCACCTCCACTGCACCGGACGCAACTTGAAAATCCTGATGCGTTCGCCGTGGAGCACGCCACCCGGTTACTGATGCCTCTGCGCCCAAGCAGGGAATGAGATGTCCGCGCAACGTATGCAACTCGCCGTAGAGCCCCCTTTGTTGCTCCGGGGACAGTCCGATCGAGCCCGCGGCAAGAAACTTCTGCCAGCGCTGCAGCCTGCTTAGCAATGCTGCGGCAGCTACCCGCGGGTCGGGTGCGGCTGCGACCCTTGGCGCTACATCCTCTGCCAGTGCAGCAAACACATCCGCACACGATGAATCCACTAGGCGAACTCCTAGATGAGATTGACCGTTGATACGAACACTGAATACCTGCAGTCCCCTGCATCGTGGCCACTTCCGCCTGCCCGGTATCGCGACTCTTGTCAGCGGCAAGAGCAGCGTTCGACGGTTTGCCGATGTCTCTATTGCAACCAGCAGCGGCTGCAAGGGCTGCGGTAGCGCGAAGCGCATCAACCAGGCGGGTGCGTTGCCCGCCTGTATTTCCGCCTCCATCTCCTGCCACAGTTCCTCAATCCTCATATCCTGCGTCTTCCTCCATCTCTGCGCTCCACACCCGGTTCACGCGATACTCCACGCCAAGGGTTGTTGCGCTTGTTGGGAAGCTCAGGGCCACGCCAACAATCGGCGGGCCGTCCGGCTTGAGGCCCGTGGGTTCCTCGGGGATCGGCTTCTCTGGCACAACCTTGGTGGGTGGCAGCAGCGGATAGATGAGGAGCAGGCCGTTCTCCGGGCGCCGCAACACGCGCAACACTCGGCCATTCGCGCGTTTGGTTTCCCCTTCGGCAGGCTTCCGAATCTTGGGCGGCTCGGTTTGCTGCCAGCGTCGCGTAAGCTCAAGCGCGACTTCCAACGCGTTGCGGCCAATCTGTTCCTGCAACCAAGTTATATCGCCCACCAGTTCACGCTTGCCAGCCACTGCGTCGAACCAAACTTGGTCAAAACTTCCAGTGAAGTCACGCGCCTCATCCACTGGGTTCAGGATGTTCGCCTTTTTCAAGGCGAAGCTGGTTGCCGTCTGACTCTCTGGGTTGCGCTCGATGAGACCAACGTCGAATCCGGCGCACTTGCGGTGCCGCGCTGCGGGCGCTTGAGCGTGAGACACGAGCGCCACAGTCCAAACCGTCAGTTCCGCCGGTGCCTTGCCCGCCTGCTTTCGGATGAAGGCGGCCAATTGCTCACCACTTGCCCGCGCTGAGGCGGGCGGGAATTGCAGAGCCTCGACGAACTTCGCCACCGCTGTGGCGGGCACGTCCGTCCAGACGCGCGTCTCGCGGCCCTCGCTAGGAGACGACTGGCCCAGCCCTGCCAGCAATGCTTCCGTGGCCCGGAGGTTGGCCGCAATCTTTGCGGCTTCCTTTGGCAATTGCGTGGTCTGCGCCAGCACACCGGCCCAAGACAGTTCCAGCGTGCGTCCATGGCTCATTTTGTTCAGCGCGGTGACAATCATGCCGTCCGGGTGCGTCCGGACGCGCAGCCCATAGTTTGCGGGTGTCAGGCCGGCCGCAACCATGTAATCAAACTCCCGGCGCAATTCCTCTTCGGCGAAAGCGATGTGCCGATACCAATCCGCCAAGGTGCGTGTAGTAAAGAGACGGCAGAGATCCAAGTAACCAAGGCGGTAGCCGAACCAGCGGCCCATCTGCATCAGCGTGTCATACATCCGCGACGTTCGGAGAAAATAGCTGATGGAAAGTCCTTCGAGCGTTAGCCCTCGTGAGAGCTTGTCGCCGCCCACGGCGATTACGGTTCGGCCCTCAACCTCATGCTCCTTGTAATCCAGCGCCTCCTTGGCAAAGCCATTAATGGGAAGGACGGCGATTTTCGCGGCGGCCGGATGAAGCTGCGCGCGTACGTCTGCCCACGTGATCGGCGTGCCCGCGTCCTTGCCCAAAACTTGGGTGACGGGGACAAATTCTTCCTTCCAGAGTTGCTCCATCTCGTCGAGCAATTTTGGATGCCGGTTCCCATCCCCAAATTCAATTCGGCGCTGCAGTCCAACCAGTTCGGTTCGGATGAGATTCACTACCACGCTCTGCACGTTCACGAAACGGGTCACGTGAACCAGCATTGAGTTATGGTTCTTCACCTGGCCGCGGGCACGGCGCGCTGCGCATGTAAGGAGGAAGCAACGAATCGCTCGCCTCAGCGAGTCAGGAAGCTCTCCGGGAATGTGATCTAACTTGTGTTTCGGAGGAAAGGCGGCACCAAAGTCATCAATCATTCGAACTATGGGCAGGCCGTCGCTGGCAACGATGCCAGCATCCGGATCACCGTCGAGTCCAAACACTCTTGCCGGACCGATGTAGTTGTTCGGCGGTTTGACGTTGATGATGAAACTCCGGGGGAACAAATCTTCCCCGTGTTCAGGTGTCTCGGCATCCGGGTTGATGAAGATGTTTGCGAAGGGTGTTGCCGTATAGCCTACGTAGGCAGACTTCTCGAAAGCATCAAGCAACTTGCGGATTTTTCCGTTGATAGCGGTCACACTTTCGCTGTCCTGCACTCCTGGCCTGGCCTTGGTATTGATCGAGGCGTTGTCAGCCTCGTCATCGATGAGTAAGAGCGGGACGTTTCGGACTACGCGCTTGCCAGTTGAGGCTTCGTCGCTGCCCGCAACATGGAGCACCCACTTGATGAGGTTTTCGAGGAGGTGCGAGTTTTTCTTGATGACGAGGACAACGGGATCACCGCCAAGCATGACACCTATTTGTTCTGCGACGGTCTTGTTGAAATCTCCGTTTTCAGCACTGCTCGTCAGCGAGTGAACAACCAACTTATCACCAGGAAGCTTTCCGACGCCGACCCAACGGTTATCAGTGTTTAGCTTGCGGCTTTTCTGCGTGTCGAAGCCAAGAACACCTTCGTCAAGGCGAAGCTGTGTCTGCGCCCGAAGATTGCTGTGAATACCGGCGAGCACGATGACCAGCTTGTAGCCGGCGTCCACCGCCTTGCAGATGAGCCCGGTGTAGTTCGCCGTTTTCCCGGACTGGACGGAGCCGACGACCATTCCACGCCGATCCCAAGGCGGCACGCGTTGCGGGTCTTCTAGCCGCTCCAAGGTCATATTTGTTAGCTCGTCGAGATTGCCAACAACCGCTGGCGGCATCCCGAAGTCGCGCTCCAAGTAGGTCATGTAGCGATTCCAGAATCGCCAAGCGATGTTGGCACGGCGTGACGGAAGCCACGGCGTGTGTCCAGTCGGGTCATCAAGAGCCGTTGCTGACTGGGCGCTGACGGAAAACAGATGCCTCAGTTCGGCTGTGAGTTTCTCCACATCCACCGAGGCAAGTGGGTCAAAGAGGGTTTGCGCATGCGCAGCCTTGGTCGCGGTTTCTTGGATGAGTTCCGGCGTCTTGACCCGCTCCTTGCGAAGGATATCCACCGCTAGATTGCGAGCATTGACGTAGTGGTCGTGAGTTTCAGGCATTTGGAAGATCTTCGACAAAGGCCTCAAGCAGCGCTGGGAACAATTCGAACGGCCACAGCGTACGAAGGCGATTTACCGCTTCACGAGGGCCGTAGCCGGTCGCCACAAGTGATTGGAAGGCTTGTTCCATTACCTCTTTGATCTGGCTCTCCGCCGTGTGGTCGAACGGACCGGGCAAGCTGCCAGGCTTCTCGGAGCCAGAGATGGTTATATGTGGAAAAGGAATGGTTTCCTCGATGAGGCGTATCAGCGCATTCAGCGCGGGTTTGTCTCCGGAAGCGGTAATGACGCGTCTGAGGAGGGGATGGTCGCGGTTTAGTCGATAGAACGTCTTGTCGTGGCGGGCGAGGGGCTCCCAGAGCAGCACGCGAGCGCTATCAGCCTGCGGTGTTAGCTTCGCTCCGCGATGCGAATACACACGTTTGGCGTCACTACGAGCGCGCTCGCCGATACGGCGCAGCTCGGCCCGCAGCGAAGCCGGCGGGGTTGCGCGGGATTTGGTGACGTCTATCTGCCAATCATGATCGAGTGAGTTTGGAACTTCGACACGGATGCGCGCGAGCTTGTAGTGTTCTTCTTTGGCCCAGCCGAAACCAAGCCAGTCTCCAGCGACAAGAAGTCGGCGGTTCCGATAGATGTAGAAGCCTTGGTGAGCATTCCAGCCGCGCGAGCCTGCACCGGCTTCATGAACGGCTTTCGAGATCTTCGACTGATGGGGAAGAACGAACGGTTGTACGTCTACAACAGCACTGCGTAGCATAAGCCGCGTGGCAGCGAGCGTCTGCGTCGCGAGCTCGTCCTTGAGGAAAGGGTCCCATGGTTCAACTACACGGTCGTTCAGGCGGATTTCCACACCCTTGTGCCCGGACATCAGTTGATGGAACACCATGCCCAAGTGCCGACGGACGTCTTCTACGCGATGCAAGAAAAATTGCTGGTGACGCTCGTTGTTCGTGTCCAATCCATCGGCAAGACGATCAAGTTTCTGCCACAGCACAACGGTGCCGTGTTCAAGTTCTGTCAAATGCTGCAAGTGGTGCTCCGCTGACGCATCGGCTGCACGGAGAAGCTGCCAGTCGTTAACGCGAGCAATGTGATCGAGATCCCAGCAACGAGTTGCCGGCTCACTACCACGGGTACGAGTGCGTACAGTTACGCGGCGGCATTGGGAAAAGCTCGCGGTCTTCAGACCGAGCCCGAAGCGCCCAAGATCATGTGGTTCGCGATCATCGCGCGGGTTCTGGCTGCCCGGCCGCATCGCGGTGATCAATTCTTCGGTCGTCATGCCATTTCCGTCGTCTGTAACGGTGATGGCCGAAGCGGCACCGTCCCAGTGGAAGTCAATCCAGATATGGTGTGCATCGGCCGAGATACTGTTATCAACGAGATCAGAGAGTGCTGTCGGTAATTCATAGCCGAATGCGCGCAGACTCTCGACCAAGCTCGCTGCTTGAGGCGGGGCGAGGTCGAAGTCATCGTCCTGCAATAATTTCTGGATTCTTGAGTCTGTATTCATGGGAGCGTGAATTCATCGCCAGAATTGCCACGTAATCTCGTTAGCCCGCCCGATGATTTCGTGGTTCTTGCCTAAGCGACAACCGGAATCCTCCATTTCTGTCCCTGGCGGCCACTTTTCCCGTGCGCTTTATCGATTGTCCAATACCGCGGTAACGCATTCCTGACAGTTGAGCGTCGGAACAGTAGAACTCGTGATCCTTTAGAGCTCCGCTCTCGTAACGGCGCCACGCCTCCTTGGCAAGGCGTGCGAGAATCACCGGCCATCCGCTCTGCTTGTAGTACGGCTTTACCAAACGAGGTTCGATACGGTTTAGCGACATGTGGTTCTTAACGTCGTACGCTCTTCGTTCTCCATGATCCAAGGCGCTGTCGGGGTGGAGGCCGGCGAAGAGAAAGGCTATGGAATACCAAGCGCGCTTGAAGGTTTCATCGCGTATGCCGCGAAGGGCGCGGGATTCGAGATCCAGAAGCGGCAGAAGCCACTTAACCGCCTCCTTTTCGTCTTTTGGAAGAGGCGCTAGATCGAGCTTGATGTTCGTGGAATTCAATCGAATCCTCTCGAGGGCAGAGTTCACTGCATGTCCAACGGCTTCCCCCACCAGTGGCGGGACTGCATTTCCGATCAACCGAAAGGCACGGGTGCGAGAAGTGGGGAAGCGAAACCAATCCGGAAAGCTTTGGATGCGGGCCGCTTCACGCGGAGTAAGTGACCGGTTCTGCGTAGGATGGATAAACATCAACCCATCTTTGCTCAAGTGGGCAACAATGGTGGAACATGGTGCCGATCGACTCTGACGCGTGTACCGATCCTTGAAGGTGGACTTGTCGTAGGGAAACTCGAACTTGACCCCACGGTCGCGCATGGCGACGGCCGAAGTTTCACCCTCCTTCAGGCGCGCAAAGTCACGCAAATCGCGCTTACTTTGCAACCGAGCAACATGATTGGTGAGCTTCTTCGCGCGTTTGACTTCAAGAACCTGAAAGAGGTAGTTGCTCGCGCCTTTTCCCTGCCGACGAAGATATTTCGCTCGGCGTCTGAGGTCGTAGTCGCGCTCGTCCTGACCATGGCCGGCGCGCACAATCGGCAGGTCGCCGATCGCTGCGCTGAGCGGTGTGCGTGGGCGGGCACGCGGCGCAGGTTTCATGATTGGCACGAAATAGCCCGGAAGATCGGCCCGCACGCCAATAATCAATTGACGTCGGCGCTTCTGGGGAACACCGAGTTCCCATGCGTCTTCAACCTGGCCATGGACTCGGTAGCCCGGACGCCCTGCGGCTCGGCCTAGGATCCGCGCCTCGTGCTGGACTCGCATTAGGTATTTGCCGCCTGCCGCACTGCGAAATCCAAGCACATTCTCCATCACAAACACTCGCGGTTGAAAATAGTCCACGTACTTCAGAAACTGGTGGTACAGATGGCGCCTCGAGTCTTGCATGAACCGAACCCCACTATTCGCACCATCCATCTGTCGGGCAGTGCTGAAGCCTTGACAGGGCGGTCCCCCGACAATGATGTCCACATGGTCTGTTCCAATCAGCGCCGCAAGTTGATCCGGACGAAAGTTCCTTAGATCGCGTTCAAGCGCATGCGCCACGGGTAGCAGACCGGGATGGTGTTGATCAACGAGGTTGGCCCGCAGGGTTGCGATGGCCATGGGATCGACGTCTATCGCGGCGACGCAGCGGAGACCACTGCGAATCATGCCCAGTGTGAATCCACCACAGCCGGAAAACAGATCTAGAAAAGTCTGCGTCTTCACTTCGATTCGCAAAATTGCGGAAAACCAGTTTGATCTGGCGATCCAGTCTACGCCGCACGGGAACTGCGCGCAAAATCAAGCGTAGATATTCAACAGCCCATCCAACCCCACGTAGTCAAAACAGTAAGTCGCCTTTTCCCGCACCACCGGCTTGGCGTGATACGCGATAGAAACGCCGGCCTCGGCCATCATCGCAAGGTCGTTGGCGCCGTCGCCGATGGCGATGATCTGATCGCGCGAGAGGCCCAGCGCGTCGCGCAGTTCGCGCAGTTTCGCGGCCTTGGTCTTCGCGTCGACGGTTTGGCCGAGCACCTTGCCGGAGAGCTTGTGGTTTTGGATCGCCAGCGTGTTCGACAGCGTATAGTCGAGCGAAAGGCGTTGCTTCAGGCGCTCGGTGAAGAAGCTGAAGCCGCTCGAAACGAGCAGCGTCTTGATCGCGAGCGAGCGCAGCCGCTCGAGCATGCGCTCGGCGCCGGGTGATAACCGCAGCCGCTCGTCGTAGACGCGCTGGAGCGCCGAATCTTGCAGCCCGGCGAGCAGCTCCAGGCGCCGGCGCAGGCTTTCCCGGTAGTCGATCTCGCCGCGCATGGCGCTCGCCGTGATCGCCGCGACCTGCGGCTTGACGCCCTGCAGGTCGGCGATCTCGTCGATGCACTCGA
>WNGR01003956.1_pt1 | contig 16057 bp, 16 predicted proteins | sample 5407581 | NCBI WGS metagenome assembly WNGR01 (sample SAMN13153383, study PRJNA577476) | soil metagenome | isolation source: 80 cm soil or saprolite under Garry oak tree replicate 2 | place: USA:California | collected 2016-06-15 | reverse complement strand
AAGAGTTCTCGGAGACCTGGCCGCCGCTGGGTACGACGCGGCATGGTGCCGCCTTCGCGCCAGCGACGTGGATGCCCCGCACCCGAGGGAGCGGGTTTTCATTGCTGCCCACCCCGCAGGCCCGCGACCACCACGGCGCCCAGCTGCCTGAGCAGCGCCGGGCGGGCGGGCATCAGGTCAACCTCAACGACGTCGCCCGCGGCCTGGCCGAGAACTGGCGACGCGCCGGCTGGGACCGGTACGAGCCGGCGATCCGCCGGTGGGAGGCGGTCACCGGGAGGACCGCGCCGTTCCCGGCACAGCGCGGCCGCGGCGGCCGGTTCGGGATCAGTGCCGAATTCACCGAATGGTGCCAAGGGCTCCCCGTGGGCTGGGTTGCCGGCATACCCGGCCTTCCCTACGCGGCGAAGATCCGGGCGCTCGGCAACGGCGTGGTCCCGGCCCAGGCCGCCGCCGCGCTCCGGCTGCTGTTCCAGATCGCGGCCGCGCCAGACGCGCCATCGCCGGCGGACTTGACGTGGCCACACGAGAAGAACGTCGATGCTGCCGGTCCCGGGCGGAAGGCCAGCCAGGCCTGCCCGCCATCGCCACAAGACGCGCGCGGCAGGCCCGCGCCGCCGGCCGCCGCCCGGGCACCCCAGCCCAGGGCCGAGGTCGAGCCGCGAGCCTCGCCGGCGGCCGCGAACGCCGATGCGCCCCGCAACCGCGGGAGAGCAGCGTGACCGGCGCGCGGCGCCGTCCGGGCCTTGACCAGGCGCCCGAAGGCGAGCGTGGATCCAGCACACGCCGAACCAGCCCCGCGCCAGCCACGCTGGGCGGGTCCAACCGCCTGATCACGGCTGAGGAGTTGGCTGACTACCTCGGCGTGCCGAAGAAGACCGTCTACGGCTGCTGGCGGCAATGGGGCCTGACGGCCTGCAAGGTCGGACGCCACCTGCGGTTCCGCGAGCGGCACGTGGAGGAGTGGCTCCAGTCACGGGAGGCATGACCATGGCGAGGATCTACAAACGCTGCAACTGCCCGGAACCGACATGGAGGTCATGCCCGCATGCCTGGGTGGTCCGCTACCGGACACCCGGCGGACGAGCCTCAAACCAGCGCGAACAATCGTTCACGGCCAAGCGCGAAGCAGACGACTTCGCCCTGAAGGTCGAGCACGACAAACGCGCCCACGTCTTCATCGACCCGCGCGGCGGCCAGGCCCTGTTCAGGGTCGAGGCCGAAACCTGGCTGAACCGGCACCTCGGCGCCGACAACAGCATCACCACCTACCGGTCGGTCCTTCGCGCTCACGTGCTCCCCGCGATAGGCGGCAAGCGGCTCGCCGCGGTACGGCGCGACGACATCAAGACCCTGATCGCCGCCATGCGAGCCAAGGGCCTGAGCGCCAGCCGGATACGAGCCGCCCACCTGGTCATCAGCGCGGTCTTCAGCGAAGCCGTCCGGGACAAGAAGCTCGCCGAATCCCCCTGCGTCGCGATCGAACTGCCCGGCGTCGTGATCGAGAAAGATTTCATCCTGCCAACGCACGCCCAGACCGAAGCGCTGGCCGCGGGCCTTCCCGCTGACTGGGCGTCCACCATATGGCTGATGCACGGGTGCGGCCTGCGCATCGGCGAAGCGCTCGCCGTCAACGTGCGGTGCCGGATCGCGGACGGCACCATCCTGCGCGTCCACGAGCAGGTCGACCAGCAGGCCCGGCTCCGTCCCCTGAAGTTCCGAAAGAAAGGCGACTACCGGGACATCCCGCTGCCGCAGTACGTCAGCGACGCCATCGACAAGCACATCGCCGACCACGGCACGACCAGCGACGGCTACCTCTACCAGGGGCGCAAGTACAAGCTCGTCATCCGCCGCAGCTACCAGCAGGACTTCGCCCGTTCCGCGGCCAAAGCCGGACTGCCGCCACAGTTTGTCCCGCATTCTCTGCGCCATTACTTCGCGTCAGCCGCGCTAGCCCGCGGCATCCCGATCACCGAGGTATCACGCTGGCTCGGGCACCGCAGCATCGACACCACTCACCGGATCTACGGCCACATCGTGCCCAGCTCCCTGGATCGCGCCCGGGCCGTGCTGGATGACGCCTATCAGCAAGCCCGCCGGGCCAGCGACAGCGAGACCATGCGCAGCTGGCCGTAAAGTCAGGTGTTTTGGACGTATTCCGGCAGCCGCCCGAACTTGCGGACGTAGGCGCGGTGCAGTTCCTCCTCCGCAGCAGCGGGCCGGTCCGTTAGCGACCGCCGGACCACCAGCCGTGCCAGATCTTGCTCAGCGCGGATCCGCGCGCCGCCGGGGTGCGGCACCTTGCCCTTCACCAGGCCCTGCCGGACGCGCATGCGCAGATCGCTTGCCTTCCTGACGTAGAGCCGCTGGTCACCGGCATGATCGGACAACTTGACCTCGTAGACGCCGGGCCGTCCGTTCGGGATCGGCACCCCGGTCGCGCCCCGGGCGTCAGCCAGCAGTGCGGTCCAAGGCGCCCAGTCACTCCAGTCCAGCGTGATCATGCCGATTTCCAAGATCACCCGATTGCCCATGGGTTTAAGTATGGTGGCCATGAACCGCTTTGCCCGAGTGTGCGAGGAGAACCCGCCGTGGCCGGGGCCAGCTCATGCTGGGCGTATCGCCGCCGCCCTTCCAGGCGTGGACTCCGCCGGCCGACAATGTGCCGCACGAGCCATTCGACTGGCGCATGACGCCGGTAGTGGTCGCAGTGGTGCGTATAGGCGGTCATCTCACCAACACCCTGACCTGACGTGAGGGTCCCGCCTGGCATGCGCATCGTCACAGACCCCGCCGGCCGCTTCTCCATACGAGCGACCAAACGCTCAGTCGAACTGTGGATCGTCCAGCCGATCGCCTTCGACAAGCGCCCAAGCTGGCAAGCTAGCCCAGACGGACCGGTTGCTCACATGCACAGCGCGCTGTCCGAACTTGAGCCCGAGAAGGGGGACGTACTTGCGTGCGTCTGGGCGTGCAGCGACGAGGAACAGAGGCTCGACGTCGAGAATCGGCTGTTCACCAACGTGCTCCCGAAATTCACCGGGGCACCTCGCGGTCCGAACCCGTTCGCGGGTCTGCCGAAGCGAGTCCGCTTCGAGCGCTCGTACCGCTGTCCTCGGCTTGACGGCTTCGACACCGGTCCGTGTACCTACTGCCGTTACGCCCTCTCCGACCCGGGCGGTTCCTGGGAGAACTGGCGAGCACCTGAGGACAGCGAACCGCTGGCGAGCTGGCTTAATGTGCCAGCCAGGGGATTGACTGCCGGTAATGGCTGGCCTACCTGGGCCTCGATGCGGCATCCCGGTGCGCAGGTCGTCGCCCGGAGTGCCAGCAGGCCCTATCGAGACGAGTTCGCGCTGCGGCTCGTGATTCACTCCCCGAGAACGCTTCAACTCATAGCCAACATGGAATGGATCGTCGACGGCGTAGTCGCATCCTTCCAGCAGGAGGCTGACCCCGCGCGTGCCGAGGCTGTCGCCCGGCTCATCCGACCGTGCCTGAAGCAGCACCGACAGACTCACGACCTCGTTGCTGCCCAGTGCACCGCGCCGAAGGTGTTCGCTGATCCGCCGTTCCGGCTGAACCCCAGCGGCAGCCGATGCCAGATCAACCCGGCCGACCATCTACTCGTCGCCGGTGAGATCGAGCTGACCGTACTCCCACAATGCCCATGCTCGGCACTGTCGGGCACGCTTCACCAGGTCGACCGGACATGAGACTGCACATTCGCCACAGCGCTGTGCTGCTCACGTGTCCTCCTCGTCGGCCAGACGGCTCCAGCAAGTCGCGGACCAGCCGGAGAAGACCGGCAGGCTCAACGCAGCCACCGTTGCACAGCTCCGGCACGTCGTCCGCGTGGCCGCAGCCTTGCCAGGTCAGTCATCCGTCCTGCGAGTCGCGCCGAGGCCGGGCTTGACCCTAGACCGCCAGGCTACCGCCGGATCACGCGCACCCAGGCCTACGCTCACGCCGCCCCTCCTATGCTGGCACGTCGTCGAGGGCGGTGCCCCTCTTGCGGTGGTCCTGGGGCAGGCGCAGCACCTTCAGGCCCATCTGCTGGGCGCGCAAGCGCATGCCGGCATCGTCGGTCAGCACCCGGGCGCCGGTGTCCTGGTGGAGGTTGTCCAGGTCGGCAGCGCAGCGCAGAATCGATAGGTCAGCGTCGCCGCCTCGGTCGTCGGTGTCGACCCACACCTCCAAAGTGGCGCCTTGGCGCAGTTGAACGGGCTGCCCGGGCAGGCTGTCGTTGAGAACGCGTTCCAGGTAGCGGATGGCGGTGGCGGCCTTCTTGGCGAGGTCGCCTTGGCCGTACTTCTGCCGGTCGAGTTCATCGATCACGCGCAGCGGTATCACGAGCCGGGTAAGTAGGACGTCCTCGCCATGGGCCTTGAAGACATCCCGCCACAGCACGTCGCCGGGCTGCCGCCAGTGGTTGAGCATGTTGGTGTCATATACGACGGGCAGACCGGGCCGGGCGGCGAGTTTCTTCAGCTCCTCAAGCTCGGCGCGGGCCTGTTCCAGGGCCTTTACCTGGTTCTCGATCTCGGTGGCGAGCGCCTGGTTCTCCGCGTGCAGGGCTCGCATACTGTTGGCTGCTACATCGGGGTCTGTGGTGAAGCCGAGATCCGGACCCGCACCACCGATTGGCAGCAAGTTCCAGTAGGCCGTGGAGTGCAGGCTGGCGCCAAGATCAGGTGCGGCGAAAGCCTGTCTGAGCGTGGGGTAGGTGTCATGGACCGCGTCGGTGTAGGCGCGGTAGTAGTCCTGCGCGCCGCGCGCGTTGCCCCACGTCGTCTCCGCTCGGCGGAGCACGTCGTCGGCGTAGGCGAGGGTGATCCCCGGGGTCAGTCTCATACCGAGATCCTGGCAGAGGTGCGCGTAGCTGAGGCTCTTCCGATCATGCCGCTTGGAGCGCACCGCATTGGTCCGAGTGCCAGGTTCTCTCGTCTACTTGGCAGGGACATGTGAGCCTCGCCGAGCGAGCAGGCTGGGCCGCGAGACGATGATGAGGTGACGTCCCTGACGACATCCGGGTGCGTCGCAGGACTTGCCACTCTCCGACAAGGTGGCCGGGTCGGCGCGCCCCCTGCGTCCGCCGTCGCGAACACCTGCATCGGCGGCACGCTAGGCCTCTCGTGTCTGCGGAGCCTGGCAGGGAGGGCCGGCTGCGCGACCGGTCTTCTGGTCAGGTAGCGCTGTCTGTAGCTGCGGAGCGAAGCCGGCCGAGCGCTTTCCGGATCAGCCGGGAGGCGTGGTAGGCGACGATCACAGCAACGGTAACTGCCACCGCGGGGTCCAGCCAGTACCAGCCTCCTGTTGCCAGGATGATGCCGCCGGCTGCGGCAACACCTGCTGCCGCGGCGGCATCCGCAACAGTGTCCAGCAGGACCGCCGCGACGGACAGGTCCCGCTCCTGGACCTCGCCCTCCCCATCATCGGCGTCTCCGCGCAGGATTAGCGCGCCGCCGGCCATCACTAGCGCGGCAACACCGCTGACCACAAGCACGGCCAGGCCATCTACCTGAGGCGTGCCGGTGATAAGCCGGTCCGCCGCAGCGCTCGCGACGAGCAGTTCAAGGGTCAGGAGCCAGCCTGCATTGACAAGCGCGGCGACGCTTGTGGCCTTCGGGTACCCCGCGGACCGTGAGCGGCCCGCCAGGCGGATCGCCACCAATGCCACGGCTACGCCAGCAGCATCGAGAAGATAGTCGCTGCCTTCGGCGAACACCGCGAGTGAATGGGCCCTCACGCCTACCACGATCAGGCTGGTCACGAGCGCAAGGTTCAGCACGAGAACTGCGGTCAGGCGCTGCGTTCGAGACACGTGTGGAGTCCTGTGATCCGGCTGGCGGCATTGATCAGCTGAGCATACGGGTCATGTGGGCATCCCGCGCCGGGCAAGAAGCGGTGGCCCAGTTGAGCCCTTGGCGTCAAGCTTCGCGCTGCGCGCGAAATAGGCTGGACGTCCGCCGGTCAGGGCGGCGGCTCGATCCAATCGGCCTGAGGATCACCCGGGCCAGTGTTCGCTAAGGTATCCGACGAGGCTGCGGCCGCTCAGCATCTCTGTTGCGTTCCCCGCTCGTATGTAAAAGCGCTCGCCGCCGTCTTCGTCGTGCCAGGTCTGCCGGGAACGGCGAGGGCAAAGGATGACTCCAACTATCTGCTCCCCGTGCGGCACCAGCGAAACGCGAATGGCACCCCAGACCTCAGCGCCCAGAGCGTTGATTATCACGGCCTCGAGTGACAACATCCAGCCGTCGGCGTCTTGCTTTCCCCTCTGGCAGTATTGGAAATCAGGCTCAATCCCGAGCACCGTACCGTCATCTGCCACTCCGATCAATAGCGTGCCGCCGCCGGTGTTGAGAAACGCCGCGATCGTCTTCGTGACTTCCTTATTGAGCCGCTTATGTAGCACTTTTCGCACTTGTGCAGGCTGCAGCTTCCCCTGCTCCAACTGCCCCTGAAGGTCCAGCGGAAGCCGCCCGTGCGCGTGGTGGAGAGAGGACTTGAGCTCGATGTTGTCGCTTTCGCCCGCCGCGATAAGCGCGTCGACGTTCGATGCGTAGCGGATCTCATTGAGCCGCTCCATTGCGGATTCGGCGTCCGGGGGCCGCTCATCGGGTGACTTCGCGACCAGCTCGGCGATGAGATCTCCGAATGCCGACGGGAGGTCTGGCCGCTGGGACCGCAGGAGCCCGATCTCGCCGGGGGCGCGCGCGCCGGTGACAGCGACATATAGCACGCCGCCGAGCGAGTAGAGGTCCGAGCGCGCGTCGAGGGGCCCGCCTTCTCGCTCCTCGGGGGCAGCGAACGAATTCGTCGTGATCGGCCGCAAGTCGCCGCCGTCGGCTGCGGGGATAGCTGAATCGAAGTCGCCAAGGTGAGCCACCCGACGCTCATCAAGCCACACATTCTCCGGAGATACGTCCCGGTGAATAAGACCCCTCTTATGGAGATGCGCCAGACCGCGGCAGAGCTGGCGCCCGAGTCTGAGAGCCTCATCGAGCGGCCGCTGGCCCGCTTTCGTCAGGTACTCGGCAAGAGTTCCGCCACTCAGGTACTCGAACACCATGTACTCGACGGAGCCATCCACATCTATGTCGTAGTCGTACAGCGAAACGATGTTGTCATGGCTGCCGATGCGGCCGAGAACCCTGGCTTCCCGCTCGGTGCCTTCCGGATCTGTGAGAATCGCCTCCGGCTTGACGAATGAGATTGCCACGAGCCTGTCCATCTTCGTGTCCCGTGCCAGGTAGGTCCGCTTGCGGTCACCCTCACCCAGCAGCTGCTGAATCTCATACCGCTCGGCGAAGACGTTGCCTGGCTCGAGTCCTGCCGCCCCGCTCATCGCTGCTTCCCCTCTCGCCGGCCGCTCGGGCCACGCCCCGCAAAGAGGGTAGGAGCCGGCACCAGTCTGATCCTCCGCCTGCTTCGCTTGTGTCACAAGCGAACACCGCCCGCCGACGCCTGGCCAGCTGGCTGTAGTCGACCGTGCGGGTCCCGACCGCCGCAGCCGACTAGCTGCTGCGGTTACTGATCTGCCCGCGGCACACCGGGCGCCATCTCGTCATGGGGGGGCCGCAGCCTGCCGCAAGGCAGGGATAGATGTGGCTCCCGCTCTCGCGGGTATCGCCGGAGCGCTCGGCGTGCCCCCGCCCGCGCGGCCACCCGGCCGGGTGCGGGTCTTCACCGGGGCCAGTCCCGGGCAGCGACGCTGATCCCGGGCTGCTGGCCCGGTCCTGCTGGGCGCTGGCCTTGCTGACCGAGGCATTCCGCGCCGACCCCGTGATCGCGGCCGCTGGGCCAGTTCCGGGGCGGCAGCGTATCCGGTGACGATCTGCTCGGCCTCGCGCCGCCGGCCGGGCTCACCCAGCTCGCCGCGTTCCGGCATGTATTCGAGACCGCCCTCCTGCCGCAGCTCGCCGCCCGAACCGGGCCATGGGCCGGCCCTCGGGTCGACGTTCGCCGGCTCGGAGCTGATCAAGGCCGACTCGGACCTGATCGCCGCCGGGCTGCTGCTGGAGCTGAAGACCTCCGCGAGGCTTTCACTGGCATCACGGACCTGCTCCGAGTCATCGGTAGGCGCTCCTGGACTTCGACGACGACTACCGCATCGCCGAGCTGGGCATCTTCACTGCCCGGTATGGCTACCTGGCTAGCAGGGAACTCGGCGGCCTGCTCAGCGTGCGGGCCGGGCACGAGGTCAGGGTTCAGTCTGCCCTGGACGAGTTCCGGCGCTTGCTGCTCTCATGCCCAGGTCCTTCCTCGTGGTGAGCGGGCCGCGGCCTTCAGGCTTCGTCGCAGCTGCCCGGCGCCGCGTGGCGGGCCTGCTCGCGGGCTTCGTGTGTCTCGTACAGAAAGACGCCGAGCGTGGTAGCGGTACCCACCGCTAGCCGCGCATGGCGCGGTTCCAGGCGCTGCCGCTCCTGTGACTTGGACCTACCGTGGCCGGTACCGTAGGCGTTGCGCAGTTCCGCAGACCCCTGTACGAGTTGCGCGAGGTTCATCAGCATCCGCTTGATGGTCTCCGCTGCGCGGGCGGCGCCGGCGATGTCGTCCGGTGTCAGCTGCAATACCTTGGTTGTCTTGCGTGCGAGCGCCAGCAGGTCATCATTTTTCCCGTAGGGCTCCTCTCGCTCGTCGAGGATGGTCTTGCAGATGCTCTCGACGAACTCCTTCGCGGTGCCGATGGCGAGGTCGGGTTCTGTGTCTACGGAGCCCTCCATTCGGGTTGCCTGCTGCGAGATGTACTCGGCGTCGATGCGGGCTGCTGTCTCGTGGGCGAAGGAAACCGAGGCCATACCGCCGGTACCCGTGCGGGCCGGAGCGTAGACGGGTCGTCCAGACAACTGCTTGTGCGGCTTCAGCATCCAGCCATCAGGCGCCAGGAAGCTGTTCAGACTGGAAACGATCTCGGCCGTGCGGTCTGCGTCGGGCTGAACGACCGGGTGGACCATCTGGGCAAGGAAACCCAGGAATTTCTCGTCGGGGCCGCTTGCGAGCTCGAAACGCGGATCGTCGAAGACCCAGTCGTCGTCCCAGTCGTTGTTTCCAATGCGGTGCTGGAGGATGTCGCGCCCTGCCGTCGCGTAACGCCTGTCGGTCGACGGGAGCGTCTCCAGGTCGTAGAGACGGCCGAGGAAGGCAACCTCGGTGAGTCGGCCCCACCACGGTCCGCCCTCGGTTCTCAGGTAGTCGAAGATGTCGCGGCGCGTCACCTGGCTGATCCGCTGGGACCGATCCGCGCGCTGGTCAAACGGGTCGTCCTGGAGCTGTGCCACGGACCGAGCGTAGCCGCGTTCACAGCGGAAAAGCCCGCCGCAGCCGGTTTGCCTCCAGGTCGACCCGGCTCACAGTCCGTCTGCTGACGTGATGGGCTGATGTGGCTTTAGAGACGTCGGCCGGCTGTTACCTGTGTGCCCCTCTAAGCTCGGGCGCTCTGGCTGGCTTGCCTGCCGATGGTGCGATTGGTCAGCTCGACTGTGCCCAGGTACCACCAGAAGATCCAGTCGAGGAACGCGGGATCGTAGCTGGCGAGCTGCTGCTCGTTGCGGTGCCGGATCGCGAACTTGTTGGCGATCTGGAAAAGAGCTCCCTCGTCTCCTGTCGTCAGCTCGTCTTTGATGAGCTGACGCCGTTCTTCGAGGATTCCCGCGAGGGTAATCACCGCCGAGCGCCGATCCTCCACGGTTGCCGCGCGGCCCCGGAACATGGCGATGGCATGCCGAACCCGCCCGGCTGCATCTGGCGGCGCATGCTCGATGGACTCGGCTACGAGCCAGGTTCGCCCGTCGTCGAAGATCTCAGCCAGCCGCCCCAGGTCCTCCCCGCGGTCCGCCAGCTGGTAGCTGATGCCGGCGGCCTGGAGGAGATCATTCACCTTCCACCGGTACACCTCCCGCCCGGTGTTCGTAGCGAAGTGGCTGTAGTGCCATCCGCACTGCGAGAAGTCGTGGTAGATCCTGACTCGCGGGCGCGAGACGAGGTCGTGGTAGACCTCGATGAGTCCGTAGAAGGTGTCGTCGTCCCACTCATCCGGTGCTAGTGGCCACAGGGCAGGGATGCCCAGGCGTTTCTCCAGCTCTGCGGAGGGGTCGGCCTCTGGCTCATCTCCGTCCACGCAAGGGCGCGGGAAGACCTGATCCAGGTACCCGCGGCTCTCGAGTTCCTGGATCAGGTCGGCGAAGCCCCGCCGTGCGCGGCGGGCGTCCAGGTAGGTGCCCGGTACTTCTTTACCGTGGCGCTGGGGCCAGTACGGCCGGGGAGCGGAGCTCCGCCGGATGTGGCGGGCGTTGCCGGCTAGCTCGGTCACGATGTCGCTCAGGGAACGAGGAGTTCGGTCCGAGCCGAATCCGCTGCTGCTGGCGAGGGAGGAGACATCCTCGGCCGCGTTGTCGTCCCGGAATGCCTCCCGCAGGAGCAGGTCGATAGCCTGCTGCCCGAGCCCGGGCCGGCCGAGAACGCGCGTGGCCTCGGCCGCGAACAACTCGGGCGGCCAGGCGAGCTCGTGGTCGGTGAGATCCAGCATCGCGTTCATCGTGGCCGACGAGCAGCCCGAGTACAGCCCGTTTCCCGGGAGGAGGCCCCCAATGCTCCAGTTACGGAGCCATTACTACGTTGCCTTGAGGTGACCGGAGCCGTGAGGCGTCTGCGCTCGGAAGCGCAGGACGTCGCCTGCCCGATCCTGGTACTAGGTGTGGGGCGCGGGGATTGTCGGACCCGCGGGGCAGTCTACCGGTATGAGCGAGTGGTCGGCGGAGCGGGAGCTGCAGGTACTCAGCCTGTTCCGCGAGCGCGAGCGCGGCGCCGGGTTCCTGGCGTCGTGCCGCTGCCCTCATGACGGGCGGCTTCTTGGCGCTGTCTCCCGGCTGCCGGACGGCATCTGGGCCTGGCAGGGCGGTAGCCGGCTAGCGCCAGCTCAAGGCTGGGACGAGTTCAGGTCACAGTTCCTGGACACGTTCGACCAGGCCCAGTGGTCCCCGGAGATCTGGGAGGAAGCAGCGCAGTACGCCGATGAGGAGATCCGCGAGTGGGGCCGTCTGGGATGGGACGCGACGGTGATGAAGATCCTGCCCGGAGCAGCCGACGAGCCGATCCGCGTGCAGGACCGCCAGTCGCCCGAATCGCGGGCCGGGGTGGCCCTGACCCGGCTCGTGACCTGCGGGTGCCGCAGGCATCACATGCTGCCCGTGCTCGCACTCGTGTTCGCGGGCGTCCGGGCTGCGACCGGGCTCGCTCGCCCGGGCACTCACGTGCCGCCCATGACCGTGCCGGAACCATGCTGCCCCCGCGCGCCGGGCGAGTCCATCTACTCCGTCAGCCACGACGGGAGGATCGTGATCGATCTTCATGAACGATGATGACCGTGCCGGGCACATACTTGATGTCGTCAGGCAGTACGGCAAGCGACTGCCTTACGCAGCGGAGACGCGATGCCCTCACGACGGCCGTCGCCTCGGCGCCGCGTTCTGGTTCCCTGACGGGCTCTGGATCTGGGCGGCCGGCTACCGCGAGCCGCCGCAGGCCGCCCGGGTGCAGGCCGCTGCGTTCTACCTGGACGCGCTCGATGACTGCCAGACCGCCGGCGAAGAGAAGGCCTGCTATGACGCTGCCAGCGAAGCCCTCTCAGCGGATTTCCGGCCGGTCGCCAGTCCGTCGGTCATGCATGTCGACATAAACCCGGCCAGACGATGAAGGCGGTCACGGGTTCCGCTGCCGGATCGAAGTCTGTGGCAGGAAGCACGAGCACCAGCAGGTGCTCCAGCAGGCTGAAGTAGGCGACAGTCATGGCCATCGCCGCATCGAGTCCCTCGGTCTGCTCCGCCACGAACCGGAACCGGTCCAGAAACGGTGTTCTGTCGCTGCGCTCGTCATGGTCACGGGCGAGGATCCCGCGGCCCGCGTAGGCGTCGGTGGCTAGGCGGCGGAAGTACTCGTATGTGCCGCGCAGGCGACCCGCCTGGTTATGGACGGTCAGGTTCCCCTCCGCGACTTGGTCGGAACCCAGCACAGACAGCACGTGGCGCTCGAGGCATCGGACCGCTGCCGACAGCTTAGAGACAACTGTCCGTGCCACCGCGGCGCTATCGGTTGCAGCATCCGGGCCTCCGGCTGGGTCCTTGCCCAGGTACAGGCGCAGCCCGAACTTCTCCGACGCGATCGAGCACGGCCTACCGCGGAACGTGAACGGGAACTCCCATGTCAGCTTCTCCCCGCGGCCGAGGCTGTGAGCATCGAGGAGCAGTCGCATCACCAGCACGACCGAACCAGGCACCGGAAGCCGTTCAGCAGGAACGTTCACGCGCGTGGCCGGCCGGCTCGCCCGCGCGAACCCGGTCTGGTCTTCTGGACACGGCGCGAAATCTCGCAAAGGCGCCCGGCACCGGTCAAGCGCGGCACGCAACCTGGCGTCTGGCGCGTCGCCTGGGTTACCTGCCTTGGATCCCTTCTCCGCTGCGGTCACGCCCCTAATTCTGGCCGGCGCCGTCGCTACCCGCCGCTGCCCAACGCGGTCACGCGCTGACCCAGTCAAGGCCGTTCTCCTGCTTGCCGACATGCCGACCCGGCACGGGAGGTGGCATGGCCGCCGGGATCGGCAGGTGTAGGAGTCCGGTGAACATGTCGGCCGCTACCGGGGGACCTTGTCGGTTGCGGGCTCCCGGTCAGTTCCCCAGCTGCCGCCGGGGCCTGTCGTTCTCCGCGAGGACCCGAACGGGTCTCTCGCGCCTTCGTGGCCGTCGTCGGCCCTCGACGAGCAACGGATCAGCCAGTCATGCCAGGGCACCTAGTACATCCAGGGGCGGATCCCCGCCGCTTTCGGTGTCAGCGCCGCGGAGGGTAGATGCTGTTCACCGTGGCGGAGAAGCTGATACTCGCAGCAGGCACCTATCCGTGTCAGTGGACCTTCCGCGACCAGGCGATCTCCGGCGAGATACGGCTGGATGGATCGCAGGTGCCAGCTGGTGAGATGTTCGACGCACCGGGTACCTGGGTCGAGGGCGAGGGCTGCAGGTCGTTCGAACCGCACGAGGACACCGCGGATGTGCTGCGGGGCCGGCTGCGCAGCGGATACGAGACGGCACTGCTCGACGTCCGGATACGGCATTTACTGCCGGAACGATCGTGGGTGCATGGCCGGATGGCGCTCACCGGATCGGCCCTGCCCGAAAAGCTGCTGTTCGACTCGGTGAAGTTCCAGGTCGGGGGACTCACCGAGCTGGCCGGCGTATACCCGATAAAGAGCATCACGCTACCGGAAGCCCTGGACAGCGATGCGGTGACCAGCGCGACGTGGAACGCCGAGACGGCCGCGCAAGCCTGGACTACCAGCGACGGCGACAGCCTGGAGCTGGAGTTCACCGCCACCATCGACCATGGCCACTGGTACAGCTTCGCGCTCAGCTCGGCACCGATGATCACGGTGTCGGGCAGACCACGATCGGCTGAAGACTGGATGCGGCAGTACGTGCGTCCGCTTGCGGAGATCACAACCCTGGCGACGCTGCGGTCGCAGCCGGTGTCCTGGGTGACGCTGCATCACACGGCGAAGGAGTCCCCACTGCAGCTGTTCGCCGGCGGGACGCCTCACCACGAGCCGAAGGACCTCCCCGTCCAGCTGTTCGCCGCTGACATCGCCCAGCAGCCCTACGACGCCGCGCCCACGGAAGCCCCCTATCTGATCAGCCACGACACCGGCACATTGATCCGCCTCGGCCCGGACGGAGCAACCCTGCCGGACCTGCTCGCCGGATGGCAGAGCCTTCAGACCACCTACATCACCTTCTTCGACTATCTGACCACCGCGCTGCGCGCCAGCATGAGCACCAAGTCGCGGTTTCTGGCACTGGTTCCCGCGCTCGAAGGCCTCCACCTGGCCAAGCACGGTGACGGCCCGATCCCGAGAAAGGAATTCAAGAAGCAACGCAAGGCTGTACTTCAGCGGATCGGCGACTTGGACGGCGTGAATCCACGCGACGTTGACTTCCTCACGAAGTGGCTCGGCGTGTACGGCAGCTACCAACTCGCCGACCGGCTGCGCGTGATCGTCGATCAGGAGCTGGGCGAGGGTCTGCGTGAGCGCGTTCGAGGCCGCATCGATCCCATCCCAAAGAGCCTCAGTAGCTTGGTTGACCAGCCAGAGGACGTGTGGGCAGTGATGGGCACAGCCCGCAACCGCATCGCCCACGGTGGTGACAACCAGCCATCCTCCGCGCAGCTGGCTGCGTTGACCCGTCTGGCGCACACCGTGGCCATCGGTGCTGCGCTTAACCTCCTCGGGGTGCCAGACACTGTTCTGTGCGCGGCCATAGACCAGGGTCAATGGCCGGTGACCTGACCGAGCCACCAAGCGATCCTCGGCACTATCCTGGCTCCTCACCGCCAAGGGGCCGTCGGGTCCCGGTTCAGGCTGGGGCTTTACCCGCAACGTCTGAGCGCTCTTCCAGAACGTCACGTACAGGCGCGGGTCAGTAAGCCCGAAGTCCTCGGCCATCCGGGCCAGCGCCTCACTTACCAGTCCGGTGATCCGAGATCCAGGTCGCCCGCAAAGGAAAGGAATCGGCACCCGCCGCGCTGGAAGCAGCAGGGCAGGCCACCCGCACCCCCGGCCAGCGCACCGGCCGTGCGGGCCTACATGCTGTTCCCGCCGCCCTTGTGCACCGCCGAGCCGTCGCACGCGTGGAAACAGATGACCGACTTTATCGTCCGGACGTGTATCCATCCCGGCGTGCCGATCGTCCTGGCCGGAGCCGCCCAGGCCGTCACGCCGATCCTCGCTCCGTTGCGGGAGCGGGCTGGGCGAGTCAGTGCAAGGCTGCCGGACCAAAGCGCCTGACCATGGCCTTCGGCGTCGGGAGTTCCTCCTCGAAGAGCGGCGCGTGCTCGGCGAACTGCTGTGCGACATCCTGCCCTGGGACGTCGCCGGCGCCTGAGGCTACTACCAGTTCGCCAGGGCAGACCGCGCGCGGCCGCCGGCGGCCGCTATGTCGCGGGCATTGCTGTCGACCTCCAGCGCCGAGCCGACCGGGAACAAGGCAGCGGAACGTGCAGGCAAGCACACACGTGCCTGTCGCTGACGGCCGGAAAACCGGTGGCCGCCTGGCCCGGTCCCCTGACAGCCTGGCGGCGTGCCCGTGGACTATTTTGACGAGCCGGTCGCGGCGAGCTACGAGACTCGGTGGCCGGAACTGTTCGAGCCGGATGCCATCGACCCCGTGGTGAACTACCTCGCCGACCTGGCCGGGCCAGGTCCGGCGCTTGAACTCGGCATCGGAACGGGCCGCATCGCGCTGCCGCTCAGCCTACGGAGGCACGGACAGCCGCGAGCGGCTGCAATGTCGTCGAACGTGCGGCCCGTGCCTGCCGGAAGTCCTGCTGGTCGCGTCCGGTGCAGGGAACCGCCCTAGATGAGCATTCGGTGCCGCAGTTGAGCACTACATGAGCAGCGAGCCGAGTACCTGAGCATCGGCGCCATTCCGGTCACGCAGTGCAGCGGGCGCATCGCTATTGTGGCCGACCCTCGCGGGCCATGACCAGTCCTGGCAGCGACAGCCAGATCAGGCTGCGGCGAGGCGCTCGGCTATCAGCATCGTTCCGGGTGCCCGCTGGCCTCCCGGGCCGAGCCTGGCGGTCAGGTTCTCCGACGTGACCTGGTTGCCGCACACTCCGCATGCGACGATGGGTGCGGCGCGATGGTCGCCGTGCTGGAAGCGAATCGGCGGCCCGCCTTCGGGCGTCTGCCAGCGGTCGCCCCACGCGGTCAGCGCGACCAGGATCGGGACCAGCTCCCGCCCGGCTTCGGTGAGGGCGTACCGGTCGCGGGGCGGGCGCTCCTGGTAGCGCTCGCGTCGCAGTATGCCGTCGCTGACCAGGCCGCCTAGTCGTTCGGTGAGCAGGTTGCGGCTCAAGCCCAGGTCCTGCGCCAGTTCGGCGACCCGGTCGACGCCCAGGTAGATGTCGCGCAGGATGCGCGGGGTCCACCAGTCACCGACGACCTCCAGCGTGCGGGCCAGGGAACAGTGCATGCCGGCGAAGCTCGTTTGCCGCACGGCTCACA
>WNGR01004895.1_pt1 | contig 16062 bp, 14 predicted proteins | sample 5407581 | NCBI WGS metagenome assembly WNGR01 (sample SAMN13153383, study PRJNA577476) | soil metagenome | isolation source: 80 cm soil or saprolite under Garry oak tree replicate 2 | place: USA:California | collected 2016-06-15 | reverse complement strand
GAAAGCTGGCGAAAATGCAGGAGGAACTGGAAAGCAGCCAGTTCACCGGTACAGCTGGCGGTGGAGCTGTTACTATCACTATGAATGGCAAGTTTGAGATGTCTAGCGTCAAGATTGACCCCGAAGCCTTTAATGCAGAGGATATCGCCGAACTGGAAGTGATGGTGCTTGCCGCCGCCCGGGATGCTTTTAACAAGGCCAATGAGGTGCAAGAGCGTTTGGCCAGCAATGTCACTGGCGGCATGAGAATTCCTGGATTGTTCTAACTTATGAGTAATATTGCACCGCCAGTGGCGACACTGATCGAAGAATTCTCAAAACTGCCAGGCGTTGGCGTGAAAACAGCACAACGCCTGACCTTCTTCATCCTGCGCAGTCCCAGTGATCAAGCGCGACGCCTTGCTGAGGCTATCATGCGCGTCAAAGAGAGCATCATCTATTGCTCGCGCTGTTTCAACATTACCGAAAGCGATCCCTGTCTTACGTGTAGCAATCCCAGTCGTGATCAAGAGGTAATCTGCGTCGTGGAAGAGCCACTCGACGTTCTGGCCCTGGAGAAGACGGGTGTCTACAAAGGGCTGTATCATGTGCTGCACGGGGCAATCTCACCTGTTGAAGGCATCGGACCCAAAGACCTGCGTATCGATGAACTCATCCAGCGCGTACGCAATAACAAGGTGCGTGAAATCATTCTTGCCACGAATCCCAACTTCGAGGGAGAGTATACCGCCAACTACATTAAAAGTCAGTTGGCCTCTACAGATGTGCGTGTGACAGGTCTGGCCCGTGGTCTCCCGATGGGCGGTGATCTAGAATATGCCGATGAAGGTACGCTCAGTCGTGCCCTCGAAGGTCGGCGTGATATCTAATTTAGCGGGGTTCAAAGGGGCAGCCAGCCATTCTGTGGGGTTTGGGGGTCCCCAAATATTCCTTCCTTTTGACCCAAGCGGGGCAGTAAAGGGCTTTTGCATCGTCGAAAATCTGATTGACATACAGATGTACTTATGGTACCCTTGTTCTAGTTTCGAGAAGTAGGCATGGAGAGAGGCCTATTTCCGCTTTTTCAGCCCTGCGAAAGAATAACTACGTGTATCAACCAAGGAACTGAGGAAGTGCAGTAAATAACTTTGCGCTTGTTTGTTATTTCTTGCCATTAAAAAAGGAGGAATGCAGGGGCGGTGAAGCGGGATGGCAACAACCCTGCCTGTACCCTGTAGTGAGCATGCCAATGACTAAAAAGGAAAAATCCATGGCAGATCGAAGTAGTACGGCTGTATCAGCTGCCAGCAGCGAGCGTGAGAAGGCGATAGACCTCGCCTTGCAACAGATCGAGCGTCGCTTTGGTAAGGGCGCGATCATGAAACTGGGAGACGCTTCGCATATTCAAGTTGAGGTAATTCCCACAGGATCAATTGCTCTGGACCTGGCTTTGGGCATAGGGGGTGTACCGCGAGGGCGCATCACAGAAATATATGGCCCTGAGGCTTCTGGTAAGACCACGCTTTGCCAGCACATCATCGCCAGTGCGCAGCGAGCGGGTGGCTTTGCTGCATTTATTGATGCCGAACATGCGCTAGATCGTACCTACGCGGGCCGCTGCGGCGTTGACACCAATAATCTCCTGATCTCCCAGCCTGATACAGGTGAGCAGGCCCTGGTTATCTTCACTAATCAGCTGCGTGAAAAGGTTGGCGTCATGTTTGGCAATCCAGAGACAACTTCCGGTGGTAAAGCCTTGAAGTTCTATGCCTCAGTTCGCCTGGATATTCGTCGTATCGACTCTATCAAGCAAGGGCAGGATGTGGTCGGTAGCCGCACGCGTGTCAAGGTAGTCAAGAACAAGGTTGCCCCCCCGTTCCGTGTTGCCGAGTTCGATATCATGTACAGCGAGGGTATTTCTCGCGAAGGTGGCTTCATTGACCTTGGTCTAGAGATGGGTCTGGTCAAGAAGAGTGGTGCGTGGTTCACGGTAGGTGATATTCGCCTCGGTCAAGGCCGGGAGAACGCTAAAGAATTCCTGCGCCAGAACACCGATGTTGCCTCTGCAATTGAAGAGCAGATTCGTGGCAATATAGTCTCCTTCAGGGCAGGCGAGGTCGAAGGAAAAGAAGAAGAAGAAGATAACCTCGACGAGGAATTATAAACCCGTTATAAAAAAAGTATCACTCCTGTTCCTGTTGTTCCAGCCTCTTCGTTAACTCCTGGTCCAGTTCAGGAAGTGGTAGATGTACAAGGGGCTGCTCTTCGTTCGAGAGGAGCGGCTCCAATTTTTTGCTTTCAATAAGCGACGGTTCCAGTGCCTCTGCAACCGGTTGGCGCTCTCTCCACCAGGTAGCTATGGCAGCCGGATCCACCGCGCCAAGTTTGCCTGTCTCGGCCTGCTGCATAGCCCAGTCCAGTGCTGCCTCATCTATGGGAATCTCATAGCCTGCCTTGAGGCTCATCTTCCACTTATGTTCCATAATAGCGAAATATGCCTGCATAGGATCCTGTTCATTAGTCAACTGCTGGCGCAATAAAAGAATAGCCGGGAGATGATAACGCGTATACCAATCTTTTGCTGCCTCCTCAATACTCACATCACGTCCCTCATTTTTACTCATTATTGCCTGGTGGCCGAGAATGGTATTATAGAAGCGGCGGGCATACTGGCGTGGTATCGTGATGCCCAGTAGTTCATGAATGCGCCGTTGATACCAACCTGGGAGTACCGTGGCGACTTGTTGAAAGGCATGCCCGCTCATATCGAGGAGGGAATACCCCAGGTCGTTCAAGGCTTCTAGCATATGCTCTGCCTGGAAAAGCGTGGTAATGCCAGGAGATGAGGCCAGTTGTGCATGTTCTCGCTGCAACAAACGATATCGTCGCTTAAAATAGCGAAAATCTTTATCATCTACAATTTCTTTTTCTTCAGGCAGCCCGCGGGCCTGGCGCATGTCTTCCGCTTGCCACAAAAGCGACTCGCCAAATAATTCTAAGTCCTGTTCACGTAGATTGTCACTTACGGGTCCGGGGAAGAGTTCCGCGGTTTCCGCGTCAGCCATAATTGCCAGGATGCGCTTTCCATCGATGCGGATCAATACATTGGCTAGCGATGGGTCGCCCCAGTAAACACCGTGCTCATGCAGCTCGACCAACAAGACGGCTATAGCCGATAAAAGGTGATGCTTATTTTTCCTGGTAAAAGGTATGCTGTAAAGTAAAGAATGTGGGATAACACGCGGGGCAAGCCTTGTCACAGTATACCCACGATCTCCACTCACATATTCAGGAACACCTCCAGGCCCATGTTCGTCTAACAAAAGGGGTCGTCCTGGTACAATCACACTTCCAACCGGGCTGAGCGCAGGGAGACCCCTTCGTTCAATCTCGTGTAAATTGGCGATCTCGCGCTCTGCCATACGGGGCGTTGTTTCTTTAATGGCGTAGCGTCTACCATCACGCTCCACAAAGATCACGGGATGGCGCGATTCACCCCGGCGTACCGAAAGTGGCACGACGCCATGGCCTGGCCATTCCTCCAGAGGGAAGTTCCAGGGGAGCCCTTCCAGGTGATGCCGATTCCCAATGTCCATATGAAATTGTATGGATTTCGAAGTGACAGTTGTGGCTGTTCTTTCGAATTCGTTATTGTGCATAGTCAATGGTTGTGGTATATACAAAGCTACAAAGAAACTTGTCTCTCCTGGAAGAGAGGCAGGGTAAAATGAAACGTTGTGCCTTCGCCTTTCTTACTTTCCACCCAAATCTGTCCGCCGTGTCGCTTGACAATCTCAAGGGAGATGTAGAGGCCAATGCCCAGCCCGGGATAGGTTCTTTCTTCAAGGTCAGTGACCTGGTAGAACCGCTCAAAAATCTTTTGCAGATGCTCTTTGGCAATCCCAATGCCAAAATCTTGGACGCTCACAAGGGCATTATTGTGGTCTTTTGCGACACGCACCACCACTGTACTCGCCTGAGGAGAATACTTGATCGCGTTATTCAGGAGGTTAATCAGCACTTGCCCAATGCGGTCCCGGTCCCCAAACGCCTCAGCCTGGGTCAGGCCTTCATGCAACAGATGATGCGTCTGTGTCGTTCCCTGTATGTTTTCCACGATTTCTTGTACCAGAGCATCCAGATCAAAGTGTTCTTCTCGATAGACGAGTTGGCCCGTCTGCATTTTGGAAATATCGAGCAGATCATTGATGAGTTTGGTTAACTTATGTACCTGGGCATTCATACGGGCAAGGTAATGAAGCTCTTTTTCATCTTCATGTGAAGTCAAGCGTCGTTGCAAGAGATTGAGGAAGCCTTTGAGACTGGTGACTGGCGTTTTCAGTTCATGGCTTGCGATGGATATAAACTCATCCTTCTGCCGTTCAAGTTTCTTGCGCGCGCTAATATCTCGGATGTTGTATTGAATAATCGGCTTATCTTCTTCCTCGTAGAGATTGGCCACCACTTCAATTTCACGCCTCTCACCCGTTTTAGTTTTGAGTGGCCAATCTTCGTAGCGGATATAATGGTTCTCCTGCAATTTCCGAAACGCGTCCTGATTGGCTTGCTCATCTTTGTGAAGCCCGATTTCAAATAACTCCTTCCCGATTAACTCCTCGCGTGGGTAGCCCAGCAACTCTTCCATAAATGGATTAGCATCAAGAATTTTTCGTGTCCTGGGGTCGAGGATAAGTACGCCGTCTCGGGCCGCTTCAAAAAGACGACGGTAACGAGTTTCGGAAATCCGCAGCGCCTTTTCGGCTTCTTTGCGTTCCATTATCTCAGCATGAAGCGATTCTGCCTTCTGCTGCAATAGGGTGATGGCGCGCAGGCGCTCATCTGGAGTCGCTAGCGCGTTGTAGCTCTCTGCGGGGATGACCCGAGTATGGTGTGTGCCAATCTCGGTAAATGGCGTGCCGTGAGCTGCCTTGCCAAAACCGTGCATCGGATAAGCACAGAAAAGCGAGAAGGAATGGGTCCTGGCCAGATCGTTCCAGAGTTCTTCTAAATGGATCGCACCGGCCTGATTTCCTTCTTCCCAAAGGAGAGCAACCATCTCCCCGAAGGCACGAACGCGGAGACGGCGCTCTCCTGCTTGCCGGATAATGCTTCCAATGATCTCAAGGAAGCGCTGCGGCTCGGGCAATCCATCAACCATGAACTTCGACAGAGTTTCGCCTGCATCCAGCGCGATGTACTCACCCCGCGAGTGAGCGGCGATCAGATCCAGTCCTTTTGCCTTCAATCGTTCCTCAAGTCTCTCTCTGTGTGCTTTCGTGGCTATAACGATGCAGGCATCACCCGCACTGAGACCTGTGTCGATAAATCCGCTCAATGAGTCAAGGAGAAAGACCTCGCTCTCATAGAACTGGACGAAATGCTCAGATGCACTCATCTCGCTCCAATGCGAGTGCGGCGCCACCTTGCGCTCGGTAACATCACGAAAATTACCAACAATAGCTTCTATACCTGGCACATGGAGCAAATTCGTTCCACTTCCTTCAAACCATCGCCATGAGCCGTCTTTACAGCATAAACGATATTCGGCACTCAGGCTCTTGCCAGGTGATTGCCCAATTTCTCCTAACATCCATTGTACGGTGTCAAGGTCATCAGGATGAACAAGAACAAGTACATGACAGCCCACGATTTCTTCAGGAGCATATCCCAGAATGGGTGTGATGGAAGGACTTACAAAGGTAACGATGCTCTCTTCATTGACAAGTATAATGATGTCTGAACCGTTTTTAATGAGTGAATGAGAGAATTGTTCGTTATGTTTGAGTGCTTTTACTGTATGGGAGCTCAATTGAATTTTTTTCGATGTGGTTACCATGTACTTTCGCCCCCGGCTCTCCTACAATGTATACTTTTTCAAAACTATAGCATCTTTGCTCTGCTTAAGCAACGTCAGCAATATTTCAACTGAAAGGATGTTGCTTGCAAGATGGCTTCAACGAGCAAAGAGCCAATACCTGCGTCATCCTGCACCATAAGCATAGCTTTGCTGGGTTGCTCTTCTTGAAGATATGGCATTCACGTCTCCTGGAAGAGGTATTGTTTATATCACGGTCAAGAGGAAGTATCTGTTTCACAAGAAGATTTGAAGAGCTTAAAAAAGGGTCAAAAATACTACTCTTCGGTTGAGGGAATAAGAGGGCCCCCGAGAGGAAAATAGAAGATAGGCAAGGCACTACAAAACTGATGTATAATACTGCTCGGTGAAATAATAATACAGAGGAGGCATCTATGGGTACGGTCAGCTTTGATTTCAAAGGCGAGGTTGTTGTTGTCACAGGTGGTTCGCGCGGTCTGGGCCTGGAAATTGCCCTTGCCTTTGGTTATGCAGGCGCGCAAGTGGTGATTACTGCCAGGCGCGAACAGTGGCTAACTGAGGCTGAAAAATCACTGAAAGATAGCGCTATTTCTGTTCACGCGCTGACCTGTGATGTCGCCGATGCTGCTTCAGTGGAGCAGACAGTACAGTTGGTACTGGAAAAATGTGGCAAGATTGATGTGTTGGTCAACAACGCTGGCTTGACATGGGGCGCGCCTGCCGAAAGTATGCCTCTCGAACGCTGGCGGCAAGTTATCGATGCCAATATCAGCGGCACTTTCTTGATGTCACAAGCTGTTGGTAGGCACATGTTGGAACGTAACAAGGGTGCGATCGTCAATGTTGCCTCCATTGCAGGTCTTGGAGGGGGACAGTTAAATACAGTGGGTTACAATGCCAGTAAAGCTGCGGTAATTAACCTCACACGTGCATTAGCGGTAGAATGGGCCGGCCGTGGTATCCGTGTGAATTGTATAGCGCCCGGCATGTTTAAGACTCGCATGACCGAGGCTATCATTGAACGCGGCGAGGCAATCTACAATGCAACAACACCGATGGGACGTATCGGCAAATCGGGCGAGATTGCCCCGACTGTCCTCTTTTTGGCTTCTGAGGGTGCGAGCTATATTACGGGACAGGTGGTTGCGATTGATGGGGGGAGGACGGCGCAGTAAGTACTTCTTTTTCTCGCTTTACCTTGAACATCAGGTCAGCATACTCCTCCGTCAAGCGCATCAGGTCGGGATGACCCGCTGCCCGTACCTGCTCGAAAATGGACAGCGCTCGCTCGAAGTATGGCTTTGCCATTTCATAGCCTTGCTGAGTTAGCAGGAGCCGTGCCAGGTCATAGAGCGTCACTGCCAAATCGTAATGGGTTGGCCCTAAACGCTGTTCTCGGATAGTGATGGCTCGCCGGTAGAGGGCTTCAGCCTCAGTGTACTTGTCTTGAGCAACGTAGAGTCTGGCCAGGTTCTGCAAACTATTTGCAATATCAGGGTGTTCACGTCCAAGCTCCTGCTCACGCATAGTCAGTGCTTGCTGCATGAGCAGTTCTGCCTGCTCATACAGATGCTGAGTCATATAGAGTACTGACAGGCTGTTGAGGCTTTGTGCGACCTCAGGATGCTCTGGTCCTAGCACCTGCTCTCGAATGAGCAATGCACGTCGGCAGAGGGACTCGGCTTCCTTGTACTGTCCGCGCTCGTACAGGTGATCTCCTGCGCGGCTCAGTAATCGAGCCCCTTCGGGGGACTTCATATCCCACAGCTCTATCAGGTCCTCCCAGATGAGTGCATGTGGCAGGTCTTCCTGGTCCATTTTCACTAACTCAATCCCATCAATGTGCGGCCGGTTGCCGAGTAGCGAGTCGTCAGCAGAATATGGCCATTACCAGGGACGAGGTAGTCGTAGATCAATTCGAGGTCGTCGGCATTGTCCAGAATGAGGAGTGGCGCAGCAGAAGTGTATTGACAGACATATAGCTTCATTGTAAACTGCGCAACAGAACTCAAGCTGTAGTTTCAGCGCATCTGGATCATAGGCGGTTAAGAGGTAAAATCCTATTGATCTTAACATAGGATGGACCCGATTTCTTGATGCATAGCCTTATCCCAAAAGGAGTGTATACTACAATGGTTCAAAATCCACCTGTCGGAAATCCTGCCTCAACTACACCAGATAAGCCCTACACAGCATTGCTTAACGATTCTATCTTTAAGGGTATTCATAACGCGTATTTGATCGGCTCGAGCGTCGTGGAACTTAAAGCCAGAATAGAGGTCGCGGTATGTGATTCATTACTAGGTGCCGTCACCTTCGATAGCAGTACTTCAACCTTTAGCCCTGTCTTCTATGGTTCGTCTACACTAAAACAGCAACCAAACGCGATAGACGATCTACTCAACAAAATCGTTTTGAAAGATCTTGCGCCAAAGCTCTCAGCAGAACTGCGGGATCACGCGTGGCTTACAAGCGTATTGAGGGCCATCTTTAAGCAAATTGTCATGCTGCATATAGATCGTTTCCCTAACAGCACCACCACTAACACCATCTATGACCTTGCAAAACCTCCGCAGAACGCAGAGGACCTGTCTTCTTATCCCTATCCCTATTTGTATCCAGGCATTTTGGATCCAGATGGTAAAATCGCCGATTTCGATTACGCCAATGTTGGTATTGGCCGCATCCAGGACGACGCCTCTAGTGGGAACATCAAGCAAAACTTTTTCGATAATTTTAAGTTGTACGATGTCACACGGCGCGCACTCAACTGCCTGACCCTCTTGTTAGACGAGGCGGAGGAAAGCCTTTTGCCTGTAATGACAGGCTGTTATCAACGCAGATTGGTACAAGCAATCCTCGCAGACACTCAAATCCCTGGCCAAGAACCGGATTGCAGAAAGATTCCTGAACTAGGGCCTGACAAGATCAAGACGACGGTCGGAGCGCTCGGCGACCTGGTAGTTCGTTTACTAGAAGCATGGGACAGCTTTCTCCGCGAATGTTTCTACTCTGACATGGGTTCAAAAAGTAATGATCCAAATGCACTGAAGAGAGACGATGAGATCGAGCTAGCCGCTTACGAAGCAGGACGTTCCCTGACTGCCTTATCATGGAATGTCTCAATGGCTACTGCGCCCCTGGAAAAGGCCCTTCAACCTGAACAAGAGAAGGATCCCAAAATTAAGGATTACCTGACGAGAAAGGCTCAAACTACCTGGATGCAAGCTTTCAATGATCGGGACATCAATCAAATTCAGTACCAGATTAATGCACTTTGCACAGCCCTGGATCAGGCTTACTATAGGGTCCATCCAGATATCAAACCACCCGGTGCGGATGATCCTCTTACGCCTCTTAATCCCGATCTTCCAAGTCAGGGTATTCAGGCCGTGAAGCACAGTCTTAACTACTGGCAACGAACAGTAACGTGGATATGCTCATCAAATGAAACAAACCAACCAGCACTCAAACCAGCGTTGGATCCATCTTCAGTCGGTAAAACAATCAAACCAGCCATAGATTCAGTTCCAGCTGATACTCAAACTCAGAGAGATGCTACTACTGGCATATCGAGCCCGTCACAGACAATGAAGTGGCAATTATCAAAATCATTGCGCACGGAACTGATCCAACAAGCAATTGTCTGGCAATCGCTGATACTTTGTCAACAAAGTTTGCAATCTTTCACGATGGAAAAAGTAACTCAACGTATCTTAGATAAATTCATGCAGGACTTAGAAAAGGCTATAATTGACGAGATTAAAAATAATAAGGTATTGAGGATCCTTTCGATAGGTATTATAGCAGTGATCTTTGTCATCATAGCGCTACTGGTAGTAGCTGCAGCGACAAACTACCACAGCTTCTCATTCAGTGACCTTATAAAAAGCCCACTGGTCATTATTACTGCTATCGGTGCGCTGATCACCCCCTTTGCAACCGGTATCTCAAGTAGGTTGAGCAAGCTCGGCACTTTTTTTGGTGCGGCTGGCACAGCCACGGAACAGGGCCTTCAACATGGCTACGCACGTTTACTGATAGAATTTGGCTACCTGAATCACAATTTGGCCATCACGTTCCCGTTAATTGAGTTCTTTTTATGGGAAGGACTCCAAGCTGTGGAGGAGAATCCAAACGGAGCAGAGCCGATCAAGACCGCGATTGAAGATGGCTATGACTTCCTTGTAAAGGTTTTCTGGACCAGGACAGATTTCGAAGAAGAGTTTCAGCGAGTTGCACAGGCAGCATTTGGCCCCATTTCGGCGTTTATTCATGCGCAACTGCAAGTCACCTCACCGACTGCCAAAGGTTCCCGAAAAAATGCTAAACCCCGTTGAGATTGAGCTTGTAACAACGGCAGCATGATAAAGTATTTCTTCCTATGCTAACTCGCCTTTGTGCCCTGCTTACGGAGCCATTCTTCCTTGAGGATGGCATACAGATACTCATCCCCCCACTTGCCCTTAAACCAGGCGTTCTGGAGAAAATGCCCTTCGCGTCGCATCCCAAGGCGCTCCAGCAAGGCCACAGAGGCGGTATTCTCACAGTCGGTAATCGCGATGATGCGATGGAGATCAAACGTCAGAAAGGCATAGGTGAGGAAGCACAAGAGCGCCTCAGTGGCAAACCCCTGTCCCTGATGGGCACGCGAGAGGGTATATCCAATTTCGGCCTGCCGGTCATCATGTTCATTGATCTTGAAAGCACAATCTCCAATCAGCACACCTGTTTCCTTGAGTTCGATGGCAATCTGAAACCACTGGCCAGGTACACCCGGTTGGAGCATCTTTTGCTCCTGAAGAAAAGCGTGGGCCTCCGGTTCACTTATCCCCTCCCAGCTTTGGTATCTGGCGACTTCGGGGTCATTGCGATAGGCCATGAATGCCGGAAGGTCAGAATCCGTAAAGTGCCTCAACCGCAATCGGCTCGTTTCGAGAGTAGTGAAATCTACTCCAGGCATTGACGCCTCTTCTCTCTGCCCTTACTGCTGCATTGGCGGCATTTGCTCTGGATACTGTGCCTGGGGCTGATCGAATTCATTGGATTGCCCTGCCGGGGAGTAGGAGGGCTGCTCAGGGTGGTAGCCCTGTCCATACGACTGAGGTGGCTGCTCTACTCCTGCTGGCGACGACGGTCGGTAGTAGGGCTGTTGTGGCTGGTAGTAGGGTGGTTGCTGGTGCTGAGAGGTAAACCTCTGCTGCCATTGATTGCCCTTGTTCCTCATTGAATTCCACGCTGCCCATGGAGTCCCTAGTGTAATCGCCCGGATGATAAAAAAGGCCAGGGCGACGAGGATCAGGATTCCGAGCACAGTGAACAGCATTTGGAACAGCCAGACGGCCAACCAAAAGCCCAACGGGAAGATCAGCGGAAACGCTATTGGGACGATATGAGGGAAAAATCGTATCCCCCTTCTATATGGTTGATATCTATTCCACATTCTTTATGGCTCCTTCGTAAAGGTGAAGTGGTGCATTGCAGGCTTTCACTCTTTTCATTTGATTTCGCTAAACAAGTACTGAAAACATTCATTCTATAAACTATACGGACGAGATAGCTTGCGGTTGTGCTCTAGTTCTGCCTTCTTGACCTTTCTCGTCTACGTATCCTTTCTTCATGCTGTACAGCTACATCAGTTACCTGGACCCAGCGTTGGCGTAGCAGTTGGACTGGTAGCCGGTACAGTCGGCGTAGTAGTCGCTCCAGTCGTTGGCGTGGGTGTCGCACCTGCACCTGTTGTTGGGTCTACTGTTGGAGTCGCAGCAGGCGCAGTCGGTGTGGCAGTTACTCCAGTCGTTGGAGTTGCATCTACAGTGGTTGTCGGACTGGTGGTCGACCTGGCAGTATTACCAGTATTAGGAGCTGCACTGATCGCAACTCCATTAGCATCGGTTGTTACTGTTAGCGGGTCGGGCGTATTCAACAAGCCTGCACAGTTCAGTCCATTGGCTCCGTAACTGGCAACAAAACGTTGCGCGAGAAAGGTAAAAAGGGTATTGGCGACGGCGGGATCAGGCGAAGGCTGTCCCTGTGTGAGTGGCATATCAAGCAGAATACGCTTTGGCCCAATAGCGAGAAGGTGCTTACAGTAGGTCCGTCGTGCTGGCAGCTGCCAGGGTTGGCACAGGAAACTGATCTACACCACTGCGATAGGCATTGAGCTTGTCGATATCGGGCTGATTGTTTGTAAGTACCATAGGATCACCAGCAGGCACGCGTGCGACAGGAGAGGCCTGTAGCGCAGCCGCCTGAAGTTCGTTGAGCGGCAACGCGGGCAACATCTTGCCTGGATCAGCCAGATCAGGGGCCATCCAGGGAGTGCAGCCTAATGCACCATCCATAGCCACCGCCAGGAGACGATTATCACTGCCATTGACTTGCGTCTGCGCAACTCCCAATGCGGCCTTATTGGCGGTGGTCATCTGAGCCGTCTGCCCATTGGCTGTCACAAGGTAGGTGGTCACTACGTTATCACTTTGATCCATGTCGACTACACCAAAATCACGAACCGAGGGACAGGGTTTTCGATCCTTGGCCTTGCCAAGTGGTGGAGCGTTCAGTAAACCTGCTTGCATAGCCTGGTTGGCCGCTCTGAAGAAGGCCGGGGCGTTACAGTAAGCAAACTGCCCAAATATGGAGCCATTGGCCCCATTGATACATCTACCCTGTTTCAAGCTGCCATTGGTATTTTGCAGAGTGAGATTGTTTCCATTGAACCCGAACCAGAGCGCGACGACCCCATTGGCTGGGAGTTTTGGCACCAGGGGAGCTGCCGCGGGCCGGGTTCCCTGGTCAATGACGAGCGGATTGTAAATGGAGATTTGCCCGGTTGCCGTGTCGATCACCGCGCTTTGAACAAAGGCTGCCTGTGCCTTATTCGACTCGTTGCATGGTCCGTTCGCTGGATCGGTTGCGACGAGTTGATAAGGCGTGGCCAGCCCCTGAGCCGAAAGCGGCTTGGAAGGCACAATCAAAGTACAATCGCCATTGACCGCCGCCGCGTGAGAAGCCAGGCGCGGCAGAATGAACACTGCCGAGGCGATAAGCGCCAGTACAACTGGCACGCTCAAGCCAACGAGCATGAGCGGTGAAAAACGTTTGCGTCGCTCTAATGAAGAGACAGCTTTGCGTCTATATCGCTGTTGCATAAAAATTTCTTTCCCCTTTTCTGTAATGCGATGAAACATTCTGAATTATCTCGAATACAGATGACACATGGGGGATATTACCCTATTGGGGGAGAGGGACATGCATTGATCTGTGATTTTCTGGCAGAAAAGTACCTATCCAGCATTGAGAAACCTTAACCTTCTACTTTGCTGCAGGCAACTTCAATATAAAGGTACTTCCCTTGCCAGGTGTACTCTCTACCTCGATTGAACCCTGGTGCTCCTGGACAATGCTCTCAACAATAGCCAGCCCCAGCCCGCTCCCACCTCGATCATGGGAGCGGGTCTGGTCTGCCCGGTAAAAGCGCTCGAAGATGTGTGGCAAATCCTCGGGGGAAATGCCAATACCCGTATCACTTACTTTCACTACTGCCGAGTTTTCGCTTGTCGTCAGTGATAGGGACACAGTCCCTTCATAGGGCGTATATTTCAGCGCGTTATCCATCAAAGCAACCAGTACCTGTTTCAACTGGTCGGCATCAGCATAGACTTTCACCGGAGCAATATGCTGAAGCAACAGGCGCGGCCCCTGTTTTCTGGTCTCAGCGTTCCCATTCTCTTCAACCGGCTGGTATTGCCGGAAAGCCTCAAGCAAGAGACTATCCAGGTCGATAGGCTTTTTCTTGCCGTCCCCTTTCCTATAGCCATTGACTCTTATACGCCCCGATTGGGCAATGGAATCAGAACGAGCCAGGGTCAGGAGATCGCTTACCAGTCTTCCCATGCGGTCTGCTTCAGCTCGCGCGTCGGCCAATGCCGCCTGTGCGTCTTCAGCAGGGAGGTCGGGTGCTTTGGCCAGCAGGTCAAGATTGCAACGAATAGATGTGATGGGAGCGCGCAGCTCATGAGAAGCATCGGCAACAAAGCGTTGTTGCTGTTGGTATAACTCCTCCAAATTTGCAAGCATCTCGTTGAAAGTGTCTGCAAGAGTGGCAAGTTCATCCCGTCCTGGCCATGTTTTGCTCGGCACTCGCTGGCTAAAATTGCGCGAGATGCTGATATTTTGGGCCGTTTTAGTCATGCGGCGCACGGCGGACAGAACTCCCCACGTAATAAACCAACCTCCAACTATGGCAAATACCAGTACTAAGGCACCCCCACGTAATAACAAGGACTGTAAATCACTGAGAGATTGCTCGAGAGCCTGCTCTGAGCGCGCTGTTTGGATAATATGTAGACTTCCAGAATCATTATTAGCCAGCGTGTACACACGTACATGCTCACCCGCGTACATAATAGTGCTGTACATGCTACCTGCGTTTCCATCTGCGGAGACAGGATGCTGTAAGACCCGGCGGGCTGCGCGTTCATCCCAGGGAATGGGGCTGGTGCCAAGTCCTCCTACAGTTGGTTGACTCAGGTTCCCAGGGTCTTCTGCACCTGTCGTTGTTGCAAGCAAGTGCATGTTTTTATCCAGCACCTCGATAGCCACTCCTCCTGCTCCCAAAGCATCGACACTGGGAAGAGTACAGGGGTTTGAAGCAGGGTTAGAACACGTAAGATTTTTGCCCAGACTCACACTGGCCGCTCGCGTACTCAAAGTACTATCCAGGTCATTATAAGCCCGTTGTTCCGCCTGAGCATAGACGGTATGTCCAAAAAACCAGAGAGCCAGTCCCAGTACAAGGGTATAGAAAAGTGTCAGGCGCAATTGAAGGGGAATATACATGGCTACTTCTCCTCTCCCCCTCTATTCAGTAGTACGCAAAACATATCCCGCCCCTCGCACCGTTTGTATCAAACGATTCTCGCTATGCTGCTCTAATTTATTGCGCAGGTGACCGATATAGACCTCAAGGACGTTGGGTCCACCCTCAAAGTCTCTGCCCCAGATACGATCCATTAAGACATTACGAGTTAAAACGACGCGGGGGTTGCGCAGAAATAGGGCCAGAAGTTCATACTCAGTCGTGCTTAGCTCAATAATTCGATGCCCTCGTTTTGCTTGCCGTGTAGCGGTATCTAATTCGAGGTCCGCGAAACACAAAACTTCTCGCGTGACGTCCGGTGGGTTACGCCTGCGTAGTAGCGCCTTCACTCGCGCCAGCAACTCCTCAAGCGCAAATGGCTTGACCAGATAGTCGTCTGCCCCGATCTCCAGGCCCGCCACGCGATCCGCCACTGCATCACGGGCAGTGAGCATGAGCACGGCTATGCCATCATCCGCAGCTCGCAGCCGGCGACACACTTCTAACCCATCGATGCCAGGCAGCATGAGGTCGAGGATTACCAGGTCCGGCGACTTCGTGCGAGCAATAGCTAATGCTCCCTCACCATTCAGAGCTGTCGAGACCTGGTAGCCCTCATACGCAAAAGTGCGACGTAATGCACTGATAACACGGCTATCATCGTCAACGATGAGAATATGTGCGTTCATGTTTCTTGATAAATGCTTGCTGCGTCAAGTAATGGCTGTGCAAATCATATCATATTCTGAGTCTGTTATAACGCAGGGAACTGAAATGAAACTGAATCAGAACTTAATTATTAAGGAGGATTTTTAGGCCATCATCAAGATTGGTTAAATACAAATGAGAGCAAGGCATCGGAGTGGTCATCACCACTCCGATGCCTTGCTCTCATTTGTATTTAATCAGTACTACTTTTCCGTAGGTTTAAGCAGGCGGCGTACCAGGAAGATCCCACCTGTTGTAGTTGCTAAAGCCAGCACTGCCGAACCGATCCAGAAGAAATAAAAACCTCTATGCCTGGTGGTCTCATCCAACTGGTCTAGAAGTTCAATTTTCTCTGCAACCGCATCTTTTATAGCTTTTGCCATGACAAGTTTATCCTTTCATTCGAAGAAGTGATCTACTCTACGATCACCCTCATCTCAAAATATCGCGTTAGTTCTCTCAACGTTTGTAGTTGAGCCACTAACACTCTCATTATACAGAGGGCGCAATAACTTGTCGGATGCCCTGGCTAGCGCTGACTGTGCTGGGAGTGGAGTTCATGGATGGTACGCATCACTTTTGCTAAGGAATCATCAAGTGGATTAGAGGTAACAATAATGCATCCTTCATCATCAAAATCCTCAAAGCGTGGTTTCCACTGCATCCATTCTTCCCAGAA
>WNGR01009668.1_pt1 | contig 16064 bp, 40 predicted proteins | sample 5407581 | NCBI WGS metagenome assembly WNGR01 (sample SAMN13153383, study PRJNA577476) | soil metagenome | isolation source: 80 cm soil or saprolite under Garry oak tree replicate 2 | place: USA:California | collected 2016-06-15 | reverse complement strand
CACCCTCTGCTCGCCGGTGCACCGTCACCATGTACGGGACGTGCGCCACGCCTTCGCCTGGCCGTACATCTGGTTGCGCAGCCGCGCGCCAGCCGACCGGTTGCAGTGCGCGTGCGCCAGCACCGCCGGGCCGTCCGCGCCGCCGCGCGCACGGTCCACGATGTGGTCACGTTCCAGGGCCTGCCATTTGTACATGGGCTGCCCGCACCGCCAGCACAGGTCACCGTCCCTATGCTGCGCCTTGAGGCGGCGGAGATCCTTGACATGGGACCAGCCCAGGCCGCGCTCGGTGGTGGTGCCGCGGTGACGCTGCCGGTACACCATGGTCAGCCCCGTTCCGCGGTGGTGCCGCGCCAGCGGGCACGCGCAGCCATGGTCACCACATCCTGCATACGCTAGACGCGCACGCGCTCCACTGCACGGTCAGCTTCGGCTGCCGCCTTCCGCCTGCATAGCTCACTGGCGTTCAGCAGCAGCACATGACTGGCCACCTTGTACCACGCAAGCTGATCTTCGATGGGCAGCGCCGGATCCGGTGCCATATAGCGTGCGCTGTCCCATGGTTCAGCCGCGGGCTCACACCATGGACCGTGCGCCGTGTGCCCGTCGAGCGGGTGATCGCAACTAGCCATGGCCATCACGCTAATGCACGTGGAAGGTGATGTGCTTCGCCCACAGCGTCGCGATGAGCAGCACGGCCAGGATCGCGAGGAGCACCGCCAGCCACCGCGGCATCAGATCGCGGAGCCGAAGGTGGTGCCGTCTTCGTACCCGGCCACGGGGGCCGGGATCCTGACCTCGGCCGCCACGGGCAGGCCGTCAGGCTGCACGGCCAGCTCCACCACGGCGCCGTCCAGGACGGTGCCGCCAGGGATGCTCACCAGCACGTCCATGGCTGCCTCCTGGTTCGCGCATCCGGTCCGGACATGAGGAAGCGCCCCGGAGGGCGCCGGAGACAGTTGTGGCTACTATTCACGGAGATTCTTACACGCAGGTCAGCGCGGCGCAACCACCGTCACTCGCCGGGTGCGGCGGCGTAGTGCTGCCAGTCGCCCCGGTGGCGGCGCTCCCACGACGCCTGGGCGTCGTCCCAGGAGTACTGCCGCGGCCAGCCCTTGCGCTGCCAGCAGTCCTGGGATGCCCAGGCGTAGATGGTGCCGACGGCGACCTGGTAGGCGGCGGCGAGGTCCGGCGCGGTGGCCCATGTGGTCACAGTGGCCATTGTGGCGCGGTCAGCGCTAGCTGCTGGCCGTCGTCCCGGTATCCGATGATCGATGCCTCAATACGCTCGCGGGCGATGCGCTGATAGTGCTCGGTCACTTCGGCGCCGACGAAGTCGCGGCCCTCGATGACGGCGGCGATGCCAGTCGTCCCCGCGCCCATGAACGGATCGAGCACCGTGCCGCCCTTCGGTGCGATCTTCACCAGGCTGCGCATGACCGACAGCGGTTTCTGCGTGATGTGCTCACGCTCGCGGGGCGCTCGCGCCTGGTAGAAACCCGGCAGGCACTGGTCGCCGAGTTCTATCGGCATCGCGCCAGCAGATCCCCAGATGACGTACTCGCACTGAGCGGAGAAACGGCCAGCCCGCGGGCGGGCATCCGGCTTCACCCATGGCACGATGCCACGCCAGACCCAGCCGCCAGCCTGCAGCGCGTCGGTGGTGATGGGAAGCTGCCGCCAGTCGGTGAACAGCAGGCATGTGCCGCCCGGCTTCGTGACGCGCAGGCATTCCGCCAGCCAGAGCGCGCACCAGTAGCCGTAAGCGCGCTGGTCCCGGTTGTCTCCCGCGAACACCGTAAGCGCCTGACCAGCGATTGAGTCATTGTTGACGTACTTTGAGTGAACATCGCCCATCCGGTCTCCCCGGAACTGGCCGCCTGAGGAGTACGGCGGGTCGGTGATCACCGCGTCGACGCTGGCATCGGGCAGCACGGCCAGCAGCGCGAGCGCGTTGCCGCCGTAGAGCGTGACACGCTCATGGGCGTAGTACGGCTGGATCACGGCGCGGCCTGAAGCGACCGGCGGCGGATCACCTGGCGGCCGTAGGACATCCATTGCTCCGGCTCCCACCGCCGGCCACACCCCGGGCAGGCGATGAACGACCGCCGCCGGTCCCCATCGGAGGCGTACACCGTCACGGCCACCCGGCCCGGGCAGTGCAGGCACACCCCGTCCGCGCCGGGGATCTCGAACTGCTTCGTCACCCACGGGTCCAAAAGCGCCTGCGCCCGCGCCCGGTCCGCATTCAGCGCCCCGGCCATGTCCGGTGCCCAGTCCCGGAACGAGCACCAGGTCACCTGCCCCGCCAGCCACCCCGCCAGCACCAGCACCGGCCGCACCGCCCAGCCGTCCTCCTGCACCGGGGGCGCATCGGTGCCGCGCAGGCCGGTGACGTGCCGCGCCCAGTACGCCAGGTCGTGGCGGATCTGCGACCGGCAGTCCGCCGCCGGCTCACTGAACGGCAGCCCGGACCCATCGCCGTCACCCGCCGCGGGGAGCTGCTCCAGGTCCGCGTGCAGGCCGGGCAGGCGGCGCAGGTCCCAGGCCAGGCCGGTGCGGCACGGGCGGCACAGAGCAGCGTGGGCCTCGGCGGCCGTGGGCTCGTCCTGGCCGTCGTGGCGCGGCGCCGCGCAGAACGCGGTCACGGGCACCACAGCAGGGTCTTCTGGCCGTGATCGGTGTCCTGGTACACGACCGGCGCGCCGTTGGGGCATGAGAAGCTCACGCTGCCCGAGCCCCACGGCTGCTGGGCAAGCCAGTTGATGCCAGCTATCAGGCCGAACAGCAGGGCACATGGCAGCAAGATGCGGGCGGCCCAGCCGAGAATCTGCCGGATGACCAGGACAGACCAGCCACTCAGGATGCGGATTTCCACAGTCACACGCTCCTTTCGAGCGCGGCGGCCAGGGCGGGCCACAGGACGGCCAGCTCGGCGGCGTGATCCCCGACGCCGGTCACGGCGCGTCCCGGGATCGCTCAGAACGTGCCCGCGCTAGCAGCAGGGCCGAGCGCTCGCGGGCTAGCAGCCCTTCCGGCGTACCCCAGGTACCCCGATCGTCCTGTGCTAGCCCACGGGACGCCGGATCGCGGCATTGAATCACGTCCGCACGGGGGCGGCTGTAGTCCACGTCCTGGTGATCCTCGAACAGGCCGAGGCCGGTGAATGTCCGGTGACAGCAGGCGCAGTGGCATTCGCTGCCACGGACGGCGGCGCAGCATTCGCGGCTCACCGGGCGCCACCGGGAACGGGCCGCAGCACCCGGCGCGGCTTCGCCGCCTCCCGCACCCTGGCCACCAGGGCAGCGATACGGGCGCGGGACTTCGCACCGGCCAGGGCGGCGGCGCGCTTGCGCTTGCGGTTACGCCAGTGCTTGCGCCACTCGTACGCCGCAGCCAGCGCACAGGCCGTAAACACGGCCGCGAGCGCCCACCGCGCCTCCACCAGGGCCAGTGCGGCCATGGCGGTGTCGAAGACCGTCAGGGAACCGAACCACCACAGCGCCAGCAGGGGGCGGCGCTGGCAGAGCCATGTCATCGCCGCGCTGGGCAGGGCGGCCGCCAGGCAGAGCAGGACAACGCTCACGTCACGCCTCCTCCGGCTCGAGGGCCGCCACCAGCGTGGCCCGGTCATCCTCGGTGAACTCATGCGCCAGGGTGGCCTCATCCAGACCCGGGAGCGTGCGCGGCACCTCCACCCGGATCACCGGCATCGGCGCCGTCTCGGTGCCGGCCTGGCGGAATGTCCGCGCCGACGCCAGCGCCGCGTCCTGCGCGAACGCGCGCTTAGCCGCATCGACCGTGAACTCCAGCCGGGACCGCCACGGCGCGGTCACTGGCGGGTGGCCCAGCAGCCGGTCGAACACGGCCGGCGGCAGGGTGAAACCGATCGGGAACCGGGGGTCCAGCTCGTCGATCCCGTCACCGCGCGCCATCGGGGGCCTCCTGCTCATCAATTTGCCTGATGACTTCCGCGAGCGCATCGGCGCTCCAGTTGTCGAACTTCCGGCTGTTGATCCGCTCGACCACGTCGTACCTGTCGTGGACATGGGCGCCGATGTGCCGGTTCTTCAGCACTGCCAGCGCCCAGGCGTGGCTGCTCAGAATCGAGTGGAACCGGGTGTGCGCAGGCTGGTCTTCAGCCAGTCCCATCGACCCGCAGTCCAGGCACCGCCACACGGAGCCGATGGCGAAGTCCGCCGGCATCGGTGCGTATCTCGGTTCGCTGCTACGTGGCATCGGTGGTTCCTTCCGTGGCAGGCAGCTGGTCCAGTGGTGTAGCACCTGGCGGGTAAGCGGAATCCGGCAGCGGCGGCAGCGGCTCACCGGCCGCCGCCTTGAGGCCGTAGATGATGCTTCCCCGGACCATCATCCGGTAGCGCTTGCTGGCCAGCCTCAAGGCCAGGTTCGCCAGCCACACCGCGAACCGGTCACGCCGCGCGTAGCCGTCCGCCGGCCCGCTCACGGCTGCTCCCGCAGCAGGGCGAGCAGCCCGGTGAGCGGGACCACGTCCAGCGCCTGGGTGCCCGCGCCGGGGCCGTTCCCGGGCCGGTACAGCCTGAACTTCAGCTCCCCGGCGGCCTGGGCGAGCCGCTCCCGTTCGGCAGCCACGGCGGCAGCCATCCGCGCGGCCTCGCCGAGCGTGTTCGGCGACAGGACCGGGTTCGAGCACGGCCCGCGCTTGCGGTGTGCCGGGTGGTCAGCCTCAGTGCAGCCTTCGCAGCAGAGCTCGCTGGGCAGCTCGCAGTTGCGCAGTCCTCCCGGTGCGCGATCCCGCCATCGGCCAGTTCCGCGGCGCACCAGGCGCACGACCACACGCCGTCTGGGTAGCCGCCGGTGAGGGCAAGCCGCTGCGCGGTCACGGCTGCTCCCGCAGCAGGTCAGCGAACGGTCCGGCCGCTGGCATGCCGTCTGGCCAGATCGCGGTGTTGCCGGCCGTGTCACCTGCCGGTTCACCGTTGACCGTGACCGCAGGCACTGGGCGCGGCAGCGGGTAGATCGCGCCGGCCTTCTCGGCCAGCCGGGCGCACCGTTCCCGTTCGGCGGCCGCGGCCTCACGGGTGATCCGGGCGCCAAGGTCAGCGAGCGGTTTGGCGAGTTCCTCGCGGGCCGCCGCGGCGAAGCGTTCCTCGGCTGCGGCCTCAATGGCCGGCGCGGCGGCCTCCAGGATGCGCCGGCACGCGCCGGAGTTCACGAACGGGACCGCCGCGCGGGCGGCGGCGAGGGCCTTAGGCGGGACCGGGCCGGTCATGACGGCACCAGCTCAAGCGCCTGCTCATGCATCCGGGCGAGTTGCGCCTCGGCTGCCGGGCTCTCCTCGCGGGCCATCTCGGCGAGGATCGGCAGTCCCGAGTTGATCGACGCGAGCACTTCCGCGCGGGCAGCGGGGCGCCCCTCTGCGTACCACTCGCAGCGCTTCGGCTCGCCGACGTTTACCAGCGTGCCGCCCTGGCCGTCGCCGAAGGTGGACCAGGACCGGTAGCCGGTCACCCACACCAGGGCCACGCCGGGGTTGCGGCGGATGCTGACGCCAGCAGGGTTCGCGGCCTCAGGCGGGATGTGGCGCTCGCGGCGGGTCATCCTCGGCGTGGTCAGGAACGGGCAGTGAGTCGCTGAGTAGGCGGCGCAGTCGTAGTGCGACGGCGGTTCGGCGCTGACGCGGTTGACGGCGCACATGGGGCCGATGACGAATGCCCGGTCCTCCTGGCGCTGGAACGGCAGGCCGCAAGTCCAGCAGAGTTTCTGTGCGAGCGCCTGCTGAATGGCGCCGGGCTTGATGATGCGGAAGTCCGGCACGCCGCCGATGAACGCGACGAACCACGGCACGGGGCGGTGGTGCTTGTCGCGCGGGAGCCGCGCAATCCGGCCCGGTTCTGCGGTCACGGTGATCCTTCCTGAGCGGGTTCTGCGCCGCCCTGGACGACGGCACGGCGCTCACGCGCCCACGCCTCGCGGCTGATGTCCAGCAGCACCGCCCGGCGCGGCGAGGTGTTCGGTGTCTCGCCGAGGGCGTACCGGCCGAGCTGGTTGAGCTTGTACCGGATGTCACCCCGGCCGCCGGCCGCGGGACTGGCGCACAGCCGTTCGTCACCACCGGGGTCGGTGAACGCTGGCGGGATGTAGCCGTTCCATTGCTGCGGATTCGCGTAACCCAATTCGGCAACGAGGCGGTGCACCAGGTCTTCGTGTTTCAGCACGGCGGCACGGCGGTCCCTGGTGTTGCCGTGGCTGCGCAGCAGGTCGGTGCCGAGGGCATGCAGCCGCGAGCCTGGCTCGTGCCTGCCGATGAATTGGGCAAGCAATGCGCCGAGCGCTGTTGGTTCCTTTTGTTCCGGTGAAATTGGTTCTGACAATTTAATCGCCTCTACAGTTACCGTTAAAGCAAATCTCAGCCATTAGTACGAACCTCAGCCATCATCCTGCGGTCACCGGTGTTGTACTGCCTCTGCCACTGCCACTGCCTTAGGCATCGGGACGCATGTGCGCCGTGCATGCGTTTTGGTATGCGGTTAGCTATGCGTTTTGGCATCACCGCCCCAGCGGGCGGCGGCGGCCTTTTTCGCCGCCTCGGTCCGCTTCACGGACAGTTCGTCGATCTCGGCGCGGGTCCGCTGATGGCCGTTCGGGCCGACGAAGTCATGCATGACAACGCCATCGCCGGGGCCCCTCGGCTCCACGAGCCCGGCCTTGACCAGCTCGGCGCGGGCGAGTTTGGTGCCGGTGGCCTTCCACCGTTTCTCCGTGACCAGGCCGTCGGTGCGGTTCCGGCCGCAGTAGCACCACAGATCCACGAGTGCCCGGAACGCCTTGTCGGACAGGCCCTCGATCTTGGGGTGCTCGGGCAGCAGCACATCGATGCGGATGTACTCCCAGTTGGGTCGGGACACTCACCTCGTCCTGTCTCCTCGGTAGCCGGATGGGGGGATTGCTCAACTGGCGGCCTCATCGGGGTCCCAGTCCTCAGCGTCATCCAGTGCTACGGCGCTGGCTGGCTCGAGACGCTGGACGATGTTGCCGAACCGGCTGAAGGTGTGCGCAAAACGCTGCACATTGGGACCGAGGTAGATGAGAACGGTCCCTGAGTTGGGGCTGCCACCAGCGTTGCCGGGGCCGTAATGCGGGATCCGGTGAGCTGGGAAGCAAATGGGGAATGCGAACAGCGGGGCGAACCACTTGGTCGTCGTGGCATTAGCATTGAGGACGGCCACGGCTTCCGTGACGGAGCCCTCACGGTAGGACCGCACCAGTTTCTCCACGGCCCGTCTTTTGACGCTGGTGTTGCCGGTGCCGCCCCATGGCGGGTTAACCAGCAGTTTCCCGTGCCAGGTATGAATCAGGCCGTCCACCTCGGCCGTGAAGAACCGGGTTGCGCGGACGGTGCGGTTCGCTTCCTTGCAACTGAACGGGTCCAGGTCGATGGAACCGCCGAACAGTTCGCGTACGGCTTCGATGACGCTCGGGTGGGTGTACCAGTCTTCCGTTAGTGAGCTCGTCTGTCCGGTGCCGTATCCGCGCGGAGCCTTGTAGTCGCGGCGCAGATCCCCGAGGTCCAGGAGCGCCTGCCCGTTCTCATTCTCTAGCGATGGCTCCGGCAGTTCGCTTCTGTACCAGGGCCAGATGTCAGGCAGGGCGTAACTATCCATGATCGCCCCGAAGGTGGTGGCGACGCTGGGTGAGGAGCAGAAGTGCTCTACCCATTTGCGGACCTCTGGGTCGTCCTCGAACAGTTCCGAGTTGCCGTCCCGGTAACGCGCGAAGTGGGCATGGATGCGCTGTTCCATCGCCTGGGCGCTGCCCGGCACGCTGACGGCACCAAGGAACTCGGCGTCAGGGCACATGGTCTTGAAGGAGCCGAACCTGCTAGGGGGATCGCCGTGCCCGATCTTGAATTGCCTGCGTCGCGGGCTGTAGCCGACATAAACGCAGTCGGTGGCCTGTTTTGGGACCGACCGCAGCCGGGTTCGCCGATCCGGCCCATAGGTCACGCTCACCTCCTGTCGTCAACATCTCCTAGGCCAGCGGCCAGGCCCCGCACCGCCTGCGGGGCCCGGCCGCACGCCGCCCTCACACTGCCGTGGCACCTGCAGATGCACTCGCTGGAGAGGCGGCGGCTTGCGGGCTAGGGCGGCACGGCGGCGGCCTCCACTGGCACCGGGCGCGGGCGCGGCCGGTCACCGGCATGGATGCCCATCCGGCAGGCGTCGCACAAGCCATCAATGCCAGCACTCCAGCAGGAGCACGCGCAGCGGCAGGGCTCAGTCATCGCACTCGCCTTCGCAGCCGGGGCTCATGCAGTCCGCCGCGTGGATCGTGGCATCGACGACCTCCTCGTCCATGCGCCGCTTGTTCGCCCCGGCCTGCCAGCACGCGGCCACGAACAGGCGCCCGAACTCCTCCGCCTGGGCCTGGGTGAACACGGAGTCCACGGCGCCGCTGACGGAGACCGTGTCGTAGTTGACGCCGACGTGCACGGCGCTGCCGTCCATGTCGGCGACGCTGCCGAGCACGCGGACGCAGGGGTCACCCATCGCTACCGCCCGCTCGCGCGTCCCGCTCCCGCTTGTCCAGGAGCACGATCAGCCGCTCCTGGTCCTTGCACCGGGCCAGCGTGTCGAGCACCGCCTTGGCCTGCTCCGGGGTCAGGTCCTTGGTGCTGGCGAGGGCGTCGAGCCCGGCGACCTGCGCGGTGTAGCCGAGGCGCACGCCGCGGTCTTCGACGCCCATGCGCTCGAAGTGCCTGACGATGAGGCCGGCCCAGCCGGGGACGGCGCGGTCGTCACCGGGCGCGGGGCCTTCCGCAGCCGCAGTCCGCGCAGACCCGGAATCCTCGTTCGCCGCGCCCGTACCAGACGCAGGCAGGGTAGGGCCCGTCTCCTCCTCCTCGCCGGGCAGCGGCGGCCCGTCAGCGGGCTCCTGCGGCTCGCTCGCCGCCGGGGCTGGTGACGGTGCGGGCTGGGCGGTACTGGCCCGCTGGCGGCGCTGCGCGGTGCGCGGGGCGGGCTGGGCGGCGTGGCCGTTGCTCTCGGCGGGCGGCGCCTGGGTGGCGGCCTCGTTGTACCCGGCGAACTCGTCGTCCTCGGCGCCGTCGGCGACAAGCTCGGCGGTCGGCAGCCCGTTCACCACATCGGCGAAGATGAAATCGCACAGCTCCGACCCGGCGCGGGCGAACAGCATCCGCCGCGGCCGGGTCTGCCACGCCCCGGGCTTGCCCGACCTGGACGGCGCAAGCAGCCCGGCCGTCTTGGCGTCGTCCATGGTGAACGTGCATGTCAGCCACCGTGAGGTGCCAGCGCGGCGGCCGCGGACCCGGCACCGCTGCGTGGTGTGCTCCTCCACCTCGAAGTCGTGGCCCGCAGCCAGGACCCGGGCGCGCTTGTACTCGGCGGACAGGGTGGGCACGCCCTTGACGATCTGGACGTGCCGCAGGCTCATCATCGGGCCGATGCCGAGTTCGCGGCCGGTGAGGATGGCGGCGGCGACGGCGGGGCCGTTGCCGCGGTACTCAGCCGGGACGAAGTCAGTGTCGTTGATCAGGTTGGCGACGTTGATCACGTCAGAGACGACGGCGACCCAGCCGTCTATGGTGTCCCGCTCGGCCACGTGGCCGTTCTGTCTTAGCTCTATCTCGGTGCTGCTCATCACTCATCCACATCCTGAAGACGGACCTTGCGCACGGTCTCGGGATGAGGCAGCGCGTCGAGCTTGTAATCCCTGCACTGCTCATCGGCCATCCGGCACTGGTCGATGTACAGCAACTGCCGGTACACGTGCTCATCGACGTGCATCGGGTAGACCTCGTAGCCGTCAGCGCGCAACCACACCGCCCAGCACTCGTCCACCTCCGGGACGGGCAGCTCTTCGCTGTTCTTGCCGGCGTCGCCACTGAGCATGAAGTCGGCGTACCGGTACCCGGCGAGCTGGAACGCCACCGACCCCCACGGGCCCTTGGCGCTGGTCTTCCAGTCGAGCAGGACCCGTGTGCGCGCGACGGCGAGGGGCTTCTGCGCGGTGCCGAACGCGTCAGCGGATCCGGCGTATTTGTGCTTGCGGGAGAACAGCGCGGCCTCGGTCACGTCGGGCTGGAAGTCGTAGTCGTCGAGGAACCGCACGCACGACTCAACATGGCCGCGCAGGTGATCCGGGACATTGACCTTCTCGCCCTTGGCGAGCGGCTCGGCGAGGTGGTGGACGGCGGTGCCGCGCACCGCGGCGGACTCGAACCGGGCCTTGGTCGCCCCGGCGATCTCTTTCAGCCGGTCAGCCACGGGCAGCTCGGACAGGCGGTCCCAGTTGTTGACGGCGTGCCCGGCGGTGTACTCGGTGAAGTACGACTCCGGCGGCCCGCCGAGGCCCTTCATCATCATCGTGACGCCCTTGATCTTCGGGACGCCGTCGAGAGTGTAGGTCCAGTAGTTCCCGGCCCTGCGGCGGTAGGTCGTGGCGGTCATGATTCGCCGCCTTTGAACCACGGGCACCAGGGCCGGCACCAGCGGCCGTCCGGGGCGCCGCAATCGGGGCATTCGCCGCCGGGCGGCCCGGACACGGCCACGTCAGTCATTGGGTGAGTCCTTTCAGCCACTCGTCGGGGTCCTGGAGGCCGGGCTGGTCGCAGGCGTAGGTGCCGGTGATCCGCCCGTCGCCGTCGAACATGAGGATGCAGCCGCAGGCCCAGGACTTGATGGTGAAGGTGAGGCGGCCGGTGTGGTGGCGGGGGCCCGGTGCCGGGGCTGGCAGCTGCCGCTGCCGCGCTGGGGGGTTAGCGTTCCCCGGCACCGGGGCTGGTCCCGCACCGGGGACCTGCTGGCCCCCGGCGCGGCGCTTGAGGACGGCGGCGATGGTGGCGGCGGGGAGGAGGCTGGCGGGGAACAGCGCGGCGCAGGCGAGCAGGTGCCCGGTCATGGCGTGACCGCCTGTTCGATGACGCGGCGCCGTTCGGCGGGGGTGAGCAGCCCGACCTCGGCGTCGGCGTACTCGTCCACGGCGGCCAGGATGGTTTCGGCGGCCCGGTTGAGGGTGCCGGCAGGCGGCACGTCGTCTACCTGCAAGGTCATTGCCACGACGCGGGTGAGCTGCGCGCGCACCGCGGCTTCGAGGGCTTCGCGGGTGGCGGCCATCACGCACCGTCCGGCTTGCAGTAGCCGGTCTGCGGATACGCGCAGACCGCATGGCCGGTCTCGCGGGCATGCTGGCGGGCTCGCTCGCGTGCCTGCTCAGGCCAGACGTCACTGACCTCGAAGTCGCACCGGAGGCACTTGGCGGCGGCCTGGGTTCTGCCGGCAGTGCGCCGCAGATCACCCATCACTGCACCGCCGGGAGGCCGCGCGCGATGGTGTCGTCGGACAGGCAGCCGGCGAACGGTGCCGCAGGCGCGTAGTCGAGCCGCGCGCTGTCCCGTTCGGCGCCGGTGGCCAGCCGCGCGGGCTCGCGGGTCTCCTGCGGCGGGGGCGATGGAACGCCCTGGAGGCCGGCGCCATCCATCCTGGCGGCGATCTCGTTTACAGGCGGGGAGACCCCCGCCGCAGGAGCTTGCAGGCCCCCGGCCGGGTGCCCAGGGCCCCCGTGCAGATGCGTGTCCGGTCGCGTGGTGCTGACCGGCGCTTCGCGACGGGTGGGGGGCGGGTCTGGGCGTTTGCCGTCCCGGCCGGGGACGTTTGTGACGCCGATGGTGATGCCGCGGGCGCGCAGGGCGAGCCGTTCGCGTGCTGCCCGCCATGGGTGCCAGGTGCCGCACCACCAGAACCAGGACGTGACCCAGGCGCGGGTGGTCCCGGCCCGGCGGCACGCGGACCCCAGGAAGGCGTGCCGCCGGGCGCGGGTTCCCCTGGCGCGCGAGCGGGTCCCGCGCCGGGGGGCCTTGGGGGTGCCGTCTTCGCCGGTGAGCCGGTAGTAGGCGGCCACGAAGAGCACCCAGGCGGCGGCGAGGGCGCCGAACACCAGGAGCATGACGGGGTGGGCGCGCACCCACCCGGCCCAGTACGTGACGGCGATCATGACGTGGCCGCCACTGGCTCCTGCGGCCACTGGTACAGCGTGCCGAAGTCCCGGGTCGTGCCGATGTGGTTGCGGTCGTGGCCCTTCGGCAGGCAGCAGTGCCAGCCGCCGGGACTCCACACCGGGCAGTAGTCCTCGCGCACGTCGGGAATCTCAACGCCTTGCTCAGTCATTGGCTCAGTCATTGCCGGCCTCCGTCGTCTGCTGGTAGTTGCCGGAGCGGAGCGCGGCGCACCACTGGGCGCGGACCACAGGATCCATGTCCAGGCTCATGACGTGACCTCGCTCCCGGCGACCTTGTGCCACTCGCTGGCCGGGTAGGCATAGGCCGAGGCCAGGGCGAGGGCGAGCGTGGCATGCACCTGAGCGATGGCAGCGCAGGACTCGGAAGTCTCCGCACCTCCGCGTGCGTCGGGGTGCTCCGCCTTGAACAGCCAGTTCTCGGCCTTCTGGTAGTGCTCGGGCCCGGTCATGCGGTCACCTCGGAGATGTCGATCCGGAACCGCTGGCCGGTCGCCGGGGTGACGAACACGAACCCGGTGCCGTCCCAGCCGTCCGGCACGGTCCGCGGGCTCAGGGCAATGGAGAGGGTCTGCCGGATCAGGACGCTGGCCTCCACCACCGTGATCGGCTCCGGCGCGGGCCCGGTCATGATGCGGCCTCGTAGCTGACGGGGCAGCCGGCGGCGGCCAGGCACAGGACGCGCCCGGTTTCCTGGACGGCGACGGAGTCGAGGCACCCGGCGAGCAGCCCGCGCAGGCTGTGCTCGACCAGGTCTATGTGCGCGCGGAGGGCGGCGAGGTACAGGTCGTCGTCGCCGTGGTGGGCGGGCGGGGGGACGTCGAGGATGGCGGTGACGGCTTCGAGGAGCCCGCGGAGGGCCGCTTCCCGGTCCCGGGTCACGGCGCACCTATTTCGGGCCTGGCGTCGACGGCCTCGATGGCGTCGCTCTGGGCGAGCATCAGTTCCGTGGTGCCGACCCCGGCACCGTCCTGGTAGGCGTTCCACACGGCGCTGCGCAGGTGATAAGGGACCTGGTACCAGTGCGGCTTGCACATCAGCAGGTGATCGGGCAGGTTCCGCTTGCATCCACGGGCAGGGCACCGGTGGCTCATGACTGGCCCCCGTCCTGCGCGGCGGCGCCCGTTTCGAGCAGGTCGGCGGCCTTGGTGAACGCGGCGGCGATGGCGCGGGCGTGTTCCGGTTCGTGGATGTACAGCCATGCGCCCGGGCCGAGGCCGACAACGGCGAACGGCTGGCCGGTGCCGGGGTTGAGGTAGGCGGCAGGCTCGTCGGCCACTTCGGGCGGCGCGATGCTGAGCGATGTCTGGTTGCTCACGGCCGGCCCCCGTCCCCGTTCAGCAGGGCGCGGACCTCGTCCTCGCGGTAGCGCCTGTGCCCGCCGAGTGTCCGGACCGCGCGGATCTTGCCGGCGTTCGCCCAGCGGGTGACGGTCTTGCTGTCCACCCTGAAGAGGACGGCGACCTCATGGGGGGTCATCAGGGGCGTCAGGTCGCCGGGCGCGCGGGGTGACCGGCGGGGGGTGAGCGGCCCGCTGCGGCAGGTGCAGCCGGGCGGCTCGGACCCGCAGCGCTGGCAGTGGGTCTCGGTGTTCACTTGGTATGCTTCCTTTCGCTGGCGTTGCGGCCCCGGGACGAGGGAAGACCCCCCGGGGCCGCAGGCTTAGGGCTTGCGCTTCGTCCTGGCGACGAACGTCGGCGCGCCGGTCACCTTGAGCGTGTGCGTGCCGTAGTCCCACACGGCAGGGGCGGTCACCGTCTGCACGGGGCCTTCCCAGTAGTTGACGTATGGCTTCCCGCTGGCGGTGAGGCACACGACGTAGGTGCCTTCGGACGCGGCGGGTGAGTAGATCCCGTACGGGTCCATCTGCGGCAGGGTCGTCGCGCCGCCGCCCCACTGGCTGCTGATCGGGGCGATCTGCTCGGGGTTGGACAGCTGGGCGGTGTTCGGCACCGGCAGCCCCAGCGACGGGCAGGACGTGATCGGGTCGCGGGAGCCGAGGTTGAAGAAGAACGAGGTGGTGGCGGTGCCGTTGGCGGCGATGTCCTGCGCGTCGATGAGGGTCTGCCGGATCTGCGAGTAGTTGTAATGCGGCAGCGGCTGGTTGTTGAGGATCGACCGGGTGTCGTTGGCCTGCTGGGCCTGTTCCTGCTGCTGGGCATTCGGGGCGTGCGTGCACCCGGCGATGGCGAGCAGCCCGGCGAGGATGGCGGCTGCGATAATGAGCGTGCGGTTCATGGTGTTCCTGCCTGGTAGTAGCGAGAGCCCGGCCGGACGGCACCGGCCGCGCAGTTGGCGGTGACCCATTGCGCTTGCTGGGCTGGCAGTGGGTCACCCGTCACCCCGGCGGCGTCCTGGCACGCGATGCCCGCAATGCTGGCCCGCTGCGCTGTCAGCGCCGCGATGAGGTTCCGGTCGTGCGTGGCGGCGATCTGCGTGGTGAGCGTGTCTGCGTTGGCGATCTGCGCGGTGATCTGCTCGCGCAATGTCTGCTGGTTGGAGTAGCCGTTGCGGATCAGGTGCGCCTCGCGGGTGGCGTTCTGCCCGGAGAACCACCACCCGGCCTGCCAGCCGGTGAGGATCAGCACGGCCAGCACGACCAGGGCACCGACGCCGATCCAGAGCCAGCGCCAGAAGGTATTCGCGACGTTCGCGGGAGTGAACTCGTAGTCGTAACTCATGTCATCTCTTCTCGGCTCATGGGGCGGCGCCCGCAGGCGGGGCAGGTGACGTAGGCGTCCCGGCTGGCTGGCAGCCGGGAGCCGCACAGGCAGGTGGGGACGGGCGGGCCGTGCTGCGCCTCAGCGGCGGCGAGGGCGGCGGTCATCCACGCGGGGCGGCGGGCGCGCCAGGTGTAGGGCCGGGTGGGGGCGAGCCCGTTGCGGGCGGCGGGCCCGGGGCGGTGCGCGGCGATGGCGGTCATGGGGTCACCTGCCGTTCGCCTTCTTCGTCATCGGGGGCGGCTTCCCAGCGGACCGTGAACTTGAGCGGTTCAACCTGCTTGCCATCGAGCCATGCGTGGACGAAATCCTCGGCCTCGGCGGGCAAGTCGGTCTCCTTGCAACCGCCCGGCGCACCGCAGGCATGCATCCAGTTGCCGTAAACATCTATGGGAATGCCGGGATAGATTTCGCCGGCCGCCAGCGCAATGGGATTGATCCCCGTTCCGCCACGCGTGCCCTTGGCAATGTGTTCTGCGGTGACGCGGATCATGGTGGGGGCGCTCATGCTGCGGTTCTCCCGTCCCGGGCTGGCGCCAAAATGGCGGCCACCAGGTCTGATTGCCGCTGGTCAAGCGGCCCGTCGTGGTCGCCGGCGGCGGCGGCGCGGACCTCATCGAGGGTGCGGCAGATCACGCGGTCACCGGCTCTCGCTTCGGCACGCGGTCGTCCCGCTTCTCATCCCAGGTCGTGCAGTCCTCGCAGAACTCGCCATCGCCGGTGAACAGCCAGTTCGCGTCCTCGGCCTCCGCCTTGGCGCTGTCCTTGTCGGCCCAGGCGTAGTAGTCGCCGCCCTCCTGGGCGCTGAGCCCGCACCGGTCGCAGACGAGGCGGTACATGGGGACTTCCTCGTAGCTCATGACGCCACCGGCTTCCGGCCGGGGAGGTGCGCGGCGATGTACTTTTCGAGGGCCCGTTCGGTGATCCGGTGCGGCAGGGCGCCGCCGGCGATGAGCCCGGCGAGGTCCCAGGGGCCGATGCCGAGGACGGCGCATGCCTGGTCGCGGGGCACGGTGCGCCACCGGCCGGGGACGGCGCGCGCCAGGTACGGGGTCACGACGCCACCTCGGCCGGGCCGGGCACCGGGTAGCTGATGGCCTCGAAAGTGACGCCGAGTTCATCAGCGATGCGGTGCAGCACGTCCGGCGAGGGCTGCTCACGGCTGCCGCGCTCGATCTGGCACAGGTATGCCTTGGTGATGCCGGCCCGGGCAGCCAGGGACACCTGCGGGATGCCGAGCGCCTTGCGGATGGCCCGGATGGTCGCCCCGTTGGCTTTGCGATTCATAACTTGAGACTTTAGCTAACTACAGGTAACTCCGCAAGACGCCGG
>WNGR01004415.1_pt1 | contig 16064 bp, 16 predicted proteins | sample 5407581 | NCBI WGS metagenome assembly WNGR01 (sample SAMN13153383, study PRJNA577476) | soil metagenome | isolation source: 80 cm soil or saprolite under Garry oak tree replicate 2 | place: USA:California | collected 2016-06-15 | reverse complement strand
AAGCCTGGTGACATGCTCGTCGGCGGGGACGACGTAGCCGTCGAGCGGCTGGGTGATGTCGTCCAAGCCGAGGATGAGGTGGTTGTCGGGCGCGATTCCGGCCGGCCGCTGGACCAGATCGGTATCCTTGAGCAGGGTCACGACGTGTCGGGCGCGGGTCTCCTCCACGGTCCGATGCAGGCGCGAAAGCGAGCAGACGTGAATCATGCGAATCTTCGGAGCGATGTTCCGAGGCCTATATATGGGGTCGAATGTGGGCGGGAAAGCGTCAGCCCGTCACCCGCGCACGAGGCGGGCGAAGCGCTCGAGATAGCGCGCTTCGGCGACTTCGGCGGGCCAGGGCGTGAGATAGTCGCGCTCGATCGTGGCGGAGAATTTGGGTGGGCGGCCGAAGAAGCGGGCGGCTTCGGCAGCCGAGAAGCCGGCGAGCCTCGTCGCCTCGACATGGGCGGCGGCGCGGTCGGCGGCCTTGATCAGCGCGACGAGGTCGTCGGGCAGCGCCGCCGGCAGGCCGAAGCGCAGATGGATCGCGGCGAGAAGGCGCGCCTCGACCGCCTTGTAGGCGTCGCCGATCACGGCCTTGAACGGCGAGATCATGTCGCCGATCACGTATTCGGGCGCATCGTGCAGGAGCACGGCAAGGCGGCGCTGGCGGTCGAGGCGCGCGCGGGCGCGCGCGATGGTCTCGACCAAGAGCGAGTGCTGGGCGACCGAGAAGATGTGGGCGCCTTCGGTCTGGCCGTTCCAGCGCGCCACCCGGGCGAGCCCGTGCGCGATGTCGGCGATCTCGACGTCGAGTGGAGAGGGGTCGAGGAGATCGAGCCGGCGGCCCGAGAGCATGCGCTGCCAGGCGCGCGGCGCCGCCTCGGCGAGGGGGGATTTCGGTTGCGGCTTTGCCGGCATCGCGGTCAATGTCCCGCGAGCTGCGCATGGCGGTAGCAGGTGACCAGATGGTCGTTGACCATGCCGACCGCCTGCATGAAGGCATAGACGATGGTCGGGCCGCAGAACTTGAAGCCGCGGCGCGCGAGCTCCTTGGCGATTTTGCGCGACAGCTCGGTCTCGGCCGGGATTTGCGTGATGCTGCGCAGGCGGTTGTCCTTGGGGCGGCCGTCGAGGAAGTCCCACAGCAGCCGCGAGAAGCCGGGGCCTTGCTCCATCACGTCGACCCAGGCGCGCGCGGACAGGACGGTGCCCTCGATCTTCATGCGGTTGCGCACGATGCCCGCATCCTGCATCAGGCGCTCCACCTTCTTCGGGGTATAGCGCGCGATTTTTTCGGGCTCGAACCCGTCGAAGGCGCGGCGGAAATTCTCGCGCTTGCGCAGGATCGTGATCCACGACAGGCCGGCCTGGAAGCCGTCGAGCACGAGCTTCTCGAAGAGGGCACGGTCGTCGAATTCCGGCACGCCCCATTCCTGGTCGTGATAGGCGACATAGAGCGGGTCCTCCTTCGGCCAGGGGCAGCGGCGCAGGCCGTCGGGGTGGAGAAGGATCGCGCTCATTCCGCCGCCTTGGCTTCGCCGGGGAACGCAAAGCGCGCCCAGCGCGGCTTGACGAGCCGCAACCCGATCCCGCCGGCAAGGAGCGCCCGCCCGTCCGCGAGCGCCTCCTCGACCCGGTCGAGGCGCAGGGCCGCGAGCCCGCGGCCGGCGGCGGCCGAGCCCATCATGCCTAGGTTCCTTTCGCCTGCCATCACCGCAACCCCGGCCGCCGGCGCCCCACCCTCGTAGGCGACCGGGACGACGCGCGTGCGGGCGGTGCCGCGGTGCTCGATGCGCGACACCACTTCCTGGCCGACGAAGCAGCCCTTGTCGAAATCGACGCCTTGCAGCTGATCCATGTCGGTCTCGTGCGGGAAGGCGTCGCCGTAGATGAAGTCCGCGCCGCCGCGGGGGACGCCGAGCGCGATCCGGTGCGCCTCGTAGTCGGCGGCCTCGACCAGCTCGGCGCCGAGGTCGGCCGCTGCCGCGCCAGCGAGATGGGGCGGCAGGATGCAGCGCAGACCGAGTTCCGGCAGGCGCGGGTCGGGACAGCAGAGGCCGTATTCGGTGCTGCCAGTGCCCTCCCAGATCGCCATCACGCCGAGCGCCTCGGATCGATCCTCGACCATCGCCTTGGCGCGCAGCTTGTAGAAGTTGAGGCGCTCGACCAGCGCCTGGGCGAGCGCGCGCGGACAATCGAGGAAGAAGCCGCCGCCGTCTGCAGCCTCGGCCTCGGCCACGATGAAATCGACGATGATCTTTCCCTGCGGCGTGAGCAGGGCGGCAAAGCGAGGGTGCGCCGGCTCGACCTTGCCGACATCGGCGGTCACGAGCCCGTTGAGGAATTTGCGGGCGTCGAGGCCTGCGACCTTGACCACGCCGCGGTCGGGAAGAAGCGCTGCCTTCATGAGCGGTATCTGCCAGATGTCGCGGAGAAACGTAAGGTGCTCAAGACGTAGTCACAACTGTGCAGATTTCCCATTTGTCCCCAACTGTTTCGGGGCGAGGTAGCAACCGTCATTGCAAATAGGTGGTTGTTATTATGGGATTTGGAACGGCGCTGGCCTCGCCGTGTTCATATTGACGGGGTGGATTGCGGGTGCGCCCATAGCCGGTTGCCGCTTTGCGTTCGAAGCTCGATACAACGGTGGTCGGACAGGGTGCCGCCGCAATAAGGTTTGATGCGCATGGGTGGCGAACTGGTTTCCCTGCGGATCCTGGCCGTCTTCGGCTCGCGGCAGGACCTTAATCTGTTGCGGCAGGCGGCCGCTGCGGCGGCGCTGCCGGTCGAGGTTATTGAAGCGGACAGCGCCATTGCCGCCCGCAACGCGTTCGCCGGCGACATCGACATCGCGTTTCTCGATGCCGCAGTGGGCGGAGAGGAAAGGGCGGCCTTCATCGCGGCGGCGCGATCCGCCCGGCAGCCGCCGTTTGTCATCCTGGTCGCGGCGACGCCCGAGGGAGCTCGCGCCGCCTCTGCCAATGGCGCGGCGGCCGACGGCCTGGTCGTCAAACCGACCAAGCCCGAAGAAGCGAGGAGCCTGGTCGAGCGCTGCATCCGCGCTCGGCTGACCATCCGCGTCCTTGTGGTCGACGACTCGGCCACGATCCGCAGCATCGTGCGCAAGATTTTGGCGGCAAGCCGCTTCCGGTTCGAGGTCGCCGAAGCGGAGGGAGGGATCAAAGCCCTCATGCAGGTCGCGAGCGGAAAGTTCGACCTGGTGTTTCTCGACCACGACATGCCAGGGCTCACCGGGGTCGAGACGCTGGGCGAGATCAAACGCCAATATCCGCGGCTTCAGGTCGTGATCATGGCCTCGACCGCGAACGAGGCGGTCGTCCAGCGCGCGCGGGCGGCGGGCGCCGCCGCCTTCCTGAGAAAGCCATTCTATCCCGCGGACATCGACGCCGTGCTGTACAGCATCTATGGGCTGCGAATCTGAGGACGGACGACAGACGACGGAGGACGGAGGCTTTCGCCTGTCTGTCGTCCGGCGTCCGTCCTCGGTCCTCAGTCTCCAGACACGAAGAAATGCCAGGTGCCGTCGGGGGTGATGCCGAGGCGGTAGAAGGAATAGGCGCCGAATTCGATCATATCCTTGTAGTCGGCGCCGGTGATGATCCGAAACAGCGCGACCTTCTGTTCCGGGGTCAGCGATTTCAGCGGCAACCGCGCGAAATAGGGCCAGAGGTAGACTTCCTGCGGCGTGCCCAGGTCGACATGGACGAAGCCGGTCTCGAGGATCGTGATCAGGATCGCCAGTGCCTCGACGCCGTCGGAATCGGGATAGTTCGCCTTCCAGAAGCCGACCGGATCCTTGTCCTCGGAGAACGAGAAGATCGGCAACGCCGCGTTGGTCTGCATGACCGCCAGAAGCTTCTGCAGATCGCCGGAGCGCGCGGCGGCGAGGATGCGCTCGCGCGTGCGTGCGACGGCGGGCGGCAGGCGCCCGAGATCGGTGATGATTTCCGGTCCGCCGGCGGGCCGGCCCGGGGATACCAGATGGCCGTCGGAACGGAACTTGCCGGCCGCTCCCGGCTGCGCCGTAGCAGCCGGAGGCCTGATCGTCTCGGTCTGGACCTTGTTCTGTGCCAGCACGCTGCTGCTCGCCATGAGCGCCAGCGCGAGCAGACCGAGGCAAAGACGGAGCGACATGGCTGCGGCATCCGGTTGCGGAAGGGGCAATTCTAGCAGAGCCGAGGGAGACTATGCGAGCCCGCTCCCGGGCGTGCCGAGGCGGCTGCGGGAGAATTGGCGATATCGCGGATGTGCCGCAAGCAGGGGAGGCCGCCACTCAAGGGCGGCTCATACAAACTTTCTCATTACTCCGAATCCCTGCAAAGCTTGCTCGCACAACCGCTCGGGATCACGCTCTCCGCACCGAGCAAGCTCGATAATTCGCTTTGCGATCACCTCTTTCACAATGTCGGGCTGTCCGACATCGTGAAGCGACTGGCAAGCACGTTCGAAGGCCTCGCCCAATCCCTGGCACACCTCTGGCTCGAATGCCGTGCCCTGAAAAAATGGGAGGATGGCTGTCATTGCACGCTCCCTTGGCCGGACAGGCGGGAGCGCGACCGGTCTCTCAGCCACCGACGCCTGACCGAGAATAGCTGTCGGTGATGTCGCAAGCCTGCGCCCTATGGGGCGAAATAGCAAATCATAAGGGCGTATGTCGGATCGACGACACCCGCCGCAAGCAAAGTAGCCCACTACCGCCGCGACCGTGGCAAGGGCCTCTATGGGACAGGCCTCCGCGCGGCCTACTGCTTCGCCAAGTTGAGCGAAAATTCGCCGTTGCGGATGCGCAGCGCAAGCCCCTCGGCGAATCGAGCGGTCGCCTCCTCGCCATAGGTCGTGACAAGTTCGGCGAAGGCCGCGAACAGACAAGCCTGCGCGAGGCAATCGCCGTCGATGCCGTCGAGGCGCGCCTCGGTCCAGGCCTCGTGCAGATAGCCGAGCGCCGCGCGCTTGTGCTCGCGATCCCGCACGGGATCGTGAGCCGAAATCACGTGAATGGTCATGCCCCGCGCCGCATTGTGGCCGCGCCCCCGCGCGTCCATGCGCCGCACGTTAGCATGCGACGTGTGGCAGGCCACGTCCAAGTTTAGGAACGGTTAATTTGGCCGATCAGTTGGCATAGCGGGCGGTGACTTCGCGGGCGATCTTGGAGCCTTCCTCGAGATAGCGCCGGATCACCAGACCAGCTGCCGGCGTGCAGGTGCGATAGGTTTGCTGGTAGCCGCGGTAGCCGCGGTTGAAGGCTGCCACCATGCGCGCCTTGCGGTCTCCGGTCGGGGCCTCGGCGTCGATCAGGGCCTGCACTTCGTTGCGCCATTTCTGGCCTTCGTTGGCGCCGCAGATGCCGCGGAGATAATGCAGCGCGCCCATGATCTCGGCGAGCCGCTGCAAATTGGCGTCGAAGGGCGCCGGCGCCTGGGCGCGCGCCTGGGCGCTCGCGAGCGCGAGGCCGAGCAAAGCGGGGATGAAAATGCGTCGCAGCATGATGAGATGGCCCGAGCGAGCGTGGCCGTGGGCGGCCGATCGCAAGCCGAACCCATTATCGGGGTTCAAGCCGCCGGAATAAAGGCGCTGCCGGTCGAACTGCTGCCCCTGCGCGCGGTCCGGGACAGAGTTGAGTCTCAGTCGGTTGCTTTCAGGCATTGGAGCGCGGCTGCCACGATGGCTGCAAGACCGGGCGTCGTCGGCAGGGTGGCGATCTCGGCCGGGTCGACCCAGAGCGCCTCGCTGAGTTCATCGTTGAGCACCGGCTCGCCGCCGCGCCAGCGGGCGGCGAAGGGGAGGATGACGAAATGGCGCTCGACCCGGCCGTCGGTGTCGCGGCTGATGATGTCGCGGTAGCCGGCGAGCGCGACCGGCTCGATCTCAAGGCTCGTCTCCTCGCGCACCTCGCGCATGACCGCCTCGCCCAGCGTCTCGCCGACCTCGACCACGCCGCCTGGCAGGCTGAAGACGCCCCGGGCCGGCGGCCGCGCGCGGCGCACCAGCAAGACCTTGCCATCCCGCAGGATGGCGGCGCTGACTGCGAGGAAGGGACGCTCGGGATAGGATCTTGCGTCCGCCATGGGTGATCACATTTCCGGGGTTCCGGCGGGGGCGAGCTTCGCCCTGCCGACAGTTTTGTGCGCTATGGTTAATGCCATCCTAATCCGGCCGGAGCCTTGCTGCATGTGCGGACGCTACCTGATCACTTCGTCGCCGGAAGCGATCAGGCGGCTGTTCCGCTACCGGGAGCAGCCGAACTTTCCGCCGCGCTACAACGTGGCGCCGACCCAGCCGATCCCGATCGTGCGCCTCAACGAGGGCGAGCGGGAATTCGCGCTGGTGCGCTGGGGCCTGCTCCCGTCCTGGGTCAAGGACCCGCGGACGTTCACTCTGCTGATCAATGCGCGCGGCGAATCGGTCACCGACAAGCCGGCCTTCCGCAACGCGATGAAGCGGCGGCGCTGCCTCGTCCCCGCCGACGGGTTCTACGAGTGGAAGGACGAGGGCGGGCGCAAGCGCCCCTATGTGGTGCGCCCCAAGGACGGCGGCCCGATCGCCTTCGCCGGCCTCTGGGAGACCTGGATCGGTCCGAACGGCGAGGAGATGGAAACCGCCGCGATCGTCACTTGCGTGGCGAACCGCAGCCTCGGCGCGATCCATGCGCGCATGCCGGTGGTCGTCCCGCCCGAGGCCTTCGATTTCTGGCTCGATTGCGCGAAGGTGGACGCGGCCACTGCGGCGGCGCTGATCGCGCCCGCGCGCGAGGGGCTGTTCGAGGCCTATGAGATTTCGACCGCGGTCAACCGGACCGCGAATGACGACCCGAAGCTGATCGAGCCGCTCGCGAAGCCGGCGGGGCCCCAGTCAACACAGTCCGAACCCGCTGCCATCGCAACGTCCAAAGGCAAACGGAAGCCGAAGAAGGACGAGCGGCAATCGTCGCTGTTTTGACCGTCAGAGCACCTTCCCCGGATTGAGGATGCCCTTGGGATCGAGCGTGCGCTTGAGGGTGCGCATCAGCTCGAGCGCGACCGGGTCCTTCACGCTCGGCAAAAGGTCGCGCTTCATCACGCCGATGCCGTGCTCGGCCGAGATCGAGCCGCCGTGCCTGGCCACGATCGCAAACACGGCCTCGTTGACCTCGTCCCAGCGAGCAAGGAACTGGGCGCGGTCGGCGCCGAGCGGCTGGCTGATATTGAAGTGGATGTTGCCGTCGCCGAGATGGCCGAAGGGACACGGCCGGCAGCCGGGGATCAAGGCCTCGACCGCGGCGCTCGCCTCGGCGATGAAGTCCGGCACCGCGGCGACCGGCACCGAGACGTCGTGCTTGATCGAGCCGCCCTCGTATTTCTGGGTATCGGCGATGTGATGGCGCAGGAGCCAGAAGGCTTTGGTCTGCTCCAGGCTCTCGGCGATGGTTGCGTCGTCGACCAGGCGCCGCTCGGCGCCGCCCGCCAGGATATCCTCCATCATCGCGCGCAAGCCTTCGCGCGCCTGCGAGGAGAGCTCCATCAGCACGTACCAGGGATGCGGGTCCCTGAGCGGATCGCGGCAGCTCGGCGCGTGGCGGACGGCCCATTCGAGCGCGATGCGCGGCATGAGCTCGAAGCTCGTCACCGTGCCGCCGGCCCGCTCCTCGGCGAGGTTGAGGAGCGCGAGCGCGGCCTGCGGGGAGGGGACGCCGATGAAGGCGGTCTCGACCGAGCGCGGGCGCGGAAACAGGCGCAGCACCGCGGCGGTGATGATGCCGAGGGTGCCCTCCGCGCCGATGAACAGGTGCCGCAGGTCGTAGCCGGTATTGTCCTTCTTGAGCTTGCGCAGGGTGTCGAGCACCCGCCCGTCGGCGAGCACGACTTCGAGGCCGAGCACGAGCTCGCGCGCGACTCCATAGGCGAGCGCGCCGGTGCCGCCGGCATTGGTCGCGAGATTGCCGCCGATGGTGCAGCTCCCCTCGGCGCCGAGCGAGAGCGGAAACAGCCGGCCGGCCGTCGCGGCGGCTTCGTGCGCCTTGGCGAGGACGACGCCCGCCTCGCAGGTCATGGTGTTCGAGGTCGGGTCGACCTCGCGAATGCGGTCGAGACGGCGGAGCGAGACCACGACCTCGCCGTGGAGCGGCGTCTGCCCGCCGACGAGCCCGGTATTGCCGCCCTGCGGCACCACCGGCGTGCCAGTCTCGCTCGCGAGCTCGAGGATCGCGGCGACCTCGGCGACCGTTCCGGGCCGCAGCACCAGCGGCGAGCGGCCCTGATAGAGCCCGCGCTCCTCGGAGAGATAGGGCGCGATCGCGGCCGGGTCGGTGAGCGCGTGGCGCGCGCCGACGATGGCGGCGAAGCGGGCGAGGAGGGCGGGGTCGGCGGGGCCCGGTGGCTTCGACAGCATCGGTTACCGCATATCGGATTTGACCATGAATGCCTCCGAACCTATCTCGTCAGATTAATCACATTTCGTTGTTTTTCCTATGGCGCCGCCGCCCGTGACAGCCGATCGTTGATCGCTTCGCCGAGGCCGTGGTGCGGCACCGGCATCACCGCGATGGCTGTCGCGCCCGCGGCATCGAGCACGCGCAGGTGGGAGAACAGGTTGGCCGCGGCCTCGATCAGGTCGCCGCGATCCGACAGGTTGAGCACGCGTGCCCCGTGCGCCGCGCCCGCCGGAAGCGCCGGGCCGAAGGCCAACAGCGCCTCGCCCGCGTTCACGCTGTGGGCGTCGAGCCGCAGCGGCGTTCGTGGCGCATAGTGGGAGGCGAGCCGGCCTGGGGACAGCGGAGCCTCCCGGTCTTCGGCTGTTGGTGACGGCGTGCCCTCGGCCAGCGGGCGCCCGAGCACCCGCTCGATCTCGGCGCGCGGCAACCCGCCGGGCCGCAGCAGCACCGGCCGATCGAGGCAGGCGACGATGGTCGACTCGACGCCGACCGGCGTCGGCCCGCCGTCGACGATGAGGTCGATGCGCCCGCGCAGGTCGGCGAGCACGTGCTCAGCGGTGGTGGGCGAGAGGTGGCCCGAGCGGTTCGCCGACGGCGCCACCACCGGCCGGGCGAACGCCGCAAGCAGCGCGCGCGCGACCGGATGAGCGGGTGCCCGCACCGCGATGCTGTCGAGGCCCGCACACGCAAGCTCGGCGACCGGACAGTCCTTCTCTCGCGGCAGCACCAGCGTCAGCGGTCCGGGCCAGAACGCCGCGGCCAACCGCGTTGCGGCGGCGTCGAAGCGCGCCAGCCGGCGCGCCGCGGCGGCGTCCGGCACGTGCGAGATGAGCGGGTTGAACGCGGGCCGGCCCTTGGCATCATAGAGCCGCGCGACCGCCAGGGCGTTCTGCGCATCGGCGCCGAGGCCGTACACGGTCTCGGTCGGGAAGGCCACCAGGCCGCCATCGGCGAGGCAGTGCGCCGCGGCCTCGATCGCCTGCGGGTCGGGCTTGACTATGCGTGTGGTGGGCTCGGCGGTCATCGCGGCTTCCGTGCGGGGTGGCCTCGGTATGGCTTCCGCGCTTGCGGCTCGCAAGCGCCGCCGTTATAAGACCGGCCATCAGTCGGAGTGTAGCGCAGTCTGGTAGCGCACCACGTTCGGGACGTGGGGGTCGCAGGTTCAAATCCTGCCACTCCGACCAGCACCACACCGGTCTTCAGAGTCAATCCGCCAGGGGTTTGCCACAGCTTCGTTTGCCGAGTGGCGTAGTGCTGCTCCATGAATTTTGCGTGCGGTCCCATTAATTTACGGTTCGGAGCACGCAAGATGCCGAAACAGAGTAGGTTTTGTCGCTATCTTCTTGAATCCGTCCAATATATGAGCCGAGACGCGGGAGCTAAAGTTGGCGGGCAAAACGGTCGCAACCGCCGTTTCAAATTACGGCGCAAGCGTTAAGCCCAAATTGGCGAGCATCGCAATTGAGGGTGCGCCAGAAGACCAGTTGCGCGGGCCGCTCGACGCGCTTGTGCGAGACCTGGCTGAACTCGGGGGCCTGCCAGCCGGCTCCGTCCACCTCATTGGCGAAACGAGCCTTGCTGACCTCAAGACTCGCCCCGATTTTGCGGTCACGGTCGGCAAAGCCCTTATCGGCTTCATCGAGATCAAGGCGCCGGGCAAGGGGGCCGATCCGCGCCAATTCGACGACCCGCATGACAAGGACCAGTGGAGCAAGCTGAGGTCTCTCCCAAACCTTATCTACACCGACGGCAACGCGTTCAGCCTGTGGCGGGACGGCAAACTTGAAAGCACGATCGTCCATCTTGATGGCAACGTTGAGACATCGGGGGCCAAGCTCGCAGCGCCCGCTACGCTGCTTCCGCTCATCAACGACTTCCTTCAATGGACCCCCATTCCGCCGCCGAACGCAAAGAAGCTTGCCGAGGTCAGCGCCCGCCTCTGCCGCTTGTTGCGAGACGAGGTCATCGAGCAGATGACGCTTGGCAGCCCTGGGCTCACTGCCCTCGCGACAGACTGGCGTAAGCTCCTGTTCCCACAAGCGGACGACGCGCAGTTTGCGGATGGGTACGCGCAGGCGGTCACTTTTGGACTCTTGGTAGCCCGCGCACGCGGCATCTCGTTGGCGAACGGCATCGACAGCGCGGGGCAGGAGCTGCGGAAAACGAACTCCTTGATCGGGACCGCGCTCCGGTTGCTGACGGACGACGCTGAAAATCAGAATGCTCTGAAGACCTCCATCGGCACGCTGACACGCGTGCTGGACGCAGTCGATTGGCCGACCATCAGCAAGGACAAGCCGGAGGCCTGGCTCTACTTCTACCAAGATTTCCTGGAAGTGTACGACAACGCGCTCCGCAAGCGGACGGGGTCCTACTACACCCCTCCGGAAGTCGTGGGCGCAATGGTTCGTCTGGTCGACGAGGCGCTCCGGGGCCTGCTTTTCGAACGGCCGACCGGCTTCGCCTCCGCCGATGTCATTGTCGCCGACCCGGCGGTCGGAACCGGCACGTTCCTGCTCGGCGTGCTCCGCCGCATCGCGTCGACGGTCGGGGACGATCAGGGACCGGGTGCCGTGCGCGGCGCAATCGAGGCAGCCGCAAAACGGGTGATCGGGTTCGAGCTCCAGTTCGGTCCCTTTGCCGTGGCGCAGCTTCGTCTGATGGCCGAAATGCAGGCGCTGACGAAAACGCCGCAGAAGCCCGATCCTCCGCTTCCCGAACTGCGCCTTTTCATCACCGACACGCTCGGGAATCCATTCGTGGAAGAGGAATGGTTGCCGCAGGTCTACGAGCCCGTGGCCAAGTCGCGACGTGACGCCAACACCGTGAAGAAAGAGCAACCGATTACGGTCGTCATCGGCAACCCGCCGTACAAGGAGAAGGCGGAAGGCCGCGGCGGCTGGATCGAGGCGGGTTCAGGCGGAAAGCTGGTTGCGCCTCTTGATCGCTGGAGGCCGCCGCCAGAGTGGGGCGTCGGCGCGCACGTGAAGCACCTCAAGAACCTGTATGTCTATTTCTGGCGCTGGGCCACTTGGAAGGTGTTCGGCTCCGGAAACTACGCCGCAACTGGCCTTCCAGACAAAGACGAGGAAGGAATCGTCTGCTTCATCTCGGTCGCCGGCTTCCTGAATGGCCCGGGCTTCGAGCGCATGCGGGACGACCTGCGACGCACTTGTTCCGAAATCTGGGTCATCGATTGCTCGCCCGAGGGCCATCAGCCGGAGGTTGCGACGCGCATCTTTCAGGGCGTGCAGCAGCCAATCTGCATCGTTCTTGCCGCTCGCAAGCTCGGCAAGAATGCAGACGACCCGGCACCCGTCCGGTTTCGCGCTTTGCCAGAAGGACGGCGCGAGGAGAAATTCGAAGTGCTCGCTCAGCTGTCGCTCGATGATTCAGGATGGATCAGCTGTCTGTCAGGCTGGCGTGACCCGTTCCTTCCGGCCGCGACCGGCCCGTGGGCCGGGTTTCTGGCGCTCAAGGACTTGTTCATCTACGACGGTTCGGGGGTTATGCCTGGCCGCACCTGGATCATTGCACCTGACATTTCATCCCTGAATGCGCGATGGTCCAGGCTCACAGCTGAGAAAAATAAGGCGAAGCAAGAGATGCTGTTCCACCCGCACGAGGGAGGGGACAAGACAGCCTCAAAAAAATCGAAGGCTGGCTTGACTGGCCATGAGCATCGCCCCGAGGCAGTTAAGGACGATCAGAAGCCTGCGATCGTGCCGACGCATTATGGCTTCCGATCCTTCGATCGTCAGTGGATCATTCCCGACGCACGGCTTATTAATCGACCAAATCCAACACTTTGGAATGCGCACTCGCCACGACAGGTTTATCTGACGGCCCTTGAGCGAATAGCACCGTGGTCTGGGCCTGCAGTGACTTTCACGAATCTCATTCCTGATCTCGATCATCACCACGGACGCGGTGGCCGCGTTCACCCGCTCTGGCGTGATCGAGCCGCGACGCAATCCAACATCAAGCCCACGCTCCTGACGCACCTGGCCGGAACCTTCAGTCAGCCGATCACCGCCGAGGACGTTATGGCTTACCTCGCCGCTGTCATGGCGCACCCCGCCTTCACGGCTCGCTTTGCGCCTGATCTCGTCCGGCCGGGCCTGCGTGTTCCCTTCACCGCCGATGCGAGCTTATTCACCGAAGCCGTTGCGCTCGGCCGCGAGGTTATCTGGCTTCATTGCTTTGGAGAACGCTTCGCTGACCCGAAGGCAGGCCGGCCGAAGCGTGCGCCGCGTCTTCCGAAAGAGAGCGCTCCCACCATCCCGTCCGGCGGCGACATTCCACCCGCAGCCGAGCCGTTGCCCGAGACCATGGACTACGACCCGGCAACCCGGCGGCTGAAAATCGGAAAAGGCCATGTCGAGAACGTCTCGCCCGAGATGTGGGCCTACGAGGTTTCCGGCAAGCAGGTCATCTGGCAGTGGTTCAGCTATCGCCGCCGCGACCGGAGCCGCCCCATCATCGGCGACCGGCGCCCGCCTTCGCCGCTCGACAGCATCCAGCCGGAAGGCTGGCTGGCCGAATATACAACCGATCTTCTCGATCTGCTGCACGTGCTCGGCAGGCTCATCGCGCTCGAACCCGCCCAGGCCGACCTGCTCAACCGTATCTGCGCCAATCCGCTACTCGGTGCCGACGAGTTCCGCAGCGCAGGGGCACTCGCGCAGCCGGGGGAAACAACATCGCCAGCGAAGGGCAAGAGTAAAGCCTAGATGGCCCTGCCAGTATCCGGCGTGGGGACAACTCTGACAGCGCTCTCGCGCGGCTTGCCAAGTTCGCGCATCATGCCCGCGATTCGGCCCTCAAAATCAATGAGCCATGGCTCCTTCCCGTCAGCCCGACCTTTTCGTGCCAGATGAGCAGGCCGACCTGTTCGGCGCGGACTACGCCCCACCCGTCTACCACCCCGATCCCGACAGGGTGCGAGCGCGACTGCACAAGATTCTAGCCGAGGCTCGGGCGGCTAAGAAGCTTCCCTGGGAGCCCACGCGCCTTTCGCTCTATCGCACCATCTTTCCGCAGATGACGAATTGCCTGCCGGAGGATGAAGGTGCGCAATTACGTTTCGAATTCGAGACGGAGCTCGCGCGGTTGGAAGCAGCCTGATCCTCCGCCGACCCGCTGAGACGGCACGGCCGAAGTTGGCAAGACACCAGGCGTCGGGGCAGCGGCACCTCCGGGTCGCCAGAAGACAGATATCAAGAGAGCGCTGCTGATTGCGATGACCGGCCGTGCGCTCGAAACTGTTCCTATTGGAACAGTTTACCCCTCGTCGCACTCACGCCCGTTCCGCAGGGCCGACTTCAGCAGGATCATCGCCGAAGACTCCGACTCCCGCTACCTGGCGGTCTTGAAATAGCGCGGGTCCGGCGGCGGCTGGTCCTTGCGGGTCGGCATCAGGTAGCCGTCGGCGGACAGGAAGTAGTATTCCTTGCCGACCACGACGTGATTGTTGCTCTCGGCGCAGTCGTATTCCGACCACAGGAAATTGCGCTCGCGGTGGAAGGTCTTGACCACCGTCCAGGGTCGCGTCAGGGCATGATCGATGGACGTGATCTCGATGCGCAGGAGGTCCGGGTTGGCCTTGTCGAGGAAAAACCGCTCCTTGATGATGCTCTCGTTGTCCCTGTGCAGGAGAATCCCGGAGTTTTCATAAGTCCGGGGCCCCTTGAAGTTGCGGGTCTCGACTTCGAGCACGTCATATTTGCCGTCGCCGTCCGCGTCGACCCACTTGCCGATCGAGTAGCCTATATAGGACGGCTGCTCGTCCTTGGGGAAGTCGCGGCCGTCGGTGTAGATGCGGCGCGGCATGTTGCCTTCGCCATAGACGTAGGTGACCGCCGGCAGGACGACCAATTCGAACGGCCGCGTCCCGGTCATGATGCGCGGCATGCCGGCGGTGATGCAGCTCACGCGGGCGTCGTCGCCCTGTCCGCCGCGCGCCTGGTCGGCGATGCTCGCCTCCAAGCGGGCCTGGTACTCGGGGATCAGCGGGGCCTGTTGCGCGAGCCCGGAACGCTTGGTCTGGTCCCATTGCGTGCCGACCCCGGCCGGCCGCCGCCATTGGCCCGACCAGTCGGGATACTTGGTTGCATCGAACGCCGAAGCGGCGCCGATTGTGAGCGACAGCGCTGCCGCCAGCGTGAGCGCTGCGAGAGAGCTTCGATGGAGCATAATGTCCTCCCATGGCGAGAATTGGCGAGATCAGGCGGGCGGAGATCGACTTGCTGCGACCGCCGCCATTGCGCGAACGTTACTTCCCGGTCTTGAAGTAGCGCGTGTCCGGCGGCGGCTGGTCCTTGCGGGTTGGCATCAGATAGCCGTCGGCGGAGAGGAAATAGAATTCCTTGCCGACGACGACGTGATTGTTGTTCTCGCTGCACTGGTCTTCGTACCAGAGGACGTTGCGCTCGCGGTGAAAGGTCTTCATCACCGTCCACGGCCTCGTTAGCGCATGATCGATGGTCGTGATCTCGTAGCGCAGGATGTCCGGGTCGGTCTTGTCGAGGGCGATGCGTTCCTTGACGATGGTCTCGTTGTCCTTGTGCAAGGGGATGCCGCTGGCCTCGTAGATGCGCGGCCCCTTCATGTTGCGGGTCTCGACTTCGAGCGTGTCGAAGCGGCCGTCGCCGTCGGTGTCGAGCCATTTGCCGATCGAGTAGCCGGGCCAAGTGGGCTCCTCCGGAATTGATGTAGGTGACATTGGGCGTGATCACGAACTCGAACGGCCGCACCGCCGTCATCATCCGCGGCATGCCGGTCGAGGTGCAGGTGATCCGGATATCCTCGCCCTGGCCGCCGGCGGCCTGGTCGGCGAGGCTCGCCTCGAAGATCGCCTGATATTCGGCATTGAGCGGCGGCTGCTGCGCCCGGCCGGGGCGCTTGGTCTGGTCCCACTGGTTGCCGATGCCGTTGGGCTTCTTCCACTGGCCCGACCAGTCGGGATATTTCGTTTCGTCAAACGCCTGCGCACCCGCAAGCGTCAGCAGCAGCGCGCCCGCGAATGCCAAAGCGCCAATCGAGCTGCGGTGAAACATGTCGTCCTCCGTCAAGATGTCAGGCGCCGAATCTAGCAAAGGCGAGCGCAGGCGTCCAAGGCCGGTGGCCGTGCCTCCGCTCACCAGGCGGCAATCGCCGCTCACGCCTGTTCCAGCGCCGTGAGGGCCGGCGCCGGCGTGATGGTTCCCGCATCGGTGATGAAGGCGAGCGGGCCCGCCTCCTTGTCGTCGAAGACGGCTGCGGTGAGCGGCCCTCCGAAGCAGGCGGCGGTGTCGAGATTGAGCCGGTTGCGCCGCAGGTCCGGCACCCCGGTCGCGAGCGGGGTGTGGCCGTGGACGATGAACAGGCCGTGGTCGCGCGGATCGGAGAGGAACGGCTCGCGAATCCAGAGCACCGCGGTCGCCGGCTGCTCTTGCAGCGGCACCCCCGGCAAAATACCGGCGTGGACGAACAGGCGCTTCTCTTCGGTGACCGCGAGCGGCAGGGAGGCCAACCATTCGAGGTGCTCGGCCGGTAGCTCGGCGGCACGGCGGAGACCGTAGCTCTGCAGCGTCATGTCGCCGCCATTGTCGAGCCACTGCGCCTCGTTCCTGCCTTCGGCGGCGTCGATCAGCATCTCCTCGTGATTGCC
>WNGR01003953.1_pt1 | contig 16070 bp, 20 predicted proteins | sample 5407581 | NCBI WGS metagenome assembly WNGR01 (sample SAMN13153383, study PRJNA577476) | soil metagenome | isolation source: 80 cm soil or saprolite under Garry oak tree replicate 2 | place: USA:California | collected 2016-06-15 | reverse complement strand
CATCCCTCACCACCCCAGCCACCCCGACGGCCCCACCGGCCCCAGCGACTCCCGCCCCTCCAGCCCCTTAGCTCCCACCCGCGCGACGCCTCGCCGCTGGGTTTCATGATCGTGAGCGGAAATGGACAAATAGTGCCCAAATGCGCTCACGATCATGAAACCGGCTCCCTGAAGGCGCACGCTGGGCGGGAGCAGGGGTGCGCGACCCCCGTCCAGCCACGCTGCCGCAGCACGGCAGCGACGTCCGCTGCGGTCTCGCACCGGCGATCGCCTAGGTCGGCTACGCCGAATCTGAGCGTGATGATGCCTCGGACCGCGTTCGCGTTGTCGCGGCGCTTGTCACGCCACTGCTCGTCGGCGGGATGCGCGGCGGTCCCGTCTAGTTCCGAGCACACCCCGTACCCCTGGTAGAGGTTGTCCAGATACTTGTTCCCGGTGCGCTGCCTGATCCTCACCTGGCGGCGAGCGGCGGGCAGCCCGTGAGGGCGTTCCACCCGATGGACATAGCGATATTCCAGCACGGACAAGATGCCATCTCCGGCGTCACCCAGCGCCAGCGTGAGCTCGCGGCGCCAGCCCCGAGGGCCGGGATAAGGTCGGAGGATGGTCAGAGCCGTGAGAGGGGGTAGCGAAGTGGACGCGCAATCCGAGAGCCTGTTCGACGAGGCGGAAGAAGCGGTGGCGAGCGCGGCCGCGCCGCTCGCCGTCCGGATGCGGCCGCGCACCCTGGACGAGGTGATCGGCCAGCAGCACCTGACTAGCGCCGGCACGCCGTTCCGCAAGCTGGTCGACAACGACGCGCCGATGTCGCTGCTGCTCTGGGGACCGCCCGGCACCGGTAAGACCACGCTGGCCTACGTGGTCAGCCAGGTGACCAAGAGGCGCTTCGTGGAGCTTTCCGCGGTCAGCGCCGGGGTCAAGGACGTGCGCGCCGCGGTCGACGCCGCCCGCCGGACGATGGGCATGAGCGGCGCCCAGACGGTGCTGTTCGTCGACGAGGTGCACCGGTTCTCCAAGACCCAGCAGGACGCCCTGCTGCCCGCGGTGGAAAACCGCTGGGTGTCGTTCATCGGCGCGACCACCGAGAACCCCTTCTTCTCCGTGGTGTCCCCGCTGATGTCTAGGTCGCTGCTGCTCACCCTGCAGCCGCTGTCCGACGACGACGTGCGCGAGGTGATCCGCCGCGCACTGGCCGAGCCCGAGCCGCGTGGGCTCGGGGGCACGGTCTCCCTTGACGAGGAGGCCGCCGACCACCTGGTCAGGCTGGCCGGCGGTGACGCGCGGCGCACGCTCACCTACCTCGAAGCGGCCGCGCTCGGCCTGCCCAGGGGCGGACACATCGATACCGCCGTGCTGGAGCGCGCGGTGGACAGGGCCGCGGTCCGCTACGACCGGGACGGCGACCAGCATTACGACGTGATCAGCGCGTTCATCAAGTCCATGCGGGGCAGCGACGTGGACGCCGCGCTGCACTACCTGGCCCGGATGATCGCGGCGGGGGAGGACCCGCGGTTCATCGCCAGGCGGCTCATCGTGCACGCCAGCGAGGACGTCGGGATGGCCGACCCGACCGCGCTGCAGACGGCGGTGGCCGCAGCCCAGGCGGTCGAGTTCGTCGGGCTGCCCGAGGCCCGGATCAACCTGGCCCAGGCGGTGATCCACATCTCGATGGCCCCCAAGTCCAACGCGGTGATCAAGGCCATCGGGGCCGCCGATGCCGATGTGCGAAACGGCCTAATAGGCGCGGTGCCCGCGCACCTGCGCGACGCGCACTATCCTGGGGCGGGCAAGGTCGGCCACGGCGAGGGCTACCAGTACCCGCACGACTTCGACGGCGGCATCGTCCCGCAGCGTTACGCTCCCGATTCGGTGGCGGACCGCAGGTATTACCAGCCGTCGCGGCACGGCCTGGAAGCTCGCGTCGCCGAACGCGCCGAGCGCATCCGGGCCATCCTCGACCAAGCCGGCCAGACCGACAGGGCAGGCCAGACCGACAGGGCAGGTCAGACCGACAGAGCCGGCCAGGCCGACAGGGCAGGTTAAGCCGGGAAGGAGCAGCCATGACACGGACGGATCCGGCATGAGCATGAACGCGGCCGAACTCGCCGCGCTGATCGCCGCCGTGTTCTGGGCGCTGCTGGTCTGCGTCGGCGTGTTCGTGCTGTTCCGGCTGGGACGCCTGCTGTCCGAGAGCAGCAAGCTGGTCGCCGACGTGCGCGAGCGCGGGGACGTGCTGCTCACCCGGGCGCAGGCGGCGGTAGACGGAGCGCAGCAGGCGGTGGACCGGGCCGGGCATCAGCTCGACCGGGCCGAATCCGTCACGGACAGCATGGAGGAACTCGGCGCCGGGATGAGCGACCTTGCGGGCCAGGTCACGGCGCTGGCCGGACTCGGCCGCGCCATCGCGGGCGGCCCGGTCGGCCGGGCGGGTGCGCTCGCCTACGGGCTGCGGCATGCCGTGCGGCTGCGCCGGACGTCGCGGCGCACGCTACCCGGCCGCGTGATGGAGCGCGGCGAGCTGACGAGAAGCGAGGCAAGGCGATGATCCGCCGTGGTTTCTGGCTCACCGCCGGAGCGGTGAGCGGCATCTGGGGTTACCGGCGTGTCGCCGCCGCCGGGCGGCGCGTGTCTGCCAGCCTTACCCCCGGGGGGACGCTCAAGCTTACGGACACACGAGCCGGCGCCCGTTCGGCCAGCCGGCGAGCCAGCCGCGGCGCGGTCACGCTGGCCAGGGAGACGTACCGGTTCACCCGTGACGTACGCGAGGGCATGGAGCTCTATACGGCTCGGCGTCCGGCGCCCGCAGGCTCTACCCTCTCAACAGACCGAACCACCGACGCACAATCCGAGGATGGCCACTGATGGAGTCGGCAGAGATCGCGCGCCGCTTCCTTGCATACTTCGAGCAGCAAGGGCACACCATCGTGCCTTCCGCCTCCCTGGTTGCCGACGACCCCACGGTGCTTTTCGTCATCGCGGGCATGCAGCCGTTCAAGCCGTACCTGCTCGGCCAGCGGACGCCGCCGTACCGGCGGGCCGCGGACGTGCAGAAGTGCGTCCGCACCCTGGACATCGAAGAAGTGGGCAAGACCACCAGGCACGCCACGTTCTTCCAGATGCTGGGCAACTGGTCGTTCGGCGACTACTTCAAGGAAGGCGCGATCAGGTACGCCTGGGAGCTGCTCACCAAGTCCGAGGCGGACGGCGGGTTCGGCTTCCCGGAGAGCAAGCTGTGGGCCACCGTCCTGCACGGTGACGACGAGGCGTATGCGATCTGGCGGAACGAGATCGGACTGCCGGCCGAGCGGATCCAGCACCGCGGCCTGTCCGACAACTACTGGCACATGGGCGTGCCTGGGCCTGGCGGCCCGTGCTCGGAGATCTACTACGACCGCGGCCCCGAGTACGGCCGCGACGGCGGCCCCGAGGCGGACGAGGACCGGTTCCTCGAGGTCTGGAACCTGGTCTTCATGCAGGACCAGCTGAGCAAGGTCCGGGCCAAGGACGACTTCGACATCGAGGGCCTGCTGCCGTCGAGGAACGTCGACACCGGCATGGGGCTCGAGCGGATGGCCTCCATCCTGCAGGGCGTCGACAACCTCTACGAGATCGACACCACCTGGAAGATCCTCGACCGGGCGGCCGAACTCACCGAGCAGAGCTACGGCCGCGACCATCGTGCCGACGTGGCTTTGCGGGTCATCGCGGACCACGTGCGCAGCGCGGTGATGCTGATCGGAGACGGCGTCCTGCCCGGCAACGAGGGCCGCGGCTACGTGCTGCGCCGCATCGTCCGGCGCAGCATCAGGAACCTGCGCGTGCTGGCCGGCGGTCACCGCGGCGGCGCCGGCGCGACCCCGGCGGCGGGCGATCGCTTCATGCACGAGCTCACCTCGGTTGCCCTCGAGGCGATGAGCGGGCTGTACCCCGAGCTGAGGAGCGTCGCCGCCAACATCCACACGGTCATCGACGCGGAAGAGACGGCGTTCGCCAGCACCCTGCGCACCGGCACCGCGATCTTCGACGCGTCGGTCGAGGAGATCCGCCGCAAGAACTCCACCACGCTGTCCGGCGCCCAGGCGTTCCAGCTGCACGACACCTACGGCTTCCCGATCGACCTGACCTTGGAGATGGCGTCCGAGCAGGGCCTGAGCGTCGACGAGGACGGTTTCCGCCGGCTCATGTCCGAGCAGCGGGAACGCGCCAAGCGGGACGCGGCGGAGAAGAAGACCGGCAACGCGGACATCACCGCGTTCGCGGAGATGCTCGAGCGGTCCGGCGCGGTCACGTTCACCGGCTATGACCAGATCTCCGGCGAGGCGACCATTCTCGGCCTGCTGGTCAACGGCGTACCGGTGCCCTCGGCGGGCGCGGGCACCGAGGTCGACGTGGTCCTGGACCGCACCCCGTTCTACGCCGAGGGCGGCGGCCAGCTCGCCGACGCGGGCACGATCCGGGTGACCGGCGGCGAGTTCGCGGTCCGCGACGTGCAGACCCCGCTGCCCGGCCTCATCGTGCACCGCGGCCAGGTCAGCTCCGGCGAGATCACGGTGGGCGCGCCCGCGTTCGCCGAGATCGACGTCGAGCGCCGCCGGGCGCTGTCCAGGTCGCACACCGCGACGCACCTGGTGCACCGGGCCCTGCGCAGCGCGCTGGGCGAGTCGGCGGCGCAGGCAGGCTCGGAGAACTCGCCCGGCCGGCTCCGGTTCGACTTCACCGCGCAGACCGCGGTGCCGGTCTCGGTGCTGCGCGACACCGAGGACGAGGTCAACGAGGTCCTGGTCAACGACCTGGACGTGCACGCTTTCTACACCTCTCAGGAGGAGGCGCGCCAGATGGGCGCGCTGGCGCTGTTCGGGGAGAAGTACGGCGACCAGGTCCGGGTGGTCGAGGTCGGCGAGTACTCGCGCGAGCTGTGCGGCGGCACGCACGTGGCCAGGTCCGGGCAGCTCGGCCTGATCAAGGTGCTCGGCGAGGCGTCCATCGGCTCGGGCGTACGCCGGATCGAGGCGCTGGTGGGGATGGACGCGTTCCGCTTCCTGGCCCGGGAGAGCACGCTGGTCAGCCAGCTCAGCGAGCAGTTCAAGACGCCGCGCGAGCAGCTGCCGGAGCGGATCTCCGGCGTGGTGACCAGGCTCAGGGACGCCGAGCGCGAGCTGCAGCGACTGCGGGCGGCCCGGCTGCTCGAGTCGGCCGGCGAGATCGCGGCCGACGCTGAAGACATCAGCGGGCTGGCCCTGGTCGCGCACCGGGCACCGGCTGGCACCGACCCCGATGACATCCGCAAGCTCGCGCTCGACGTGCGCGGCCGCGTGCCGCGTGGGCGCCCCGCGGTGGTGGCGGTCATCGGTGTGCCCGCGGACAAGCCGGTGGTGGTCATCGCGGTCAACGAGGCGGGCCGCGGTTTCGGCCTGTCGGCGGGTTCCCTGGTGGGTGTCGCGGCGCGGGCCCTCGGCGGGAACGGCGGCGGGAAGCCGGACGTGGCCCAGGGGGGCGGCGCCCCGCTCAGCAACCCCGGTGTCATAGATGAGGCATTTGACGCTGTTCGTCAGGCTTTGCGAGACATCGCGGGACAGAGCCGGGTCCGGTAGGTAACGTATTGGCATGCTCCTGCGACCTTCCGGGGTCCTCGGTACCGGGTCGCGTCCCGCCCGGGCCTGCCCCGGGGCCATCTCGGTGAGTCAGCTTCCGTTCAGGCAGGGGGTACGGCTCGCGGTGGACGTGGGTTCGGTCCGTGTCGGAGTCGCTCGCAGCGACCCGGGCGGCATTCTGGCCTCCCCGCTGACGGTGCTGGCGTCGGGTCCGGGCGCGAAGGCCACGCACACCCGGGCCGAACTGGCCAGGCTAGCCGCCAGCGAAGGCGCGATAGAGATCATTGTCGGGCTGCCCACGTCGCTGTCCGGCCGCGAGGGTGCCGCCGCGGCCGGGGCCAGGGAGTTCGCGGCGGACCTGGCCGGGCGGCTCGCGCCGGTCCCGGTCCGGCTGTTCGACGAGCGGTTCACCACCACCGAGGCGCACGATGCGCTGCGACGCGGCGGCAAGGACGCCCGGGCCCGCCGCCAGGTGGTCGACGCCGCCGCCGCGGCCGTCTTGCTGCAAGCCGCGCTGGACGCCGAACGGGCCACCGGCCGCCCGCCCGGTCAGCTCGTCCGCGCCGGCGATGGAGCTGACGCGTGAGCGAGAACGGAGGCGGGTGGCCGCAGAGCCCGCGGCCGCCGCGGCATTCACGCGGGCCCCAGGCGCCGCGTACGCCCCAGAGGCCGCAGGGGTCAGCGCGGCCGCCCGGTCCGGACGGCTGGCGCCCGGATGAGCGCCTCACGCCGCCGCCCGGATACGAGCCGGTGCACGACGAGCCCAGGTACGGCGAGCCCAGGTACGGCGAGACCCGGCCGCACCGGCCGCTGGACCCGCGTCGCCCCGAGGACGCGCCCTGGCACCGGACCCAGCGGCTTTCCCGCCCCGAACCCGTTGCACCGGATCCCGGTCGGCCCGCGCAGGCCAGCTACGACCCGGGCGAGTTCCGCCCGCGGGACCAGTACGGCGACCGTGGCGAGTACGGCGACCGTGGCGAGTACGGCGACCGTGGCGAGTACGGCGAGCCCGGCGAGTATGGCGGCCGGGACCGGTACGGCGAGTCCGGTCCGTACTCCGAGCCGGGCCACTACCCGGGCGGCCCAGGTGGCGCGGGCGGCCTGGGCGGCGAGTACGGGTACGAGGACGAGTACGGCGACGACGGCGACAAGTTCGTCCCCGGTTTCGGCGAGGAGGGCGACACCGAGCACGAGCAGGGACGGTCCGGCCGCCATTCCCGCCGTGCGCGCCGCGATCGCCGGAACAACGACGGCGGCGGGCGGGGCGGCCGCCCCAGGCGCAGGTTCCGCTGGATCGCGCCGCTGGTCGCGCTGCTGGTCATCGTGGTCCCGCTGGCGGTGGGCGGCGTCTACGCCTACGGCCTTTACCAGAACAAGTACCACCCGGCCGACTACTCCGGCGCCGGCACCGGCTCGGTCGTGGTCCAGGTCACCTCGGGCGATTCGCCGACCAGCCTCGCGCCCAAGCTGGTGAAGCTCGGCGTCGTGGCCAGCTCCCGCGCGTTCGTCCTGGCCGCCGAGCACAGCACGAATTCGTCCGGGCTGCTGCCCGGCTTCTACGGGATGCATAGGCACATGAAGGCGTCCTTGGCCTACGCGATCCTGATCAACCCGAAGAACATGGTCCAGATAAGGGTCACGATCCCGGAGGGCTGGCGGCTGAGCCAGATCGTGTCCTTCCTGGGCGCCAAATCCGGCATCCCGCTCAGCGCGTACGCCAAGGTGCTCAAGGACCCGGCGCAGCTGCACCTGCCTGGCTACGCCAAAGGAAAGCCCGAAGGGTACCTGTTCCCCGCCACCTATGATGTGCAGCCGCACGAGACCGCGCTCGGCGTCCTGACCGGCATGGTGCAGCGCTTCAACCAGGAGGCGGCGAACGTCGCCCTGCCCGTCGCCGCCAAGCAGGCGCACCTGACCGAGGCGCAGGTGGTCATCGTGGCCAGCCTGGTGCAAGCCGAAGGGGGCAGGCTCTCCGACTATCCGAAGATCGCCCGGGTGATCTACAACCGGCTGGCGCACGGCATGCCCCTGCAGCTGGACAGCACCGTGCTCTACGGGCTGAACAAGTACGGCATCCTCGCCACCGATAAGGACCTCACCAGCCCGTCGCCGTACAACACCTACAAGCACACGGGCCTGCCGCCCGGGCCGATCGACAGCCCGGGCGCCGCGGCCATCCAGGCCGTGCTGCGTCCGGCGGCCGGCCCCTGGCTGTACTTCGTGACAGTGAACCCGAAGGCCGGCCTGACCCGCTACACCTCGAGCCCGGCGCAGTTCCAGCAGTTCCGGCAGGAGCTCGCGCGCAACCTGGCGAAGGGCTGACCGTGCCCGACCCCCGCCGGGCCGCGGTGCTCGGATCGCCGATCGAGCACTCCCTGTCGCCGGTGCTGCACACGGCCGCGTACGCTGCGCTCGGCCTGGCCGACTGGAGCTACACCGCGATCGAGTGCGACGAGGCCGGGCTGCCCGCCCTGATCGCCGCCTGCGGCGGCCAGTGGGCCGGGCTGTCGCTGACCATGCCGCTGAAGCGGGCGGTGCTGCCGCTGCTTGACCGCACCGAGCCGCTCGCCGTCGAGGTAGGCGGGGCCAACACGGTGGTCTTCGCGGGCCAGGAGCGGCACGGCTACAACACCGACGTCCCCGGCATGGTCGCGGCCCTGGCCGAAGCCGGGGTGACCGCGCCGCCTGGCGCCACCATCCTCGGTGCGGGCGCGACCGCCTGCGCCGCCCTCGCCGCCCTCCGCGAGACCGGCCTGGAGTCCGCGGCGGTCCTCGTCCGCGACCGGGCCAGGGCCGGCGGCCTGCTGGCGGCCGCGGGCCGGCTGGGCATGGAGGTGGACCTGCGGCCGTTCGACGACGAGGTCCAGGACGGCGACCTGCTCGTTTCCACCGTGCCGGCCGGCGCCGCCGACTTTTACGCCGAACGGGCCTGGGATTCCCGCCCCGCCCCCGCCGCGGTGCTCGACGTGGTGTACGCCCCCTGGCCCACCCCCCTCGCCCAGGCCGCCGCCAAGTCCGGCGCCATCGTCGTCAGCGGCTTCGACCTGCTCCTGCACCAGGCCGCCCGCCAGGTCGAGCTGATGACCGGCCACGAGCCCGCCCCCCTGACCAGCATGCGCGCCGCCGGCGAGGCCGAACTGACCCGCCGCGCCGCCCTCCCCCCGCACTAGCCCATGAGTGAATCAGCCATCGGCTGGGTCAGGGAAGTGGTCCTGGACGGCCCCGACCCCTGGGCACTCGCGCGCTTCTGGGCTGGGCTGCTCGGCGGCACGCCGGTGGAGTGGTACCCGGGATGGGTCACGCTCGAGCCGCCGCCGAACGGTCAGCGGCTCTCCTTCCAGGCGACCGCCACGCCGCTGGCCAAGGACACGGCCCGGGTCCACTTCGACATCCTGGTGGCGGACCTGGCGTCCGCCCACGACCGGGTGATCGCGGCCGGCGCTACGCCGGCTGGCGAGCACGTCTCACCCCGGCTAGGCCCCGGCGGCGAGCCGGTGCCGTGGCGGGTCTACCGCGACCCGGCCGGCCACCCGTTCTGCCTCGTCATCCGCTAGCGCGCCGGTCAGGTGTATCCAGGCGGTCAGCGCCGATTCCTTCACCCGGAACCTGATCTTGCGGTAATCCGCCGCGCCTATCGGCTGGCCGCCATGCTGACGTATGACGTGGTCGTACAGGTAGGCCGAGACGATGATGCCCAGGTCCGCCCAGGGTGGCCCGGATATAGAGTTCTGGCCATAACACTGGTTCCTGTTTTCACGCAGGTCCCAGTGAAAAGGCATGGTCGAATCAGGTAAGCGATGGCCCAGCTGTTACCGGCCTGCCCGTATCTTGCGTATAACGCTGCAGGTTATTTCTACAGAGTCTGGCATGTGCGGGCAGCCGGGTCATCTCGGGTAACGACCCACCTGGGTCGTGGCGTCGCGGTGGCAAGCGGGGGAGCGACTGCTGCACGACATTCTCGCCCGCGACGCGGAGGAGACGCCCGGTCGCGCGCGAGTGCCCTTCGACGAGCTGCTGGCGTGCGTATCGCGGCGCCAGGTGGTCGACGAGGCGGAACGGTCGTGGACCGGGCCGGGCGGGAAGACGGGCGGGCCAACCGAATCCGCATTCCGGTACCGCTGGAATACGCAGGCTGGATTTCTTCGCGATCTCGCTATTTACTCGCTGCGGTCACGCCTGGCATCTTCCGGTCAGTCCGGAAACGCCGCCAGTCTCCTGTTCGGGAACGAGACGGACGCCGGGATCAGCGCTTTCGATGAGAAAATCGATCAAATTGCCTACCCCGAGGTCCTGAACCGGGCCCTGCTCCCCGAGACGAAGCAGGTTCCCCCATCCGCCTGGCCCCTCGATCACGACAAGCGGACCTCGCTCCTCGCCAAGATCGCCATGGCCATCATCGTCGCATTCACCGATCCGGGTGACGGTGAGCCGCTGCGCCACGCGGTCCGGCGGCTGGGCGGGGCGGCCTGACCGCCCGCGCGGGACCGGCCGGATCAGACCGGGCGGCCGTCCTCCAGGTAGACCAGGGCCCGGCCCCGGGTGGCCTCCCGCACCCTCCGCCTGATCGGCCCCCTGAGCAGCCGGAGCGCCTCGGACAACGGGACCAGCCGGGACTCGGAGATCTCCTCGGCCTGGAGCTTCAGGCCTGCCAGCGCCGAGTCGCTCAACCGCCCGCAGTCGAACAGGAACCTGATGCCCCCGGGCCGGCCCTCCCGCGGCCGGCGGAAGTCCATCGCGGCCAGCCGCCCGCGGCTCACGTCGAGGCCGGTCTCCTCGCGCACCTCGCGCTGGCACGCCTCCCAGGGCGATTCGCCGTCCGCCTCCATGACGCCGCCCGGGATCGTCCAGCCGCTCTTGTAGGTCGGCTTGAGGATCAGCAGCCGCCCGGCACGGTCGTAGATGAGCGCCCCCGCGGACACCGGGATAGCCGGGAGCGGGATGAATTCCTCGGTCACAGTCTCCCCATTTATTAAAAAGCGTGTACGAATTAATTATTTGAGCTGTGATATTGTCAAGGACGGTCCTTCTTGGGCAGCTTGCTGACAATGGCCGAATAGGAGGCGTCGATGGCTTCGAGCAGTTCCTCGTCGGGAATCGTGCCGCCGATCCGCAGCGTGTTCCACCCCGAGCGGCCGATGTAGGCCATCACGGACGCGTCGGCCGGATACCGCAGCAGCCATTCGTCGGCCGCCTCCCGGCTGGCTCCGCACTTCAGGCCCACGGAGGGGGAGTCACCCGATCCGAAGAACGCGAAGATCTTGCCGCCGACCTTGGCCACCACATCGCCTTCCCACGGCTCGTCCTGCCAGGCCCCCGGCTTAGCCAGGCAGTAGGCGAGCAGGGTTTCCCATGTCATGACGGCACAGTAACGCGGAGGAGGACATGCTGCGCCAGGCACTCCAGGGTTACCGGCAGGTCGCCCGCCGTCCGGCGTTCCGCCGGTTCTGGCTCGGGATGATGCTCTCGCGAGCCGGCGATGCCTTCACCGTGGTCGCCCTGTCCTGGGTCGTGCTCGGCCTCGCGGGCCCGGTTCAGCTCGGCATGGTCCTGATGTGCTTCGGGCTGCCCCGGATGGCGAGCGCGCCGCTGGCCGGGCACCTGCTCGACAGGTTTCGGCCCGGCCTGCTGCTGGCCGCCGACAACGCGGCCCGCGGTTTGCTGATCGCCGCGGTGCCGGTCCTGCTGTGGCAGCATCGCCTGACTGTCGCCGACCTGTACGGGATCGCGGTCGCCTGCGCGCTGCTGTCCCCGATGACCGAGGTCGCCGAGGCGGCACTGGTGCCGCGGTTGGTGGCCGACGACCATTTTGATGCGGCCAACGCGCTGCTCTCGGCCAACTGGGAGGTGGCCGGCATCGCTGGTCCCGCCGTGGCGGGCCTGATCGTGGCCACCGCCGGCGCGCCGCTCGCCCTGCTGCTGGACGCGGCCAGCTTCGCGGCTATGGCTGGCATCTGCCTCAACCTGCCGTTCCGGCCGCCTGCCCGCCGGGGCGTTCCGGCCGCAGGCCGCCGCAGCCGGCTGGGCTTCGGCCTCTTGTTCAGGTTCCCGGCGGTGCTCGTGCTCACCGCCTGCGGGTTCGGGATGCTCGTCCTGGACGGCGTGGCCACCGTGCTCTACCCGGTGTACTGCCGGACGTTCCTGCACGCCGGCCCGGCCGGGTACGGCGCCCTGGTGGCGGCGGCCGGGGCCGGGGCGCTGCTGGGCGTGGTCGCGGGCCCGGCGCTGGCCGGCCCTCTGCCGTCGTGGCTGCGGATCGGCGTGGTCATCGTCGCGGGCGCGCCGCTGTTCGGGCTGCTCCGCTTCGCGCCAGGCCTGGCCGTGGCGGCCGTCCTGCTCGGGTTGGCTACCTTCGCCTGGGGCCCCTACTACGTGTTCGCGCGCACGCTGATGCAGCGGCTTGTTCCCGAGGACGTCCGCAGCCAGGCGGCTGGCGCGCAAATGACGATCACCTCGCTCGGCTTCCCGCTGGGCAGCGCGGTCGGCGGTGCGGTCATCAGCGGAATCGGCGTGCCCGCGGTCATCACGGCGATCGCCTGCTCGTACCTGGCGCTCGGGCTGCTGCCGCTGCTCGCGCCGCCGCTGCGGGCGACCGTAGAATTCACCAGGGCGACAGGGTGACGGGGGAGGCATGGGCGGATCGGGGCCGGTCGGGTTCGACCTCGATATGACGCTGATCAACTCGCGTCCGGCCATCCTGACCTCGTTCGCCGAAGTTTCCCGGGAGACCGGCACCGCCATCGACCTGGACGCGGTGGACCGGCGGCTCGGCGTCAAGCTGGAGGACGAGCTCGCGTTCTGGTTCCCGCCGGACCAGGTCGCTGCGGCGGCCGGCCTCTACCGGCAGCACTACTTGCGGCTGGCCGAGCGGATGACGACCGTGCTGCCCGGCGCGCACGAGGCGCTGGCCGCGGTGCGGGCGGCGGGGCAGCGGGCGGTCGTCATCACGGCCAAGCACGCGGTGTCGGCCGAGCCGAGCCTGCGGGCGGCCGGGCTGGCCCCCGACGAGCTGTTCACCCTGGTCCACGGCCCGGAGAAGGCGGCGGTGCTGCGCCGCCTGCGGGCGGTCGCCTACGTCGGGGACACCCCGCCGGACATGGCCGCCGCGGTGCAGGCCAGCGCGCGGGCGGTGGGCGTCGCGACCGGCTCGTTCACCGGCGAGGACCTGGCGGGCGCGGGCGCCGAGGTAGTGCTCGACTCGCTGACCGGCTTCCCGGCCTGGTACCGATCGGCCTAGACGCCTGCCCCTCAGGCACGGGGCCCTCAGACGCGGGCCGCGACGGCCGCCACCACGTCGTACGGCAGGTGCCGGGGGTGCACGAGCAGCGCCCTGGCCACCTGCCGGATCCGCGGCCGCTGTGGGGTCAGCGCCTGCTCGCAGTACCGCCAGGCGGCCACCTCGTCGCCGCCGAACCTGGCCGCGACATCGCGCCGGAACCGGCGCGCGTCGCCGCCGTCCGCCCGCCAGGTCGGCAGCCACGCGCGCAACTCGTCGTCGTTGGCCAGCATCGACCAGTCCCGCAGCCGCTCGGCGATCTGGCCCGCCGCGTCAATGACGAACGCCCGGTCACCGCCACCTTGGATGCCGTGCACCCGGCCCTGGGTGCCGGAACCGTGACGGATGCTCGCCGAGCTGAACCGGGCCCCGACCGCCAGTGCGGCCACCGCGTGGCCGGCTTCATGCCAGGCCGTCCGCACCGCCGCGGTCCGGGCCGGGGCGTAGCTGGCCGCGACTCCGAGGTCGTAACGCTGCCTGAGCCAGGTCTCGTGCACGACGGACTCATCGTCGTGGCGGATGAACCGGGCCAGTTCGGCCTCGATCGCGGCCAGGGTTCGGGCCTGCGCCGGCGTCACCGGGGCGACAGCACGCAGAACTCGCTGCCCTCCGGGTCGGCCAGCACAGTCCACGGCACGTCCCCCTGGCCAATGTCGAGCCGGACCGCGCCTGCCTCGGTCAACGTCAGGATCGCGGCCGCGTGATCCTCGTCCTGATACGGCGCCACGTCCAGGTGAATCCGGTTCTTGCCCGCCTTCGGGTACGCCGAGGGCAGCAGCTCCAGGTACGGCCCCAGCCCGTCCGGTGACCGCAGCGACAGCCCGCTGGCCGTCGAAGTGGCCCGCGCCCAGCCGGTGACCAGCGCCCAGAACCCTGCCGCAGCGGACGGATCGGCGCAGTCGGCCACCACGGCCGCGACCGGGCCGGTATCCCGGTAGGTTGGCCGCGGATCGAGCACGCAGAACTCGTTGCCCTCCGGGTCGGCCAGCACGGTCCAGGGCACGTCGCCCTGCCCGATGTCGGCGGGCACCGCGCCCAGGGCGAGCAGCCGCTCCACCTCGGCCGCCTGGTGCCTAGCCGACTCCGTGGCCAGGTCCAGGTGCACCCGGTTCTTCCCGTTCTTCGGTTCGGGCACCGGCACGAACACCAGGGGCAGCGCCGACGGGTCCGGATAGCTGAACCCGGGCGGGCAGACATCGACCTCGTCGGGCTCCTCGGAGGCCACCTCCCAGCCGAGCGCTCCGGCCCAGAACCGGGCCAGCCGGCCCGGTTCGTCCGCGTCCACAACCAGGTGCACCAGTCGGGTAGACATGCAGCAGTACTCCCGCATCAGCTCGATCATCACCGGCAGTGCAGCCACCTTAGCTCCGCGCCCGCAGCGAGTTTGGCAGTCAAGGTAGAACCGAACGGACCGCCGTGACTGCCTCTTCGGTCGCGCCAGGCACCCCGGTATCTACCTCGATCAGGCTCGCGCCGAGCCGCAGCGGCGTCACCGTCGCGGCCAGTTCGGCGGGGCGGCCCGCCATCGCAGGGTTGATCACGTCGCGGTGAATGGGGTGCCGTCCGTGGCCGATCCGGGCCATGGCCCGGTCCGAGGCCAGCCGGGGATCGCAGTGGCAGAACACCTCGGTCGCCCCGGCGAACTCGTCCAGCGCCCGGTCCCGGCGCGGCCCGCGCCACCAGCCCTCGGCCACCGCGTCGGGGAACGTCGCCGCCAGCCGGAACACCACCTCGGCCGCCGCGTCACCGACCTGGTTAGACCAGTCCTCGCCACCCAGCCCGAGAACGTCCGCCAGCGCCTCCTTTATCGGGTCGAGGGAGAGCACGGGGAACCGCAGCGCGGCTCCGAGCGCGGCGGCGATGGTGGACTTGCCGGTGCCCGGCGCGCCAGACACCACGATCAGGGGCACGGTCAGCTAGCGGCGATCATGTATGGCTTGGGCTGCCTGGTCAGCCACTGCCAGAGGTTCCGGTTCCGCGGCCGGGCGACGAAGTGCCCGCTGCCTACCGTCCCGGTGACCTCGATCTGCAGCTGGACTGGGACCTCGGAACCCCACGGTGCCTTCACCCGGACGTGGCCGCTGCGGATGGCCACGTCGTCGGCGTCCACCACGATCCCCGGCCGGGTCAGCAGCTTGATATGCCCGCTGCGCACCTCGACGTTGAGCGTGAGCGTCGGCTGCGTGATTACCGCCTGGGTGAAGTCGAGCAGCACATGGCCGCTGGTCACCTTCACGTCCATCCGCTGCGGTACGATCCAGCGGTCAACCCGCTTGACGTGCCCGCTGCGGGTGTCGATGCGCACCACGTCCTTGGCCCGCGGCGCCGTCGCCGGGCTCACCGCATGTCCCGCGGCAGATCCCACTGCGGGCAGGTCGGCGACCAGCCGGGCCAGCTCGCCGTACGTCCGCGCGGTCATGGCCTGTTCCAGCCGCTCGTCGAGTTCCTCGGCGGTCAGCCGGCCGTCGCCGGCGGACACCCGCAGCAGTTCGACCACCCGGTCCCTGTCGTCATGCGAGGCGCGCAGCTCGCTGCGGGCGATCTCGCCGCCAGGCTCGGATTCCGCCATGGACAAACTGTATTGCAGTGACATGCCCGATACCACGCGCACCGCACGGCTACCAGCTACCCGTGACGCACTTCTTGACAGCGCCATCGCGGTGCAGTGGGCTCGCACGGCACTCCTCCGGTCAGGGCCGCGGCCCTCCCGCAGGCTCCCGGCGTGTACCGCTTCCGTGACCGGGCCGGACGGGTCCTCTATATCGGCCGCGCGGTCAGCCTGCGCCGCCGGGTGCTCTCCTACTGGGGCGACCTCGGCGACCGGGCCCACCTGGCTCCCATGGTGGCCAGGATCGCCCGGGTCGAGGCGGTGACCTGCGATTCCGCGCATGAGGCGGCCTGGCTGGAGCGCAACCTGCTCGAGCACCGCCGCCCGCCGTGGAACCGCGCCCCGGGCGGCCAGGAGGCCGAGGTCTGGATCAGGCTCAGCGCGTCCCCGCGCCGCCCTGGCCTGACCGTGGTACGCCAGCCCGCTTCCGGCGACTTCGGCCCTTACCTGGGCGGCCAGACCGCGAGGCTAGCGGTTGCGCGGCCCCAGGTACCCGGATGTCTGCATCGAATCCTCCCCCGACAAGGCCAGCCTTGATCCGCTATGTGAGTGATTGACTCACTTACATATACAATCCCGGATATGACAGGCAAACGTG
>WNGR01008732.1_pt1 | contig 16071 bp, 20 predicted proteins | sample 5407581 | NCBI WGS metagenome assembly WNGR01 (sample SAMN13153383, study PRJNA577476) | soil metagenome | isolation source: 80 cm soil or saprolite under Garry oak tree replicate 2 | place: USA:California | collected 2016-06-15 | reverse complement strand
ACTCATATTGGCCGAGTTGTCGCAGACCTGGGGAAGCCGACGCTCTTTGTGATGGAAGGGTGAGTTCACACCTCGTCACACACTCCTTTTTGCCCACGGCCCCTCGCATTCCCCCATGTTTCAGGGGTTATCATATGGAGACGATTGGAAAGAACGTCCGTGCAGTCCTTCAGGGGTTCGAAGAACAGGGTAGAACAGACGTAAGACTTTGACCGGACTAACCACCATACATTCCCCGCTGCTCTCGCAATAGCAAGTCTACGTCGGCACCTAAACCCCAGATGGAACCCCCTAGGGTGGTTTGACAAGTGTCAGGTTAGGAAGTAATGGTAAAGACTTGAGTGTTGAACGGGAAGAGGAGAATACATAGTACAGTAATAGTCTCAAATACTGGCACGACCATCCCGTCTGGCGCGAGCATTCACTTCCTCGCGAACGTGATCTGAATAGAAACGTCAACGTCAGTGGCGTCCAGGTGTTACTAACAGTCAGGACCCCTACTTTGATCTTATTTTCGCCATCGAGTTTGTAGTTGTGTAATGCGTCCTTCGCGACGGTTGCGCTTCCTTCGTCCATGTACTCGACGAAAGCGATATCCTTTTTGTTTGCAATGAGACGAACTTCGTGCAAGTTTGGGTACCTGGTCGCGTGTCGGCGCGTGCAAAACGCTGAAGTGGCAAATACGATGCTTACTGTGAGAAGAGGGCCATGAGCTGGTCCTTGCTGACGCTCTCGGGTAGATTTTGTAAGAACAGGATCTTGTTGGGAGGCAGATACTCGTCCGGCATCTGGACAGCGGGACGTCTGGGGGCAGCGACGGCGGGACCATCGGCTACGTTTTAGAGAACCATAAGTAATCGGGGAACACAACATGAAAAGCGACACGGATTGCACACTCTCTGTGGCTAGACGCTTCGCGCGGAACTTCTGTTTGAGGGGGTTCGTATAACGGGTAACCTCTAGGTAAAGGGGTAGCGATCATGAGTTAGTGCAACTGGGCTCGAAGATAGGCACACACTCTTGTGCTGAAGCCTCTGATGTTTATGCTCTTCGTAATGATCGGCATCTAGCCGCTTCACTACGGCGTCCGAGCGAGTCCGGGCGAATGAGATTTGCTGAAAACGCACGTCAGAGGACGGGGTCAGTTAATACGGATACGAGAGAAGGAGCGCACCATCGGCTTGGAGTACAGAGGAAACCCTCTAACTTCCTTCAGAGCTTTTTGGGCAACATCCGCTGACGCAAATGAAACAAACGCTTGTCCGCGCATCCGCAGGTTGTTGTGTGCCACCACGTCGAGTACCTCACCGTACGACTTGAAAAGGCCCCGCAAAGATGATTTGAGGACTGTAGAAGATGATAAACGCGCGTATAAGTAAAAGAAGAGGGAGACGGACCATCGATCCTGATCTTCTCGTTAAGGTTTTGAATGTAGAGTGTTTCTGAGATAAATTCAGGTTTTGTCGGGACTGGTGCAGCGTCAATGTCAATAGGAATCGGAATTTCAACAGACGTTGCATCTGGAGCCACTGGTGCCGGGTTGTTGTCGGACATGGTGAAGTAGCACGAAATTGTAATAAGAGATGAGATTGACCAACCAAGAGAGGCACACGCGCCACTCGGTAACTTCCGAAAGCACCTAGTCTTACATTTACAGTCGCCGTACAGATACTAGTACTACTGGTCTCACTTCTCGCCGTTCTCATCGTACACATACTCCCCATACACAGGCAACCATTGCACCCTCTTTGCGTTTTCTCTCACCTCTTGGTCGCCCCAGTCCACGTTCGCGATGCCTTCTGCAATGGCCTGCTCTGCGACCGCAATAGCTATTTCAAAATTCACACTTGGTGCATCCGCAAAGTCAGGAAGTAGAGCATCGTCTGGGTCTTTGAGAGCGGGGGATAGTGAGGCAAGTCGCTTAGCCCCGGCAAGAATCATGCTGTCCGACAGCAATCTGGCCTTCGCGAGCACTGCGCCAAAACCGAGGCCAGGGTACATGAGTGCATCTGGAGGAAATCATCAATTAAAGATGACGATGGTACAGGAAAGACATACTGTTGCACTCGGCGATACTATATCGGGGCCAGAAGACTCAGAGCGTGGGGATCGAAAAGGTATACGCGGGCTCACATATAGTCCTTTCCGCTAGGCACCTTCACTGGAGGGAACGGACTTCCTGTCGCTAAAAGGGCCTTCCCGTTTGTCCAGTCATTGGCCTTGGCTGGATCAACCTCCACCAAGCGGCTTGGATTAGAGAGTGGGAGAATGATAGGGCGGTCTACATGCTTCGCCATTTCCCGTACGACCTCTTCCGTGAATGCCCCAGCGGATGTAGAGCATCCGATAAGCACCGTTGGTTTCACCTTCCTCACAACCTCGAGGAGTGTGATTTCACCCTTTTCGTTAGTCGGCACTCCTTCCCATTCTTCATCGGGACGCACAAAGTCCTGCAGCGTAGGACGAATCAGGTCGCCAAGTGACTTTTTAAGGAGCCCATGCTTGTCAATCAAGTAGAACTGGTCGTTCGCTTTGTTTGCAGGAACGCCACCAATTTGCACAATACCGTCGCGTAACTGACGAGTGATTCCGAGACCGGCGGAGCCGGCACCATATATGATGTAACGTTGGTCTGCGAGGGTACTCCGGGTGACACCCACTGCTGACATGACAGCGGCCAAAGTGACAGCGCCGGTTCCTTGGCTGTTAGAAGATGAGGTGCTGAACGCCCGAATAGCGATCTGACGCACACGTCGTCATTGAAGATGGCGTGCTTGTCACGATATAGCTCCAAGAGGCGTTGGGCATTCGTCACGCCGAAATCTTCGAAATGCAGCAGGGAATGAGGTAAGTATTTTCGAACCAACTGGACGAATCTACGAGAGTGAATGAGTTTCCACCAGCAGGGGAAGCCACTGATTAGGCCCTACTTGTCTATGAATTGGTCATAAGCGTCCCCACGGACCCGCTCATGACGCCAACCCTGAGTACGTTCGTGTGAGACGAATAACGAGGACAACAAAACCTAGACTTACGACGTATAAGGGGTCACTAAGGAGGGATTCGTTATTTGATCCGACATCGAGAACTACTGGCAAAGACTTGGTGGGATCGATACCAGCGAGGAGGCTGTACAACTTTGGTCGAAGTTGGCTTGAGCGAGTGCGAGAGGCTACTCACGTATAAAGGGCGGATTTAGCAGTTGAGATCTGGTCATCAATATCGTGGTCAGAGCACGATCAGATACTAAAGAAAGGACGCCAAGTACCCCAATGCCCTATCATGAATGAGTCTCATCAACAATAACCTCAAGGAGAGAGATAGAATGAAGATAACCCACGCCTACACCCTGATCACCTATGCCTAGGATAGCTTCAGCATCGGAACAGACGATGAGATCGATGTCGCGTCCTCTAGTTTGCTCAAGAAAATCCTCTTCCATAGAATGCTGATTATCGAACGTGAGGTATAAACCTTCGCTCCGCCTGAACAAGTGCGAATAATTTGCGATCGCGTCTGCCTGGAAGAGAGTGAGCCTTTACTAGAAAGTGAACACGAGTAGTAGGCGCACTTCGGTTGGCGTATAGATTATAGGCATAAGTTCTCTGAGGTGACGCAGAAGGAGCTGATAGAATAGCACAGTGTTCTGCTCCTTGAGACTTTGCAGGAAAGAGTTCTTCCGGATAGGAGTATCGCGGGATAAGAGTTGGTCATAGGCACGCTCACACTGTTCATCGAGCGTGTTGACTTGGTACGGAAGACGTCCGACGAGACCGAACTGCTTTCTCTCTTCTTCAGTGAAGGCAGTTCCTTTATTCCAGTGAGGGTCGTTGAGTATAGCGTTGCCACGGAGGGCGACGCGAACGGTGTTGGCCATGTCACTCGAGGTCGACGTCATCGATCCGAATTAGATGAGCCTTATCTCTTTCTGTCTCTCTTCCCACGGTCAACCGTTCTTCGTTATTGCCGTTACCATGTCATCGCAGCAGACCTATAGCCTCTTTTGTATGGGAAATCCCCTCCTGGACATTCAAGTCACCAATGGAGAGGATCTCCTCAAAAAGTATAATTTGAATCCGAACGACGCGATCTTGGCTGCAAAGGAGCATCTTCCAATGTTATAACTTTTCTTATTCTCGTCCCTTGTTATTTCACTCACCTTTTTTTTTTCTTCTTAAATATAGATACAATGAGATCGTCAATGAACACAAAGTCGTCTACGTCGCCGGTGGTGCTGCACAGAATGCTGCCCGCGGTGCTGCCGTATGAACATTCTCTCTCTGACCCCGTCCCATCTCCTAATAGATCGTAGTATGTACTTCCCCCCAATTCCGTCGTGTATACTGGCTGCGTCGGCGATGATCAACTCGCCGAGCAGCTCAGGGCGGCGAACAAAAGGGAGGGTCTCGCAGAAGCCTATCTCGTTAAGAGTGGTGAGCAGACGGGAGCGTGCGCAGTCGTCATCACTGGTCATCACAGGTAACGTGACCCCTACCAGAGTTGTGGTGGGTGACCTTCATGTCCGCTGATCGCGCCCCAGGTCTCTCGTCACCACTCTGCGTGCCGCAGAGAAGTTCGAAAAGGCCCACTTGGCTACTCCTGAAGTCGCACGCCTGGTCGATGGCGCAAAATTCTTCTACGTCGAGGGCTATTTCCTTACACACGGCCTGGAGTCCGCCATCGAGGTTGCCAAGAAAGCATCAGACAGCGGAAAGGTGCGTTGCTATTCCTTTGAGAACACATTCATTATATACCCCACTTATCCTCTTCCCAGGTGTTTGCCATCAACCTTTCTGCTCCTTTCATCCCGCAGTTCTTCAAGGTTCAACTTGAGCAACTCTTCCCTTACTGTGACGTTGTTATTGGTAACGAGAGCGAGGCGGCGGCCTGGGCCAGCGCTGCTGGGCTACCCGACAAGGACAACATTCCGGCCATCGCTAGGTCGATTGCGACGCTCCCCAAGTTAAACCCATCTCGCCAACGCACGGTCATCATTACCCAGGGCCCGGAGTCGACTGTCGTTGTCTCTGCTGCAGACCCGGACAAACCAAAGATCTTTGCTGTCGACCGCCTGGAGGACCAACAAATCGTTGACACCAACGGCGCTGGCGATGCCTTTGCTGGCGGTTTCCTAGGCGCACTTGTTTCTGGTAAATCTGTGGATGAGGCTGTCCTCGCCGGGCACAAAATGGGGGCCATGTGCGTCCAACTAGTGAGTACACTCCAAACCTTATATCTGCAGAGACTGACGGCAAGTTGCAGGTCGGTCCCCAGTATCCTTGGCCAAAAGTCGCCGTGTTGTAGATGAATCTTCACACGGGCAACTTCTCGTGAGCACACGTTGACCCATCGTCCACTCTCAACAGCGGTCAGGTGGTAGTAATAGCATTGAATCTTCACACGGGCAACTTCTCGTGAGCACACGTTGACCCATCGTCCACTCTCAACAGCGGTCAGGTGGTAGTAATAGCATCATACAATACATGTATTATCTCCCGCATTAAGCTTTCCTCAGCTTGTAATACAAATTGAATACCCACATGAAAAATTCTATGTCGCAAAACTATAGACTATTATGGCTAACTAGGAATCGAAACCTGTCGAGAAACGAAGCAGCGAATGACCAGGATATGCAACCATTGGCTGATGTGTAGCCAACTGGTTCAAGAGTCCTCTGCTGGTGGGGGCGAGGCAAGAGATTCCTATTGCAGTGCGTTAGTGGGAATGTGTGGTATCCAATGAATCCGTACAGACCTGTGTCAGGAGCTCAGCTAGGAAGCATGGACGGTCATGTAAGTAACCCGTGGTACCGACGGAAGTAGGCGTAGACTCACCAGGATGTAACATTGTCTCACCATCCTCAGTGAGCATCGTGGATGATGGATGTCCGGCAGCGGAATGTACAGGGGGAATATTGGAATCAGCGCACTTCATCACTTCTACGGGTGTGCTCTCAGAAACATAGGTATGAGGTGATGATTCTCTCGATTCGAGGGCATTCATAGCACCCTCGCTTTGCTGCGTTGCGATGCGCCTTGTCTCAACTAGAACTGCTTGCATAGCCGCAGAAGTGATGGCGAGTGAAATCGGTGATTTTCTATTGGGATGCAATTCTAGTGCGTCAAGAGAGGGATCGATAACAGGAGCAGAAGATTCTGCGGGGGCGTGCGACCCTGACTTGTCCAGACGACCGACCTCTCGCTCTTGTGGAGGCTTTGGGCTACAAGCAACTTCGGGTTCGCCGTCCGACGGTACACAGGTTCCATCGGGAGAACTACTTGAGGGTGCATATGGTTGACCTATTGTGTTCGGATGAAATTGAGCGTTGGCCAGGGGTAAGGGTGGCATCCCTGGGTGGTAGTAAGGGGCAAAATAACCCGGCGGGGGCGCCCCTGGAATAGGATAGGGGGGTACAGGTTGTGTACCATCGGCCCACGGAGGTGGACCCCACGGCGGCTGGGCTAGACGCGCCGCAGATGTCGGATGACCAACGGCATAATTAGGATCAACAATCACGCCTTGCGTCCTAGGTGGAACGAAAACAACAAATTCTACGGACGACATAAGCCAGCCATTATGTGGAGAATGTCGTATTGTTGTTACCTGCGTTAATACCCTGCTGCCGATAATAGCCTGGAAGGGCACCGGATCCTGGAGCGACTGCCGGAGGTAGATGAACCTTGTTCTTGGGTTTTGGTGTGCCACCGCGACTCCCACCGCGACTCCGAGACGTTTCCCCATTACTCTCCTCACTTTGAGCCGGCGGCCCTGGATCGATGATGACGCCGTTATGACTTGCGTGGGAGAGTCAATGTTTTGAGGTAGAACTGATCAGGCAAGGCTTACCGGGATTTTTGATGACGTCTAAGGGCATCAGTCTATGAGTAAGAGCGTTAGAAAGCATCGCTACAAAGTCGAAGCGTGGGACGGACACACCCGTGTGAAGGTGGCCTCGCACTGAGGACAAGCGCTTGGATAAGATTAGTATTACGGGCAGCACGCAACCGCGATAAAATGACACACAATCCTGGTTGTGAATGTAACTTTGTCGTTCGCTGATGGCGCTTCAGGTCTGCCTCGCGGGCGAATTCCTTATTGCACCCGTTTATTTTGCAGGGCCATATACCAGTCTCAGCTTTCTTGGAGGAAGATTTCTTCTTCTGGGCATCTTTCTTTTCTTCAGGCTAACGAATAGGCGCATAAATGATGTCAACCAATCCGCAAGACATAGGGAAGAGTTCGGTCGTTGCGGGAGCGAAAGCTCACCGTGGGCTTAAGCTGGGTTCTGACCATGAGAAACCAAATTCTGAATTGGACACGACGCGGGCGCGTTAGATTGTGGCTGGCGAGACGGTTGCTGTGGCGGGCGATGTGGCAAAACGGTGGCGCGTCCCTTTCGCACTTCCTGATTACTCCTTTCAATTTCAACCTCCGCGTGTCGGCAAACATCGGCTAGATTCACAATTATTTATTTATTTATTTTAAGTTATCATGATTATGACGCTGCCATCGCGCTTGTCCGTTCTAGCAGCCCTTGCACCCTTCGATTGAGGCGCTCGGCCTGCGTCTTGCGCTCCCAAACTTGGTAAGTAGGTGTCTTCTTTCTCGGAACCCACCCCTTTCCACCTTGGCTCGTCTTCATGGTGGAGAGATCCACTACACGCGGCGTTGACGAAAACTTGATGACCTCCTTGTATAATGACTTCGTCTCCATCGCCAATGACCGGACCGAGGGCACTTTGTGGCTGGACTCCGTGTCAGAGTCGTCTGTATCTGATAGGCCAGATGTATCTAGCGGTGGCGTTGGAAGTCGATGCCTAGTCTCGGGAAGTGGAGGGAGCTCGTCAATTTCCCGCATGAGGTCGTTGCCTTTCAAGTAGGAATTTTCCATCCGCAAGAAACGAACTGCTCCCCTAAAGCTCTCGAGCTGCCGCGAGCTGAGTGTGCATTATACGGGCGAGCGGAAGGGAAACGCACCTGTTCTAGGAGATGCGTTGTCTCCAAATTACCATCGACAGGTAGGACAATTTGTGATTGTGTGGTTGTAGCACCAACAACTAACACGAGGTGAGGACGTGAGCCATGAAGAAGCTTGTAATACATACCCTCTTTTTCGGAGGCATTCGAGATGGCCTTGAGCTTACTGTTTTCTTTGGCCAGGGAATCGAACTCGGACTGGAGCTGCTCCATCGCCTCCACATAGTATTTCTCCTGCTTCTGTGCCTTCCCTAGCAGCCCTTCCAGTTCGGTAACTGCCTCAGCTTGCTTCTTGGCTGCTTCCATGCGGCGCTCCATCAACTCTATTTTGACAGCAGATTCTTGAATGTTCTGATCTTTGGACTTCAAAGTGCGCGCAAGCCCTTGCATCTCTTCGTTTAGTTGTGCCACTTTCCGCTCGGCTTCCTCATTGACTGCCATGGCTGCCTTTACCTCTTCAATGCGAACTATCCACGGTGCCGCCCCGGTGACTGCATCCGCAATTAGGCAATATTCCCAAACAGGAGGACGTCGTACACACTTTTTACGATGTTTTCAATATCCAACGTGTTTGGGAACAGCGCATTCGCTTGAGCAACGAGCTCAGAGATTGCATCGCTCAAAGCGGCCCACGGAGACGCTTTGTTCTTGCAAATCTTTGCCACCGTCGATGAGGCAACGTTATTGACAAATGATAGGACTCTGCCGAGTTGGAAAGAAGATTTGGAAGCGCGTACTTCGTCTATGTGAGGCATCGTTTGCTGAGCAAGCTGGGGAAGGAATTCAGCTTGAAAAAAGTATAGGAATGCTCAGTTGATCCGCGTACCTGAATTCCAAGGTTAACCATTTCAGAGACTATACTGCAGAGGGCCTCGAGTTGTGGTACAAGATAGGCTTTCAGCGCCGATGACTCGTGGGCAAGTTCTTCCAGCCGTTTGACCAACTTCCTGTAGGTTGGGTTAGTACCTGACTCTTCGATGCGATAAGCTGACCCACCTTGCTACCGCCTTGGCGTTCTTGCATTGATCAAGTGATTTCTGAATCGGCTCCAGGAAGCTCTTTCCGGGATCCATACCATTGAGATCTCGAGCGATATCTGATTTTGTGGTTGGTCAATAGAGTAAGTATATACCTGACGAAACCCCACCTTCGTCAATCAGAATAGCCTCGACAGCAGTCTTCGTCAACCCCATAGAGGATGCATACACGTCCAAATCGTGGTCTAACGAAAGTACGAGACCAAGTTCGCGTTCGCCAAGGTCGAAATCGAAGTCTTTAAAGTAAGTGTCTGCCAGATGGTTGAACTGCGCTTGGATCCTGTCAAGACCGTTCACTACGAGGCTTTCGCAAGAAAAACGGATCGACCATACTTGTTAATGTCGCTCGTGCACTCCATTTCCCGGAATTCGTCACGTCGCAAGAGATCGATATGCAGGTCGATCCGCCTTTCTAATGGAGCAATCTCTTGGAAGAGCCTACCAATACTGATGAAGGACTCCACATCGCAGTGACGGATGATGGCGGCAAAACGTTTGCAAAGCGTCGAAAGCACTGCGATGGCACCCCTCATCTAATGGTATAGTCAAATCGCAGTCCGATCGGCGTGAACAACAAGGACGCTACCTCACAAACACCAACTAAGGTTTCAGAGACCTGGCCGTTCAGTGACTCGGGCAAGTTGTGGGCATGCGCAGTGACGGTGTTTATGAGATCGGTTTTGGAAGCCACTCTCTGGAAAAAGAGATAGCATCTTGTTGCATCGCCGTCTGTCTCAGTATAAATTTGGGGTAAGTACGGCTGTAGTGTATTATTGGTCATTGCATGGATTAGGCATTTATACGCGCACAACGCATTACCTGGACAATATTAAGCCACTCCTTGTTCTCGTTCGCTTCGATTCTCTTAAGCTCGAGATCGATGTTCCTGGCCTGATTTCTTGAAGCCGTTGATTGCAGTTTGAGATTTAGAGACATAATCGCGGCTGTCTGTGATACTGCGGCCGCCGATTCGTTTTGCGCATTCTGCGTTTCCGAACGCAGCGTTTCGAGCTCACTGAATCATCCGCTTCAGTCGCCGCAGAAACTTTCGGCACATGACACCGTGTCACTGACCTTTCTAACTGGAGGACCAGCTCTCGGAACCGTGTGATAGTTCGCTCCATGTCTTGACAGACCTCCTCCAACGTCTCTATTCTTTGCTGCCGCTCTGCTAGTTGAACATCCTTCTCATCTACAACACAAACGGTATTAAATACACTCCAACGAGCAGAAGAACACGTACTGATCTCATCCTGCATCGCTCTCTCTGTCTCGACATGATTCTCCTCTAGCTCTTCGCCCAGCTCCTTCAGAGCTTCTAGGTCTTCGATTGTGATTCGCATTTCCTCAATTTTCTAGGTGCGAATGCGTAAGAAATTTTGACGTTTGTCTTTACGAGGGTCGTTACCTCTCCAAGGGTGAGGTTTCGTTCTGTAAGCCCCACAACCATTTCTTCCGCTCCAAGAGCATCATCTAGCTGGATTTTGAGATCCTCGATTTGCGTATCTGCATTGGTAAGCTTGATGAGGGCAGATTCGAGTTGCGCTTAGTACGTTTCAGTTGGAAGGTGAAATACGAAGAGAGCTACGAGGCCATTTACTGGAGAGATCGTCGACACTCATTACATCTTTTTCCATCTCGGATATCCTCTTGCGCTGCTCCTGCTCGGTCTCCTGACTTAAGTCACGAAGACTGACCAAAACGTGAGATCATAATGAACGGTATTTGCAAAATACCTCATACCGAACCAGGGCTTCCTTTAAACGAGCATTCTGTTTCTCCAACTGGATATAAGCTAAAGAGCCAGCCACGTTTGAGTTCCCTCCTTCTGCTGCTTCGAACGAGTCAGTTTCTCGGTTTCGAAAAAAACTATGGCATACTTACAAGCGCCCTCCTTTATTACCTCTAATTCGACTTCCACAACTGCCAACTTCTCTTTCAACTCCTCAAGTTCATTCTCAGCGGCCTCAGCACGTTCTTCCGCAACTTCCTTGTCTAACATGGCCATTTCTAGTTGTTCTAACGCGTCTAGATTACGGGTTTCGGTAAGCTCGGAAAGTTGCTGTGCATCAGCAAGCTCTCTGCGCGCTGCAATAAGCTCCGTCTGTTGTTGCACGAGTTTGGCCTGGAGTTTGGGTCGCAGAGCAACAAAAGACCCGGCCTCGTTGAGCTTTGTCTCAAGTTCTTGGACATGTCTGGCCTCATCGGCGCGTTTAATTTCTAGAACACGGACTTTTGCTCGAAGCTCTTGCAGTTCCTCGTCATTCACGCCTAACTTCACATCCGTTAGCGTAGGATCCAACACTCAAAACGCTCTCACCGATCCCCTTGGCTCTGGGAGTGACGGTGAGGTAGGAGAGCGTAGATCGGAAGTAGTGGGCAGCTGCGCAGGTGAGGCGACTTGTCTGAACTGTAACGCCCGTGAAAGGGGCGCCGCATCAGGAGAGCGATCACGGGGGGTACCCGTCGAACTACCCATGAGCAAGGTACTTTCAAGCACGGAGGTGCGCCTTGGTGTCAAAACGGTTTTCTTGAGAGCACCTTGTGGTTGAATGCTCGGAATTGGACTACGCTTGGTAGGAGAAGGAGGAGCGAGTCTTGTTCCACCGCGTGCACTCTGATTTGTACCGGGTTTGAGGGGGCTAGAGGCACGGGGAGAAGGAGGAGGGATAGAACGAGTGGAGGGCACACGCGAGAGACTAGTGCTGGGTGTTCTCGAGTGGCCGAGGGTTGTTCGGCTTACGGCTTGTGAACCTGATTGTGAGCCTGACTGTGAACCTGACTCCGGGTGAATGTCAACACCAATCAGGACATTAGCTGTGAAAAGTGCAGAGGGCTTACACTGGCCGTAGGTGGCAGATCTTGGGGGAGCTTAACCTGACTAGCTTTTACGAAGACGCCATAATTCATTGGACAGGAGAAGTAAGAGACTCCTTGAACTGAACCATCATTCTTGCCAACGGGTTCCAAAAGTTCGATGCCAACCCATTTGCCTGAAGAGAAGGAGGTCGCTCCGCAGAAGCGAACCACTCCGCGACCCAGATTTATGTCGACGGTAGCGCCTATGGGGAAATCCATTGAAATCGAGCCTTGAGTGAGACAGCCGCGGCGGTAAAGAGTACAGCCAAGAGCCTGAGGTGAGGTAAATTACGTGCACGTGATTCACAGTTGTGACGATCATATCGGTCGGGTCGGACCCTCTTACCTCTGACCCGCCTTCCCCCAAGCTGCCGCTTGTTACAGCGGAACAGCACAACTCTGCAAGAGCAGAAGATCTCCGCAGGGATATCGCTGTGTGACACCTAGCCTCCCATCTACCCCCCATGCACACTAGTAGACAGAACGGACATCTTAATGGTATGTGTTTCTCCGTACCCTGCAACCTAGGCACTTACCTTCTTTCTAGGAGTCAATAGTGGACCCGGTCCTTCTTATTGGCGGAGTCACGGCTCAGACACTGATACGGAACGCGGGGGTAGACACTTCTTCACCACACCGTCCGAACCGTCTTCTGCACAGACTAACCCAGGTCATGGTCGCGCGGGCAGCTCTGAACTTGACGGGAGAGGGAACGAATCAGTAGGAACCGCCCCAGATCCCATTCCTATCATTCCGTACTGGTCAGCAAAACGCCACTTAACCTGCGGAAATCCCACTCCACCTCCCTCGTGGGCACCTAAGATATCCCCCTGGAGATCATCTCCCGGAAAGCTCAAGACTGCTAACGCCGCACTAGTCCTATGTCTGAACATAGACGTTGACCCTCCAGACATTGTCAAGACAAATCCATGCGCAGTACTGGAGTGCTGGGTGGATCCACATACTATGCCTTCTCACAAAGCCCTTGAAGTCATTGGAACGAACTTGCAGCATCAATTCGAGGGCTTAAGTCCAAAATTATCATACAAGCCCATTTTAGATCCTTCTTACGAAGATCTGCGTCGTTTCTGCGCCACACTAAGGAAGCAAGCGAAAGAAGACACGGTCCTCTTCTACTATAATGGCCACGGGGTTCCCAAACCAACCGCCAGCGGCGAGCTGTGGTGTTTCAACAGAAATTATACCCAGTATATACCCGTTTCCTTGGCCGAAGTGCAGCACTGGCTCGGTACCCCTTGCGTGTACATCTGGGATTGCTCAGCGGCCGGAAATCTCTTGCTGAATTTTAATATCTACGCCCAGAGACGTGATAGTGAGAATGCCAATGCCGGTCGATCAGAAAGTACCCCACCCTTTTCTGAATCTATACAGCTCGCTGCATGCGCCGCAAACGAACAATTACCCTCATGTCCGGAGCTCCCAGCCGATCTCTTTACCTCGTGCCTCACCTCTCCCATCGATATTGCCTTGCGCTACTTCGTCATGCACAATCAGCTCCCGAATAACATTACTGCAGACATGGTTATGCAAGTTCCCGGGGATCTTAAGGACAGGCGCACTCCTCTAGGAGAGCTTAACTGGATATTTACCGCGATCACGGACACCATTGCGTGGACTTCGTTCTCGAGAGAACTCTTTACTCGGCTCTATAGGTCGGACCTTCTGATTGCTTCGCTTTTCAGAAACTTTCTTCTCGCTGAACGCATTATGAAGAATTACCATTGCACACCGCATACATCCCCGTCCCTGCCTCCAACTAATACTCATCCTTTGTGGGCAGCGTGGGACCTCGCTGTTGACTCCTGCTTACGCCAGCTTCCCGAGCTGCTCAGGCATAGCGACACGAGCATGCTTGACATGGCGATGGGAAGCGCATCCATCAGGGCAAGGAGGCAGGCCCAGGCACAAGCCGCAGCTCCTCGTCAGGATAAGCTGGGTCATGGCGAGAAAATTTATAACTACATTCCTAGCCGCTTCTTTGCAGATCAGCTGACGGCGTTTGAGGTATGGATCTCTCGTGGGGGCTCTGCGTTGACGAAACGCGGGCCCCTGTCATTACCTCTTCAGAATTATGACGCGCCTGAGGTCGAGGTGGATGAGACGGGTGGAGCCCCAGGATCTTCTGCAACCTCAACTAAGAAAGACCACCACTTGGTCCCACGCAAGCCTCCGGAACAGTTGCCGATCGTCCTCCAGGTTCTGTTATCTCAGCCCCACCGCCTGAGAGCTCTGGTCCTACTTTCTCAATTCGTTGATCTCGGCCCATGGGCAGTCCATCTCGCTCTTGCTATTGGGATCTTCCCCTATATATCCAAGTTACTTCAAGCCGGGGGCCAAGATCTACGCCCCGTCTTGATTTTCATATGGTCTCGTATACTTGCCGTCGACCTTTCATGCCAGGTCGACCTCTACAGTAACGGAGGTTATAAATACTTTGCCAACATTCTTGCCGCTCATGAAGATCCCCAACACCTTACTATCCCCAATGGATCGGAACATAAGGCCATGTGCGCGTTCGTTTTGGCAGCTATTGCACGTGACTACCAGCACGGTCAGAATGCATGTTGGCGAGAGAAAGTGTTTCATTCTTGCTTTGAACGTTTGGATGAAGGCGACTTCCTTTTGCGACAATGGTCCGCTCTATGTATCGGGCAAATGTGGGATGGAAACGATGATATCAAGATCTTCGGTGTGGACAATGGAACTCAGGACAAGTTCATTTCTCTTCTAACGGACGACTCACCGGAAGTGCGTGCAGCGGTGCTCTTCGCGCTTGGGACCTTCATGGGTGCATCCGGGTCTGCGAACCCGACGAAGACTGGTGGGGGAGGGACAGGAACTATGCATCATCTAGAAGAACGCGTTCACTTTCGAATGGAGGTAGCCGTCGTTACAGGAAGCGCATTAGCAATAAAGGAAGACGCTAGTCCTATGGTACGCAAAGAGCTCTTGGTTCTCATCAGCTGTCTTGTCAAGGAGTGGCGTGGTCATTTCGTTGTCTGCGCCTGGGTGTACTGGGAAGAAGACAGGAGATGGCGGCTCGGTGCCAACAATGAACTCCGTGAAGAAGACGTGACTAGTCAAGCTATCTCCGAATGGTTGGATAGCTTCGGAGATGAAGAAGTTCGCGAGGAGAATCGAGTCATACTGTCGTCGTTCTTCACGATCTTTTCAGTGCTCCTAGAGCTTTCAGTTGACCCATATCACGAAGTCTCGACGAATGCCCAGACAATTGTTGACTACATCATGGCTCTTCTTCTCGAGTCACCTTTCACTCGACTTGAATCAAACACACTCCATCAGCTACCTTCCCCCCCGCGTGCGGTCGCAGGCGCTCGCTCCCGCCGATCATCCCTCACTTCTTCACCGACATCTATGACGCGCCCGTCATCACCAAATGTAACTCGTCCCGCTCTCAACCGCAGCGATATCATGACAGGCACTCTCAAGCGCACGTCGTCCTTCGCGAACGCTCTCAAGAACTTGGCCGGAGGGATTGCATTTCCGTCTGTCGAGGACGGCCGTTCCTCTCCGCATCCCTCTCCGCATCGTAGTACACACGCCCACATTCCCATAGTCCCTTCCTTGAGCGGCATCTCACGACCTCCATCTCCAAACCTCAATTTCGCACAGTACGCATCTCCGTATTCGCGGCCTCCATCGCCGCAAGTGCCTGTCTCTTCAAAGAGTGCACCGGCCTCGCCGACAGCTTCTGCGCGGTCTTCGACAGACGATCGGTCTCATCAGGCATCTGATTTCCTACCATCTGATGTAATGGAGGCGCTGATGGAGGAAGATATGGAACGCTTGCGTGCGCGACGGAGAGCAACACACGGAACGAGAGGACGCAACGCCGTTCCCCATAGCCCCGCAGACAGTACCTTCTCCAGCGACTCGACTGGAAGCAGTGTTATTCTTGGCTTGGGAACGGGTTCGGGCATCCGCGATGTCCTGCCGTTAAAGAGCAGGTTCTTCGATTGGTGCTGCGAATACTTCAAGGAACCACAGATGCGGGTAAGCGACCTGTATAATTATACTTATTTTTGTCCAGAACCTACCCTTTATTATTTGCATAGCAAGCCGAAGCTGACGAACCGGGAAGCCTGGAGTACAACTACCAAGCCTGGCGCCAACAGCGCAACGAGCAAGTTCTTTCTGAGACTCTGAATCAGGCGGA
>WNGR01003952.1_pt1 | contig 16071 bp, 9 predicted proteins | sample 5407581 | NCBI WGS metagenome assembly WNGR01 (sample SAMN13153383, study PRJNA577476) | soil metagenome | isolation source: 80 cm soil or saprolite under Garry oak tree replicate 2 | place: USA:California | collected 2016-06-15 | reverse complement strand
TCCTGGTATTCGGCGGCGGGCTTCGAGTCGTAGACGAGGCCAGCGCCGGCCTGAACCGAGATGCGCCGGCCCTGCTGCAGGAGGGTGCGGATGGCGATGCACATCTCCATGTCGCCGCCGCGATCGAAGTACCCGACGGCGCCGGCATAAGGCCCGCGGCGGGCGGGCTCCAGCTCATCGACGATCTGCATCGCCCGCACCTTGGGCGAGCCGGTGACGGTGCCGGCCGGGAAGCCGGCCCGGAGCACGTCCACCGCCGACAGGCCCGGCGCGAGGCGCCCCTTCACCTCCGAGACGAGGTGCATGACGTGCGAGTAGCGCTCGACGGTCCTGAGCGCGGTGAGGCGCACCGTGCCGATGGCGGCGACACGGCCGACGTCGTTCCGCCCCAGGTCGACCAGCATGACGTGCTCGGCGTTCTCCTTGGGATCCGCGCGGAGCTCCGCCTCGAGCCGGGCGTCCTCCGCTGCGTCGGCGCCGCGCCGCCTCGTCCCGGCGATGGGGCGAAGCGTCACCTCGCCGTCCTCGAGCTTGATGAGCGTCTCCGGGGAGCTGCCGACGAGGGCCCGGTCGCCGTCCTGCAGGTAGAAGAGGTAAGGCGATGGATTCACCCGCCGGAGCGCCCGGTAGACGTCGAACGGGGAGACGCTCACCTCGGCGTCGAAGCGCTGCGAGAGCACGATCTGCTGGCAATCGCCCGCCTTCACGTAAGCCTTGGCGCGCCGCACGGCGGCCTCGAAGGCAGCGCGGTCGGTGCGGGGGCGGAGCTCCGCCGGCGCTCCCACCGGCCGCGGGCGCCGGCGCGGGAGCGGGCGCGCGAGCGCGCGCAGGGTCTCCTCGATGCTCGCCACCGCCCTCGCGTAGAGCTCGCGTGGATCGTCGCCCTCCCCGCAGCGGGCCTCGCTCATGACGTGGAGCGAGTGCCGCCGATGGTCGAAGGCGACGACCCGGTCGTAGTCCATGAAGCAGGCGTCGGGGAAGGAGAGCTCGTCCGGCTTGGTGACCGGCACGCGCGGCTCGAAGAGCTGGACCGCGTCGTACGAGAGCCAACCCACGAGACCGCCCGAGAAGCGGGGCGTGCCCTCCACCCGCACCGCCTGGTGAGAGGCGAGGTCCTCCCGGATGCGCTCCACCGGATCGCCCGGCTGGCCCAGCTTCCAGGAGAGGACGCTCCGCGGCGCGGCGCCGAGGAAGCTGAAGCGCGCGCTGCGCTCGCCACCCTCGACCGACTCGAGCAGGAAGGCATGCCGCTCGCCACGCGAGAGCTTGAGGAAGGCCGAGACCGGCGTCTCGGTGTCGGCCTCCACCTCGACGCGGACGGGCACCGCCCGCCCTGGCCGGCAGAGCTTCAGGAATGTCGGTAGGTCAGGCTTGGGCGTCACCGGAAGCCGGCCAAAGTAGCACCTTGGCGCTCACGCCGTCACCCTGCGCGCGGGGCCTGCCACCTCGATCGCGTCCGCCGCCACCACCCGGTTCTTCGCGTCCACCAGCACCACGGTCGGGACGTGCCCGCGCGCTTCCGCCTCGTCCAGCTCGGCGAAGGTGGCCAGGATGACGAGGTCGCCCGGCTGGTTCAGGTGCGCCGCCGCCCCGTTGATGCAGACCACGCCGGACCCGCGCTTGCCCTTCAGGGCATAGGTCTGGAGCCGCGTGCCGCGGGAGACGTTCCAGATGTGGATCGCCTCGTAGTCCCAGATGCCGGCGGCGTCCATGAGAGCTTCGTCGATCGTCACCGACCCCTCGTAGTCGAGGTCGGCGTGCGTGACGGTGGCGCGGTGGATCTTGGCCTTGAAGAAGGTCCGGCGCATGGAGCTACTTAATCGGTGATCGCGGCGAGGCGCAAGCACCCCGGACGCGGTAATTCCCTGACATGGCCTGGATCCCCCGCGCGCGCGTGCTTCCCATCGCCTTGGCGCTGGCGGCGTGCGCGACCCCGACCGAAGACGATCGGGTGGGCGGTCCGTCCGCCCTGAGCGTAGCGCCGCCGGAGGTGGCGCGTAGTCGAAGGGCCCCGACCTCGACCTCGACCGCGACCCCGAACGAGGGGCTCATCCGTCCCGCCGATCTCCTCCGCGACGCGGCGTGGCTCGCCGATCCGGCGCGGACGGGGCGCGGCGTGGGAACCCCGGGCAACGCCGACGCGGCGGACTGGATCGCCACCCGCATGAAGGAGGTGGCGCTCGCGCCCGGCGCGCCGGAGGGCGGCTATCTGCAGGCCTTCCAGGCGCCGGTGGGCGCGAAGCTCCAGGGCGAGAACGCGCTCGCGATCGCCGGACGAGGGCTCACTCCCGCGACGGACTTCTTGCCCTTCACCTTCAGCGATACGGGCACCGCCGAGGGCGAGCTGGTGTGGGCTGGCCACGGCATCAGCGCGCCGGATCTCGGGCACGACGACTACGCCGGGCTCGACGTGAAGGGGAAGGTGGTCCTCGTGGCGGCGCACTTCCCGCGGGAGAGCGATCTCGCCTCGCCCTTCCGCGATCCGCAGCGCTTTCAGCTCGGGGAGTGGCGCTACAAAGCCATGAACGCGCGCGATCATGGCGCGGCAGGTCTCCTCGCCGTCCGGGACGACTGGAACCACCCTGGGCCGGACGTGCTCGAGGCGTGGCGGGGGCAGGTCTCCTCGCCGGCCGGGATCGTCGCCGCGCGCGTCACGCTCGCGGCGCTGCGCCGAGCGGGTATCGACGCCGAGTTGCTCGCCGCGCCCACCCAGGCGGACGGCAGGCCGCGCTCGAAGCCGCTCGGGCTCCGGGCGCGGCTCGCGGCGGGGGTGGTGCAGGAGAGCGCTTCCACTGCCAACGTGGTGGGGCTCCTCGCCGGCAGGGACCCCGCGGCGGGCTGCGTCGTGCTGGGCGCCCACTACGACCACCTCGGCTTCGGCGGCGAGAGCTCGCTCGCGCCCGATCGCCACGAGGTGCACCCGGGTGCCGACGACAACGCGAGCGGGGTGGCGGCGCTCCTGGCGGTGGCGCGCGAGCTCGCGGGCGGGCCGCCGCCGCGGCGCACCGTCGTCTTCGCCGCGTTCAGCGGCGAGGAGCTCGGCCTCCTCGGCTCGAGCGTCTTCGTGAAGCGCCCGCCGGCCGGCTGCGCCCCGGAGGCGACCCAGCTGATGGTGAACCTGGACATGGTGGGCCGGCCCGAGGGAGGGAAGCTCTACGTCCAGGGCGCCGCCAGCGCCGAGGGGGGCCGCGTGCGCGCGGAGCGGCTCGCCGCCGCCGACCCCGCCATCCACCTCCGGCTCGCCTTCGGCGGCGACGGCTATGGGCCCTCCGATCACACGAGCTTCTACGCGGTGGGCGTGCCGGTGGTCTTCCTCTTCACCGGAGCGCACGGCGACTACCACCGGCCGAGCGACACCGCCGACAAGCTCGACCCCCGTGGGCTGTCGGAGGTGGCGCGCCTGGCGGGGCGGCTCGTGCGCGACGCCGCCGATGCGCCAGCGCGCTTCCGGGTCGTCCGGAGCGCGCCACCGCCGGGAGCCGTCCCGGGCACAGCGCCCGGCGAGCGGACGCGCGGCTACGGTGCCTACCTCGGCTCGGTCCCGGACTTCGAGGAGCGCAAGGAGCCGGGCGTGCTCGTCTCGGCGGTCAAGCCGGGCAGCCCCGCCGAGCAGGCAGGGGTGCGCCGCGGGGACGTCTTGCTCCGGATCGGTCCGACGCAGCTGAGGGCGCTGCCGGACCTCGCCTACGTCCTCCGCTCGCATCGGGCCGGCGACGTGGTGGAGGTCGTGTGGCTGCGCGGCGTCGAGACGCTGCGAGCGCAGGTCACCCTGGGGGAGCGAAAGTGACGCCGTGACCAGCTCCATCGCCGAGCGCCGCCTCCAGCTCCTCGCCGCGCTCAGGGCCGCCGGCGCGGAGCGGCTCCGCTTCGAGCCGGAGCGGTTGCGCTTCTCGCTCGGCACCTCGCTCGGCGAGCTGCACATCCCGGTGCAGGTCACGCCCGGCGCCCGCTCCATCGTGCAGTCCGCGGTGCGGGAGCTGGCGCTCATGCTCGCGGTGCAGCACCGCCGCCTGGTGCCGCCGGAGGAGCTGGAGCGCCTGCTCCTCCTCGAAGGCCACGCGAACCTGCCCGCCGCCGCGGACACCCTCGGGCCCTCCGGCGGCGGCGCCGATCTCCAGGCCGCCGCGCAGCTCGCGGCGCAGGCCCATCCCGCGCTCCCCGGCGGGGTCGTCTGCGCCTGGATGGGACCGGGCGGCCGCGGGCGCTCGCTCACCGCCGTCGTCATCGGCGCGCTGCGGCAGGCGCTGACGGAGATGGAGACGTCGCTCACCGGCGAGGAGACGCCGCTGCTGGTGTTGCTGCTCCTGTTCGAGGAGCTCGCCCTGGCCGACGCGGCGCTGCTGGAGGCGCTGCCGCGCTCGCCGGTGGACCGCCACCTGCGCGCCGCGGCGTTGGCCGGGATGTGGGTGGCGGCCGGGACCGGGCTCGCCCGCGCCTGGCGCGAGGCGGGGCGCTCGGCGGGGGATCCGCTCTGGGCGAAGCTCCAGGCGACCCTCTCCCTGGGAGCGCTCCTCGCCGGGCGCGTGCCGGCCCTCGGCGGCGCGACGCTCTACGGTTGCGAGCTCTCGCCGGCGCTCGCCCGCGCGGACGGCGTGGCCGCGCGCCTGGCGCGAGAGGACGCCGGAGTGGTGCTGCGCGATCTCGACGCGGGCATCGCCGCCGACGAGGAGCTCTCGCGGCGTTGCGAGGATGCGGCGGCGGTGGGGCGCGTCCGCGGCGCGCTGCGAGAGGCGGTGGTGGCGGCGGAGGTGGCCGGCCGCGGCGCTCGCGCGGTGGAGCTGCGGGCGCTCCACGCCGCGCCGGGTGCGCTCGCCGTCGCGTGCCAGGAGGAGCGCCCGCGAGCGGACCTGCTCGCCCGCCTCGAGGGTCTCGGCGCCCTGCCTGGCGCGTCCGGCACCGCGCTCGAGCTCTTGCGGCGGGCGCTGCGGGGCTGGGCGGGGCAGGGCGGTCCCGCCGCGGTCGGATGGGGGCGCGGCGCCGCGCGCGGCGAGTACGCGCGCGCGTTGCTCGCGTTCGCGGCGGACCTGGCGCTCGAGACGCTCCTGGCGCCGGCGCGGCGCGCGCTATCGCCGCGCTCCGGCAGCGAAGTCGAAGGCGGCGCCGAGGCGGAGTGGGAGGCGGGGCGCCTCTATCGCATCTCCGCGGGGCCGGGTCCGATCCTGCACACCGCGGTGCAGCGGCCGCTCGGCCACCTCTTCGTGGACGTGAAGGACTTCACCCGGCGCACCGGCCTGCTCGGCCCCGCCGCGATGGCGGACTTCCTCCGCACCGAGTTTTACCAGCCCATCCTGGTGGCGGCGAAGGGCTTCTTCACCGGCATGCGCCACCTCGCCGATCGGGGCGGCATCGCGGTGAACAACCTGCTCGGCGACGCGATCTCCTTCTCCGGTGACGTGGAGGCGTTGCTCGCGCTCTCGGTCGAGATCCAGCGCCTGCTGGCCGGCTACGGACAGCGCCTCGCGCGCGAGCTCGGCTCGGAGGCGGTGGCGCGGCAGCTCGCCGCCATCCAGGCGCGCTACGACGCGGAGCTCTCGCGCAGCGAGGAGGCCCTCGCCGCCGCGCGCGCCGCGGGGCCGCTCGCCGCCGCCGAGCGCCTGGCCGAGGAAGCCGCGGCCCTGCGCGAGGAGCGGGCACGAGCGCTGGCGCGCGTGCGCGGCGAGGGCCTCGAGGCGGGGGTGTTCCTGTCCTTCGGCCCGGCGCCCGTGACGGTCCTCATCGACGACGAGGTGTTCGGGCAGAACCGGGTGGCCATCGCGGACAAGATCAACGAGTCGGCGCGGGGCACGGCGCGGGTGGCGAGCGCGCGGGCGCGGGCGGACGCGGCGCTCCTCGTCGAGCGGAGGGCGCGCGGCGTGCCGGCGCTGGCGCACGCCTGGCGCGTCTTCGTCGACGCGCCCTTCACGATCGGAATCCCCCCCGCCGCGGAGCAGGCGGCGCTGGCGGCAGTGCGCGAGGGCGACCTGGCCGCGGGCTTGCGCGCGCTCGGCCCGCCGGTGCGGGACGCGCTCGTGCACGCAGCGGGGTCGGAGGGCGGCGAGGGCGAGATCTACAACCGCGGTGCCGCACTGTCGGAGGAGGCGCTCACCGCCTTCCTCGACGCCGTGAAGGAGACGCGTCAGCTGCGCCGGGTGGCGCTCGAGCCGTCGGACATCCCGCCCGCGCTGGCGGCACGCTTCTGGTACGGCGCCGGCACGCTCGAGCTCGTCGCCACCCTGGACGCCGGCGGGGCACCGCGGGAGCTCTTCCGCCGCGCGGGCGAGGCGGCGTTCAAGGGGCTCGGCACGGTGGTGGTATGGGAGCTCGCCGCGAGCGAAGGCGGCGCGGCCGAGCTGTTCCGTCACTTCGCGCCGAGGTGGCTCGGCGGCTGAGCCACCTCGGCGCGGTTCCTACTTTCGTGCCCGCGCCGTGAGGTGCCGCTCGACGGCTCCCTTCAGCGCCGCCGACCCGACCACCTTCTCGCCGTTCACGACGAACGTCGGGGTGCCGTTCACCCCGAGCGTCTGGGCGAGCTGCGCGTCCTCCTGGACGCGGGCCCGGAGCCGGGGCTCCGCCAGGTCCTTCTTGAACCGGGCCTGGTCCAGGCCGAGCTCCTGGGCGTACCGTGTGTACGTCTCGTCCGAGAGCGCCGCCTGGTTCGCGAAGAGCCGGTCGTGCATCGCCCAGAACTTCTGCGACCCGCCCTGCTCGCGGGCGGCCTCGGCCGCCAGCGCAGCCGGCATCGCGTTCGGGTGGAAGGGGAGCGGAAGGTGCTTCCACACGAGCCGGACGTCGTCCGGGTGGGCGCTCTCGATCTCCTTCACCGCCGGCGTCGCCCGGGCGCAGTACGGGCACTGAAAGTCCGAGAAGATCACCACCGTCACCGGCGCGGTCGCCTTGCCCTTCGCCGGATCGTCCTTCCGCACCGGCACCGCCGCGCTGCCGCCCGGGATGACGGCGCCGCCGCCGTCACCCGCCTGGGCGGCTGCGGTCGACGGGAAGGACTTGAGATTTTGCTGGCAGAGCGCATCGTGCAGGCCGGCCGCAGGAGTGCCCTTGGCGAGGAGGGCGTCGGCCTTCTTCACCTCCTCCTCCAGGATGGGCTTGATGCTTTCGAACGGGTAGGCGCCCTCGATGCGGCGGCAGTTCACGAAGAAGGTCGGGGTGGCGGTGGCGCCCACCACCTGCGCCTGCTTCTGGTCCTCGTCGATGCGGGCCGTCCCCGCGTGCGCGGCGACGGCGCGCTCGAAGCGCGCCACGTCGAGCCCGATCTCGCGCGCAGCCGCGGCGTACAGCTCGGGCCCGAGGGCCCGCTGGCTGGCGAACAGGCGATCGTGCATCTCCCAGAACTTGCCCTGCTCCCGCGCCGCCTCGGCGGCCTCGGCGGCGGGGCGCGCCTGCGGGTGCATGGTGGCGGGGAGCGGCTGGTGCTTCCACACGACGCGGACCGCGCCTGGATAGGTCTGCTCCACCTGCTTGACGGTCGGCTCCACGCGCGCGCAGAACGGGCACTGGAAGTCGCTGAACAGCACGAAGGTGAGCTTCGCGCCGGCCGGGCCGCGGGAGGGATCATCGGTCCGGAGCTGGACCTTGGCGGCCGTCGTGGAGGGCGTCGGCGGCGCGCTCGGCGTGGGTGCCGGGCCTGCCGCGGGCGCGGGCGACCCGGCGCCGGCTCGCGCGCCGCCGCCGACGAAGACGGGGCTCGTCGCGCCCTTCTCCATGATGCGGGCATAGACGTCCTTCGGCGCGACGCCGGAGGCGGCGATCGCCTGAGCCTTCCGGAGCTCCTCCTCGACGACCGGCTTCAGCTGCTCGAGCGGGAGCGCGCCCTCGACCTTGCGTCCGTTCACGAACATGGTGGGCGTGGCCCGCACCCCGAGCGCCTGCAGCTGGGCCTGGTCGCGGCGGATGCGCTCCACGTGGCGGCCCTGCTCCACGGCCGCGCCGACGGCTGCGGCGTCGAGGCCCACCTCGCGCGCGGCGCGCTCGAGGTCGGGGCGCTCGAGCGCCGGCGCGAGCTCGAACAGCTTGTCGTGCATGGCCCAGAACTTCGTGTCCCCCCCCTGCGCCCGCGCCTCCTCCGCCGCCACCGCGGCCGGGAGCGCGCGAGCGTGGCCGGGGAGCGGCTGGTGCTTCCAGGCGAACCGCACCTGACCCGGGAACACCTGACCGAGCGCCTGCAAGGTCGGCTCGACCCGCTTGCAGAAGGGGCACTGGAACTCGGACGCGACGACGATGGTCACGAGCGCATCGGCGGGACCGCGCAGCGGCGCGTCGTCGATGGGGAGGCGGTAGACGGCGTTCGGGTCCTCCATCGGCGGGGCCGCGGGCTGCTGGGCAGCCCGGGAGGGGGACGGGGACGGGCGACTCGGCGCGCTGCGGGAGCCTCCCAGCATGCGGTCGGCGGCTACCCCGATGCCGAGGCCCACCAAGAGGACCACCACCCAGCTCGCGTTCTTCATGATCTTCCCTTTTCTCGCAGGACGACGGCGCGGACGCGCCACATGGAAACAGATCGCGGGCCGCCGTTCAAACCGGGCAGCCCGAGTTGCCGGGCGCGACGCCTACAGCCGGAACGTCACGCCTACCCGCAGGAGCACCCCGAGGCCTGTCGCGGCGGCGAGCGGCAATCCAACGTCGGCCTCGGCGAAGGCGCCGAGCACGTCGGTCACCCGCAGCGCCCCGCCGCCGCCGACGAGGAGCCAGCGCCAGCCGCCGCTGCCGCGCAGGGTGGACCAGTCGAGCGCACCGCGCGCGTAGAGCGGCAGGTCGGGCAGCTCGTAGTGGACCCCGGGGCGGAGCGCGAAGTGGGTGCGGGGCGCGAGCCCCAGGACGAGCCCCAGCTCGGGCCTCAGGCCCAGCGGCAGCTCGTAGCCGACGCCGACCTCGCCCTCGAAGAGGCCGGAGGGCGTGTACTGCGTCCCTCCGCCGATGAGGCCTCCCCCGCCGACGTCGACCGACACGACCACGCCGACCGGAGCGCCAGGCTGCGCCGGCGGGGTGAAGTGGCCGGGCAACGGTGGCGTCTCCTGCGCGCCGGCAGGTGCGGCGAGCGCGGCGGCGACCAGCAGGGGGAGGACGCGTTTCACGGGCGGAGAGCCTAGCTCCCGGGGCGGAGAGCGGCAAGCGGACGGCGGCGCCGGCCCGGGGCCCGCATTGCGAGCGCGGGCGCGCGCCGGTACAACGGCCCCGATGGACGCCACCGCCCTCCCCGCGCCCGACCGGACGCTCGACTGCTCCGGCAGCTTCTGTCCGTTCCCCATCGTGGAGACGGCCAAGGCGGTGCGCGCGCTCGGCGACGGGGCGGTGCTGCTCGTCATCGCCACGGACCCCGGCGTCGCCACCGACATGCCGATGTGGTGCAAGGCCACCCATCACGAGCACCTCGCGACCTTCCGCGAGGGCGCCTGCTGGAAGAGCTACCTGCGCAAGCGAGGCCGCTGACATGGAACGCAAGGTGAAAGCGATCGGCCTCATCTCCGGCGGGCTCGACTCCACCCTCGCCCTTGCCCTCGTGAAGCGGCAGGGGATCGAGGTGAAGGCGGTCACGTTCTATACCGGGTTCTGCATCACCGAGACCCAGCGCCGGAAGGGGGGGCGGGCCGACGGGACGATGCCGCAGAACGAGGCGCTCCGCGCCGCGGCGGACGTGGACGTCGACATCGAGTACGTCGACATCTCCGGCGGCGCCTACCTCGACATGCTCGTGCACCCGAAGTACGGCTACGGGGCGAACGCCAACCCCTGCGTCGACTGCCGTGTCTTCATGATGCGCCGCGCTCGCGAGATCATGGAGCGCGAGGGGGCCGACTTCATCTTCACGGGCGAGGTGCTGGGGCAGCGGCCGAAGAGCCAGCGGCGCGACACGCTCCGCATCATCGAGCGCGACAGCGGGCTCGATGGCCGCCTGCTGCGGCCGCTCTCGGCGCAGCTCCTCAAGCCCACGCTCCCGGAGCAGGAGGGCAAGATCGACCGCTCCAGGCTCCTCGACATCAGCGGACGGGGGCGCCTGCGCCAGATCGCGCTCGCCCGTGAGCTCGGCCTCTCCGAGTGGCCGCAGCCTGCCGGCGGCTGCTGCTACCTCACCGACGAGAGCTTCGCCCGCAAGTTCTTCGACGTGCTCGACGCCCGGGAGGCAGCGGGCGGCGAACGCCGCATCGCCGAAGACGACGTGGTCCTCCTCTCCACCGGCCGCCACTTCCGCCTCTCCCCGCGCGCGAAGCTCATCGTGGGGCGCTCCGAGGTGGAGAACGCGCTCCTCGAGCGCCACGTGCCCGGCCGCGCCCGCCTGGTCGCGAAGGATCCCATCCTCGGTCCGTTGGCGCTCGTCGAGGGCGAGCCGACCTGGGAGGAGCGCCAGCTCGCCGCTCGGATCGTGGCGCGCTACGGCAAGGGGAGGGACTTGCCGGAGGTGGTGGTCGAGTGGCGTGAGGGTGAGCTCGTCGAGGAGTACGCCGTCGCGCCGGAGCTCGACGAAGGGCGGGTGGAGGCGCTTCGGATTTAGTCAGGTTCGAGCTCGGAGAGCTGCCGGCCGTTCGCGCGGTGAGGGCGGCGGCACGCGGGCGAGCGTGCCGTACCCTTCCGGCGCGACCCCGCTGTGCCCATGTTTGCGGTGGATGGAGCCCGGGCACGCGCGAGGTGGTCTCCGGATCGCCTACGCCCAATACGGAGAGCAGAGCGGCGTCACCGCCCACGTGACGGAGGCGCTGGAGGCGCGCGGGCACCGGGTCATCCCCGTCTTCGGGCGCGGGCCGCTCGAGGTCCGACACCGCTTGACGGGTCTGCCGCGGCTCAGCTGGCCGGTCGTGCTCCACCTCACCGCCGCGGCCGCGAGGTTCGGACCCCAGGCCCTCGCGTACCGCTGGAACACCCCGTATGCGTTCGAGGTCCACTCACGGTGGGTCGGCGAGCTGATCTCCGGACTGCCGCTCACCCCCGACGTGGTCCTGCAGAACGGCGCGCTCTTCTCGCCCGGCCGCCCGCCGCCTCATCGCTACGTGATCTACCTCGATCAGACGCGGGCGCTCGCAGAGCGCGCTCGAGCCCACCCGTCGGCGGGCTTCCCCCAGCCGCCACGGTGGGGTGAGGACTGGCGGCAGCACGAGGGAGCCGCCTACCGCGGAGCGGCCGCGGTGGCCACCTTCTCGCGCCGCGCCGCGCGCTCGGTGGTGGAGGATTACGGCGTCGACCTCGGCCGCGTGCACGTCATCGGGGCCGGAGCGAACGTGGTGCCGGCCGAGGTCGAGCGCCACGACGACGGGAACACGATCTTGTTCATCGGGCGCGACTTCGAGCGGAAGGGAGGCCGGGTGCTCCTGGACGCCTTTTCACGACTGCGACGAACCCGGCGGGGAGTGCGTCTGATCATCGTGGGCCCGCGCCGTCTCGAGCTCATGCCGAGGGGCGTGCTGCAGCTCGGCCCCGAGCCGCTGGCGGCCATGCCTGGCCTCCTGGCCCAGGCGACCGTCTTTGCCATGCCGACCCTGGCGGAGCCGTTCGGCCTTGCCTTCCTCGATGCCATGGCGTGCGCGGTGCCGTGCGTCGGCACCGAGGTGGACTCGGTGCCGGACATCGTCGAACACGGCCGGACCGGGCTGCTCGTCCCTCCAGGGGATGCTGTCGCCCTGGCGCGGGCCCTGGGAGAGCTCCTGGCCGACCGCGGTCGGGCGCGCGAGCTGGGAGCCCGCGGCCGTGAGCGCGTCCTGGCGCAGTTCACCTGGGGACGGGTAGCCAGGCGGCTGACGGAGGTGCTGCGCTCGGCGGCTTGTCCGACCCGCGCGGAGCGCTCGGGCTCGGGCTCGGTGCCGGACAAGCATTTTCCGCTGGCGGACAGGCACTTCCCGCTGGGGTGGGGCGAGGGAGTGGCGAGCCGGGGCTGAAGCGAGGGCTTGCGACAGGCCACCTTGGATGGGCGGACCTGGCCCACTTTGCTCTTCGCCCCTGCGCGCAAAGGCCACCGACTCGATCCCTTGCTTGATGTGAGTCAACGCCAGGCGGGCGTCCCAGGTGGTCTCATGTGCTACACGCCAGCTCAAGGGGGTAGCCTCTCGGGGTGGCAACGCTTTCGATTCATTCGGTATCCGGCACGCAGTGCAAGAACGGATGAGGTCCCGCATGGCGACGACGAAGCGCATCTACTCCTTCGGCGGGGGGAAGGCCGAAGGCAACCGCGACCTGAAGGAGCTGCTCGGTGGGAAGGGCGCCGGGGTGGCCGAGATGTCGAACATCGGGCTGCTCGTGCCGCCCGGCTTCACCATCACGACGGACGTCTGCGTCGCCTTCTACAAGAACGGCAAGAAGCTGCCGAAGGACGTTCTCCCCGGGGTGGAGGCGGCCCTGCGCAAGGTGGAGGCGCTCACCGGTAAGGGCTTCGGCAGCGCGACGGATCCGCTCCTCGTCTCCGTCCGCTCGGGCGCGCGCGTCTCGATGCCGGGGATGATGGACACCGTCCTGAACCTGGGCCTCAACGACGCGACGGTCCGGGGCCTGGCGGCGCGCAGCTCGAACGAACGCTTCGCCTGGGACAGCTACCGCCGCTTCTGCGCCATGTTCGGGGACGTGGTGCTCGGCATGAAGCCGGAGCGCAAGGAGGACCGCGATCCGTTCGAGGTGATCCTGGAGCGCAAGAAGCACGCCCTCGGGGTGAAGCACGACGCCGAGCTGCCGGTGGAGGCGCTCCGCGAGCTCGTGCTCGAGTTCAAGGCCGAGGTGAAGCGCAGGAAGGGGATCGACTTCCCCGACGACCCCATGCAGCAGCTCGTGGCCGCCATCGAGGCGGTCTTCCGCTCCTGGGACAACGCCCGCGCCATGGCCTACCGCCAGCTGAACGGCATCCCGGCCGAGTGGGGCACCGCCGTCACCGTGCAGGCGATGGTCTTCGGCAACATGGGCGAGGACTCCGGCACGGGCGTCGCCTTCACCCGCAACCCCGCCACCGGCGCGGACGAGTTCTACGGCGAGTTCCTCGTCAACGCCCAGGGCGAGGACGTGGTGGCCGGCGTCCGCACCCCGCAGAAGATCGGCGAGCTCGAGGCGCGCTTCCCCGCCATCGCGCGCCAGCTGGAGGACGCGCGCGAGAAGCTCGAGCGCCACTACCGCGACATGCAGGACATCGAGTTCACCATCGAGCGCGGGCGGCTCTACCTCCTGCAGACCCGCTCCGGGAAGCGCACCGGTCCGGCCGCTGTCCGCATCGCGGTCGAGATGGTGGAGGCGAAGCTGATCAGCAAGGACGAGGCGCTCCTGCGCGTCGATCCGGCGGCGCTGAACCATCTCCTCCGGCCGGTCTTCGACGACGCCGCGCGCGAGCGGGCGGTCGCGGAGGGGCGGCTCCTCGCGACGGGCCTGCCGGCCGGACCCGGCGCCGCCACCGGGCGCGTCGTCTTCTTCGCCGAGGACGCCGAGGCGTGGAGGGCGCGCGGCGAGCAGGTCATCCTGGCCCGCCACGAGACCTCGCCCGAGGACATCCGCGGCATGGACGCCGCGCAGGGGTTCCTCACCGCCTTCGGCGGCATGACGAGCCACGCCGCGCTCGTCGCCCGCCAGATGGGCAAGGTCGCCATCGTCGGCTGCGAGGCGCTGTCGTTCGACTACGAGGCGCGCACCATGACGGTCGCCACCCCGGGCGGCCCGAGGGTGCTCTCCGAGGGCGACTGGCTCTCCATCGAGGGCAGCCTGGGCGAGGTCATCACGGGGTCGCTCGAGACGACGCCCTCCGAGATCGTGCAGGTGCTCGTCGAGCGGTCGCGCGACCCCAAGGGCGCGCTGGTGTACCAGCAGTTCGCGAAGCTGCTCGGCTGGGCCGACAAGGCGCGGCGGCTCAAGGTGCGCGCCAACGCGGATCAGCCGGACCAGGCGGCGATCTCGCTCGCCTTCGGCGCGCAAGGCATCGGCCTCTGCCGCACCGAGCACATGTTCTTCGGCGAGGGGAAGATCGGCCCCATGCGCGAGATGATCGTGGCCGAGAGCGAGGCCGAGCGGCGCGCCGCGCTCGACAAGCTCTTGCCCCTCCAGCGCGAGGACTTCGCCGGCATCTTCCGCGCCATGGGGTCGCGCCCGGTCACCATCCGCACCATCGACCCGCCGCTGCACGAGTTCCTGCCGCACGGCGCGGAGGGCGTGACCGAGCTCGCGCGCGTCACCGGCAAGAGCGAGGCGCACATCCGGGCCCGCATGGAGGAGCTGCACGAATCGAATCCGATGCTGGGGGACCGCGGCTGCCGGCTCGGCATCTCCTACCCGGAGATCACCGAGATGCAGGCGCGCGCCATCTTCGAGGCGGCCTGCGAGGTGGCGGCGGAGGGGCTCGACGTCCAGCCCGAGGTCATGATCCCGCTCGTCGGCACGAAGAAGGAGCTCGTGCACCAGGCGCAGGTGGTGCGCGCGGCGGCGAGCGCGGTCTTCGCCGAGCGCGGTCGCAAGGTGAAGTACACGGTCGGCACCATGATCGAGGTGCCGCGCGGCGCGCTGTGCGCCGACGAGATCGCGGAGGCGGCCGAGTTCTTCTCCTTCGGCACGAACGACCTCACCCAGACCACCTTCGGCATCTCGCGCGACGACGTGAAGACGGTGCTGCAGACCTACCTCGCGCACGACATCTACCAGGTCGATCCCTTCGTCACGATCGACCGCGGCGGAGTCGGCGAGCTGATGCGGATCGCGGTCGAGCGCGGGCGCCGCACGAAACCGGAGCTGAAGCTCGGCATCTGCGGCGAGCACGGCGGCGATCCCGCCTCGGTCGAGTTCTGCCACCAGCTCGGGCTCGACTACGTCTCCTGCTCGCCTTACCGGCTCCCCATCGCCCGGCTCGCGGCGGCGCAGGCGGCGCTGCGCGAGGCAGCCACGGTCCGGCGCGACAAGCCCCCCAAGGCCGGGCCCAGGCCCGCCCGCCGCGTCGGAAAGCTGGCGCGGTTCGCGAGCCGTCCCCGGGCCCTCGCGGCGCGCAAGCCAGCGCGCCGGAAGAAGGGAAAGCTCGCGCGGACGCAGGCGGGGTAGCGCGACATCACCCTGGCCGTGACGCTCATGCGGGAGGCTAGCGCCAGCTGGCCTCCCGCTTGCTTTGCGAAGCCATGCCCCGACGGCCGCGGGGTCGCTTTTTTGACGCTGCACCTACCTCCGGCCACACTCGCTCGCGGAAAATGTCCGGTCCTCGCCTCGCTCCCTGGCTCGTCACGTTGTGCCTCGCGCTCTTTGCGTTGATCGCGATCCCCTGGGTCCGCGCCGCGGCCAGCGCCGGCCCTGAAAACACTACCGACCAGGCAGGCGAGCGGTCGGTCAAGAATACAGAGACCGGTCCGGAGGCTCCGGCGCCGTCCGCAAGCGTTGCGCCCGCCACGCCCGTCGCGCAGCCGGTGCTCGGGCCCATGGCGTTCGACGCGCGCGCGCAGCGGTACACGGCGAGTTACGGAGCCGGCCGGGCGTCCCTTTCCGTCTCGCCACGCCTCCAACAGGGGCTGGAGAAGCTCCTCGCCGATTACCGCGTGCCGATGGGCGCAGCGGTCCTGCTCGACCCCAGGACGGGGCGGGTCCTGGCGATCGCGGAGCACGTCGAGAAGGGGCCGCGCACGCATATCGCCCTCCAGCCCATCGCCCCGGCGGCGAGCGTCTTCAAGATCGTGACCAGCGCGGCCTTGCTCGAGAAGGGGATGTCGCCCGAAGACGAGGTCTGCTTCCACGGCGGCCGGCACCGGATCCAGAAGGCGCTCCTCACCGACAACCCGCGTCGCGACCGGATGTGCCTCTCGCTCGCCTCGGCGCTGGGGAAGAGCGCCAACGTGGTCTTCGCGAAGCTCGCCGGCCGCGACCTCTCGACCGAGCTCCTCCGCAGCGAGGCCCAGCGCTTCCTCTTCAACGCGCCCATCCCGTTCGCCTGGCCGATCGAGCCGTCGCCGGCGCGCTTCTCCGACGATCCCTTCGAGCTCGCCACCACCGCCGCCGGCTTCGGCCCGGTGCGGCTCTCGCCGCTGCACGGCGCGCTCATCGCGAGCATCGTCGCGAACGGCGGACGCTTCGTGCCGCCGCGCCTGGTCGACGCGGTGGACGGCGTGCCGGTCGCGGCGTCGGCGGAGGGCCAGCCGGTGATCCGACCCGAGGTCG
>WNGR01003950.1_pt1 | contig 16077 bp, 10 predicted proteins | sample 5407581 | NCBI WGS metagenome assembly WNGR01 (sample SAMN13153383, study PRJNA577476) | soil metagenome | isolation source: 80 cm soil or saprolite under Garry oak tree replicate 2 | place: USA:California | collected 2016-06-15 | reverse complement strand
CGCCGTCACGTCTCCCCGCCGGCTCTCAGGTCCGGCGTGATCCGTGCCGACCGGCGTTCCACAGACCCAGGCAGGCTGCTGGTCAGGCCGGGTCAAAAGACCCAGACTCCCGTCTAAAACGGGTGCCAGCCGCCCTTCACGCCGCAGTTCCTTCGCCTGCAGCGTGCGGTTCGGTATAGCCGGAGCGGTGCGCGATCGATGCAGATCAACCGCACCGACTCGATGATTTTACCCCAATGCGTCCCTCGATGCGCAGCAGGAATCACGCCGCGCATCCGGCTCGGCGCCCGCATCACGCCCGGCGCCGGGGCGGTCGCGGTGGCCGGACTGCTAGCGGGCGCGCCCAGTGAGCGCGCCAGCGGCGGTTCCCGCGCCGATCGCCTCGCGCACCTGCGTGGAGACGTACCGCCGCTGCCTGCCGACGTTCATCTGCGGGTTCCTGTCTCGCCTGATAGCGGCTTGCAGCAGGGGCATGGCCGCGGCGTGTCGCCGTCCCAGCCCAGCATCCGGGTGCCCTGGTCGCAGACTCCGCACCACGGAGGCAGCGACGCCGACGTTGCTGCGGCCGGCGATGCGGGCAGTTCTCCGGGAGACAATCGCGATGCCAGCACCGCATACGGGTTCCGGACGCCAGCGGAGTTAGCGCCGACGAAGCTCGCCAGGTCTTGCGGTGGCCAGCCGGCCGCCAGAGCCGCAGCTACAGCCGGGGTCAGCCGGTCGCGCTGACCCAATGTCAACGGCCACTGCGGGCCCAGCGCGGCGAAGAATTCACCGGCTCCCGCCGCCTGGCGCGAGTTTTCCACAGGTCCGGGTCGCTCACGCGGGCACGCGCGGGCGGCGGACGGTTCCCTGGATGGTTCTATGGACGGTTCGGGTGCAACCGCTGCACCCCGTTGCGGAAATGGCTGCACCCCGTCGCTGCGGCGGTTGCACCCCGTCCGGGCCGCGGGGTGCAGCGGTTGCACCTCGCCGGCACCGTTATCCACAGCCGTCTCATGTGCGGGGTGCAGCTGTTGCACCCCGCTATCGGGCTGATCGCTGCCTGCCTTCCTGGCGGCCCGGACGCGGGCGGTGAGGCCCGGGAACTGGTTTTCCAGCGCGGCGAGGTCGTCGTCGTCCAGGTCGTCGCGGATCAGGTGCATGGGCAGGTCCCAGCCTTGCGGCCGCTGGGCGGGCCGCTTGATCTTGGCTGCGATGACTGCCGGGTCGCAGGGCCGGATGGTGCCTTCGGCCTCGAGGCGGTCCAGGGCGGTGCGTACGGTCCGCTCGGACAGGTCGGTGTAGCGGAACGCTGGGGAACGCGTCCTTGCCGTCAGGCCCCGCGTGGTTGGCCAGCCCGACCAGCACCGCCTTGCACGCGGGATTCCGCTTGCCGTTGCGGTCGCGTGGTACGGGCGCGAGATTGAACGCCCACGAGATCGCCTCGACGCTCATGGCGTGACGTCCTGGGCCCGCCCCGAAGGCGATGGCAGGCCGCCAGGTCATGCCGGACGCCGCGGGTGCGGGTGTGCAGCGGGGCCGCGCACGGAAATGCTTCCCGGGGCATGTTGATCGTCCTCCTGTTGGCAAGGCGTAGGTCGGGTGGAAGGCACGGGCAGGGCTCCCGCTGGGCAGGTAGATGTCAGCCGACTAGGTCGTCGCCAAAAGTGGCGGCCTGGTCAGGTCTGGGTCAGACGGTCCGCGTCGCTAGCGGAGCGGGTGTCAAGGGCACAATCAATGCCGCTGCTCTTATCTAGACACCTGGCACGTTCGTGCTGGACGAGGGCTTCGGCGACGCTCAATCCGCTGGGCGCTGCCGTCACGGCGTGCTGTTGCTCCAGGCAGGGCGTGTCCTCCACAGCCCGGCGTTGCATGCCCACCCAGTTGCGCGGGCGCGGGATGATCCGTGGCTAGTCAAAATGGGGGCAGGGGTGCTGCCGGTCAGTCCAGGGGCTGTCGCTGTGCTGGCGGTAACGGTCCTAAAAAAGCCGCGCGCGTCCTTGAACTGACCGGTGGTGTACCAGGTCAGGCCAGGGTGACGGGCCTCGAGCTGGCCGAGCGCCAGGCGGCCCAGCCCGCAGAACTGGAAATCCGGGTCGAAGCTGATCTTGTAGAGCAGCCCGGCACCGCAGGGCGGGCAGATCCCGTACCTGACCTCGCCGAGCGTCTCGCCCTCGCTGACGACCTCGAACTCGAAGACCTGCGCCTGCGTGCCAGCCAGCTGGGCGCGCTGGCTGCGTGTCGGCTTTGCGCGCTCGACCGCGTGCCGCCGGGCGTAGCTGGCTGCCTCGTAAAGCCTCCAGGCGAGGCTGGTGTCCAGATCGGCGGCCGTGATCACAGACCAGCCGGGCAACTCAACGCTGTCCTGCTCCAGCAGGAAGGCTAGGCGCGCCCGCCACGCTTCGGCGAACTCCGCGGGCTTGCGATGAACGCTGTCCTGCTCGGCTACGGTGACCTCGTACGCCTCCCGCACGACTGCCTGCACTGCCCCTGCGCACGCGGCGGTCGACAACCTCCTCCGCGGACAGCCGCGGCGCGGTCATGTTCGCAGCCAGCGAGGCGCGAAGATCGCGCAGCCAGCGGTACCGCTCGGAGCCCGGGGACGGCAGCGGATCTGGCAGCGGTTCCGACAGCAGGCGGCTCGGCAGCATGCGGGCACTGTAGCCGAGGGGCAGGACGCCGGCAGCGTCCGTCACCTGGCGGCCGGCGACATGCTGGCCGGCGGGCCGTTGGACGGACCAGGGCGCCGGGCCTCTGGCTCAGTTTTGTGTCTCATTCACCCGTGCGGGACCGTCCGCCACCGGCCGCCCGGACATCATCCGGCTAGGTCAGACATGCTGACGGCTACTCGCGGACACCGGTCAGCAGACTTGGAAAGCGTGTTGGGGGCACGATGGACGAGGGTGAGGACCGCCCGCGTCCAGAGGCCGTCAGCTTGGCTCTGAGCGCTTTGTCATGTCCGATGCGCGCCCAAGTCCTCCTGCGGCAGCGCACCGCGCCTGGTCAGGGCGGGGGAAGATTGGTTCGCTTACAAACGAGCGATCTACCGTGATCCGGCCGCCTTGAGGATGCGTCATTGGGTCGCTGGGGCGGTGCCAGAACTGGATTATCTGCACGCAGATGCGGCTTGGGGCGGGGCAATCTCAAGCCGGAAATATTCGGCAGGGATCTGCGCGCCCTATCCGTCCGCGACATCTCGCTGCGGCGATGTCCAACTGGGCATAGGGTCGCGCGCCAGCGACTCCCAAGTCGCATGCTCACGATCCTGTCGCTGGCAGGCGGACCTGGGACCGCCGTGGCCGCGCCCGCGATAGGCGGCGCGAAACGCTCATATGCGAGCATCTCGTAACAGCGCTCGGCGCCAACGCACAGCCGGGACCCGATCCGGTAACAATCCCGCCCACTCAAGCACCTCATCAGGGCGCCGCCATCACATCAAACGACAGTGTCCGCGACGCGATGGCGCAGGTCACAGCTCTGGCTGACGCGAAAGCTCAGGATAACACTGGCTCAAAGTCCCTGTTCTGGGGTGCGCTGATCGCCGGGCTTCTGGTGGTGTACTTCCTGCCCAGCCTGATCGGCGCCATCCGCTACGTCGAGGGTCTCGGCTGGCTCGTGGCCTTCAACGTGCTGTTCCCCGGCGTCGGGTGGCTGGCGGGCATGATCCTGGCCTGCACGCTCCGCCGCCGCGAACCACCCGTTGCGTACCTGCCGACGGGCTACTACACACAGTATCCCCGTCAATACTGGTAGATACAGGAGCCAGGATCAGCGGCTCCTCAAACGATTCGCCGGGCGGCCGGTGCCCGCACGGGATGAAGGTAGGCGGGCACGTCGGCTTGGCCCTGTCCTGCCCGGCTGGCGAGAGACCGGGTCTGTTGTCTTGGGCCAGGCCCTGAAGACCGGGCAGGGCAGTTAGCCGACCGGCCAGCCTGGTGAGGGTTAGCTCCCGGGATGCGGGTGGGCCTTGTCGATCCACTGGATGAGCGCCAGAGCTGAGCCGCCGAAGTGCTCGTGGACGCGCGCCTGGATGGCTTTCAGCTCGTGACCGGGAGCGAAGTCACGGTCGGTTTCCTGGCCGCAGGCGCACACGCGGATACGGAACGGACCCTCCTCGGGCAGACTGCCGTAGGTGATGGAGTTCTGCGACTGGTTGGCCAGCGGGTCAGGCCGACCGATGTAGGCGTCGTACACCGGGTGCCCGGCCGACAGCGGGTGCCCTTCGCCGCTAAAAGTTGAAGAAGTAATTCTGCTCTGACGGTGTGCCGTACTTGGCTGGTGAAGTTAACGCAGCGGTCACGGAGCCGGGCGGGGCCTATCCGGCCGGCCCGCCTCCTGCTACCGGCGGGCTGTCCGCCGCGGGGGGCTGGCCTGCTGTCGCGAGCGAGACGCTGGGTCCGCACGGACGGCGCCCGCGGGCGGAGACAGCGGAGAAACCGGGAAGCTGGTGCTGGCGAGCCGGGACGCTTCCGGACGGAGCGCGGGCCGGGTGCGCTCACGGTTGTCGCGCAGGGCGGCCTCCTGGCCTTTTGGGGAGCGAGCGCCGAGGGTGACAGCGTTGGTGACTACCGTGAGGACGTCGGAGACGTCGAAGTCGAGCCTGGCCGCGACCCGCACGGTCTGGTAGGCGGTGTCGGTGGGCAGGATGCGGGCGATCTCAGCCAGTTCGGGGTTATCGACGTGGTGGAGCTGGTCATCGAAGGTCTGGAGTTCCCGGCCTGCGGTGATGGGGCGGATCTGCCGGGCGGTCTCCTCCGGCAGGAGGTCGGCGATCAGCACGGCGACGTTGAGCATTGCCAGGTACTGGCGGACTGGGTCGTCCAGTCGTCGTTCCCATGATTCGATCCTGGCATCGATGAGCATGGCGGCCAGGGGCTGGCGGCGGTCGCGCAGGGCGGCGCGCAGGGCGGCCGGGCCGTGCTGTTGCAGGATCTCGGCGGGGTCTTTGCTGTTGAGGAGCGCTGTTTGCAGGTTCGCGGTGAGCGGCCGGAGGATGCCGTGGGCGCGGAGGGCGGCCTTGCGCCCGGCGGTGTCGCTGTCGAAGGCGACGAGGATGCCGGTGCGGTCCAGGTCGGCGGCCTGGCTGATGAGGGCGGCTTGCTGGCTGGTCAGGGCGGTGCCGCAGGGGGCGAGCCCGGCGTGGCGGCCGGGGTCGGCTGTGGTGACGGCGATGGCGTCGAACGGGCCTTCTACAAGGACGGGCGTGGCCCCTCGGGCAAGGGCCGGGCGGGCGTGGTGCAGCCCGAACAGCAGGCTGCTTTTCTTGTATCCAGCGGTCTCGGGGCTGTTGAGGTATTTCGGCACGTCGGGGCCGGCACGCGGGTGGGCGCGTCCGATGAACCCGGCGAGCGTGCCGTCGGCGTCGCGGACCGGGAGCATGATCCGGTCCCGGAAGATGTCGATGAGGGTGCCGCGGGAGGATGGTCTGGCGAGCCCGGCTGCCTGGATCTCGCGGTCGTCGTGGCCGAGGCTGCGCAGGTGGCCGGTGAGCGTGCTCCACCCGGCGGGGGCGTATCCGATGTGCCAGTCCCGCGCGGTGGGCTCGGTGATGCCGCGGCTGGTCAGGTAGGCGGGCGCCCAGCTTCCGGGGAGCTGGCTGGTGTAGTAGGTCTCGGCGTCGCGGAGGACGGCTATGATGCGCGGGCTCGGCCCGGCCGGCGGCAAGGGCGCGTCCGGACGCGTGGCCGGGGCGGCGGCGTGGCGGCTGACGGCCTCGTCATCGTGAGCCTGGTCATGTCCTGCGGCCGGGGTGGGGGGCTGCTGGCGGGGAGCAGGGACGGGCGCGGGGTCGTCGCCGTGCAGGATGCGGCCGGTGTGGCGGATGATGCGGGCGGTGACTGTGGTGATGCGGTGCCCGGCGGCGAGGATAGAGGCCGCGGGCTGGGCGCGCGGGTCAGTGCCGGCCCAGCTTGCCGGGTAGGCGAGTTCGCTGCTGGCGGGGACGCCGTGCCGGGCGCAGGTGATGTAGGCGACGGCGTCGGCTTCGGCCTTGCGCAGTCCTGTGCAGCCGGTGGTGGTCGTCCCGGGCGGGTGACCGCCGGGTGTGCTGTGCAGCAGGACGTGGCCGAGCTGGTGCGCCAGCGCCCAGGTGGCTTGTTCGCCGGTCAGGCCGGGCAGGAGCCGGATGCGGCGGGCGGCCCAGAAGGTGGTGCCGTCGGCTGGCGCGCCGTCTTCACGCTCGACGGTGAATCCCTCGCGGCGGGCCAGCCAGCGCAGCGCGTCCCACAGGCCCGCCGGGGCCTGGCCGGGCGGGGGCAGCCCGGCCGGGACGGTGAGCGGCTGTCCCGTTGTCTGCGACAGGTCCCAGACGTAGCCGACCCGGTCGGCGTCCCGCCAGGTCGGCGGCGGCTCGTCGTCGTCACGCTGGTCACGGTCTTGCGGCCGTCTGGGGGCAGGCAGGGGCGGGATGCGGAAGGTCTCGATGCCTTTTTCGTGGCGGCGGACCTTGCGTCCGGTCGCGGTCCATTGGCGGTAGTCCCGGACCATGGTGGCGCCGGGCCGCTGGGAGGAGATGAGCAGGATGTTCGCGAAGTCCTCGCCGGGCATGAGCGCGGCCATGCGCAGCCGCGCGGCCCAGTCGCCGGAGGTGCGCAGTGCCTGGGCGTTCTCGTGCAGGCGGGTGCCGAGCGCGGTCAGCTTCTGCTGACGCTCGTCCTCGGCCAGTTCGGGGGCGGCGGGACGCGGGGTCATCACCGGGCTCCCGGCGGTCCGGCGGCCCCGGATCCGGGCTGGTGTCCGGGCAGCCGGGAGGCGAGGGCCGTGTCGCTGCCGTTGACCAGGCGCCCGGGGGCGGCGGGTCCGCCTGGTGTCTTGCCGGGTTCGGGTGGTGAGCTTGCTCCGGTCTGGCCGGAGGCTGCGGCCAGCAGCCCGCGCAGGCTGCGGTTGGCGACGCGGTAGCCGTCGCGGCGGAGCCTGCCGCCGAGTGCTTTCTGGCTGAGCCGCTCGCCTTGCTGGCGGGCTTCGGCCAGGATGCCCGCAGCAGCTGCGATGATCTCGCCGTCGTGGTCTCCGTCATGGTTTTCGTCGTGGTCGCCAGCGGCTTGCCGGCTGTCCGCGGGCTCTGTTTCCTGCGCCGGCGTGGGTCCGGGCAGCGGCTGACCGGGCAGGCCAGGAGCGGCGGGGACCTCAGCCGTGGGCGGGAGGCTCCTGGGCGCGCCGCCTGGAACGGCTGGCGACGGGGCCGGTGACGCTGGGCCGGGCGGCATATCCGCGGTGATCAGGCTGGCGATGGCATCCCGGGCAGGCTCTGCGGTGGTGTAGTCCAGCCTGGCCAGGTACCCGGTCCGGGTAAGCACCTGGACCTGACGGAGCACGTCGGCAGCGACGGCCGGATCGCTGAAGCCTGCGCGGATGAGGGCGGCGTGCGCTCGGCGCTCGGCGGCACGGGCCCGCCGGGCTGCCGGGGCTCCCGGCCGTCCCGCCTGGTCCCGGGCGTGCAGCGCGCGGCGGAGCTGGTACAGCCGCCTGGCTGCCTGCTCGGTCCGGACGCGGCGGGTGGCCGACTGAGCCGAGATGTGCTCGTCGGCCGCGAGCAGCCGCTGCACGCGGATGCGCTCGGCCGGGTACAGCCAGCGCACCGCGGTCATCTGCCGGTCTGCCCGGCCCGCTGCCCGCTGCCGCAGTTCCCGCAGGGTGAACTCGAACAAGACGGCGCCGATGACGGGCATCAGCCCGAACGCCTCGGGGGCACCCGGGCGGTGCGGCGCGTGCGCCCAGTTGAAGCTGGCGGAGGCCGCGACCAGGCCCCAGACGGCCAGGCGGGGCGCGAGCCCGGATTCGGCCCGCGCGGCGCGCCGGGTCAGAAGCACGGCGCAGACGCCGGCCGCGCCGTCCAAAGCCAGGAACAGCAGATACGGCCAGGGTCCGGTCAAACCCATGTTTTCCCGCGCGAACCCGGTCAGGCCCTGGGCGGAGATCCCGGCGGCAACCGCGGCGAACCCGCCGAGCAGCAGGTACTGGGCGACTGATGCCACCGTCTCCCGCGCGTGCGCCCGGCCGCTCACCGGCTGCCTGCAACGACGGCACCCGCGCCACGATGCCCGGCAACCGGGTGCCCTGGCCGGCCCGCCGCGGTACCCGTGCGCCCGGCCCGTGACTCGTCGCTGCACGAGTGCTGCCGGCCTGGTGCCAGGATGGCGTGCCGGCCTGTGCTCGAGGTCTGCGGTCGCCGTACTATCATCACGTAATCCCGGAATAGAAGATTGATGATTCAGGTCATCATTTTTAATCAAAACCAATGTATGGCATGGCGATGACTGATTGTCAACTGTGCTGCGATCAACGACTTGAAGCATTAATATGGAGTGATGACTAGTGTGGGTGAGGGAGGTTCAGTGATGCCGGATGAGGCCGGGCAGGACGGCGCGGGCAGGCGGCCCCTGCGCTCCCTGGCCGATAAGGTCAACTGGCTCATCGAGCAGGCGCACCCGGCCGGCCGCGGCCCCTTGTCCAACTCCGAGGTCTGCTTCCTGATCCACAAGGTCACCGGGGAGGAGATCTCGGTCACCACCTTGTGGAAACTGCGCAACGGCCAGCAGAAGAACCCGCAGCTCCGGGTGATCCAGGCGCTGGCCACGACGCTCGGGGTGGAGCCGGCGTTCTTCTTCGGTGACTATGACGAGGAAAAGCTCGGGCTGCTGCAAGATCAGGTGGAGTTGCTGGCTCTGGTCCGGGATGCGGGCATCACCAGCGCCCAGTTCCGCACGCTCCTCGGGCTGGATGACGAGGGACGCAAGACGTTCGCCGACATGATCCGGCGCGTGGCACGCGCTGAGGCCGGGGTGCGGGGCGGCGACCGGGACGAGACCGGCGATAACGGCTGAACGGTGCTATCCAGGGCGCTCGTTACTACAGGTGACGGCTTTGCCTGTCGAGCCCGTCGGCGGCCGGGGGACCCCGCTGACAGGAAACTGGCTTGGCCGGGCCGCCTGAGTCATTCGAGGTGACAAGCGCCTGCCTGGACCACAGAGCGGCGGCGAAACTAACGACTGCCGGCGCCGAGCGGACCTGCACCACGGCCGGGGTCATGCCAGTGAGGATCAGCGCAGCGCCCAGGGCCAGCATGCACGCCACCACGAGCGACCGGTCGCGCCGACCTTGGCCGCAGCCTGAGCCGGTCCGCGATGGGCCTTCGCCGCCTCATGGACGCGAACAAGCGGCCGGCGGCGGGCTCCCCCGCGGGCAAGGAAGCGCTGCCGGGGCTTCGGGACTGACGAAGTCACTGCCGTCGGGCCGCGGGCTGCCGGGGTGCGGGAACAGCGGTGCGGGCTGCTGGCGCCGCGGTGGCCTGCCGCGCGTTGGCCCGGGTGACCATCACCGGGAAGCTGGCGCTGGCGAGGGCGGCGGCATTCGGCGTTCGCGTCCCGCCCGCGCTGCGGGGGGCGGCGTGGCGGCCGGGTCCGGGCTGTCCTGGGCGGTTCTGGCGCTGGCCGAGGTCATCGATGATGCGGCGGGCTTCGCGCATCCTGTCGGAGCTGCCGGGCGGGGTGTAGCGCATGACGCGGTTGGCGAACGTCGTGGTGGCCTGATGGAGCCGCCACGCTGCCCGCCAGATGCGGCTGTCCCGGTGCCCGGCCCGCTCCAGCCGGCCCGCGAGGAGGTGCGCGGCTCCGGAGACCGCCAGCGCGGTCCGGGCGGCCAGCGTGCGGGCGAAGCCGCGGACCCGGATGTCCAGCCGGATCTCGGCCCAGTAGTCGCCGGCTGCCTCCCGTATGGCCGTGATCAGGTCGCGGGCGGCGCGGCCGACGGTGCTGATCCGCTGCCATTCGGGCGCGTCCCGGTACCAGCGGGCGCACGCCTGGGCCTCGGCCGCGGCGTGGTCCAGCGTGTCGGCGACGGAAGTGTCGGTTCCGCCGGGCGGGCCGTCGCTGCGGGCATGCCGGCCGCAGGCGGGCAGCCCGAGGATGTCCCGCAGGTCGGCGAATGCCGCCTGGATGTCAGTGAAGCCGTCGGCGGCCGGGCCTGGCTCGCCGCGCGGCGGCCGGCTCGCAGCGGCGACGGGAGCGGGAGCGGGAGCGGGAGCAGGAGCAGGAGCGGGAGCAGGAGCAGGAGCAGGAGCGGGAGCAAGGGCTGGCGGGCCCAGCGCGGCCTCCGGGCTGGCGGCGGAGAGCCCGAGGGCGTCGCGCACGGCGGCGAAGGCGCTGCGAATGTCGCTGAAATCATCATCGCTGGCATGGCCGTCGGCCGCCGCGCCCCTGCGCTCCCTGATCGCATCGAGCACGCGCTCAAGCTCGTCCGTCAGTGAGGTCCCGTCTCCCGGCCGGGCCGCCGCGTGGCTGCGGGGGGAGTCGCGGCCGGTGTCCTGCTGGCCGACTGTCTCGGGGGGCGCCGGGGCCGGCGCTGCAGTCGGCGCTTGCGGTGCGGCGCTGGATTGTGCTGGCGCAGGTGATTCTGATGGTGCAGTTGAGTCTGCTACTGGTGGCATTGTCTCCTCCTGGCTGCGGGTTTGGGGTGCGTGTGGCTGGCTGGCTGGAGTCTCAGCGTCCGGTGCGGGAACCGCGTCGGACGGTGCTCCGGCGGTTTCGGCGAGGGCGCGGTCTGGGCGTGTGCCGGCGGGCTGGCCGGTGTCTGCCGCAGCGTCGTGTCCGGGGAACAGCGGCCGGAGCGAACGCGCCGGGGCCGGGATGACGCTGACGACGGGGCCTGGCCGTCCGGCACGGGGCAGGGTGAGGGTGATCGGTCCGGCGGGCTCGGTGCCCGTCGGTTCGGCGAGGCGGCCGGTGATCTCGACGGCGGCGTCGGTGTGGCGCGGCGGCGCGGCTACCCGGAACGGCTGGAACCTGTAGCCGGGGTGGCCGATGACGTCCCCGGTTGTGACCTGTCCGGCGGGCGTGCGGGACCTCGGCGGCTCGCTGGGCAGGGCGGCGGCGAGGTCAGCGATCCGGTCGACCGTCGCGTCTTCATCCGCGGTCTTGGGTGCCTGGCCGCCTGCGGACGGGTGCGCGGCGGCCAGGATGGCGGTGACGGCTGCCGCTGCCTGGGCGCGGAGTTCGTCTTCGGCGGCGGCTGCCAGGCGGCCCTCGCCGACGGCGAGGAAGGAGGCATGCGCCGCTATGAAGCCCACCCTGACCTGCCATGCCTGCGTCACGATCTGGCGGCGGGCCGGGGTCGTCCCCGGGCGGAGCAGGTCATCGACCTGCTGCCAGGTGATCAGCCCGGTGCGCCTGTTGCCTGCGGGAGCGACCTGGATGCGCAGTCCGGCGGGCTCGGCCGTGACGGCTTCCCGGGCTCCGGGGTCGGGCTCGCCCGCTGCCCGTTTCCCGGAATACGGTGCGAGCTGGCGGCTGGCCGGTTCCAGGGGCTGGCCGGTGTCGATCGCGTGGAACAGGTCACCGATTATGAAGGCGGGAAGGCGGCTGATGCCGAGGAAGATGTCGTCATCGGTGAGCGGGTCCCGGGTGGCTGCGGGCTGCGGCGGGGCCGCCGGTTCGCGGCGGGGCCGGGTGGCGGTGCCGGCGGACATGCCGACTGCTGCCGCTGCGGGCAGTTCGTCCTGGCGGTGGGCGGCCGGGGCGGGCCGGGGCGGCGGGGCCGGGCGTGGTTCGGCTCCTGGTCGCGGTGCCGGGGCGACGGTCCGGCCTGGCTGGCGGGTCTGGGCGGGATTGCCGGGAAGGGCTTGCTGCTCGGTGCCCGTGACCCGGTACCAGATGCGGGCGTGATCCAGGTCGGCGGGCGAGGGCTGCCGGGCGGCCTCGATGGCAGCCCAGGCCGCGTTGATCGCCTCGCGCAGCGGCCCGGGTAGCGGGTCATCTGCCTGGCCGGCCGGGTCTGCGGCGCCGGCCGGCGGGCGGCCCGCTGCTGTGCGTGTGCGGCCGGGGGCCGGGCGGGGCTCGGCGGCGGCCAGCCGGTCGCGCAGGCTGGCGGACAGGCCGGGCTGTAGCCACGCGGGGATTTCCTCCCACAAGATCCAGGGCGCGGTGCGGGTGTCGCGGCCCTGGCTGGTCCGCAGTCCTTCGGGGCTGGCGCTGTAATAGCGTCCGTCGTCGTAGGTGCCGTGGCCGGGGCGGCTGGCCGGGCCGGCGGCCTGGCGGCGAATCCAGGCCCGCATCGCTTCGGGGCTGGCGAGGGCGCGGGCGTACTCCGGCAGGCTGTCGCCGATCCACCAGCGGATAGCGGTTCTGATGTCGGCCGGGGAGACCGGCTGGGTTCCCCGGATGGCGGCACCGAGTTCGGCGATCCGCGCCAGGGCGGTGTTCTCTTCCGGGGTGGCGGACGGGTCCGGGCCGGTGAGCATCGCCATGCTGCGGTAGGCCGGCTTGCCGGAGCGGGCCGGCGGGACGGGCGCGTCGGCGTCGCGGGCGCCGAGAGCCGCGCTGAGCGCGGCGTCGATGGCGTCTGCGCTGATCTGGTTGAGTTCCCTGATCGCGGCGTCGATGTTGCCTTTGCCGGCCGCGATCAGCTCGTCCCGACGCGCGTAGGTGAAAATGTGGAGCCCGCTGGCGGCGATGATGATGCCGAGCCGGGCCGGGGTTAGCCCGGTATCGATCCAGCTAGCCACCTGCCGCCATGTGATCTGCCCGTGCCGGTGGAATCCGCGGGAGCGGACCGTGATGCGGACCCCGGCGCGGTCGAACTCGATGTCCTCGCCAGCGCCGGCATCTGGCAGGCCGTCACGTCGCCAGCCTCTGCTTCCGTGGCGGGGCGTCTCCCCCCTGGTGAGGAAGCTGGTGAGTTCCTGGCCTGATACGTGGTGCAAGGCGATGGCGAGATCGCTGTTAGTCGCCGGTGCCGGGGGTAGTTCGGGGTCTTCGCCGTGTGCAGGGCCGGCGGACGCGGGACCGGCGGCGGTCCCTCGGTCCTGCGCGGTCGTTCCGGCCGCACGGGCCGGGGCCGTCTTCGGCGGGACGGCTGGCTGGTCGTGTTCCGGGCTGGGAGGGTTCTGCTGGGTGGTGGCCGGTTCTTGCTGCGGGGCGGCTGCTTTCGCAGCCGGGCGTCTGTTGCCGGCGGAGGGGGCAGGACCGGATCGTGCCGGGCGCGGTGGGCGGGACGCCGCGGTGCGGGTGCCGTCCTGGCCGCGCGTGCTGTCCTGCGGGAGGTCGTCGAACAGGGCCTGCTGGACGGGACGCCAGTCGCGGTAATCGTGGCGGGCGCGGTCGAGATCGGCCGGTGAGGGCAGCGGTGCGGCCTCGATCGCCGCCCAGGCGGCGCTGACGGCTTCGCGCAGGCGCTGCCTGGCCTGCTTGTCCTCCTCCGCGCCGGGAGCGGCGCCGGGGTCCTGGCGGACTGCCGCGCTGACGGTGCGGCGGAAGACGGCGCTGCTGGCGTCGGCGGCGAGCAGCCGGTCACGCAGGCTGCTAGTGATACCCGGCTGTATCCACGCGGGGATGTCCTCCCACCGGATGCAGCTCGGGGCGCGGTCGTCGCCGTTGCGGTCGGTGATCAGCCCGTCCGGGGAGGTGCCGTGCCAGCGCTCGCCGGAGTTGTCGTAGCCGACCGGTACCGGCCGGCTGGCCTGGCCGTTGATCCAGGCGCGCACCGCGGCGGGATCGTCCAGGGCGCGGACCATGTCCGCCAGGCCGTATCCGATCCGCCGCCGGAGCGTGGCCCTGATCTCGGCAGCGGTCGCCGGCTGCGGCTCGCGGATCAGGGTCCGCAGCTGGGTGAGCCGTTCCAGGACCGCATTCTCTGCCTTGCCGGCCCCGCGGGCGGGGCGGGTGGTCATGACGGCCGTGTACCAGGCAGGATCCTCAGGCCGCGCGGGCGGGACCGGCACCGCGGCTCCGCGGCTGCGCAGGGCCGCGTCAATGATCATCGCGACGGCGGTGTCGCGGATCTGGCCGAGTTCGGCGGCGGTCGCGTCGGGGTCGCAGGTGCCCGCCGCGATGAGCTGGTCGCGATGGTCCCGGCAGAACATGCTGAGCCGATCGGCGATGACGGCGAGCCCGAGCCGGGCCGGAGTCACCCCGTTGTCGATCCAGCTCGCGGCCTGCGGCCAGGTCACCAGCCCGTACCGGGTGAACCCCGGTCCGCTGACCGTGATCTCGATGCCGCGCTCATCGCAGGTCGCTGACGAGCCCGCGCCGGGGCGCTGCGAGTCCAGGTCTCCCGCCGCAGGGGGCGCTCCGGCCTGGCTGAGCCACCGCGCGAAGCCCGGGAGGCGCCGCAGTTCGGCGGCGAGGTCGCTGTTGGCCAGCGGGGAGGCTCCGGGTTCGGCCGGGCCGCTGCCGGCGGGCTCGTCATGGCCGGGATGCGTGCCTGCCTCGTCCGCCGGGGCTGGCCTGGGCGGGGCGGTCGCCGTGGCCGCGGCCGGCTCGGCATCGTCGGGTGCCGCGGTTTTCCCAGGGGCCGGGCCGGCGGCCTGGATGCTGGCGGGGATCCCTGCCAGCACGCCCGCCCAGGCGGCGGAGTCCCGGGCGGTGGCCTGGGTGCGGCTGGCCAGCCGGGCGGCCGATCCGGTGAAGATATCGAGTGCCTGCCGGAATTTCCGGGCGCGGTGCTTCTCGGCGGCGAGGTTGCGGGCCATGGCGCTGGCCGCCTGCGCCCAGGCGGTGAACCTGCCGGCGACTTCCTGGGCGTCGCCGGCGAACGCCGCCCGCCATTGGGTGTGCCTGACTGCGCGCCAGGCGGCATCGAGCGCGATCGCGTCCGGGCGGTTGCTGGCCGGGCGCAAGCGGCTGGGGGGCAGGGTCCACACCAGAGCCCGGCCAGCCTCGGTGTCGCACAGTGCCGAGTAGTCACGCAGCGCCGTGTGATAGTCGGCTTTCACCTGGCGGGGATCGGTGTAGGGGTCCGCGGCGGGCAGCGGCTCAGGCTGGGGCTGGGAGCCGGGGCTGGATGGCTGGCCGCCCGGGGTGCCGGCTGCCGTTGCGTCTGCTCCCGTTGCGGGCTGGTCCTGGTCGCGCTGCCCGTCGGCGGTTGCTGCGGGCTGGCGGGCGGGGTAGCCCTGGTCAGCGAACTGTTCCCACGCGTGGTGGTGGCCGGGCAGGTCGGCTATGGATTCCCTGTCGCTGTATGCGGCCAGGTACCAGGTGGCGTAATCCAGGGCGCGTTCTTCTTGCTCCGGGCCGGGATCACGGCTACCGCCGAGGGCGTAGTCATGGGCGTGCTGGTAGGCGAATTCGCTGTCTGCCCGGGTCAGGCCGGGTCCGCGCGGCGCCTGGCCGGCGCCGGGTTCTTCCGCGCCGCCGGGCGAGGTGAGGTGGTCGCCGTCTGCGCCCTCGACGGCTGCCGGGGTGGCGGGGCCTGCGCTCACTGTGTGGCCGGCCTGCGCGGCGGCGGGTGCGGCCGGTGCCGGCAAGCCCGCTGTAGAGGGCGGGTCGTCGCCGGGAACGGGATGCCGCGTGCCTGCCGTGCCGGGGATGACGCCTGGTGCCGCGCCTGCGCCGTTGCCTGCCGCGCCGGGTTCCGTGGCGGCGGCTGCCTCCTGCGGCTGGGGGGCGGCTGCTTCGGCTGCTGCCGGCGCGGCCTGGCCCGCGGTCGCCGCCTGCGGTGCGTGCCCGGTTGCGGCGGACTTCTCCAGGATCGTGTCCCGGGCCGCCTCCCAGAAACCGGTGCGGTCCGGGTTGGCGGTCTCGCCCTGGTCGATCAGGGTGAGCGCGGCTGGGTAGTCCCCGGCGTCGAAGGCGGCCTTTGCCGCTTCTGACAGGGCTTTCCCTTCGGCTGCGGCCCAGGCGCGTTCGTCTGTGTCGCGCTGGCTTACCGCCTCGGGACTGGGCGGGGCTGCGGTGAGGATCTGCGGGTGGTCACGGGTCCACTGCCCGATCCAGTCCCATTCCGGGCCGCTGGCGCGGGCGATCTCGGCGGCGTAGCGGGCGCCGTCTCCGGTGATCTGCTGGTAGCGGGGGACCACGTCGGTGATGATCCGTACCAGGTCGGCTTCCCGGTCAGGGGCCGGCGCGAACGGGCCGGCCGCCGCCCAAGCGCGGCGCAGCTCGTCTTTCACGGTGCCGTGGTCGTCCAGGGCTGCCGCGTCGGCGGCGGCGGCAACATGCCGGCGTGCCTGGACTGAGTGCAGGCTGGTGCCGTCGATCAGGTAAGGCGCCAGGGCCGTAACCTGGCTGGCCCAGTCGTCCCGCTTGCCGAGGACGGCGGTCCAGCGCGGCGCGATGGCTTCCCGGTAGGCGCGCAGGTACGCGCCGATCGCCGGCACCGGGACGGTGA
>WNGR01004196.1_pt1 | contig 16083 bp, 16 predicted proteins | sample 5407581 | NCBI WGS metagenome assembly WNGR01 (sample SAMN13153383, study PRJNA577476) | soil metagenome | isolation source: 80 cm soil or saprolite under Garry oak tree replicate 2 | place: USA:California | collected 2016-06-15 | reverse complement strand
CTGGCCGGGCTCGGCCTGGGCGACGACTGGCTGCGCGGCGTCTGCTACCACAACGCCGCGGCGCTGCTCGGGCTGGATCGGGGGTAGCGATGTGCCGGCTGTTCGGGCTGACCGCCGGGACCGCCCGGGTCCGCGCGACGTTCTGGCTGCTCGACGCGCCCGACTCGATCGAGGTGCAGAGCAGGCGCAACGCGGACGGCAGCGGGATCGGCTTCTTCGACGCGGCAGGCTCGCCCGTGCTCGACAAGCAGCCGGAGCCGGCGTTCAGCGACGAGGAGTTCATCCACGAGGCGCGGCAGGCCGAGTCGGCGACCTTCGTCACGCACGTCCGGCTGGCCACGTCCGGCGGCCGTACGCTGGCGAACACGCACCCGTTCGCGATGGACGGCCGGATCATGGCGCACAATGGCGGCTTCGGCGAGCTGCGGCGGATCGATGCGCAGCTCGGGCGCTACCGCCGCCTGGTGCTCGGCGACACGGACTCCGAGCGCTACTTCGCTCTCATCACCCAGCAGGGTGGTCGCCAGCCGGGACGAACTCTGGGCGCTGCGCTATCCGGGCACGCGCGCCCTGCACGTGCTCGAGCGGCCCGGCCGACCCGCCGGCGGCCTGCACGTCAGGAACTCGATGTCCTCGGTGCACGCGCCGGACGCGCCGCCTTGCGTGGTCGTGGCCTCCGAGCGGCTCGACGGGGAGACCGGCTGGCGGATGCTGGCCCCTGGCGAGCTCGTGCACATCGGACCCGACCTGCGCGTGCGTTCGGCCGTCGTGGTCGCCGGGCCGCCCGCGCGGACGCTCGGGCTCCGCGGCGAGAACCCGAACGTCGACACCTGAGCGTCATGGCGACGGCCTGACCATCGACACGATCGCGGTGGACGGCGAGACGAGCGCGTCGACCCCCCACGAGGCGTCGAAGAGTTCCTCGTTGGCGGCGTCGTTCACGCGGCCGATCACCCGCGCGATCGCGAAGTGCTGCTTCGCCAGCAGCGCGACGACCAGGTTGGTCTCGTCGGACGTGGTCGCGGCGACGAGGACGTCGGCGCGCAGCGCGCCTGCCGCCTCGAGCGTCGCCGGGACCGTCGGGGCGCCCATGACCGCTCGCAGGCCGGCCTTCGCCAGCGCCGACTCGCGCCCGGGGTCGGTGTCGATGACGGTGACCTTCGTCACCAGCCCGTTCCAAGGCGCTCGCGACCTGCTCGGGCAGTCCCGCCCCGCCCACCACGATGATCCGCACCACGACCACTTACCGTCCAGGAAGCCGTGCAGCCGGCCGAGCGATCCGGCCGCGACGATGAACGAGACCAGATCCCCGCGTTTGAGCTGGGTCGACGGCTCCGGAACCCGGGAGTGGCCGGCGCTGGTCACCTCCACCGCGCCGATCTCGCCGGGGACGTTGAGCTCGGCGATCTGGCGCCCGGCCAGGTAGTCGGGAATCCGCTACCTGACCAGCAGCGTTTCGCCGTTGCCGAACGTCTGGTGCGGCTCGAGGGTCAGATGATGCAGCGTCTGGGTCAGCCGGCTCACGGTAGTTTGCACCGATCCGACGGTGGCGATCCCGAACTCGCCGTAGACCGGCGCGTGCGCCGGGTCGTGCAGCCTGGCGATCACCCGCGGCACCCGCAACCTGTCCCTGGCCGTCCGAGCGGCGACGCATGTTGGCGCTGTCATTAGGCGTCAGGGCGACGAAGGCTTCCGCGTCCGCGATGGCCGCCTGCTCGAGCACCCGGGGGTTGATGCCGTTGCCGGCGATGAACCGGCTGCGGAAGCCCGCGGCAGCCTGGACCGCACCTCCTCATCCAGTTCGATGACGGTCACCTGGTCGCCCTTCGCGTCGAACCTCGTCGCCAGCGCCAGGCCAGTTCGCCCGCATCCCATGATCACGACTTGCACGGTGTCTCCTGGTCCTCGCCCTGCCCGGACCGCTCGCCGGGATCTCGGGCCACCCGGTCGCGTACCTCGGCGACTCCCAGGTAGGCGTCCGGCGCGAACCTGCGGTTGAGCTCGGTCTCGCGCCGGCAGGCCTCCGCCCGCGCCTGCGGCGTGCTGAAGTCGAGGAAACCCGTCCGCACCGGCTTCTTCAGCTTGTACGCGCGGTCGCCGGGGAAGAACACCACGGCGGAGTGCGTCTCGGCGACATCGGCGTACGGTTCGCCAGCGAGCTCGTCATGCGCTGCGCTGTCGGTCCGGTCACCAGCACCTCCTTCGTGCTTACTCTTCCCGCGCGGTCGCTGCCTGGGCAAGCCGGGCGTCAGGCGAAGGCGGCCGTGACCTTAGCGAGCCGCAGCACGTCGTCCGGTCCGCTCAGGTCGGGCAGCGAGACGAAGACCGTGCCGACTCCGCGCTGGGCGAGCAGCCGGTACCTGCCGATGTGGTCGGCCGCCGTGCCCGCATGGTGCAGCCGTGCGTAGGCGGCGGCGGACAGCCTGCGACGCAGCCGCTCGACCGTCGTCGCGACCTGATCGCGGTCGGCACCGAGTACCGGGGCGTCGAGCACGGTGATCAGCAGGTCAGCTGGGTCCCGGCCCGCCTGCTCGCAGTGCGCGCGCACGACGGCCAGCTTGCGGTCGAGCGTGTCGAGGCTGGCGGGGAGGTTGCAGCCGTCGCCGAGCGTGGCCGCGATCCGCAGCGTCCGCCGCTCGCCTGAGCCGCCGACGATGATCGGGACGGCCGAGACGGGGCGCGGGTAGCAGGTCGTCTCGGGCAGCGACACCCGCTCGCTTGAGTAGGCCCTGGTCCCTTGCCGCCAGAGCGCACGGAGCGTCTCGATCGCCGCCTCGAGCTGATCGAGCCGCTGGGAGGCGGGCGGAAAGGGCAGCCCGAACCCGGCGTGCTCGCGCTCCCACCAGCCCGCGCCGAGGCCGCAGAAGGCACGGCCGCCGCTCAGCACGTCGAGGGTCGCCACCGCCTTGGCCAGCACGCCCGGCGGCCGGAAGCTGACCGGGCTGACCAGGGTGCCCAGGCTCAGGCCCGATGTCACCCCGGCCAGCATCCCGAGCGTCACCCAGGGCTCGGGTATGGCCTCCCAGGCCCGGCCAACCTGCGGTATCTGGATCAGGTGGTCCATCAGCGCGATGCCGTCGAGCCCGGCCTCCGCGGCCGCTGCCGCGATCGCGGCGAGCCAGGCCGCCGGATCCTCGCCCCAGGCAAACCGCGAGATCTGCAGCACGAAACTCATCCGGGCAGGCCGGCTGCGCTGCCGCGCGGCGGCCGCCTGGCTGCCCGAGGTGTGCGACGGCTCGACCGCGGCCTCGTCGGCGTGCTCGACGACCAGCCAGCCTTCCGCGGCGACCTGGCTCGCCGCGTCGGCCATCCGGCGCAACTGGCGGTCGAGGGCGGCAGCGGGCACCGGCCGGTCGCGGCTCCGGTTCCTCCGACGGCACTCGGCAGCATCGGTGCCGAAGAGGACGGCCACGGCCGGCAAACCCTCGCGGCGCGCGAGCTCCAACTGGGCGCGGCGCCGCTCGGGATCCAGGCCGAGCGTGTCGACCACGGTGTTCAGCCCGCGCCGCACCCGCGCGGCGACGATCTGGTCGAGCAGGGCGAAGGCGTCCGCCGATGCGTCCAGATCCTGCTCGCCGCTGCCGACGACGCCGCGCAGCCGGTCCGAGCAGACGATCTCGGACTGCCGGTAGCGAGCCGCCGCCCAGGTCGACTTGCCCGAGCCCGACGGTCCGACCAGGACGACCAGAGCGGGATCGGGCACCGTGACGACCGGCATCGTCACAGCGTAGTGCCGGCACTCGAGGCTGGCCGGCCCGCATGAAGCCAATTCGCCAGGGTAGTCGTTGCCGACCGATGCACCGACTCGAAAGGCAGCACCCGGCCATGCGATCGATTTCGTCCCCGAGGACGCGCGCGTCGATGAGCGCCAGGCGCGCCTCGGAGAGCCCGGCCGCCAAGGCGCTGGCCAGGATCGGCCTCGCCGCTCGCGGTGTCATCTACATCCTGATCGGCTGGCTGGCCATCGAGGTGGCACTCGGCCACGGCGCGCAGCGGCCTAGCCAGCAGGGCGCGCTGCACCTGCTGGCAGGCACGTCGTACGGCCTCGTGACGCTCTGGCTGCTCGGCATCGGTTTCGTCGGGTACTCGCTGTGGCGGCTGAGCGAGGCCGCGTTCGGCGTCACCGGCGAGGGCATGGCAGCCGGTCCGCGGGTGAAGTCGCTCGTCCGGGCCATCGTCTACGCCTTCCTTGCCTATCTTGCCTTCGCGGTGATCTCGGGCGCGGCCGGCAACCAGACGCGCAAGCAGCAGGACTTGACGGCGACGGTGATGCGCCACTCGGGCGGCCGGTGGCTGGTCGGGCTCGTCGGCCTGGTCATCCTGGTCGTCGGCCTGATGCTGGCGGCCGAGGGAGTCCGCCGCACGTTCATGAAGTACCTGCGGACCAGACAGATGAGCCACCGGACCCGCGTGCTGGTCGAGCGCCTCGGCATGATCGGCACCACGGCAAGGGGCCTCGTGTTCGCCGTGGTCGGCGCGCTGATCGTCGACACGGCCGTGACGTTCAACCCGAAGAAGTCCGGCGGCCTCGACAAGGCCCTGCTCACGCTGCGGCACCAGCCCCTGGGCGAGTTCCTGCTGCTGATCGTGGCCCTGGGCGTCTTCATCTTCGGCGTGTACGGGCTCTGCGAGGCCCGCTGGCGGCGGGTCTGATCCTTCGCCGGCGCCGGCGGGTAGGGTGCTCGGCATGGCCGCCGTGCAGCCTGACCTGGCCGGGCACCCCGACCGGCTCAGGTGGAACGCCAGGTACTCGCGCGGGTTCACGGCCTCGCGCCTGCCGCACCCGCTCGCCGTGCGGGCGCTGTCGCTGCCGCTGCCCGACGGGCCGGTGCTCGACCTGGCGAGCGGGCCGTCAGGCAGCGTGCTGCTCGCCGCGGCGGCCGGGCGGCGCTGCGTCGCCGTGGACGCAGCCGATGTCGCGCTCGACCTGCTCGGCCGGGAGGCGGCCAGGCGCCGGCTCTCCGGCCTGGTCAGCCTCGTCCACGCCGACCTGGGCCGCTGGCGGCCCGAGCCGGCCAGCTACGCGCTCGTGCTATGCACCGGCTACTGGGACCGTGCCCTGCTCGCGGACGCGGCGCTGGCCGTGCTGCCCGGCGGCCTGCTCGGCTGGGAGGCGTTCACCGAGGACGCGCTGCGCACCAGACCGCACCTGCGCGCCGGCTGGTGCCTGGCGCCGGGCGAGCCGGCTTCGCTGCTGCCCGATGGCTTCCTGGTGCTCTGCGACGAAGACCTGCCGGACGCGGAGGCGGGCGCGAAGAGGCGCGTGCTCGCGCGCGCCGCTAGGGACACACCCTTGCTCGCCATCGCAGCCGCGGCGAGGCCGGGGCGTGGGAATGCCTCGACGAGGTCTTCGAGGTCCGGGAGGGCTCCTGCCGGGCCAGCCAGCGGGCGCGACCGACCGCCCGGGGCGCGATGCGCGCGCCGCCGGGCAGCCAGCCGCCGCCGTCAGGCCGGGTTCTTCTGCGTCGGTGCCTGCGTGCTCGACTTCTGCTGGCCGTTGGGCTGTGCCTCGGGCGTGGTGTCCGCGGCCTGGCTCGGGGCGGTCGGGGAGGCCGGCTTCTTCACCCTGTTGCGGATGAACGCCGCTACCGCGCCGCCCGCGGCGGTCACCGTGGCCACACCGACCGGCTTGCGCCAGCGCCGCTGTCTGGGCTGGGCCGGATCCAGCCGCTTGGCCGCCGCCGACATCGTGGCAGAGACCTTCGGCGCGACCGTGTCCTGCACTACTCGGCTCGAGCGCTCGACCCGCGGCGCCGCCCAGGCGCGCGTCCTGAGCAACTGCCTCCTGGCCGCCGCTCGGATGCTCTTGGCCACCGGCTTGGCTCGCTCCGCCGCCGGCTTCAGCTGAGCCGCCGCCTGACGAGCGGTGTCCCGCACAGCGTCGGTTCTCTTCTTCGGGGACATCTCTACCTCCGCGCGTGTGCTCGTGTTCCACGCACCGCTCCACCTTCCCCTGGCGAGCCGGTCCAATCGGAAAAGGCGCGGCCAATGGGCGCGGGCAGCGCAAATACGGGCTCGGGACCGCCCGCTGCGGCAACAGCCCGACGAAATCGCCGGCAAGGGTAGGGTTTGGGTCCGATGAGCGGCACAATCTCCCCATGAGAAGCCTCAGCCGGCTGGCTATGCGCCCGGCCACCCGCCCGGCCACCCGCCCGGCCACCCGCCCGGCCACCCGCCCGGCTACGCCGGCTACGCTCCCGGCTACGCCGGCTACGCTCCCGGCCCTGGCGGCCGGCGCCGCGCTGTGCCTGTGCCTGGCCCTGGCGGCGTGCTCCTCCGGATCGGCCAGCCCGGGAGCCCGCCGCAGCACCGCGGCCGGTCCTGCCGCCTCGGCATCGCCGGCCCAGCCGGCCACCGGCCCGGCCGCCCAGGCCGCGGTCAAGGCCATGTGGCGGACGTTCTTCAACGGCGCCGTCCCGATCCCGCGCCGTCTCGAGCTGCTGCAGGACGGCCAGCAGTTCGCCTCGTTCGTCAGGACGCAAGCCAAGACCTCGCTCGGGTCCCTGGTCCTGGCGGCCTCGGCCAGGGTCAGCTCGGTGACCCTGGAGCCGCCGGGGAAGGCGAGCGTGACCTACACCGTCCTGCTCGGCGGCAAGCCGGTCGCGAAGAACCTGACCGGCGCGGCGGTGTACGCGGACGGGAGCTGGAAGGTCGCGGCCAGCACCTTCTGCGGCCTGCTGCGCCAGGCCTACGGCAAGAAGAACCACCTGATCCCCGCCGCCTGCGGAAGCTAGCCAGATGACCGGCGCGATGGCCGTGCCCGGCGAGGTCGCAGCCGCCCGCTGGCGGCGCCGCCCGGTCGCGCTCGCGACCCTGTGCACGGTGCTGTTCCTGACCTTCCTCGACAACACCGTGGTGAGCGTCGCGCTCGCCAGCATCAGGGCCGACCTGCACGCCGGGGTGTCCGCCTTGCAGTGGGTGGTCGGCGCCTACGCCCTGACGTTCGCGGCGCTGATGCTGACGTTCGGGATGGTCGGCGACGAGTTCGGCCGCAAGAAGGTGATGCTCGCGGGCGCCGGCGTGTACTGCGCCGGGGCGGCGATGTCGGCGCTGGCACCGAGTATCGCGATCCTGGTCGCCGGGCGCGCGGTGATGGGCCTGGGTGCCGCGGCGAGCGAGCCGGGCACGCTCTCGATGATCAGGCAGCTCTACGCCGAGGAGCGGAGCCGCAACCGCGCGCTCGGGATCTGGGCGGCCGTCTCCGGATTCTCGCTGGCGCTCGGCCCGGTGCTCGGCGGCGCCTTCGTGGGCGCGTGGAGCTGGCGCGGGATCTTCTGGTTCGACGTCACGTTCGGGCTGGCCGCGCTGGCGGCGGCGGCCCTCGTGCTGCCGGAGAGCGCCGATCCCCAGGCCGGGCGGGTGGACGTCGGCGGCACGGTGCTCGGTGCGAGCGCGCTCGGCGCGCTGGTGTTCGCGGTGATCGACGGCGAAAGCGCCGGCTTCACCGCGCCAGGCGTCCTCGCCCTGTACGGAGTCAGCGCGCTGGCCGCGGCCGCGTTCGCGAGATGGGAGCTGCGGAGCCCGCATCCGCTGCTCGACCTGCGGTTCCTGCGCGTTCCGCGGTTCACCGCGCCGAACGTGATCGCCGCCTGCTGTTACTTCGCGACGTTCGCGATCTTCTTCTTCACCGCCCTGTACCTGGCCGAGGTCGCCGGGTACTCCGGCTACCAGGTGGCCGCCATCTTCGCCCCGATGACGGTCGTGATGATCGCCGCGTCCCTGCTGGCGGGCCGTCTGACCAGCGTGATCGGGGTGCGCTGGTCGATGACCGGCGGCTGCCTGGTATTCGCCGCCGGCCTGGTCGCGACCAACCTGGTGCTCGGCCCGCATCCCGGCTACGTTCCGCTGGCGGCCGCGCTCGCGCTGGCCGGGGCCGGACTCGGCGCGTGCGTGGTGCCGGTCACCTCGTCGGTGCTTGCGGCGGTGCCCGGCGAGCGGTCCGGCATGGCGGCGTCGGCCACCAACACCAGCAGGGAGGTCGGCGCCGTGGCCGGAGTGGTCGTGCTCGGCGCCCTGGTCGACGCCGAGCTCAAGTCCGGCCTGATCGCCCGGATGACGCAGCTGCACCTGCCGGCCACGTTGCAGACCGCGGTCGTCCAGGTGGTCGAGACCGGAGGCGGCGGAGCGCTCGCCCTGGGCGGCGCAGGCGGGGGAACCGGAGGCGGCGGCGGGCCGGGCGGTGCTGGGCAGGGCGGTGCTGGCCAGGGCGGCGGGCTGATCGGGCAGCTGCTCCAGGCCGGTTACTCGGCTTTCGAGACCGCCCTGCACGATGCCCTGTACCTGTCCGCGGCCCTGCTGGCCGGCGCCGCGCTGCTCGCCCTCACCACGCTGCGCGGGCGGGATCAGGATGCTCCCGCGAGCACCTCGTCGAGCCGCTCGTAGCTCTCGCGGACACCGGCCTGCATCCCGCCGGCGACGAAGGCGTCGCGGGCGGCGAACGAGTCCACCAGCGACGTCGACGTCAGCCTGGTGCGGCCGTCGCCGAGATCGGTGAACACGATCCGCTCGAGCGCCACACCGTCCGGCTCGCCGTCGTAGGTGAACGTCTGCACGATCAGCTCGCCCGGCCGGACCTCGTGGAAGCAGCCGTGGAAGCCGAACTCGTTGCCGTCGGACAGAAGGGCGTACCGGTAGGAGCCGCCGGTGCGGCAGTCGTAGTGGTCGATCCGCATCTGGTGCCGGCGCGGCCCGAGCCACCTGGCGACCAGGCCGGGATCGGCATGGGCGCGGAACACCTTGCCGGGCGCGGCGTCGAACTCCCTGCAGATCCGCACCAGCGGGACGTCCCGGTCGACGGTGATCTCGGTCTCGTGTGTCTTGGCGGTCATCATGACATTCCTTCGGTTGGCGGGACTGGCTCGACGTCGTCCGGCATCGCGGCCAGGACGTGGTCCAGACGGCGGTAGCGCTCCTCGGCCTCGCGGCGGTAACGCTCGATCCACGCGGTCAGCAGGTCGAGCACCTCCGCCTCGAGGTGGACGGGGCGGCGCTGGGCGTCCTTGGTCTGGCTGACCAGGCCGGCCCCGGCCAGCACCTTGAGGTGCTTGGAGACCGCCTGGATGGTCACGCTGTACGGCGCTGCGAGCTCGTTGACCGTGGCGTCCGCGACGGCAAGCCGCGCGACCATGTCCCGCCGGGTGGGATCGGCCAGGGCCGCGAACACCCGGGAGAGCGGATCGGCCGCCACCGGTTCCTCCTTGCGGTCAACCGTCTGGTTGAATACAAGGTAGCTCGCGGCACGAGCCGTTGTCAACCAATTGGTTGAACAAGCTCGTGCGTGGCTGGTGACGTGCGCGGGCCCAGGTGGCGGACGGAGGAACATGGCCGCGGGGCGCTGGGAGTTCTGGGTCGACAGGGGCGGGACGTTCACCGACGTCGTGGCGCGCCGGCCGGACGGCACGCTCGCCGTGCACAAGCTGCTGTCGGAGAACCCGGCGCGGTACGCCGACCCGGCCGTGGCCGGGATCCGCCATCTGCTCGGCGTGCCGCCGGGGGCGGCGATCCCGGCCGAGCGGATCGCCGAGGTCCGGCTGGGCACCACGGTCGCGACGAACGCGCTGCTTGAGCGCACGGGCGAGCCGACCGTGCTGGTCATCACGGCCGGGTTCGCCGACGCGCTGCTGATCGCGTACCAGGACCGGCCGAAGATCTTCGAGCGGCAGATCGTGCGGCCCGAGCTGCTGTACTCCCGCGTGGTCGAGGCCGCCGAGCGGGTCGGCGCGCGCGGCGAGGTTATCCGCCCGCTCGACGAGGGCGCCGTCGCCCGCGACCTGCGGGCCGCTTACGCCGACGGCTTCCGCGCGGTGGCCGTGGTGTGCATGCACGGCTACCGCTACCCGGAGCACGAGCGCCGGATCGGCGCGATCGCCAGGCGGATCGGGTTCACCCAGGTGTCGGAGTCGCATGCGACCAGCCCGCTGATGAAGCTGGTCTCGCGCGGCGACACGACCGTGGCGGACGCCTACCTGTCCCCGATCATCGCCAGGTACTCCGGCCGGGTCCGCGCCGAGCTGGACGGCGCCCGGGTGCAGTTCATGCAGTCCAATGGCGGGCTGACCGGCGCGCGCCTGTTCCGCGGCAAGGACGCGATTTTGTCGGGCCCGGCCGGGGGCATCGTCGGCATGGCAAGAACCGCGCAGGCCGCCGGGTTCGGCAAGGTGATCGGGTTCGACATGGGCGGCACGTCCACGGACGTCTCGCATTTCGCCGGGGAGCTCGAGCGGCAGTACGAGACGCACGTCGCCGGGGTCCGGATGCGGGCGCCGATGCTGAGCATCCACACCGTGGCCGCCGGCGGCGGCTCCGTGCTGCACTTCGACGGCAGCCGATACCGAGTCGGCCCCGACTCGGCGGGCGCCGACCCAGGGCCCGCCGCGTACCGGGCGGGCGGCCCGCTGACCGTTACCGACGCCAACATCATGCTCGGCCGGATCCAGCCCGGGTACTTTCCCGCCGTGTTCGGCCCGGCCGGAGACCAGCCGCTGGATCCCGCGGTCGTGGCGGGCAAGTTCGCGGCGCTGGCCGGACAGATCGGCGCGGCCACCGGCAGCCCGCCGCGGCCCGAGCAGGTCGCGACCGGGTTCGTCGACATCGCCGTGGCGAACATGGCGAACGCGATCAAGAAGATCTCGGTGCAGCGCGGCTACGACGTGACCGAGTACGTGCTGGCGACCTTCGGCGGCGCCGGCGGGCAGCACGCCTGCGCGGTGGCGGACGCGCTCGGCATGACCCGGGTGCTCATCCACCCGCTGGCCGGGGTGCTGTCCGCGCTGGGCATCGGTCTGGCCGATGTGACGGCCATGCGGGAGACCGCCGTGGAGGCACCGCTCACCGAGGCGCTGCTGCCCGAACTCGACGCCGTCGCCGGCCGCCTGACGGCCGACGCGCGGGCCGAGCTCGCGGCCGACGGGGTCGATCCCGCCAGGGTCGCGGCCGTGCGCCGAGCCCACCTGAAGTACGAGGGCACCGACACCGCGCTGGCCGTGCCGATCGGGCCGGCGGCGGCCATGATCGGCGACTTCGAGGCCGCCTACCGGCAGCACTTCTCGTTCCTCATGCGCGACCGGCCCGTGATCGCCGAAGCCGTCTCGGTCGAGCTGACCGCGGCATCGGCCGCGCCGGACGGCGGGTACGCCGTCGCCGGGCACGGCGGCGGGGCCGCCGGCCGCGGCGCGGCCACCGTCCGCATGCACGCCGGCGGGACCTGGCGCCAGGCGCCGCTGCTGGCGCGGCGCGACCTGCGGCCAGGGCAGCGCGCCGACGGCCCCGCCCTGATCACCGATGACTTCGCCACTACGGTCGTGCAGCCGGGCTGGCGCGCCGAGCTGACCGCCCGCGGCGACCTGCTGCTCACCCGGGTGGCGGCCGGGCCAGGCGGCAACAGCGCAGGCACCGACGTGGACCCGGTCATGCTGGAGATCTTCAACAACCTGTTCATGTCGGTCGCCGAGCAGATGGGGGAGCGGCTGCGAGCCACCGCGCACTCGGTCAACATCAAGGAGCGGCTGGACTTCTCCTGCGCGATCTTCGACTCGGCCGGCGGGCTGATCGCCAACGCGCCGCACATCCCGGTCCATCTCGGCTCGATGGGCGAGAGCATCAGGATCGTCGCCGAGCGCAACGCCGGGCAGATGCGTCCCGGCGACGTCTACGTGCTCAACGACCCGTACCACGGCGGCACCCACCTGCCCGACGTCACCGTCGTCACGCCGGTGTTCGGCACCGGGCCGGGGGAGCACGCCGCTCCAGGCGCGGGCCAGCACAGCGCGCCAGGGGACGCGGGCCAGCACAGCGCGCCAGGGGACGCGGGCCAGCACAGCATCCTGTTCTTCGTCGCCTCGCGCGGTCACCACGCCGAGATCGGCGGCATCACGCCCGGCTCGATGCCGGCCTTCTCCACCCGGGTGGAGGAGGAGGGGGTGCTGATCGACAACTGGCTGCTGGTGCGCAATGGCGTGCTGCGCGAGGGGGAGACGCTCGACCTGCTGCGGGACGCGCCGCACCCGTCCCGTAACCCCGAGGTCAACCTGGCCGACCTGCGCGCGCAGATCGCCGCGAACGAGCGGGGCGCCGGCGAGCTGCGCCGGATGTGCGAGCACTTCGGCCTGGACGTGGTGACCGCTTACATGGGTCACGTCCAGGACAACGCCGAGGAGGAAGTGCGCCGCGTGATCAGCAGGCTGCGCGACGGAGCGTGCCGCTACGAACTGGACAACGGGGCCGTGATCCACGTGGCGGTCCTGGTGGACCGGGCCGCGCGCAGCGCGGAGATCGACTTCACCGGCACGTCGCCGCAGGGGAGCGGGAACTTCAACGCGCCGTCGTCGGTGGCCATGGCGGCCGTCCTCTACGTGCTGCGCACGCTGGTGGCCGACGACATCCCGCTCAACTCCGGCTGCCTCAAGCCGGTGCGGGTGATCATCCCGCCCGGGTGCCTGCTCTCGCCGCGGTATCCGGCCGCGGTGGCGGCCGGCAACGTCGAGACCTCGCAGGCGATCACCGGCGCCCTGCTCGCCGCGCTGGGCGTGATGGCCGAGGGCTCGGGCACCATGAACAACATCACGATCGGCAACGCGCGCCACCAGTACTACGAGACGGTGGCGAGCGGCTCGGGGGCCGGTGACGGGTTCGACGGGACCGACGTCGTGCAGACCCACATGACCAACTCCAGGCTCACCGATCCCGAGGTGCTCGAGTGGCGTTACCCGGTCCGGCTTGACCGGTACGAGATCCGCCGCGGCAGCGGCGGGAACGGGCGCTGGCACGGCGGGTCAGGCGGCCGGCGGGAGATCAGGTTCGGTGAGCCGATGACGGTGACCACCCTGGCCAGCCACCGCCAGGTGGCGCCGTACGGCATGGCGGGCGGCGAGCCGGGCTCGCTGGGACGGCACTGGGTGCGCCGCGCCGACGGCTCGGTTACCCCGATGCGCGGCTGCGACTCCCTGCAGGTCGGCGCCGACGACGTGTTCGTGATCGAGACGCCGGGCGGCGGCGGGTACGGACACCGGCCGGGCAGCGGTGCGTAGTCGCCTTACAGGCCAGTCCGCCGCCCGCGAGGTTCCGGTTTCGGGGCGTGTTCTGGTCCAAGCTCCGCCCGGTTTGCCGTACCGTGTACGTGTCCGTCAAAACGGCACATCCCCCACGCGGTAAAGGACGGCAATGCCAGCAGAACTGCCTGCGATCGCTCCCGCCGCGAGGCGCAGGGTTCCTGAACCGCTCCGGCGCGTGCTGGCCTCGCCGGGCGGCAGGCGGATGCTCAGGTTCGCTCCCGCCGCGCTGCTCGCGCTGGCCGCCACCCAGGTCACCTACTTCCTCTGCTTCAGCGTGCTGGCCATGACCGGCCGGGCCGCGGGTGCCGCCGGCTGGCTAGCCGGGGCGGCGGTCAGCTACGGCGTCAGCCGCTGGGCCTGGGAACGCAAGGGCAGGCCGCGGCTTTTCAGGGAGACCCTGCCGTTCGTGGCCATCTCGCTGGTCGTCGGGATCGTGCTGACCGAGGCCAGCCACTTCGGGTACCGGGAGGCCGCGGCGCTCGGGCTGCACGGCGCCGCGCACGACGCGTTCGTGCAGGGCTTCTACCTCGCCGCCAACTGCTGCACGTTCCTGACCAGGTTCGTGATCTTCCACTTCGTGCTGTTCACCGACCGGGACGCGAAGTCCGGCTCGCGGCTAGGAGTCGAGGACGCCTAGCCGCGCGGCTGCGGGTCACGGCGGCGCCGTCCGTGCCCGCGGCAGCCACTGCCCGCGGCCCGGCCGGGCCAGCACCTGGCCGTCCTCGAGCACGACCGCGCCGCGGCTCACGGTGTACCGCGGCCACCCGCATACCTCGCGGCCGTCGTACACCGAGTAGCCCGCCCTGGATCGCATCGACCGGCCGTCGACCGTGCGGCGCACGCCGGGGTCGAGCACCAGCAGGTCGGCGTCGCTGCCGACGGCGATCGTGCCCTTGCGCGGGTAGAGCCCGAACAGCCGGGCCGGGTTCGTCGAGGTCAGCGAGACGAAGCGGGACAGCGGGATGCGGCCGGCCCGCACTCCCGCCGAGAACAGCATCGGAAGCATCGTCTCCAGGTCGGCGACGCCCTGCCTGGCCGTGGTGACGTCCTGGGCCGGGTCGAGCTTGTCGGCCAGCAGCCACGGCGCGTGGTCGCTGCCGAGCGTGTCGACCGACCCGTCGGCCAGGCCCGCCCACAGCGCCTCGACGTCGGCGTCCGCGCGCAGCGGCGGGGCGCCGATGTACTTTGCGCCCTGCGGCTCGGTCAGCGCGGCGCTGGTCAGGTACAGGTACAGCGGCCTGATCTCGACGAAGACCGGCAGGCCGCGCGAGCGCCCGCGCCGGGCGGCGTCCAGGGCCGCCTGCGAGGACAGGTGGACCACGTAGACCGGCGAGCCGGTGGCCTCGCAGATCGCGACGGCCCGGTCGACCGCGGCACGCTCGGCCGGCACCGGCCGGCTGGCTGCCCAGTCAGCCAGGCCGCCCCGGCCCGCCCGCAGCAACTGCTGGCCGGCGAACCTGACCAGGGCGCCGTCCTCGCAGTGGAGCAGCGTCAGCATGCCGTGCTGGCCCGCGACCCTGACTGCCTCGATCATCCCGTCGGCCCGGGCCTCGAACTCCTCCCCGACCATGAACAGCTTCAGGCTGGTGTGGCCGGCCGCCGCCAGCCGCGGCAGTTCGGCCAGCGCCTCTGCGGACGGGCTGGTGAGCACCGGATGCAGCACGTAGTCGACGCCGGCCAGGGCCTTCGCCGCGGCGAGGTCGCGGTCGAGCGACTCGGCCAGCGAGTCGCCGGCCGCGGGGAAGGTCATGTTGCCGATCGTGGTCACGCCGCCCGCGATGGCGGCGGCCGACCCGCTGCCGAAGTCGTCCACCCAGGCCGGTTCGCCTGGCTCGGCCGGCGGCGGGGAGGACAGGTGCACGTGCATGTCCAGGCCGCCCGGCAGGACCAGCGCCCCGGCCGCGTCCAGCTCCCTGCGGCCGCGCGGCGACCCGCCGATCTGGCTGATCCTGCCGTCGCGGACCCCGAGGTCGCACTCGGCCGAGCCGCCGCCCGCGGTCACCACGGTTCCGCCGCGGACGACCAGGTCGCACTCGGGGCCGGGAATCGCCCTCACCTCCCTCTCGGCGTTTGCCGGGTGCCGGGTGCCGGGTGCCGCGGTCAGGCTCGCGGGGGGGATGGGTGCCTGGGCTCGTAGACGGCGAGCTCAGATCCGTCCGGCAGGCGGATCGCCGCGAGCAGTCCCCAGCCCTGATCGGCGACGTCCCGTGCCACGACGGCGCCCTTGGCCGTGAGCTCGGCCAGCGTGGCGTGGATGTCGTCGCACATCAGGTACAGCTGATGGCTGGCCTGTTCGGCTGGGTGGACGGCGAGCTCGGCGGGCGGCAGCGCGAAGATGGGCCAGCCGCCGCCCGCGTCGACCGATGCCATGCCGAGCGTGTCGGCGAGGAACCCGCGGACCTTCTCGGCCTCGGGGGAGAACACGATGGCATGCACCCCGGTGATCACACCGGGATTCTAGACCTCGGGTCAGCCGGCCGCCGCTTCGGCGGACTCCTTCTGCTCGACGAGCTCGCCCTCGATCATGATCTGGATCTCGTTGCTGACGACGAAGCGGCCGTCCAGCACCATGTTGAAGGTGAGGCCGAAGTCCGTCCTGTTGATCTGTGTGTGCGCGCTGTAGGCGATCCTGTGTCCCATCATCGGGTCGTTGAACTCCCCGTACTTCGTCACCTCAAGTGAGACCGGGTGCGTGATGCCCTTGATGGTCAGGTCGCCGGTCAGCGTGTAGCGGTCGGGCCCGGCTGGCCGAACGGAGGTGCTCGTGAACGTGATCTCGGGGAACTGCTCTGTGTCGAGGAAGTTCGCCGACCGCACGTCGTTGTCCCGCGTTTCGTTGTTGGTGCGGATGCTGGCGGTGACGATGGTGACCTGCACCGACGCCGACTCCGGCCGGTCCGGGTCGATGTCCGAGGTCGAGGAGACTTCGGCGAAGTGACCGCGGACGGTCATCATGCCGAGGTGCTTGGCGGAGAACTCGACCTGCGTGTGGTACGGGTCAAGCTGCCAGTTTCCCATGGATCCTCCTTGCACC
>WNGR01004122.1_pt1 | contig 16084 bp, 8 predicted proteins | sample 5407581 | NCBI WGS metagenome assembly WNGR01 (sample SAMN13153383, study PRJNA577476) | soil metagenome | isolation source: 80 cm soil or saprolite under Garry oak tree replicate 2 | place: USA:California | collected 2016-06-15 | reverse complement strand
ATAGAAATATTTTTCTCTTGATTAAAAAGGTTAACTGAATAAATCACATTAGCTAATAGTGGGGAAATTCTTTGCTCGAGTAAGCAGTGAAAATGTGTGTTTGGGCGGAGACTGAATTTGCGGCCGGTCCAGCGCGGCCCGGACCGTGAGATCCGTGCGAAAAGTACGCAACTGTCGGTACCGGTCCATTACTCATAACGCTTTCCGCCGAGCGCCTTTCATAATCCGACCAATGAGCAACTGCCGTCATCAAAAAGTTGAGCTTATGGCGCCAGAGCGTGGACCTCACTCACGCTCACCCTCTTACACACAAGTCATTGACCCATCTATATCATCACACGACTAGTCCCAACATGTCCCTCCTTCGTTTCACCGCTCGCGCTCTGCGCCCCACCTGTTCAGCGCGTCAATTCTCCACCCCAACACCAGGGCCCACCAAGCCGTCGTCGTCATCCAACCTCCCGCTCTACCTCGGCGGCGCAGGGGTCGTAGGGCTCGCGACGTATGTCTACCTCGGTGGCTCTGCCGTACCCTTCTCCACGACCTCCGCGGCGCCCGCTGCCAAACCGAAGCCCGAGAAGTCCGCGCTGGACCCGGAGCGCTTCCTCGACCTGAAGCTCAAGGCGGTCGAGCCGTACAACCACAACACCTCGCGCTTCGTCTTCGAGCTGCCCGACGGCGGCGCGGCGCTCTCGCCAGTCACTTCGCTCGTCGTTGTACGCGCGTCCGAAGGCGCCGACGGCGCGCCACTCGACAAGAAAGGCAACTCCGTCGTCCGCCCGTATACCCCCATCTCACGCCCGGAGCACGAGGGCGAGCTCGTGCTCCTCATCAAGAAGTACGAGAGCGGCACGATCAGCAAGTACGTTCACGAGCGGCTCAAGCCGGGCGCCACGCTCGCCATCAAAGGCCCCATCCCCAAGTTCCCTTACAAAGGTATATCACCGCCTCTCTCGCTCGCCCCCACTTGCGTGCACGCGGGGTTGGAGGGGGGGGTAACTAAAACTCATCGGTATCTTTTTTTTTTTTGAATAAATAGCGAACGAATTCGAGCAAGTCGCGCTGATCGGTGGCGGCTCCGGTATCACCCCGCTCTACCAGCTGCTCGACCACGCGCTGGCCGACCCCACGAACCGCACGCGCTTCACGCTGCTCTTCGCGAACGTCTCTGAGACGGACATCCTCCTGCGCGAGGAGCTCAGTGCGCTCGAGCGCGCGCACCCGCAAACCCTGCGCATCGTGCACACGCTTGATAAACCCCCGCAAGGCTGGGCCGGCACGTCTGGCTACGTCAGCCGCGAGCTCATCAAGACGCATGTCCCTCCGGCCGAGCTTGGCGACAAGGTCAAGGTATTCGTCTGTGGTGCGTCTCCCCCCTCCCCCCTCTGCGTTTGCCTCGGCGGTCCCGTGTGCTGACGAGCGGTTGTGTGTGCGCGCGGGATGCGAACAGGTCCTCCGGGGCAGGTAATTTCCGTCGCGGGGAAAAAGGATGGCATGAAGCAGGGCGCGATTGGCGGGATCCTCAAGGAGCTGGGATACAGCGAGGATCAGGTGTTCAAGTTCTAGATATAGATCTGGGCTGGTCAACCCCGTTACCCACAAAACTACGGAGAACAATGCGCATATATATCGTTATATAGTACGCTTTCCTTCGAGCAGGGTTCGGATACTCACACCATCCAGTCGACCTAAGCAGTCTTGGATCCCAAATCGGACGCCAACCACGAGCTGCTGTCTTATACTGGTACTCACCTCAGGGCCCTTCCTTTTACCACACTTCCGCCGAGTTTATCACCCAAAAAGAAGGTCCGAGTAAACGGCAGCGCCCCGCGACAACTCCGTCAACGACCGCCTTCGACCAAAAAAACTCGACACAAAAAGACAATTTTAATCGTGCCGTGCGCACACGGTCTACCGGAGAGACTGATCGATCATCCTGTCTAGTCTATTTCGACGGGTCCTACAATATCGGCGGGTGGGACCCAGAACTGCCAGTGAGCCATAGCCTGTGAAAGGAGAGGGGGCGATACAGGGCTGCTAACCTGGGTTCCACGTCCAACGTCCAACTCGCTGACGTCTGATTCGCTGAATTACGAGTTAGCCCTACGGTTCTAGGCTACATGTCGTGCTTCCAGCCTTGTGGGTTAACATCATAACTATGCTATACTTGTACCCCAACGGGACTCCGCTCACGAGAACCGTGCATTAGATAAGATAGTAAGCAAGCGGATTTGAGCAAGTGATGTCATTGGCGATCTCGCATTGCTTTACACGGTCGAGGCCACCGTGGTATTACCGAACCCGTGAATGATGCCATTTACCTGCATTGCCGTTTGTGTCGTGTAATCATATACAGTACTGCAATCTGCTTACTGTAACTAATTTACGCCAGCCTATCGCAATCAAGTTTCCTAACGAAACTAATAACAAATAGTTTTTTTTTTTTCATTGCTCTGATTGCACCCTAAATGCGTAGTCACGAGTCCATAACAGGTCACTTAAAAATCGCCCCTACCCTTCGCGAAAATTTGGTGTTAATACATGCAACCTACATCTTTTCCCCTCCTTGTGCGTGTTTTTTGGGTTCTCGCTTCTACTTCGAGAGCAGAGCAGGCGGCGTCGCACCCGCAGAGAGACCTCTTTCGCCAGCGTATGACGAGTTGCCAGCGAGCTCCTCCCTGAGATAGAGTGCAGTGCATTTAGAGAAAGGGAAAATCAAGTAGAAGGTGCAAAGACGCACTCGATACGGAGCAGCGCATTGTACTTCGCGACACGCTCGCTGCGTGCAGGCGCACCCGTCTTGATCTGGCCAGTACCGAGAGCGACGACCAAATCCGCAATGAGCGTGTTCTCCGTCTCACCGGAGCGGTGGGAGACCATGACACCCCAGCCGTCGGACTGTGAGAGCTGCGCGCTTTAGAAACCCCTGTTAGCGTCCCTCGGCGCAACACCTATCCTGTTCCGTGCGAAAATACTCACGCCTGGATGGACTCAGAGATGGTGCCGATTTGATTGACCTTGAGCAGGAGACCGTTGCACGCCTTCTTCTCGATGGCGGTCTTGATGCGCAGCGGGTTCGTCACGGTCAGATCATCGCCGACGATCTGAATGCCAGAATTGGCGGTAAAGTGCGACCAGGCATCCCAGTCGTCCTGGTCAAAGGGATCCTCGATCGAAACGATGGGGTACTTTTTGACGTAGCCAAGGTATAAATCGGCGAGCTCGACACCCGAGATCCATTTGGTCGGGTCCGAGTTCGGGTTCTTGAAGTCGAGATCATACTTGCCCTCCTTGTAGAACTCGGATGAGGCAACGTCGAGGGCGATTTTGATCTTGCCTTCGTATCCTGCCTTCTTGATCGCCTCCGTTAGCAGCTCCAGTGACTCCTCGGCACCGGAAACGTTGGGGGCGAAGCCTCCCTCATCGCCCACGTTGACAGCTAGACAAGTGCGCATGATTAAAAAAAATGCAGAGATGGCATGTATATGTGCAAGCTACACACCATCAATGCCGTACTTTGCACTGATAACCTTCTTGAGGGTGTGGTAGGTCTCCGTACCGATTTTGATCGCCTCTGTGAAGCTCGTCGCGCCAGTGGGGAGGAGCATGAACTCCTGGAAGGCAAGCTTGTTGCCGGCGTGCGAGCCACCGTTGATGACGTTGAACGCGGGCGTCGGGAGCACGTATGGGGGCTTGATGCCGGCAAGTTCCGCGAGGTGCTGGTATAGGGGTACGCCCTTCTCTGCCGCTGCAGCTTCCGCAACGGCGATAGACACACCGAGGATGGCGTTGGCGCCGAGCTTGCCTTTGTTGGGTGTGCCGTCGAGCTTGATCAAGAAGTTATCGATCTCCTTTTGCTGCGTGACCTTGAGGTCGGACTGGACCAGCGCGGGCGCGATGGTCTCGTTAACATTGGCAACGGCCTTGAGAACGCCTTCGATCGACGTAAGCCGCGAGCTTAGTACAAGTGGAGTATATGCGCGTACCCTTTCCAACATAGGCAGTCTTGTCACCGTCGCGGAGTTCGACGGCTTCGTGCACACCAGTAGATGCGCCGGAGGGTACAGCGGCACGGAAGCGACCTATATGGGCTGTTACACGCTGAATCGCGATGCAAGAAGCGACAAGGACATACCCTTTTCGGTATAGAGGTCGACCTCCACGGTTGGGTTACCGCGAGAGTCAAAGATCTGTGACCAGAGTCAGAGACAAGAGACAGTGGAACGGACATTAAGGGGTCGCTACTTTCCTGGCGGGCGTGAATCTTAGTGATAGACATGTCGATGGACGGGGTGAAGGTGAGGGAAGACAAACGAGTCTGATGTGAAGTATTTACGCTGCCGAATGACGCGGATCACTGAAGGGGTTCGTACTCTCTCACGCTGATTATCTCAACACCGCTACACACCAATGGGGTCCTCCCCAAATTTTCACGAGCGGACCGTGCTGCGTGTCGCTATGTCCAAGGCTTTTTCGCGACCTGTCGCGACCTTTCCCTCTCTCCTGATCCGACACTCTCCGATTCTCGGTACCCGAAACTGAACCGGCTAAACGCGCACAGGGAGAGACAACGATAACGAAATACTTGAATGATAATGCATGGCAAACAGTGCAACTCGCGTGTATGGCCATGCTCATAAATTATCGGACGAACCCTCAAAAGGTCGGCCCGAACTTGAGCATGTCGAGCCATCCTCATTGACATCTCAGAGATAAACTTCTGTTCTTCTCGGCAACTCTCAAGCTTCGTCTGTAGTTGCTCCCAGCGCAAACTGCGACGAATCTAGCCCTTCTCTAGACTGCTCTTTTGAGGGTAGCGAACGTGCGAGACAACTGGAGAGTGCTCTAGCTCACTCTATCTTGCCCTATTTGTCTTCATTCGGCGCTTTCTTGGCAGGCGCTAGACCTATGCGTCTTGTTCATCTGGATCCTGGCTTGGCGCCTAAAACTGGCTGGACTCAAGTTCGGGCCTAGGCTGGCCCGAAATTGCACACCATGCCATGATAGCACCCTTGCACCAATGATCCTGCTGTTCTTCGAATGTAGCCTAGTCTTAGCCCTCATAGCGCAGAAATCGATTTGTCGACCTGTGCTCACAACTTATTTGCATCGTGCAAGCGTGTCCCACCCGCTCGCTGTATTAGTTCTAGTTAGCATATGTTTAGTCGTAACCAACCAGCTTACCATTTTCCGGAATCAAAGGTGGGTCAAATCTCTAGATTTATATTTGGATAACGTGCTTCCGAATTAAAAAGCTATGACTGTTTTCCTCGGAGGCCTTGCTAAGTTGCAAGCGGTCAACGGCACCCCATCTTCGCCCATAGGTAGTTGGTGCACGCATTTTTCTCTGGGTTGTTACCGATGAAGGCCTATGCACTGAAATGGTCAGGCAAGCGATTGATGGGAGTGACCAATCATTTGTCTTCGGAAAGGGCACGAATTTAGCGCGGGAGTGCAAGTCTTACTGCGGAAAGGGTAGATCCAATCGCCGAAGCGACACTGCAAGTCTGTGTATTTTCTTCGACTGAGCTGACTCGGCATAGTAAGTATCGCATTTCCATAGAAACGCGCGACGCCCGGTCAACGCCCGGGCACGGATTATACCTTTCGTACTCGGTGGTGCGCGGCCCCAAAGTCATCGTGCAGATGCTACCTAGCCAGCGACATTCAGGGCAGCAAGGCAAGAGACGAAAAGAAAGAAGTGGAGAAGAATACACTAGAAAACACCTCGATGACAACGCTCATCGCTTCCTCTTCCCCTCTCGGCCTCGACTTCCGTTCTTCCCTTGCAATGACTTGAGCAGCGCAGCTTTGGCCCGGTTCCTATTCTTGACGTTGGTGTTTGTGTAAAAGTTTTCCGCTTTTTTCTAGATAGAGGGTGTGAGTATTTAATGGTACCGGAAGAACTTATCAGTTACCTTGTTTGTTGTCATTCGAGGCCCTTTCTCTTTCTTCGCAGGTCCGGATTCGACGCCCGACCGTTCTCCTGCAGTTGGTAAACGAGTCAGCTAGCAAGCAACCAGAGACAGAGTTCTGCCCGCCTTCATCTTCTCCAGGAAGCGAGGTTATCCCGGACCATTCCTCCTCTTCATCCCCCTCCTCTTCATCTCCTTCGGGACCTGCTGTCTCCGCCGACACATCCTGACTCGCTTCCGCAAACACATCACCCCAAGCTAACGGAGTCTCCGCCTCCACTTCCGCCTCGTCGCCATCAGCAGAAGTAGCCCCATCGTCTTCCCCGTCCTCGCTCTCGCCCTCCAGATCGATCGCTTCCAGCGGGCGAACATCTTCCCCGACGAACGTATTCTTCTGCATGATCGAGCCCAAGTTCTGCTTGACACCCGGCACGCGTATTTCCTCCCCTTTCTCGCTGCCCTTGACCTTCAGTGCCCGCGCGCGCTCCTTCTCTTCGCGCTCGTTGAGCGCGGCGGGCCGCTCTGGCGGCGTGACGAAATAGGGTATGCGCCCGCGCACCCAGTCACTCAAAACGATCTTGGCGGCACCCTCTATGTCTGGCTCACCGCCCTTAAGCAGCCGGCCCTTTGCGCGCGCGAGCGCGTCAAGCAAGTCGTCTGCTGCCCAGGTGCCGGCCTCTGGCAAAGTGAGTCCGTAAGTGCGCGCGAGGTAGAGTGGCTTGACACGCGCGAGAAGCTCTGGGACGTGTTCGGAAGGCGTTGAGAGCGCCTCTACGCGCAGGACACCTTTCAGAACTGTTGCTGTCTGCGAGTCTTGCGCAGAGGTTGGGACGATTCCGGGACAGTCGATGAGGTAGATGCGTCGGGTCAACGTGATGTATTGCCAGACCTACGATTCCAATCTCGCATCACGACGCATATAATCGGAACGTTATACACGATTACGGACCTTTGTTTCGCCTGGAATTGGCGCGACACGACACACCTTGCCGCTCTTCAGCGTGTTGATGACGCTGCTCTTCCCAACGTTTGGGTAACCGATGAACCCAACCGATATTTGCTTCTTGTCAGAATGTAACCGCGAGAATTGACGCAGCAGCTGGATGAGCGAACCCTTTCCAAATGAATGGTTTGGCGATGCATGGAATGCGATTGTCGGGTATCGCGGAGTCAGGTGCTGTATGTGCCGAGCCTGTTCACGCGTCAGCAGCCTTGCTCCACGTGGAAGGAAGTTAGGGCACAAGATCGCTTACCGTAACCCAGTTTGGTACAAGATCGCATTTGTTAATCACAAGCACAACTTGCTTGTGCGCCTTTTCTTTTCGTATATATTCCAGTACGCTCTCGCACAGAGTGCCGAGTGGATCGCGCGCATCCAGAATATGCAACAGGACGTCTGAAGAGTCTATGACTTTATACAGCTCCCCATAGATCCGGCGTGATGTGCCCTTGGCGTATATCGGTTCGATATAATCCGCGTGGGTCTTCTCCATCGCAGCGGGCGCGGCTACCTCTGCAAGTTCGGCAGTCACCTTTGCTTGCGCAGCTTCCTCAGCGGCTGCTGCACCGAACTTTCCAAGTTCTTCGAATGTGCCGGCGTCGATGCGCGGGCGCTTGCGAAGGGCCTTTGGCCCAAAGGTCTCCGCGAAAGGTTCTGTTTCAACTATATGCGAGCGCTGTGCTTGCGTCATTCAGAGAATACGAAATAGGGTGGGCAGGGGCAGTGCGGACCTTGCGCAGATTCGGATTTGCAGCGTCGTTGAGGAGTTGCATAGGTAGTTTATTACGTCGTAGAAGCACTGAGTACGGGTCATGCTGCTTCGTCTGCAGGCTCGTGCGGAAATGATCGAGCGCAGTCTGCGAGATCACTCTAGTGTTGCCTACGCAAACAAGTGGGCAAGGTTACCAACAACAGAGACGAGATCACCATAGAGTTTGGGGGGACGCACCGAACCACCGCCGATCTGGCTCTACTCTCCCATTTGTGGTCTCATCCTCCCCCTTCTGAAATGCCGCCGCTTCGATGATTTTCCCGTCCCGGTCGCGCACGGCCTTGCCGCCGGTGAGCATCTTGAGGCGCTTGACCTGTTTGGCATTGCGGTAGAAGTTCTCACCCTTGGATTTTTGTAGTGACACTTGAGAAGTAGAAGAGCGCGATTTAGAAGCCGACTGCGATCCTTTTGTTGGTGCCATCGAGAGCGACGGGAAAAACGGGTGGTGGACTGGTTATCTAGTACCAGTCGGACTGGGAGGCAACAGGAAAATGACAGGCTGCACAGATATGGTATGTCGTTCTCACGTTCAAGTCTCCCAACTTCGCTCGGGCTGGCACCAGTCCAGGAATTGGTGATTGTATACCTAATAGAACATAAAAATTTTAACGTAGAAAGATCCAAAGTCCCCATTGTCCTACGAAAGACTAAAGTCTAGATTTAGTTCTTCACAAAATGGAATGTAAATATTTTGTGTCTGATAAGTCATAACCATTTCCAAGTGACTAGTGCCAGTGACCGCGCATATGCCAACTGTCAAGTGACTGCCAGTGCCAACGACGGGTAAGAGGTTCCTCTAGTCTTTTGCCACCATATTTACTATTCCTCTACCCACCTGGCGCCAGAAATGACTATTACGGTTTGCTACGGTTAGCTTGACGGTTGGCATCATCGTGTCCACTTAAGGTTCAACTGGACGGCGTGCGTGCTCCGCCAGCGTACAAGGTGGTTCTTGACACCTCATCTCCCGTTACTTGCAAGTCGCTTTCTTCCATTGCAATGAGAGAACTGGAGACCTGCCTTTCCCGCTCACGCACCTGATTGCCCCCTAGAGCATCTGCCATGGGAAACACGAACTGTTCCACCTGTAATGCTAGTACTAGCTGCAATCGGTCTATAGTACCTAGTGGTGTGGGACTATTGCATATTTACAGTATCTTCAGCAGTGAAGCACGAAGCACGAAGCACCGTCCATTCGATGCCCCTGTTGGCCAGGCGCTAGCATGTGGTAGCACCTTCAAGTTATCCGAATACAGAAAGTGCGTGGTGCGATATATCACAGCGTTACGGAATGATTATGTATGCCACAGGATAACTAGCAGGACGCGCGACCAACATTCTCAGACTGACGGCTTCACAAATGAAGGAGACGTTACTGGATGCGACAATCTCTGAAATGCAGGACCTCTCGCCTCTGCTGACTCGGCGAGCGCTGTATGGCAGCCACAACCTCGAACCCTTGCTCGAACCTATGAGTCGAAAGGCCGGGAAATCGGAGTCTCCAAATTCTCATGGGCGGCCCTTCGCAAGCTTGAGGCGGCTTCCGTATATCTAAACAGGCTGATATGTCTGATCAGACTGACCACACCCATGTAATTCTCTTCTCGTCTGTAGCTTGGTCTGAAGCGAGACGGTTAATCCTTGGCTGACAACACTGGTCACGCGCTGGCTGACTCGGAATGGGTTATTTAAACACAAGTACGAGGAGCCTCAGTGTAACGTCACAAAATAGCACTGCATCCTGCCTTGACCGTGACAACTGTAGTCGAGGCCAAAATTGTTAATGTATGCCTGATTACTTTCCTTGCCTATTCATACGACCTCGGATATAAATAGCCACCTACCCCCATATCCTTGTCATCGTCTCTCGTCTCTCGCCTCAGCCTTTCTCTGCTCCACCACCAGTCTATCCATTGCGAACATAATGATGCTCACAAGAACCATCATTGCTCTTTCTCTTGCCGTTTATGCCCTTTCTGCTCCGTCTCAGAAACGGCAGGGTCTTCTAGGTGCGACCTGCTTGGGCCCATGCGAAGTTTTTACAACCTCGATTGATTTAACCTAGAGGGTTTGTCTTTGTCGACTCTTCTCGGCAGCGTGGGCTCCGGGTTGCCTGTGCCTGTGCCTGATATGCCTGCTGTGCCCTTGCCTTTGAGTGGTATGGTTTACTCCTAGATACTGTCGTCGACGTTACTGATCTCCTACAGGAAGGGCTTCCAGCTAACGTGGTGAACATGTCAGCCGCCCCACCCAAGTCCACGTGACAGAGTTTCCCAGATTACGCAATCGCATTATGTAAGCTTGTTTGAGAATGTCAATTATATACCTGTCGCTTTGAACGTTGTCCTGCCGCGTGGTTGAGGAGAGAAGATGCCGGTTGGTGGGGGTATTTCCTTCTCGTGACAGTCTCAATGGAAAGCCACTACATCAGAGCTGAAGCTGAAGTACCAGAGTGTTCAGCAAAACAGGCACATCGGCTTGCACATCGGCGTACCTAAGATTCTTGCTAAGATTTGTTTTCGAATAGGCCGTATCGGGTCTCTGTCAGGGTGACCGTACAAAGTCGAAACCTCGAACAACATTTTTTCTTTCTCGTATGACGCTAAGGTACACGTGTGCTGGCGTGATACACACGCGCGACGAGCATACTTGTATGGACAGCGGAAACATTCAGAGAGCTTTCCAGGTCCAAGTTACACACGGATGTGAGGACACGGTGACATATTGAGGCGCCATGAGCTTAGGTGATGTTTGGGTGATGGAAGGAAATATGGAGCGACCCACGAGGAGTAGTGCGAACTCATTCTTGACCACACTGGGCGAATATTCGTAGACGCACTCGTTTCAGATCTGCTTCAGTGAACATCCTTTGCTGACTTATAAGTTACCTATATTAGAACTCTCTGTTCCAGAAAGTCTGACATGCGTGATAAAATGTGTATAGTACATGGCCATAAGTTCCAAACAGAACGCATCTTCCCGCTCCTGTGATGGCTCTGCTTCTGGGGTAGGGTTGAAACGTTAATAGTAGAACGAATGGAGTGTGTGTTACTACAGTATGCGAACATCGGCGTCAACTTGAACACAGATCCCGTTGGTGGATTCGATTCTACTCCGAAACAATAATGCTTGTGCCAGGGAGGAGTTCATTCAAGCACGGCTCACCTATGGATCCGGGTCCTACAGCTTGACGCTGCGCAGTGGGCTCAGTACGACGACCGACAGGACCTACTCCGAAACAATCAAGATTATGCTGAAAGGCATTCATTCAAGAATGGCTCACCTATAACTCCACGCATCACAGCTCGCGGAAGGGCAGGTGGGGCAGCGAGCACGGATAGCGCAAGAGAGACGGCGATAGTGACATTGGCAAACCTCATTGTGCTGGTAGAAGTCAACCTCGGCTCGGACGATCGAAGGTTGAGAGATTGGAGCAGCGCTGGTGGAAGTGTAGGTGAGATACCCAATTATATACCTGTGCGCTTTGAGCTTATCGAGTGTGGGGAGGAGAAAAAGAGACGGACTATGTCCGCATTACCGAATCAAATTGATTGGACCACCGGCTTCGTGAGTGATAAGTCTGTGGGCCATGCGTGGCTTTATGCCCACTACATCCAAGTTCTCATTAGATTATTTCTGGCTGCTTTGACATCATTGCGCTGGCAGTAAGTAGATCTAAGCTGTGACAATCAAAGGATTGAGAGATTGAAGCAACAGAGCTGAAGGAGTCAATGACTACCCCATTATATACCTGCTAGCTGCGAGTCTATCGAGTGTGGAAGAGCGAAAAGATCCACGTCTCGTTAGTAAACATGTCGGTTGGATCTTCGGATCCGGGCGTGGTCGTTCTGTGACCATGTCGCTACGTAGATTGAACCTGTAGTCTACGCACCCGTCTTGACGGCACAGCTGACGGCACAGCTGATCCAGTTGGACGTGGCGTCTTTCTGGACTCCGAGTATGAAGCCAGAGATGCGGCTACAGCACCTTTGAGGTATCAGACAGCTTCAACGATATTAGATGTCACGGTTGTCTTGATTTCTTTCTCGAAAGGGGCCCTCTGCGGTATGAAAACTTTCCGGTGTAAGGTCGCGTCACGGTGCAGTGGTCGCTGACACTGAAGGGCGTGAGATTTCGCCGAAGGGACGCGGGACCACAGGTTCGGGTTCTTTCTTCGCCGCATGTCACTCGCATGTCTCTGTTCAATCACACCCTCTACTGCCATTGTTCCCGATTACGGTGCGTCCATTTCCTTCCTCCTTCACCCATGTATTCACGCCTATCTCCTCTCTTTTAACACCTAGTTGATTTCCTTGATTACTGGCCTAGTGTTCGCCGACACACCCTATCGTTCTGAAAAAAACTTTCCCCAAGCCCTTCGACTATTTTTCTTACATCACGTCTGTTCCTCTAACTCAGACTGGTCTGCGCCCCCTGTCGGTGTGTCGAAGAGGAATCGATGAAATCTTGTTTTCGGAGACCTCTCGTCGGCCGTGCACAGCTAGTGGATCACATACTAAGTCTAGACTTGCGACTAGTCATCGAATGACGAGGCCCCAGCAGAGCCGACACCTCATAGAAGGACCAACCACCAGTCTCGCCAGGCTTCGTTGTTGTCTTCGCCGACATTCTGGCTGCCTTCTTGGTCGACGCCTTCTGTCTCCGCCCCTGGGCTGCCATCAACTCTGACGTCCTCGCGCCGGCTTTCAACCCTTCTGGATTTGCCGACTCTCGCATTGGACGTCTTTGAGCGGCCTCCATTCGAATCCACGCTCGTTACCGTTTTGCGTCGTCACTGTTATTCCAATCGTAGTTGCCTTAATTCCTTCATCTGATTCGTCTTTACTCTTAGTTATTCTTGTGATCTGCTCATTTCACGACCTCACATGTGTGCCCCTCGTTTCGCACACACTGGGCAAAGGTCTTCCTAGTGTGGTGTGGAGATATGGGAATATGTACCCATATTTCGGTGCTATGAAGCAACTCATGCGCCTGAAGAAAATACGTGGCACCCCACGATACGTAGTGTGTGCTTCCCGGCCGGAGCAAATATTCTACATGACGCAAATAGTGTGCTCGTTTCGCAAAGAGGACGCTATTCAGATCGGCTCCGGGGAAAATCTTTCGCCGACTTATGTACATACAATCTGTGCCAGAAAGTCTGCTATGAACGACGATCAAGTTGCACTACATATCCATAGGTCCCCAATCGGGATGTGGGTATTGAGAAATGCAATAGGTATTCGCCCCGCGCAGCGTTGTAGGGCAGTGGGTCAGGGAACTATATTTTCGAGAGTTCGTAGTGGTTAGAGCCCCTCGAGGCTCGAGCATCAGATATTATTTTTCTTCATTTGTACCGAACCCGATGCCGTATGGTACATTGCTCCACTCTTCCAATCGCCTTACCGCTCTTCCATTTGCATTTGAACCCTTCGTGCTTTAATTTTATAAATTAAAACGTTAGATCAACCATTACTTCGGTTTGGACGTCGGTTTCTGTGCAGGCCGACATCTTCACACCATCATTCTTCGCTACTCGCAAGGTGCTTACTCTCAACGCGACCGTGACGGGCCCGGGAGGTTAGGAGACTTGCCTGCTCCGCTGTTACGTTCGCGCGCTATTGGTGTCAGCTAAAATATACACGAGGATGAAGTGTCCCATCTGGTTTTTCTGTACCTAGCACCTCCGACTAATTTATTTTAGCTCTGGCAGCAAGACGCGAAGCTCCGTACTCATCGTCATCTCGGTTGTCAGTGGTCGGACGCTTGCAAGGGGTCTCCGCATCTTATACAATTCAGGAAAGCAGCGAATGGAACATGTCATTGAGTTTTATGTCCCGGACACGCGATTAGCACGCACAATTCACAGCCGAGAGAGAAGTCACTAGAAGGACCACCCCGACGCCGGTACTATACCTTCAGCATGATGCCATAAGCCAAATACGGTATCCGGGATTCACCGTACCGGGAAACTCTAGGCTCACGTGCTCGAGGAGGTTAACATACTGTATCCGAATCCGGGCCATTGTAATTCTCATCTCGTCGCTCGTGGGCCAGAAACTTCACCCATTCATGACCACATTGCTCATGCACTGACTGGCCTCGGCACGTATTAATAACAAGTCGTTACCCCGATGCTGCTGCAACGTAATGTTGTTGGAGCATCATTCACGACTTAGTGCAACTGATCGGGTGATGCTGCTAATACTGTATCCCGAAACAGAGATATACGAAATTGCCACCCCGTTCTTGTTGACTCGAGCTAAATTTAGTACGATCATTGCTGACGGTGCTTCTCTACATCACTCTTGGAAGACGACGTCTTGTGTTCGGACAAGGCGCCCGCGATCCGGGACATGACTGTGTGTTCGTGCGCCGAGTTCGTGCGCCGAGTCACTGGGTGTTGAAAACGGATTCACCCTTGATAGGGAATATTCATGCGACATTGGGTATAAATAAGCACCTATCCTCGCAATCTTGCTATCATCCCCAACCTCGACCTCTCTCTTCTTCACCACCAGTCTATCCAATTGCAAACACAGTCATGTTGATGAGAACCATCCTCGCACTTTCTCTTGCTGCATTTGCCTTTGCCGTTCCGGTGGCCCAGCCACAGAGTGGCGTTGGGGCTGATCTCAGTGCGTTCTGCTTGAACCAATACGCACTTTTTACAAGCCTGATTGATTTAACGTAGATGAACTTCTCAAAGATCTCGGTAATACCGTCGATGAGCTTCTTGCTGGGGTAACCCCACCTTGAGCTTTTTAATGGTATGGTTTACTTGGTGATACCGGGGTCGATGTTGCTGATCTCCTGGAGCAGAGGCATCGAATCAACGCGGTCGCGAATATGTGAGCCTCCCCCGCTCATGTCCACGTGTGACAAGCCTGATAACAACACCTGACAGAGTCACCCGGGTTGTCTTGTCTTTCGTACCATACATTGGCGAAACAACAGAATCGTAATTTAGCTTGATAAGAATGTCAATAAATTCCGTCACTCGATTCTGTCTTTGTCTTTTGGTGTCTCCAAAAACGAAAATCAAGGTGATGAGGGGGTGTCCTTCTCGTGGTAAGCCACAACAGTAGAGCAGCCATCGATGCACTAATCAGTCAAGCGAACGAGGTACACATGGATAGGACACCTAGCAGTTTCTTACCGCCCGAGTGTGATACCGTACAGGTTGAAATCTCGATCGATATTTTTGTTCTTGTGTACCGACTAGATACGCTGCCTAAGGTGTAGGGGGAGTTGCAGCCTTGCGTGCGAGTATGCTATACGTGCGCTGTGAGCGTATCTTCATGCACAAGAGAAAGCCTTCCCGATCTTAGACTAAGTTATGATGATGCGCCCTCTCGTCAGCCATCGGTGGAGAGGTATGAATATAGCAACAGATGGCTTGACACCCGCAACTTGACCACGCACTGACTCTGAAGATAGCTCTGCACAGTCCTCACACCCGTCCTGATGGCGCAGCTCTTCTGATGGAATGTGATGTATTTCTAGACTCGGGTTATGATACAGCCAGAGGCCCAGTCCTCCCTTTGGGAGATTTGCAGACGATATCATGTCAGCCGTCATGCTCCTGAGTCGTGGTAGGAGGCTTTCCTAAGTAGTGACTGTAGTACGCGGGGTCGACGTGTGAGAAGATGATGATACCCAATTTGGTTGATGGAGGGATTGAGGCACAAGGAGCAGGCTTCCCAGGACACCATGAATATGCTACGGGACGTGCTCGTTTCACAAACTGTAACTGTTAGGCATCTGTTGTATGACTGTAATGCAGTCATCCAAAGATGGTACGGCATTCTCACGATCCCGTTTTGCGGTCGGCAGCCGGTTTCACCGTTCGTTACTAATAGGTATCGCATGCCTTTTCTACGAAAGCATCTACACAGAGGGGCTCCTTGAACCGCTACAGGATGGACGAAAACAGCGTCCTCGAACACCATCGGCCCCCTGCATGCACACACCAGAGCAATCATAACACTTTAATCACTTGACATGGTAAACTATTACACCGTGCATAGACAGTGAATATCCCCAAAACCTGAGGCCTGAGGATTTGTGCCTGCACCTGCAGTTCGCCCTTTGTCTGTCGGGGTTTGCAAATGCCACCCAAAATACAACCATATAGCACACAACTTAACCAAATAGTACTACCTTTCTATTGTCTCTGACGAAAACGTCTTAGCTGCCTAATTAGGCAGATAGCTTATGTCATACACCTCTCAAGACTTCGCAAAATCCCCCCACCGTCATCAAACGACAAAACATCAGTCAGACTTAGCAACAAAAATCAGACATGGTAAAGTTTCAATACACCTAGCCAAAAGCACTTGGGAGAAAGCCCTACAGAAAAACTCCATAATACCCTACGACTGGGTCCACAACAGA
>WNGR01005603.1_pt1 | contig 16086 bp, 9 predicted proteins | sample 5407581 | NCBI WGS metagenome assembly WNGR01 (sample SAMN13153383, study PRJNA577476) | soil metagenome | isolation source: 80 cm soil or saprolite under Garry oak tree replicate 2 | place: USA:California | collected 2016-06-15 | reverse complement strand
TATTCACGATTGATTCTCGGATCCCCCAGGGTCAGGTAGGGACAATGCAAGCCAACATCGAAAAGGATGAAGCCCAACTGAAACAGGCGGAGGCCAACCTCGCCCGGGATACGGCTCAATTGGAGTATGCCCGAGCGGAGGCGGAGAGGTACGCGACGCTTCTGAAGCGGGGCTTGGTCGCAGCGGACAGCTCGGAGCAGACGCGGTCACAAGCAAATGCGTTGGAGGAATCTGTGCGCGCCGATCGGGCCGCGATCGAGAATGTCCGCGCCATTCTTGTCGTCGACCAGCACGCGCTCGGAGGCGCAAAGCTGCAGTTGAGCTATTGCACGATTTACTCTCCAATTGACGGCCGTACCGGCGCTGTGATGGTAAAACCTGGGAATCTCGTCAAGCCTGTCGATGTGCCTATCGTCGTCATCAATCAGACCAGTCCGATTTACGTCAATTTTACGGTCCCACAGCAATATTGGCCGGATATCAAGAAGAACATGAACGAGGGTGTGCTCCATGTCTCGGCCGCAGTGCCGCAGGATTCCGGCCATCCAAAGCAAGGTAATGTGATTTTCGTCGATAACGCGGTCGATGCGACTACCGCGACACTCCACTTAAAAGCGACGTTTGAGAATTCGGAGAATCAGTTCTTGCCGGGCATGTTTGTCAGTGTGTTGCTGAGGCTCTCCGAACAACCCAACGCGACGGTGGTCCCCACGCAGGCTGTGACGGAAGGCCAAAACGGAATGTTCGTGTATGTCGTGAAACCCGATAACACCGTTGAGATGCGACCGGTCGTGTCAGGCCATACTTACGGCGGTGAGGCGGTCATCGATAGCGGGCTCGGACTCAATGAAGTCGTCGTTACCGACGGCCAAACGCGGTTGGTACCCGGAGCCAAGGTGCAAGTCACAAACAATTTGAGCGATGTGAGCCATCCCTAAGCTGTAAAAAAGGATGATTGTATGAGCATTCCCGAACAGTTCATTCGACGGCCGATCGCAACCACATTAGTGATGGTTGGTATTTTGATGTTTGGCATCGTGGCCTATCAAGCGTTACCGGTGAGCGACTTGCCCAACGTCGACTATCCCACCATCCAGGTCCAGGCGAGTCTGCCGGGCGCAAACCCGGATACGATGGGGGCTGCGGTCGCCTTGCCGCTCGAGAAGCAGTTCTCCACGATCGCGGGCCTGGATTCGATGGTCTCGCAAAATACACTCGGCAACACGCGCATTACGCTGCAATTCAACCTGAAACGCAATATTGATGGCGCGGCCCAGGACGTGCAAAATGCGATCACGCAGGCGAGCCGGCTATTACCGCAGAACATGCCGTCGCCCCCATCCATCAGGAAGGTCAATCCAGCCGAGCAGCCTGTCCTCCAACTCGCGCTCACCTCGGCCACGCTTCCGCTCTCCACGGTGGACGAATATGCACAAACTTTAATCGCGCAAAGTGTATCGACCGTCAGGGGTGTCGCTCAGGTGCAGGTGTGGGGGACGGCAAAATTCGCGGTCCATGTTCAATTGGATCCGCATGAGCTTGCCACCCGGCAGATCGGTATCGATGAGGTCAATACTGCACTCAATGATGGGAATGTCAATCTGCCCGCGGGTGTGCTCTGGGGGCCTCAGCGAACGGTCACTCTGCAGGCAACGGGACAGCTCTTCAAAGCATCCGATTATGGAAACTTGATCGTCGCTTATCGCAATGGATCGCCCATAAGGCTGGCTGATCTTGGGCGTGTTGTCGACAGCGTTGAGAATCCTTACAACGCTTCGTGGTATTACGACGCGAACGCACCGACAGGTGTGCGTGCCATCCAGCTTGCGATTTCCAAACAGCCCGGAACCAATGTTGTCGAGGTGGTGGATGGCATCAAAGCGATGCTGCCGACTCTCCAGCTCTCATTGGTGGGCACCTTTGCCGTCATGTATCTGTCCGGCTTTTCACTGGACAACCTTTCCCTGATGGCATTGACGCTTTCGGTCGGATTCGTCGTCGATGACGCGATCGTCATGCTCGAAAATATTGTCCGGCACATGGAAAACGGAAGAGGAGTGTTCGAAGCGGCGCTGGCTGGCGCAAATGAAATTGGTTTCACGATCCTATCCATGACGTTGTCGCTGGCGGCGGTCTTTCTCCCCGTCCTGTTCATGGGAGGAGTCCTCGGCCGGTTGCTCAATGAATTTGCCGTCACGATCATATCCGCGATTTTAGTGTCGGGTTTTGTGTCCTTGACGTTAACGCCGATGCTTTGCAGCCGCTTCCTCAGATCCCATCGTAACGAACCGCACGGCCGCCTGTTCAACTCCGTCGAGAGGGTCTGGGACGGGCTCGCAGACAGTTACGATCGCTGCTTAAGGGTCGTACTCCGGCATCAACCGGCAACCATGATCGTTGCATTGCTCTTGCTGGTGGGGACCATCTACCTTTACATGATCATTCCCAAGGGTTTCCTGCCGAGCGAGGACATCGAACAATTCAACGCCACAACTGAAGCGGTAGAAGGCATCTCGTTCAACGCAATGCTGGAACATCAAAAACAAGCGGCCGAAATCGTTGCTCGAGATCCCGCGGTTGCCTATGTGATGTCCCAAATCGGCGGTGACGCGCGGAGCATTAATCAAGGGCAATTGAACGCACTGTTCCAGTTCACGCTGCAAAGCCCGGATACACAGAATCTGTTTCGTTCAGCGGTGGATTTCGAGGCAAAGATGCGGGCACTGGCACCACTGGCGGACTTCAGCAGTGACCTTCAAATCCGCAATCCTCAAGTCAGCGTCGTGATTGCGCGGGATAGCGCATCTGCCCTTGGCATCACTGCCAACCAGATTGAGGATGCTCTTTACTCCGCCTACGGCTTGCGGCAAGTCTCAACAATCTTTGCGCCAAATAACCAGTATCGCGTGATCGTCGAGCTCGCGCCGGAATACCAGCGCGATGCAAACGCGGTCTCCATGTTGCACATCCGTTCTAAAACCACGGGACAACTCGTTCCGATCAGCGGCATCGCAAAACTGTCGAACAGCTTGGGCCCCCTGTCCGTAAACCACCTGGGACAACTTCCAGCCGTCACCATCTCCTTTAACCTGCGGCCTGGTTTTTCAATCGGGGATGCCGTGAATCAGATTAATGATCTGGCGCGAAGTTCGTTACCGTCGACGATCACGACGACATTTCAAGGCAATGCCCAGGCATTTCAGTCCTCTCTCTCGGGATTGGGCATGTTGGTTCTCATGTCCATTTTGGTGATCTATCTCGTGTTGGGTATCCTGTATGAGAGCTTCGTCCATCCCATCACGATTCTTTCGGGTTTGCCTTCTGCCGGTTTCGGCGCTCTTTTGTCTCTATATCTTTTTCACATGGCTGCGGTGAAGGGATGGGTTTCACCGTTGCTGGATATGAATCTCGACATTTATGGCTTCGTCGGCGTGATCATGTTGATCGGTATCGTTAAAAAGAATGCGATCATGATGATTGACTTTGCAATCGAAGCCCAGCGAACCGAAGGACAAACGCCGGCAGAGGCGATTTACCACGGATGCCTGACGCGATTTCGGCCGATCATGATGACTACGATGGCGGCATTGATGGGTACCTTACCGATCGCGCTGGGTCTCGGCGCAGGAGGGGAGTCAAGACGAGCTCTCGGCGTATCTGTAGTTGGTGGGCTTTTCTTCTCTCAAATCGTGACGCTCTTCCTCACTCCTGTCGTTTACCTTTATCTGGAGAAGGCGCGGCTCTGGAGCATGGAATTACTTGCCCGAAGGCATCCACGCGAATTCGATGTGGCGTCTTCGTCCGCCGGATCCATTTCGAGTATGGGCGACGATTAAAGAACCGCTAGTCACCAAGGCCGAAAAGGTGCGGGGAAAGAAAGGGGTAGGCGGCGCTCTGTGAGCGCCGACAATTCCCGCTTTCTTGACGGCCGTCCCGCTTGACCACACCTATGCACGATGGTAGTGTTCCGCCCCAACCTCATTCGGATCGAGCCCCGATGCGAAGATTTTTTTGCGAAAACGTTCCTTGCAGCTTTTTTTACATCGAATTCCGCCGGATCATCGATCAAAAAAAGGAGTTGGTCACCATGAAATTCGTTTGCGTGTTGATGGCTACGCTCTTATCCGCGACGGCAGTTCATGCGCAGCAGGCGATCGCGCCGAATCCGTCGATTCTCCCCAACTACATAATGGGACCAAGCTGGTTTCCAACCATTTTGAAGCCGTACCAGCAAGAGCTGATCAAGCCCCTGGTAATGGAGAATTCGCCACGGCTGCATGACCTGATTCGCAACGGCAAACTGAGGCTGTCGATGGCGGATACCCTCGCGCTCGCCATCGAAAACAATCTCGACATCGCCGTGCAGCGCTTTCTGCATCCGATCGCCGAAGCAGACGTCCTGCGCGCAAGTTCCGGACAAGCGGCGCGCGGCATCTCCGGAGCGCTCGTGCCGAGTGGTTTAACCCAGGGTGCCTTGGGTGTCGGCGTCAATCAGTTCCAGGGTGCTGGCGGCGTCGGCAGCGCGGGAGGCATTAGCGGCGGCGGTGGAGCTGTACAGATCCCGCAGGTGGGCACCTTTGATCCATCAGTCACGATAAACTTCAGTTTGGATCGCACGTCGTCACCTCTGAACACATTGCAGGTGGCCGGGGTGCCGCAGGTGAACACGACCTCAACTGCATTCAGCAGCAGTTATACGCAACTGTTTCCGACGGGAACAAGCTTTACATACAACTTGAATGGCATCCGGCAAAGCTCGACACAGCAGTTCCTGCTCTATAACCCTGCCGTCATCAGCCGTTTCACTGTGGGCATCAATCAGCCGCTGCTGAACGGACGCGGGGTTCTGCCAAATAAACGATTCATCATGGTAGCTGCGAACAACATGCGGACGTCAGACGAAATCTTGCGTCAGCAGGTAACAGCTACAGTCGTTCAAGTGGAGAATGCGTACTGGAATCTCGCGGCGGCGAACGAAGCCATCCTCGCGGCGGAGCGGACATTGGAGGTTGCTCAACGTTTGGACGACGACACAAAAGGCAAATTGGAGGTAGGGACGGTAGCTGCAATCGAACTGGCATCTACCGGATCAGCTGTTGCAGCAGCCCAACGCGACCTGATTGTTGCGCAAACCGACTTTCAGCTTCAGCAAGCTCAGTTCAAGAAGTTATTGAGCAAGCGAATTGATCCCGAGTTGGATGCCGCCACTATCGAGACAACCGACGAGTTGCCCGAGCCAAACCAAAGAGACGTGCCGGAACTGTACACGGCGCTTGCGGCTGCTCTCGAGGAACGGCCTGAATTGCGAATCGCGCAGCAGGATCTCGCCAACCAGGACATCAGTGCACGTTTCACACGCGACGCTCTCCTGCCGAGTGCACACGTCTTCAGCCTCTACGCGGGCGCAGGACTCGCCGGTGACAACTCGAAAGCGACAGCAGGAGCCAGTAAGTCGTTGTTCCAGGATTTCTCGGCACAATACCCGGAATATGCCAGCGGCCTGAGCCTGGTGATTCCACTTCGAAATCGGGCTGCACAGGCCGACAATTTGCGTGCGCGTCTCGAACAACAGCAGCTTGAAGTAGGCGCACAACTGCTGAAGCAGCAGGTCGAGCTGGAAGTGCGCGAGGCGATGGTTAGCCTGACGCAAGGGAAGGCGCAGGTCGAAGCCGCCAATGAGGCGGTGAAGCTTGCGAGTCGAGTGCTGGACGGGGAGCGAGCGAGGCTCGAGTCGGGAGTGTCCACGACTTACAACGTCATCTTGCGCCAGCGGGACCTCGCTGCGGCTCGCCAGGCCCAGATTACCGCGTCCGTAACATATGCCAAGGCGCTGGTCGACAAGCATCGCGCAACCGGGGGAACGCTCAAAGAAAACGGCATCGAACTCCGCGATGCGCTCACAGGCGAAATCACGAGGCACCCGTCGCCTCCATTCCAGGCGTCTCAAAGGTCCAACGCCGAGTCAAAGTGATGGTTCAAGACCGAATAGCAACAAATCGGCCGATGGGGCACAAGAAGCTGCATGCTTTCCTGGGCTTTTTGTGCTTCTTTGTAGCTAATGTTTCCGCGCCCCTCGTGGCGCAGCCGGCCAACATCGCGCCACCCGCTGGTCCAATCGATCTTGAACTGTTGAGCCGCGGGAAACCTGTTTTCCCGATGGTGTGGAATGCTTATCGTCCGGTTCCTCTACAGCCGGTCGACTCCAGCAACGGACCAGGAGTCTTGCGCTATATACAGCAAGGGAAACTCGCACTCTCTCTATCTGAATACCTGCAGTTGATCGTTGAGAACAACCTGGCTGTACAGGCTGCCCGATACAACTATCTGATCGCCCAGGTGGACCTGCTTCGTGCGCGATCCGGCCAGGCGGCGCGCGGAGTACCGTCCGCACCTCTACCTGGAGCCCTGTTCGCAGGCGCGATTGGCGCAGGCGTAGGAAACATCTCGAATGTATCCAACGGAGGGACAGGCGGGACGGCGATTTCCGCTTCAGCGAGGCAGGTGTTCGGCGGACCGCGCGGCATATTTGACCCTACTCTGTCGATCAACATGAGTTGGGATCGGGTCGTGGATCCCTTGAATTCCACACGCGTGGCTGGAACTTACACCGTTGCTACTCAATCCTCTGTTCTCCAAACGCGGTTGCAACAAGAACTCCCATTTGGAACCAGCTACTCCATCTCCTTCAACATGCAGCGCCAGACGACGACACAAGCGCACATTGTCTATAATCCGGCTTACACGTCTTTTTTCAGCCTGGATGTCTATCACCCTTTGCTGAACGGGGCCGGCCGAGCCTTCACCCAACGGTTTGTGGCCATAGCTGAGAACGACCGGCGCATTGCGCATGAAGCGTTCCATGGTGACCTGGGCAATGCTCTTTCCACTGCCGCGAACACGTACCTGGATTTTGTTGCCTTGCGGGAAAGGCAGCGCGTGGCAGAGCGGGCGCTGGCCCTGGCCGAAACAATCTATAAATCCACGCAGGAACGGATTGAGCTTGGCAAACTGGCGGCCAGCGACTTAATCACGGCAGAATCACAGGTCGCCTCGACCCGGCGCGACTTGATCGTTGCCCAAACGAATACACAACTGCAAGAAGTACGCCTCAAAAGTCTCATTACGAAAATGATCGGCCCGGCTATCGACGCAGTCCCATTCGAGCCCACCGACGCGCTCGAGCGAATAATCGAGACGCCGATCCCACCTCTCGACGAAGTGCTGAGGAACGCCATGCATAAGCCTGCGATACGTCGAGCGGAACTTGCACTGGAAAACGAGCGGATTGCGGAAACTTTCACGCGCAGTGCCCTGCGCCCCACACTCAGCGTCTACGGCCAGGCCAATGCCTACACACTAGCGCCGGGGACGAGCGATGTGTTTCGGCAAATGTTCCGATTTGCATATCCCGAGTATGGGTTGGGATTCTCTTTGACTTTTTCCATAAAGAACCGAGCCGCTCAGGCGGACAATCTGCGGGCCCGCCTCGAGCGGCAGCAGGGAGAGGTGACCCTGGAGCAGACAAAGGCTAACGTGGGTATCGAAGTTCGGACCGCAATAGCGAATTTGACTCAAAGCCGATCGCAGGTGGAGGCAGCACACAGGGCCGTGGCGGCGAGTCAGGAAACAGCGGATGCCGAGCAGGATCGGTGGACTTTCGGCATCTCAACTCTGGACAACGTCAATCAGAAGCAAGTCGACCTGATGCGCGCTCAAGCAGCGGAGATTCAGTTGCGCGTGAACTATGCAAAGGCTGTGATTGCCCAGGAGTCGGCGGTTGGCATTCTGCTCGAGAACCACGGCATCGACTACGAAGAGGCGCTCAGGGGAAGTCTTTGGAAAGGCCCTACGCTCAAATAGCGCAAATCATAGGATACCGCGGGTAAAGCTCGCGTCAGCAAGTTCGAGTGTGTTGAGCCATCGTCTTTCTCCTAACGGTTCGTTGTTGACAGATTGGTGTTAAAAACACACCCGTCGGCACAGCGCCGAGGATTCTCTCCGCGACGGGGAAACACGTTCCCAGAATTCCATCTGGGCTTTGAGTTTGCAATCCGTGTATTAAGTCCTCTTAGTCTCTTCCTTCTTTGGCTCTGCCGATCCATTGAGCTGCCCGAGCAGTTCCGGAAGATTGATATTCAGCGCCTTCAATTGCTCGAGGACGTTGAACACCAGGCTCGGTGAAGTCTGGGCGAAACGCGTGATTCCGGAGGTGGCCGAACCGTTGCTGCTATCAATGACAACCACCTTATCGATGCTACCCAGAGGCGCCGCGATGGCAGAGAATACGGGAGCGGCCGACTCGATGACGGACGGCAATTTTTCCAACACCGCTTGAAGTTTTGCGGCCTCGTTAAACTGCTTCCATGCTTCGGCCTTCTTCAAGATCGCGGCGGCCTCGGCCAGGCCCTTCGCTTCGATGGCGCGGGCTTCGGCCAATCCGATCGCCTCGATCTTCGCGGCTTGCGCGAGGCCTTCGGCTTCGACCGCCTTTGCCCGGCCTAAGCCTTCCCTTTCGAGCCGCTGCTGCTCGGCTTCGGCCAGCGCTATCAAGGCCTGGCGTTTGCCATCGGCTTCGATCGCCTGCCGTTGTTTCTCGGCTTCAGCTCTCAAGATCTGCGCCTGCTGCTCGGCTTGCGCGGGTTTGATGATCGTGGCTTCAAGCTCCCTTTGTTTTCTAAGAACCTCCTGTTCTTGAACAGCGATCTGCTCTTGCGTACGGATGCGGTCGATCTGGATCTGCGCCGCAATCACATTTTGCTTCGCGCTAGCCTCTGCGAGCGGGCCGGCCTGAGTGGCGCGTGCCTGTTCGGCCTGAATTTCAGCCTGATACTGCGCTTGCTTGATCTGAAAATCGCGCTGCGCTTGTGCGATCTGCGCTTCCGCATCGAACTTCACGCGTTCACCTTCCTGCATCGCAACGGAAGCCTTCATCTTGGAGTCGCGTTGCGATTCAGCTTCACCGATTTCAGCGTCGCGCTTGACCTCCGCTGTCCGGCGGCGGCCGAGAGAATCGAGGTACTGCTCTTCGTCACTGATTTCCAGGATTGTCAGAACGTCCACACCGATTCCCATACGTTGCAAGTCCGTCGCGGCTTCGGACGTGAGCTTCTGAGCGAAGCTTTGGCGGTCGTTGTTGATTTCTTCAACGGTAAGCGTCCCGAGTATCGACCTCAAGTGTCCTTCGAGAGTCTGGAAGACCACGCGCTTGATCTCGTCGTGGCTCATTCCAAGGAACCGCTCGGCAGCGGCTTGAAGAAATGTGTCCTCGCCTCGAATTTTCACGTTGGCAATCGCCTTTACCGAGACGGGCACGCCTTTGAGCGTATACGCGCGCTTGATCTCCAACGGAATGGTCATGACGTTGAGCGAGAGAAACTCCACCTTTTCGAGTAGCGGCCACCGCATACCGGCTCCGCCCTTCACCATGCGGTATCCGACCGCAGTACCGTCGGGCAGGCGGCGCTCCCTTCCGCTAAACACGGCGACTTCATTGGGAGACACCTTGATGTAATTTCGGCTGTAGAGCCATGCTGCGATAATGAGCGACAAGAAGACGGCTACAACGATGATTGGCAGCAAATATTGAACAAGAGTTGACATATCCAGATTCGGCATCACTCCTCCTATTTACTTCACCTTCGGCCGAACGATGACCGACTGCCCGGTGTCCGATTCGATTGTCACCACGGAGTGCACCACGATCGATTGTCCATCCGCCGCTTTCGCAATTCGATCCACCAAAGTCTCTCCAATAAGGCATCGGATTTGTCCGAGGCCGCCAGAAGGAATCGTGACCGTCACTTCGGCAGTCCTGCCAATGAGGTCCTCACGCCTCACATCGGACGAAGACTGCTGCGAGTAAAGGAACCGCGCAAAGGCAAAGATAATTCCCGCAAAGAAAACGCCGCTTAACCCGCCGATCACCGAACTGGTGACAATGCCGGCCCCCATCTGGGTCGCAATGGCCCCCGTTCCGCCGAACGCCGTCACGAGAACGCTGAGGACGCGTGTCGAAAAGAAGCTTGGCCCGCCATGCTCGAAGCCGCCATGGACAAGATCGGCGCCGTGGTCAAAGAGCTCACCGACGAACAACGAAATTAAAAGAAACAAGAATCCGAGCGCCCCGATCGCGACAAACACCGCAAATGCAAGATTGGAGGCCATAGTCAACTCCTCAATCCGTCGATATGTCTGTACGCGGGAAGACTATACAATAATCGCGACATGAAGGTCCTATATCTCAAAGAAGAAGATGTTGAGCGCCTCGTCTCCGTCGCCGAAGTCATCGACGTGCTCGAGCTGGCGTTTCGAGATCAGGCCACCGGCCGGGCATTCACCAATCCTCGAACCAGGCTTCGCATGCCGGGAGGCACGCTTCATATGATGGCCGCCGCGATCCCCGGGTATTTTGGGTACAAAGCCTACACCGTTGCGGCCGGGAAAGCCCAGTTTCAGTTTTTCCTATTCGAGGCTCAAACGGCCGAACTTGTGGCGATCATGGAAGCCGACCGGCTTGGCCAGATCCGCACAGGCGCGGCGACCGGTCTGGCGACCCGAATTCTTTCGAATCCCGGCGCCGGCGAAGCGGCCTTATTCGGTGCCGGATGGCAGGCCGAGACTCAATTGCTTGCGATGGACGCCGTCCGCAACCTGCAACGGGTGTGGGTGGTCAATCGCAAGCCGGAACGCCGCGAAGCATTCATCGCCAGAATGCAGCCGCGTGTCAAAGCCAGGCTTGTGCCGGCCGGCTCTGCTGAAGAGGCCGTACGCTCCAGCCAGATTGTCACCACAATGACGAACAGCCGCGAGCCGGTATTCAAAGGCGAATGGGTGCATGCCGGTCAGCACATTAACGCCGCGGGTGGCAACATGCTGCTTCGTCGCGAGATCGATGATGAGACGGTACTGCGCGCCCACCGCATCGTTATCGATTCCATCGAGCAGGCGAAGGAAGAAGTGGGCGAGTTTCTTGGCGTGATTGAAAGCGGCCGGCGTCATTGGGAAGACGTCGTCGAGCTTCGAGACCTCGCAGCCGGCTGGAAACCCGGGCGAACAAGCCCTGACGATATCACCCTCTTTAAATCCCAGGGCCTGGCCCTGGAAGATGTCGCGATCGGCAAGCTGATATATGAGCGGGCCGTAGGGCGCGGAATGGGGACACGATTAGAAATCTGAGTCGTTTCATAAATACGGTGACGTATTCGCCCTCATCCGGCCCTTCGGGCCACCTTCACCCAGAGGGAGAAGGACCATTCGGAAGGCTAGTCCCTCTCACTCCGCTGATCATTACCCACAAGTCGTCCGCTGGACACAGGCGTCTGGGACAACGTGCGGGAAAGGCGAAGTCCCCTCCTTGTCCAAGGAGGGGACTTCGGCTTTCCCTTCAGTTGTTTTCAATGCCCCCGTGTCCAGCAAAAGATGTGGGACATGGCAAGCTCCGGGAGAGGGTGCCGCGAAGCGGCGGGCGAGGGCGCTTACGTAACCCAATCTACGATATGGTTCACTAACGATCCAGGACCCGTAGCCGTCTGGATTTCAGCTCGAATCGCGGGAGGCTCCCCAAGGGAACGCGTTCGATCGCAGTACGGATGTGAAGATCCTTCAAAATGTCCTGCTGGAGCGGGCCGAGATCAGCCGACTCCTCAACCTCCACCTTCAGCGAAAGCTCGAGCATTTCCTGCCGGCGGTATACGTCGATTGCAAATTCGACGACCTGTGGGTGACGGCGAACGATGTTCTCGATGGCGCTGGGGAAAACATTGACACCGCGGATACTGATCATGTCGTCCGCGCGCCCCAGCACGCCTCCAATCAGGCGCGGCCAGGCGCGGCCGCAAGAGCACGGCTCGCGTGAAAGGAGACCCAGATCCCCGGTTCGATAACGAATCAGCGGCATTCCGATTCGGCCGAGATTCGTCAGAACCAATTCGCCCTTACGATCCGGTTCTACGGGAAGAAGCGTCTCCGGATCAATGATCTCGGCGATGAACTCGTCCTCATTGATGTGTAGACCCGCCTGCGCCTGGCACTCGAACCCGTAGGCCCCCACTTCGGTCATTCCGACGTGATCGAAAGTTCGGGCTCCAAACGCTTCCTGAATTCGACGCCTGGTTTCGGGAATGCCGGCGCCAGGTTCGCCCGCATGAACCGTAATGCGGATCGGACCGCGTGCCAGGTCGAGGCATTGCTGATGCGCCACTTCCGCCAGCCGCAATGCGTATGTAGGCGTGCAAACCAGAACCGTAGCTTGACGTTCAAAAATGGCGTGAAGGCGCTGCTCGGAGGACTGCCCACCACCCGGTATCACCATCGCGCCGATTCGCTGCGCGCCTTCGAACGCCGCCCAGAACCCGATGAATGGACCAAACGAGAAGGCCACATAAACACGATCACCCGGTCGCACGCCGGCGCCTCGGTAAACTTCCCCCCAACATCGAAGCCACCAATCCCAGCTTTCCTGTGTGTCCAGCCAGAGAAGCGGCTTGCCGGCAGTCCCGGAGGTCTGATGGATGCGGACGTAGTTCTCAAGCGGGTAGGTCAGGTTGCTTCCAAACGGAGGGTTAAACGCCTGATCTTCAAGAAGTTCTTCCTTTGTTGTAAAGGGAAGGTCAGCAAAGGTTTTCGCTTTCGTGAGGCCGTCACGATAAAACCGATTCCGCTCGATCAGGATTGGCCGCATCTGCCCGAAGCGCGCCCACGGGTTCGTCACGGCGCCATTTTACAACCGTTTGCAAAACATTAGGCCCATCGAAAAAGTAGCGAATGTGTAGTAATCGAGTTCGTCTCCAACATCGTTCTCACTTCTTCAATCGATCTCCAAAATTTTTCCGAAGCTTCTCCACCTTGGGTTGTGCCACGGACATGATGTAGGGCTGACCGGGATTCCGCGCTGCGTAGTCCTGGTGGTAGTCCTCCGCGACGTAAAATCCCTCCAGCGGCTCGAGAGTCGTCACGATCGGACTCGTGAACACCTTGGCTTCGTTAAGCTGGCGAATATAGGCTTCCGCTACACGGCGCTGCTCATCGTCGGCGACAAAAATGGCGGAGCGATATTGACGTCCCACGTCATTTCCTTGCCGGTCGAGGTGAGTTGGATCATGGGCGACCGAGAAGTGAATCTTCAGCAGCTGTCCGAAAGTCGTCTGGCTGGCATCGTATCGGATCTCGATAGCCTCCGCATGATTAGTGTCGCCGCCGCAAACAGTTCGATAGTTGGCGGTCGCCGCACTGTCGCCCGCATAACCGCTTCGAACTGAACGTACCCCACTCAATTCCTTGAACACCGCCTCCACGCACCAAAAGCAACCGCCTGCGAGAACAGCGGTCTGTTCGGTTGAAATACCGGCCAGCGGTGTGTCCAAAACCGGATCCGGAAAATTTCTGATCGGTACCCTGCAGGATTCCATAGTTTTCAAGCTCTCTTCGGACTAGTGGATCGATCCGCGGTTTGCAAGTTAGGTGGTGGGCAAAAGCTTGGTTCCCAGGTTTTCTTTCATCCGTACCAGAAACTCCCGCACGACGCGTTTGGCTTCCGGGACGTCTCCGCGATGAAAGGCCTTCATGATCTTTTCCTGATGTTCGATGCAGTCGATGACCGTCTGGCGGAGTCCATCGCGGTTGAAACTCCCTCTTATCAGGTAAAGCGCATACAGAGGAACAACGAGGCGTTCCAGTGTTTGCTCGAGATACCTGTTTCCCGACAGCATCCAAACTTTGCGCCGGAAAGCTAAATGACTATCGAAAAAGAGATCCAGATTCTCGGACTCCGCGCCTTCCTTTGCCTTGGTTGCCAACTCGCCCACCTCAGTCAGTTGTTCCGGACTGGCTTTCTGCCCGGTGAGCGCGAAGGCGAGGGGTTCCAACTCGATGCGAATATCGAAGATCTGTTCCGCATCCACAAGACCGAGCTTCGGAACCTGAGTGCCAGTGAACGGCGTGCGCTGCACAAAGCCCTGGTGCTCGAGCTCGATCAATGCCTCCCGGATCAATCCTTGTCCCACGCCGAACTGTTGCGCGATTTTCCCTTCAACAATTTGTTCACCCGACTGAAGCGCTCCGGAAAGAATGGCGTTCTTCAGCGAAGCCACCACGCGCGCTTTCTTGGAGACGGGCTCCACCTTCTGAAAAGTAGTCGCACTCAAGCTTGTCGGCTCCTCACGGGCGTCTTTCTTAATCGATTGCGTGGCACTTTACTCCAATAGATTATGTGAAAGCAAGATCGTCGGAAAATCCTCAGCGCTGCGTAGCCGCAACCAAAAACTGAGCCGCGAATTGCGCGAATGACGCGAATGGGCCGCACAGAATTCCTGTCGTTACCAACGGCATCAATGGCGTGCGGCCCATTCGCGTCATTCGCGCAATTCGCGGCTAAAACCTTTTTAGCAAAAGGAACTCTTTCGTGTTGATCAAGTTCTTTGGTAGGCTTTTCGACTGTTTCTCAACTGGGGGGAATTCCTATGAAACTCTACCATCAAGTTCCGCACGCCGTTTTCATGACGCTTCTTGTTGTGTTCGCTCTCTTTGTTTTTCCTGGGTTTTCTCAAGTGACAACTGGGGACATCACAGGCCGGGTCGTAGACACGCAAGGTGGTGTTGTACCCGGAGCAACGGTCACCGCGGTTAACAAAGGCACCGGGTTCAGCCGCGCCGCAGTAACAGACGCCACAGGTGTTTTCATCATTGCTCAGTTACCGCCCGGCAAGTATGACGTGACGGTCGAGGCTCGAGGCTTCGGTAAGGCGCTTGTCCAGGACCTTGAATTGAATGTCGGGACCAAGCCGACGCTGAATTTTGAAGTAAAACCCGGCCAGATCACCGAGGAGATTTCAGTGAGCGGTGAAGCCCCTCTGGTCGAAACAACAACGTCAGAGCTTGGCGGCATCGTGACACCGAACCAGGTTCAAAATCTGCCTCTCCTGAATCGCACATTTGCCAATCTGTCTGCCATCATGCCCGAAGCGCGTCCCGCGGGTAGTTTCGATCCTACCAAGGCTCGCGTCGGAAACATTGCGATGAATGGCGGCGACGGCCGGCAGCTAGACGTGAACGTGGATGGCGGCGATGACAAAGACAACGTGGTCGGAGGTTTGCTTCAGAACTTTGCCTACGAAGGAATTCAGGAGTTCCAAGTGTTGCAGCACCGCTGGACGGCAGAAAGCGGTCGAGCCGTGGGCGGCGTGATTAACGTGGTCACCAAGTCCGGAAGCAACGACCTCCACGGGTCGGGCTTTTTGAATTTCCGCAACCAATCGATTCGCGCGCGGGACTTCTTTGAAAAACAGACGACGGACCCCAAGCCCGAATATGATCGCGAAGAGTTCGGCGGATCCATCGGCGGCCGGATCGTGAGAGACCGGCTTTTCGCCTTTGGCTCGGTAGAACGCTTTCGAGAACGGCAAGATGTCCTCATAAATCCTGCGCGGCTGCCGCAGATTGCGGCGATCCCAGGAGTAACCGCAGCATCCACGATCCCTACGCCTTATGACGATACGTTGTACAGCATCAAGATAGATCATCACATCAACGATCGGCAGTCCATGTTTTACCGGTATTCGCAGCAAAATTATCATTCACCCAACGATCAATTTGACCCTGGCAAACCTTCGGATCTAACCGGCGGCAATACGAACGACAATAAGTTTTACAGCCTTGTCGCCAATCACAGCTACACATTCAGCTCCACCAAATTGAATGTGTTCTCGTTCCACTTCCAGGACTTCACCAATGAGATTCTGAGTGTCACTAACAAGCCTCTGCTCGATTTTCCGTCCGTGCAGACTGGCGCGAACGTGAATGTGCCGCAAAAGACCACACAGCGAAAGTTCCAGTTTCGCGATGACTTCTCGTGGATCGCGGGCAAGCACGCGATGAAGTTCGGCACAAACTACATTCGAGCTAAATTAGGCGGGTTTTTCTTCTTCGACGCCAACGGGTACCACGTATTCTTTTTCGACGACCCATTGACGATCAAGAACAACCTGAACGGCAGATATCCCCAGGGCTTTGCTACGCCCGGCGCCGTATCGGAGATCGTTTACAGCACCGGCGCGGGAGACACCGGACAGCCGGCGGGGCATCAGTTAGCTT
>WNGR01016024.1_pt1 | contig 16091 bp, 16 predicted proteins | sample 5407581 | NCBI WGS metagenome assembly WNGR01 (sample SAMN13153383, study PRJNA577476) | soil metagenome | isolation source: 80 cm soil or saprolite under Garry oak tree replicate 2 | place: USA:California | collected 2016-06-15 | reverse complement strand
CTTCGGCGAGAACCGCCCCGAAAGCCTTATCGGCCGCTCAGCTTCGTTCTTTAGCCCAATCAGCTCAGAACCCGAACGTCTGCCATTCGGCCTTCTCTTCGTCCGTCGGTTCGCGGCGTACCGCATCCAGATACAACTTCCACCAGTGCTTGATCCGGCCCCACTTATCGATACGCCTGGCTTCAATCGTTTCAACCGCTGGTGCCTGTACGGACGGATGGATTCCAACGCTGCTCACGGCCATAATCCCCAATCGAATGTCCCCGCCATTCTCCTTCCGCGCATCGACCCTCGCTTGTAACCGTCGTCACAGTGGAGCGCTCCGCAGCTGTGTAGAATCGTTATTGAAGCCAAAAAAGCAAAAAGCACCTACAGGAGAACGCCGCAATATGAAGTTGACACCCGGAAAACTCGCAGGACTAAAATCTGTCTCCGACCCGCGCGGCGTTATCGCCGCTGCCGCTATGGATCAGCGCGGATCGCTCCAGAAGTCCCTCGCCAAAGAGCGCGGAGCCGAAGCCACCGGCCATGACCTCGAAGTCTTCAAGACACTGGTCACCGACGTCCTCTGCCAGCACGCCTCCGCCATTCTGCTCGACCCAGAGTACGGCCTGCCCGCATCGAAACACCGCCACGGCAAAGGCCTCCTCCTCGCGTACGAGAAGACCGGCTACGACTCCAACACCGCCGGTCGCCTGCCCGATCTGCTCGACGTCTGGTCCGTCCGCCGCTTGAAGGAAGCCGGAGCCGATTGCATCAAGATCCTCCTCTACTACACCCCCTTCGAGAAGTCCCACATCAACGACCTCAAGCAGGCCTGGATCGAGCGCATCGGCGACGAGTGCCTTACCCACGACATCCCCTTCTTCCTTGAGTTCGTTGGCTACGATGCCGATGGCGGCGACGAGAAGTCCCTCGCCTACGCCAAGAAGAAGCCTGAGATCGTCTCCGGCGCCATGGCGGAGTTCGGCAAGGCGCGCTACAACGTCGATGTCCTCAAGGTCGAGGTCCCCATTGTCATGGAGTTCGTCGAAGGCACCAAAGCTTTCAAGGGCGAGAAGGCCTACACTCGCGCCGAGGCTCTGCAGCACTTCCGCGACGCCGAAGGCATGACCCACAAGCCGTTCATCTATCTCTCGGCCGGCGTCTCCAACCCCGTCTTCATCGAGACCCTTGAACTCGCCGGCGAGTCCGGCACCAAATTCAACGGTGTCCTCTGCGGCCGCGCCACCTGGAAAGACGGCATCGCCATCTTCGCCAAGCAGGGTGAAAAGGCCTTCCGCGACTGGCTCGAGACCACCGGCGTCGAGAACATCAACAACGTCAATAAGGCCCTCCAGACCGCTAGCCCCTGGTACCTCAAGTTCGGCGCCAAGAGCATCGCCGAGCTCGGCTAGTACGAAAGTCGCACCAGCAGCGCCGTGGCCCAAAAGCCACGGCGTTTCTGTCTTCCAGACCACGGGCCCTTTGTACTCTCTCTTTTTTCCGTGATCTCTGTGATTTGCTTTTGGAAACCTCTGACAGCCAATCGCACGCGGTATGATTAAGACTCTCGCCCCGCATCATTCAAAGATGCGACGGCCTCATTTCACACCAGCCGCATTCACCACGACGCAGTCTTATTAGTCTAAGATCAGGGAAGATGAGCCATCGCTTCGGAGTCACTCTCGTCCTCGCCCTCCTGTCTACCGCGTCCCTGTGCCAGACTGAATCGGGTACGGTTCCCACGGGCACGCCGCTCGCCCTCACCATCGACCAGCACTACCCAATGCGCGCGGGCCAATCCATCCGTGCACACCTGCTCTACCCCATCTACGCGGACAATAAGCTTCTGCTGCCGCAGGACACCGTCGTCGCCGGCAGTGTTGTCGTCCTTCGCTCCGATCGCAGCCGCCGCGTCCGTGCCTCGCTCGGTGGAGACTTTACGCTCTTCCGCGTTCCCGCGAAGGGGACGCCAATCTATCGCGCCGTCGCGCCGCCGCCTTCCAAGGGAGGCGTCATTCACCAGCAGTTCGATGCCGGACTCACCGCGGCCCGCAGCGATCTTGCCGCGTTCATCTCCCCCGGCAAGGGTGACCGTCTCGTTCAGTTCATCTACAGCCAGATTCCCTACCATCCGCAGCGCATTGAGAAGGGCACGTCGTGGACCGTCGAGACTCTCGCTCCTGTCGAAGTTCCGTCCCAGACGGCAGTGACTGTCCCGCCACCTCCGCCTGCCCATAAGGCGCACTTCTGGGAGCCGCAGACGCTTCCCACAAACTCCGCTGCCGAGAACACCGGCTCTTGGATCATCCAGGCCAACCTCGCGGACCCGCTCAGCTCTGAATCCTCAAAAACTGGCCAGACCATCAAAGCCGTCGTCGCCGAGCCCATCTACGATGCGAGCCACACGCTGGTCGTTCCCCAGGGCGCAACCCTCATCGGAGCTGTGACCCGCGCCAAACCGGCGCGTATGTTTGGCCGCACCGGCACGCTCAGCTTCAGCTTCAGCCAACTCATGCTGCCCGACAGCGAAACCCAGACGGTGGAGACGCGCCTCACCGGAGCCGACTCCGCCCAGGACATCGCCCTCAATTCGGAAGGCCAGGCGAAATCCAAACCCAAAGACAAGGTCAGCATCCCGCTTCTTCTCTCCCTCATGGCCAGTCGCCCGCTCGATCAGGATCATCATGGCGCATCCTACGAGAACGGAACCTTCAAGAACGGCGTTGGAGGCTCCGCCGGCCTCGGCCTCATAGGCACCGTCACCGGCCTCGCCGGAGGCTCGCCCTACGCTGCCGCGGGCATCGGCTACTGGGGAGCCGCACGCGCCCTCTACAGCCGATGGATCGCCCGTGGCCAGAAGATCACCTTCGCCAAAGACACCCGCATCGTGGTCGAAACCACACCTCGCCGCTCTGCGCCCATCAAACCCAATTCCCAGCCGTAGCCGCTATTGCCCGACCGTCTTCGCAGCCTCAGCCGGCAGCGGCTTGTCCGCCATCGAGAGCAACAAACTTACCTGCCAGAGCTGGTTCTCCGTCAGAGCCTTTCCGAACGCCGGCATGCCGCTCAGCCGAATGCCGTATTTCACCTTCCAGTAGGTCTCGCCCACAGGATCGTCGCTGACTCCCACGACCCCGTTCTTGTGTTTCGCCCAAAGCTGCGGCGCGCCCGGAAACATCGCCTTACCCAGCGCGGAAGGCTCCTTCGCAACGCCGTGGCAGGTCTCGCATTTGTCTTCGTAGATTCCCGCGCCCGCGTTCAAATTCTCGTCGTTAGCCGGGATCGGCGCACTCGCTGGCATCTCGCGCCGGATTCGCGCGCGCAGCGCGATATTGACGATCTTCGACTCCAGAGGAAACGGCACATCGGCGGCCGCCACCGGAGGCTTGCCGTAAGCCAGGTAAATGGCGAGCGCGAGCGGCAGCAACAGAAGCCCAGCCACAAAGCTAACGAATAACTTCATTTCGAATGCCTTCCTTTCCTGCCCTTCCACTGAATCGGGCAAGTCCCCCGCGACCCCGGGTAGTATATACCCCGCACTCTATCCAGAAGACTTACAGCCTCTCGCCGTGATTCTGTCACGACGACACAGTGACGCCCATCACAGCCAGCCCCGCCCAATTACCTGATAAACTCAATTCCATGAGCGGCAAGTTTCCAGTCAAGATTCTCGCGGCTGCATTGGTAATCCTGGCGACTGTCGGATGGCTCGCCTACACCGGCGTGCGCGACACCAAGAGCTACTACGTCACCATCAACGAACTCGGCTCCATGGGCAACAAGGCCTACTCGCGCAACCTGCGCGTCGCCGGAAACGTTGCACCCGGAAGCATTCAGCGCTCGGGCACCAACGCTCAATTCATTCTCCTCGAGCAGGGCCACACCCTGAAGGTCAACTACCAGGGATCCGAGCCGCCGCCCGACACCTTCAAAGACGATGCGCAGGCGCTCGCCGTCGGAACCTACGGCCGCGACGGAGTCTTCCACGCAACGCAGTTGCAAGCCAAGTGCGCATCGAAGTACGCACCCGCAAAGCCCGGTGAAGCTCCCGCGGGAAACACAGCGATGCTCGCCCCGCAAGCCAAATAATCCGTTCTCATCCCGGAGTAGCAGTAGGCTTCAGCCTGCGGCAAGGTGACATGAATTGAGCGGGGCTTTAGCCTTGGGCTCTCTCCTCATCGCCGCAGCACTCTCTCGTCAAGCCGTAGGCTTGAAGCTCACAAGAAACGCCACAAACAGCAGCCCAAAAAGAATCACCATTACTGGCCACCATCGATCCACCCACGACTCCCGCTTGCTCGCCAGACTCATCGCAACTCCTCCCAATCCCACCTTCCGATCCTAACCGACAATCAATTCGCAACTCAAACCGCGCCTCACGCTCCGCATCGCAGATCGGTACAATGACTCCGTACCGTGCATCGCACAAAGATCCGCAGAGCGTGACATGCCCGAAGCCTCCGGCCGCACCTTGCGCCGCCACCAGACCGTCACGCTCTCTCTGCTCTTCCTCGCGGGCATGGTCAACTTCCTCGACCGCTCCTCGCTCTCCATCGCCAACACCACCGTCCGCGCCGAGATGCATCTCAACGCCACGCAGATGGGCTGGCTCCTCTCCGCGTTCTCCTTCGCCTACGGCATCGCGCAACTCCCGCTCATCGGCCTGCTCGATCGCGCCGGCACCCGCAAGGTTCTCGGCGGAGGCCTCATCCTCTGGTCCACGGCGCAGATGCTCACCGGCCTCGTCCGCACCTTCCCTCTCTTCATCGTCCTGCGCATCCTCCTCGGCGCAGGCGAAGCTCCGTTCTATCCGGCAGGCATCCGCAGCACGCGCGAGTGGTTCACCTCCGCCACGCGCGCCCGCGCCACGGCCGTCATGTCTTCCTCTCAAACCATCGGCCTTTCCATCGCCCCGCCCATCCTCACCGGCATCATGCTCGCCCTCGGCTGGCGAGCCATGTTCATCGTCCTCGGAGCGGCAGGCCTCCTCATCGCCGCTGCCTGGCTAGCCTTCCACCGCGCCCGCCACGAAACCAATCACGCCGAACCGCCCGTCGAACCCCACCCGCCCGTCATCCTGAGCGGAGCTCGCAGCGAGCAGCCGAAGGACCTGCCAGATGCCCGCCTACCCCCAACCGCCCGCACCTTTCAGCCATCGAACCCAAAACTAATCGCCCCCACTACCGCCTCCGCCATCCGAGCCCTCATCCGCCAGCGCACCGTCTGGGGCATGATGCTCGGCTGGGGAGGCATCAACTACACCGTCTGGCTCTACCTCGCCTGGCTCCCCGCCTATCTGCAAGACCAGCGCCACCTCTCCCTCAGCCGCACCGGCCTCGTCGCCGCCCTGCCCTACATCGCCGGAGCCGTCGGCATGCTCTCCAGCGGCATCCTCTCCGATCGCCTCCACCGCCACGGCCTCCGTCTCACCACCATCCACCGCGTCAACCTCGTCGCCGGCATGATCGTCTCCGCCGCGGGGACATTCTTCGTAGCCCACAGCCACACCACCGCGCAAGCCGTCGCCGGAATCAGTCTCGCCATCTTCTGCATTCACTTCGCCGGAACCTCCGGCCTCGGATACGTCCAGACCGTCAGCCCTCTCCGCTACGTCGGCTCCCTTATGGCGCTGCAGAACTTCGCCAGCTTCATGATCGCCTCTGCCGCCCCCATCCTCACCGGATGGCTCCTCGACCGCACCCACTCTTTCAACATCGCCCTCGGAGTCTGCAGCGCCGTAGCCCTCCTCGGAGCCCTAAGCTACGCCACCCTCGCCGCCCCCACAGGAATGCACCTCGAACAGGAAGCCTAGCTGTTTGTCCGAGTAAGCTGATAGATTGGCTGAATATCTAATCGCGAAATTATGCCTGGTCACTTTAGTCACGACACAGTTGCGGCACTCAAAGATGCGGCAGTTAAAGTGTTTTGGACACGTACCGATCTGCGTTCAATGCTCAATATCGCCGGAGTCGACCAAAATCTCATAACCGCGCAGAATTGGGAGCAATACAAGTACCACATTTTGTCTCCCATCGTTGATTCACTCAACGTGTCCGAAGCAGGATTGGGACCGTTGAGGAGGATTCTGCATGAGACGCTGAGATACAAAGATTGCAAGCATCTCCTTCGATTTAATAATGGCAAGCAACTCAAGAAGGAGGCTGAGCAGGCCCTGGAATATCTGCGCTCATTGGTGAAGGAACATGACGCGGCACAAGCAACAGAAGAGGATGAACGCGAAGCGCGCCGACGGCGGATGGAAGAAGCACAGAAGGGTCGCGTCTTTCAGCAGAAACTGTCGGAACTTCACGATCGCTACATGCGATTGCTTATCAAATCGGACGAAAACGAGCGCGGGTACGATTTGGAAAAACTGCTCAATGAGATGTTTAAGCTGTTCGAGCTATCACCCCACTCTCCATTTAGGAGGATCGGCGAACAGATCGATGGCGCATTCGTATTGGATCGCGATAATTTTCTTCTTGAAGCAAAGTGGCAAAAGACTCCTTCCAAGCTTACGGACCTTCGCGATCTGGACGGTGCGGTTAGCTCAAGCCTGGACAACACTCTCGGCCTCTTCGTTGCGGTGTCCGGATTCACTGTCGATGCTCTATCGGGTTATATTGCAGGGAACCGCCCGAGGCTAATCTGTATGGATGGAGCAGATCTACTGCTCGTTCTCGAAGGTAGAATCGATCTTCCCGAACTGCTTTTTAGGAAGAAAGAAGTTGCCTCGCAAAGAAGAAAACTCTTTGTTTCGGCAAGCGACATCATCATGGGGCGAACTTAACTGTAGGGCGAGTGTCGGATATTGCCTCATCGCGCGTGAGAATCGGGGACTCATGATTAGAAGCCCATTGCTGCAAAGCTACAACGATAACAGGCAGAAGGCAGACGAGTTCAGACGCGCCTTGTCAATCCAATTGGAGACATTAATCAAGCGTTTTTCCTTATCCTTGGCTACGCCCATTGAGAGCCGTATTAAATCATGGTCATCAATCGTCCGCAAAGCAGATCGACTACATTCGGATCTCATTGATGTTCTTGATCTGACTGACTTCGTCGGACTGCGACTTGTGTTTCTCTTCTCGTCTGAGGTTGCACGGGCTCAAGAATTGATTAACCAATATCTCGACGTCATAGGGCATGAGGACAAGGGCCACCATCTCGAAGTCGGAGAGTTTGGGTACAAGTCCATTCACTATGACGTCCGATTCAAAAAGACTTGGTGCGAACTACCGACCTTCAAGGATTTCGACCGTTTTCGCGCAGAGATTCAGGTCCGTACTCTATCGCAGCACACTTGGGCCGTGGCGTCACGATTACTTCAATACCATCAGGAAGCAGCCGTACCAGCTCCAATACAACGAAAGATGAATATCCTTGCCGCTGTCTTAGAACTCGTAGACTCGGAAATGGAATTGATCCAGAGTCAAAAGACTAGCTACGCTCTGAAGGCAGAGAAAGCGCTGCAGATAGATGCTCTTGATAAACTAAAATTGGGCACTCTTGATGTCGATCTCCTGGGCGCAGTGTTGAGTCACTTTTTACCCGACACACACAAAATTCACGATGAACCCTACGGCGGGCTCTTTCATGACTTGCAAGTGGTTGGTGTTCTCACAGTAGGACAGCTTCTTGACTTGATAGCGGAATGCTTGCCTCACGCGTTGGAAAACGACGCCGCGGCATTGACCGAAGCCCGCAGAGGCAACCCGCTCTATATTGGAGACATGGAGAAGATTAGCGAGGGCTTCTTCTATTCTCACGTTGGATTGATCCGTAATATGCTGAATCAGAGGTATGGGGAGAACTGGCGTCGCAACCTCGAAGGAGAGACAAATGGAGTTATCGAAGGCTAACGAGATGGGAAACGGATTACTGACCGAAATTGACGGGACCACATACCGCAAGAGTTCTTTTAGCAATTCTGGGGGACAGTTCTGTGTTGGAGTCGCATACGATGGCGCAACTGTCTCCGTAATTAGCACTATTCGCGGAGGTCCCGCAATTCAATTTAATAGAGAAGAATGGCGCGCGTTCTTGGCGGGTGCCAAACATGGCGAGTTTGATATCGACTAAGGTAGATTGCCGGGTGTCACAGTCTCAGCGTCATGGGTGGGGTTCGTCGGCCCAAGGCTTCTTTGGAACCTTGGCTTGCCGGTAAAGTATGGGGATAGGGTGCCCCTAAACATGGCAACACGACGCCGGGTGCCCCAGGTCTCGCCTTGAGACCTGGGCTTGCGGCAAGCCCTCTCAACGCAGCCGGGTGCCGAGTGCCCCAGGTCTCGCCTTTGAAACCTGGGTTTGCCGACCCTCTCAATGCAGCGCATCCCCCCGCATCTCCCCTTTTCCACAGAAAGACTTGACACGCCCCATTAAAGTAAGGGGAGATAGGCAGGCGTGGGGCCTGTGTCTCTCCTCGCGAGGGGATCGGATCAGAAGTACGGGGGGAGGGGGTACCCCTGAGAATGACCACAAGACGCGACTTTATGTCCCTCGGAGCGATGACCGCTGCCGGCATGGCGACCACCGCAAGCGCCTCCGCCCAAACCGCCGAAGCCGTCAAGCAGCTCAAGCCACCCGCGCACCCCGTCATCGTCACCCGCGTCACCGGCGACAATACCGTCCAGGAAGCCCACCAGATGTTGCTCGACGGAGCCGATACCCTCGACGCCATCCATCACATCTGTCTCGGCCGCGAGAACGACCCCAAGGACCACAGTGTCGGTCTCGGCGGCCTGCCCAACGAGGAAGGCGTCGTCGAACTCGACTCCTGCTGCATGCACGGCCCATCGCGTTCCGCCGGATCGGTCGGCGGCGTCCAGAACATCCGCAACGTCTGCCAGCTCGCGCGCAAAGTCTTCGAACACACCGGCCATGTCATGCTCGTCGGCAAAGGCGCCGAGCGCTTCGCCGTCGACCTCGGCTTCCCCTCCGAAAACCTCCTCACCGAAGACGCTCGCAAGGTCTGGATGCTGTGGAAGGAAAGCAACTCCCAGATGGATTGGTGGGGTCCCGGCCTCACCAGCCCGCAATGGAAAGACCCCTACTCTGACCGCCCCGCGCCCAAGCCCACCATGGACCTTCACGGCCCAAGCTCGCAACTCCAGCCCGGTGCAATCCCCCGTCATCCGACGCCCGACTGGCACGCCACCATCCGCGCCCGTGCCCTCAAACTCACGCAGCTGGCCGCCGACCTCGACATCCCCGCCGCCAACCGCCAGTTCGCGGTCGAGCAGATTCTCTGGCCCTCCACCGGCACCATCCACGTCTCCGCCGTCAACGCCAAGGGCGAAATCTCCGGCGCAACCACTACCTCCGGCCTCGCGTGGAAGCTTCCCGGCCGCCTCGGCGACTCGCCCATCCTCGGCGCGGGCAGCTACACCGACCAGGACGTAGGCTCAGCCGGAGCCACCGGCTCCGGCGAGGAGAACATCAAGGTCGCCGGTGCCCACACCATCGTCGAACTCATGCGCCAGGGCCTCAGCCCTCACGACGCAGGCATGGAAACCCTCCGCCGCATCGTCCGCAACCACAACGGCAACATGTCCAAGATCCGCCTGCTCGACATGGAGTACTACATCGTCCGCAAAGACGGCGCCTACGCCGGCTGCTCCCTCTGGAGCACCAGCCCCACCGGCAAACCCCGCGTCTTCACCGTCCACGACGGCACCTACCGAGTAGAAAAACACGCCTACCTCTACGAAGGCGCCCCCCTCGAATGGCCCCCATTTTGACCGCCCCGGGTGCGGGTGCCCCATGTTCGACGCTGTCTCACCGCGTCGACCATGGGGTGTGGGATTACCTGGGTTCGCCCAATTGTGCGTGGCATCACTCGCTCGTCACAGCCTTGGTCAAATTCCGCGGCCGGTCTACATCCACGCCGTGCCGCACCGCCAGAAAGTACGCGAAGAGCTGCAGCGGCACAATCTCCGAGACCGGCAACAGCGACTCCGAAGCCCGCTCCACCGGAATCGTATGGGACGCCAGCGATGCAATCGTCGCATCTCCAGCATTCGCCAGCGCCAGCACGCGCGCACCCTGCTCTCGCATGTCGTACAGCAGCGACACCGTCTTCTCGTAGCGCAGCAGCGACTCAGGATCATCCTCATCCACTGTCGCCAGCACCACCAGCGGAACTTCGTGCGACACCAGCGCATTCGGCCCATGCTTCAGTTCGCCGCTCGGATATCCCTCGGCATGCAGGTACGAAGATTCTTTCAGCTTCAGCGCGCCCTCGCGAGCCATCGCATAATGAACGCCGCGCCCAAGATACAAAAAAGTCCGCGCATCCGCATACTGCTCTGCGAGCCCTGCAATCATCCTCTCCCACGCAGGAAGCTGCGCCGCGACCGCTTCCGGAACGCGAGTCAGCGCCGCTAGCCGCTCCTCAATCTGCTCGGCCTCCAGTGCCCTCCGCTCCCGCGCCGCGAGCAGAGCCAGCACTTCGATCAGCGCAAGCTGTGTCGTAAAACTCTTCGTCGCAGGAATCGCGAGTTCCACGCCCGCGAGCGTCGGCAGCGCTACCGTAGCCTCGTGCGTCATCGTCGAGCCTGAAACATTCGTCACCGCGATTGTCGGATGTCCGCGCCGAATCGCCTCCCGCAGCGCAGCCAGCGTATCCGCCGTCTCACCCGACTGCGACAACACCAGCACCGGACTGGGGTTGTCCGGATGCCGCCGCAGCGTCGTCGAGCGGCACGCATACTCGCTCGCATACTCCACATCGACGACGAGCCCTGCGGTGTCCTCCAGCAGAATCTCCGCCGCCAGGCCCGCATGACGGCTCGACCCGCTCGCCGTGATGATTAGATCAGGATGCTGACGGAACAGCGCAGCAACAGCATGCAGAGGCTCGTCGCGGAATGCCGGCGCGACCTCGGAAACATCAAGGTAGTATTCCAGTGTCCGCGCAATGGCCGCGGGCTGCTCATAAATTTCGCGCAGCATGGCATGACGAAAGCTGCGCGCCGGAGTCTGTGACAACATAGCGTGATTGCCCCTCGCTCAATGATTGCACAGGGAATGCTCTAGACTGGAGCGATGCGATTGACGCCGGTATTTCTGCTGTCTGCCACCGATGTGGCGCACTTCCCTTCCGAGGCGAAAACCTACGGCGCACCCGAGATCGCCTTCCTCGGACGATCGAACGTCGGCAAATCGTCGCTCATCAACGCGCTGCTCGGATCGAAGCAGGCCCACACCTCCTCAACACCAGGACGCACCCGCGCGATCAACTTCTTTGCGCTCCACGAAGGCGCCGGCGACAAAAAGAAGCAGCGCCCCACGCTCATCTTCGCCGACCTGCCCGGCTACGGTTACGCCAAGATTTCGAAGTCGATCTCCGCCGAATGGCCGAAGTTCATCGAGCCTTATCTCGCCGAACGCGAAACACTCGCACTCGGCATCTGCCTGGTCGACACCAACATCCCGCCGCAGCCCAGCGACAAGCAGCTCATCGACTTCTTCAAGCAGACGCAGCGGCCGTATCTCGTCGTCGGCACCAAGTCCGACCGGCTCTCCAACAACGCCCTCGCAAAATCCATCGCCGCCCTCAAACGCGAACATGAAGTCGACGAAGTCCTCCCAGTCTCCGCCAACTCCGCAACCGGAACAAAAGCCCTCTGGCCGCGCCTCCTCGCCCTCGCCGAATAGTCCGTTGCCTTACCGAGCAACACACCCCATTGACGCGTCATTCTGACTCGGCCGCCCACGTCGTCATTCTGACTCGAAGAGTCAGAATCTCGGTAGTGACCAGCCGTGCCTAAAGTCCGCTCTTGAGCTGCGCCAATTCATTCGCGGTCAGATAGACCACCCGCCGGAATGGCCGCTCGCGATGAAAAAATCGCGGAGCGGCAACACACCATCGACGCCGCGCATCCGGCGCAGGAATCACGTCCAGCAGCCGCGCGTCGAACACCCTCAACTCCTCCGCAGAGGCAAACGAAAATGATTCCAGGTGCAGCCTGCGGTCCAGCGCGAATGCTTCCAGCCGAGCCGAGCCGTCAATGGCATCGGCCAATGCCGAAAACGAATCCTCGAAATGGACAATCAAGCTGCCGGAAGCCGCGAACGCCTTTGCCGCACGACCTGCATCGCCCGTATCCGCCCCGAACGAAGCAAACAACTCCGGCAGCACGCCGCGCTCTACCAATTCCCCGAGCGCCGCCGACTCCGCCAGCGTCAACGCCACACTCACTGGCCGTCGCTGTCGTAACTCGTTCTTCAGCACCCGCAGCGCCTCATCCACCGAGTTCACAACAAAGTCGCAAGCACCCAAACGCAACGCCGCGCGGCACACCTCCGCGCGCTCATCGATCGCAAGACTCGCTGCCCCTGCAATGTTCGCCGCAATCGAAAGTGCCGCTCCACCCGGTCCGAGACCGCACGCGACCACCAGCGCTCCGCCCCATTCATCCCGCAGCGAGCACAAAACAGTAAACGCGAAGAGGGCTGCCAGTTGCAGATCCTCCGCGCGTTCGGTCATGTCCGTTCCCTGCCTATCCGCCGTAGTACTCCAGCCCAAGGTGCGTGATCAAATCCTCACCCATAATGTGCCGCAGCGTGTTCTTCATCTTCATCGACTGGATAAATAGATCGTGTTCCGGATAGACGCCCTTCGCGCTGTCCGGCGCCTTGAAGTAGAAGCTCAGCCACTCCTGGATACCCAGCCCGCGCAGGCTCGGAGTCCTCGCTGCCAGGTCCATAAACAGGCAAAGATCGAGCGCCAGCGGAGCCGCCAGAATCGAATCCCGGCACAGGAAATCGACCTTCAACTGCATCGGATATCCAAGCCAGCCGAAGATGTCGATGTTATCCCATCCCTCTTTATTATCACCACGAGGAGGATAATAGTTAATCCGTACCTTATGGAAAATATCCTTGTACAGATCCGGATAAAGCTCAGGCTGCAGAATCATCTCCAGCAGGCCCAGCTTCGACTCCTCTTTCGTCTTGAACGACTCCGGATCGTCCAGCACCTCGCCATCGCGGTTACCCAGAATGTTCGTCGAGTACCACCCGGAAACCCCCAGCATGCGCGTCTTGAACGCCGGCGCCAGAACGCTCTTGATCATCGTCTGGCCGGTCTTGAAGTCCTTGCCGCAGATCGGCGCATTCATCTTGCGCGAAAGCTCGTTCAGCGCAGGAATGTCCACCGTCAGGTTCGGAGCGCCGTTGATGAATGGAATGCCCTCCTTCAGTGCGGCCCACGCATAAAGCTGTGACGGCGCAATCCCCGGATCGTCGTCAGTCAGACCCTTCTCGAACGCCGCCAGTGACTGATGCACCGCCGTCGGCTCAAGAAATATCTCCGTCGATCCCGTCCAGATCAGCACCTGCCGGTCGGTCTTGGTCTTGAACTCCGCAATGTCGTTGCGAATCTGGCTGGCCAGATCGCACTTGTTCTTGCCCTTCTTGACGCGTTTGCCGGTCAAGCGCTTCACGTAGTACTGATCGAACACGGCGGGCATCGGCTCAATCGATTCCAGGAACGGCCGAATCTGCTCCAACTGGTCGCGCTCCAGCACCTGCGCGGTCCTCGCGGCGTCGTAAAGATTGCCTCCAAAGATGTCCCATCCAGTGAAAACCAGGTCGTCGAGCTTCGCGATCGGGACAAAGTCCTTGATCAGCGGACTGTTGGCGTCGGTGCGTTTGCCCAGCCGAATCGTCCCCATCTGCGAGATGGATCCAATCGGCTTGGCCAATCCCTGGCGGACTGCTTCTACGCCGGCGATGAGCGTGGTGCAAACCGCTCCCATACCGGCAGTCATGATTCCGAGTTTCCCTGTGGCAGGCTTGATGCTGGCCGCGTCTGGCGTTGCGGCTCCGGGTGTTGACATGCTTTGCGAACCCCTTCTCTCGTGCGATAAGTCGTGCGTCTTCCGTTAGGCGGAAGGATCAGTATAGACCTCGGGTTCCGTCACCGCTTACTCCGCTTTGTGCAGCAGCCAGTAGTCGAATCCATCCACGATCGCCATCAGCGCCGCCTGGTTCAAATCGCTGCTCACCCCGGCGGTCGTCCACGGCGTGTGGCCATCGGCGTGGAAGCTCACCGTCACCCGCACATGTGCCGCCGTATCGTGCGCCGACACATCCAGCGCAGTCACGCTGAAGGTATCCAGCCGCATCTGCGCAATCGCCGGATACCATTTTTCCAACTCCTGCCGCATTGCCTTGGTCAGAGCATCGACCGGTCCCTCGCCCTCCGCGCGGCTCGTCACAATCTTCTTCTCGCCAATCGACAGCGACATCGCCGCCTGCACAAACCTGCTCCCGGCCAGGTCCGACTCATCGACCACGCGCCAGCTCTTCACACCAAAACGATTCGGCAGCGTCCCCAGCACCTTCATGCACGCCAGCCGGAACGACACCTCGCTCGCCGTAAACCCGCCGCCATCGATCATCGGCTGATTGGCATCCATAAACGCCTGCGCCTGCGCCGAATTCAGCGGCACACCCACCGATTGCGACAGCAGAATAATGTTCGCCCTTCCCGATTGCGCATTCACCCCGATCACCGGCATCGCGCCAACCCGCGCCGGATCGCACCACAGATACGCACCAGGATTTTTGCGCTCGCTGCTGCCATGCATGCCGGCCCACGTGCCAAAAGCGCCGGGCCCGACAATCGGCGCGCCATGTGGTGCCTGAAGTCCAAACGCCGCATACGCCGATTGCGCAAGGCTCGTCAGCCCACGCAGCGACTCAGCCGGAACAAACTCCGCCTCGCCCCTCAACTGCATCCCGCCAATTACGGTCGTGAGATTCACGTTGCCACAACGCTCGCCCGTTCCCAGCAGCGTTCCCTGCACCTGCACGGCGCCGGCAAAGATCGCCGCCCGGGTATTCGCCACGCCCAGCCCGCGATCCGTATGCCCGTGGAATCCAAACCTCGCGCTGGGATGTTCCCGCACCAACTCACCCATTAGCGCGGTCACCTCCTCTGGCGAAGCGCCGCCTGTGGTATCGCAGATCACCAACCGGCTTACTTTCTGACGCACACACTGCTCAATCACTGAGTGGAAGTAATACTGGCCTTGCCTGCCGAACTCGGCGTCACACGGCTCGCCGTTCTCTCTGCGTCCGCAAGCCGCATCCATCGCATGCTCGAAATCGACGAACACCTCGAGCCCGCAGTCACGCAGACACTCAATCGTCTCGTATGCCATCAGCAGGTTCTCTTCGGGAGTCGTCTCCAGCGACTTCACTACATCCAGCAGTCTCGATTTGACGACCACCACCGCGACCGGAATCCGCCCCTTGTGCCGCACCATAAACTTCACATCGGGCCAATCCTGCACCTTGGTTCCGCGCCCGCGCGTTCGCCCAAACAGCGCCAGCTTCATCGCGCCGGTGTCCACCGAATCGAGCGCCTGCGCAAGGTCGCCCACAAACGGGTTCGCCCCCGCAAACCCGATCTCCGCATAGTGGACGCCAAACGTCCCCATGCGCTCGAGCAGGCCCACCGCATTCGGAATGGAAATCTCGAGGTTCGGCTGTTGCAGCCCATCCCGCAGACTCGTATCAAACAACTCGACCTTCACAGCGCTCGTTTCCTTTGTGTGTCTCTATCGATTGTAAGTGCGCGCCTCCCCTTCCTGCACGCAGACGGGCGCGCCTCACCGGCGCCGCCGCCCCAAGCCACGTCGTCATACTGACTCACCCCCCCACGTCGTCATTCTGACTCGAAGAGTCAGAATCTCGGTAGTTTGCCTTTCCTCGGCAGCGAACACACATCTACCCGAGCACCGGCTCCCCACCGCTGGAGCCCACCGCGCCTGAACCTCTCAACCTGATTGGCTGTCTACTTCTTCCCGTTTGGCGGTTTATAGCCCAGGGAGCCGGCCTTCTTCATCGCCGCCATCCCCTCCTCCACGCTAAGCAGAGGCGTTGTCTTGAACGCCTTGAACGCACCGCTCGCGGAGACGGCCATAGAGCACGCGGCCGCGCTCACGTTGTCCGACCCATCGATAATGAGAACCGCATCGTATTCCCCAAACGAAAACCAACTGCCCACCAGCGTTCCGCCGATCTTCTGCGCCAGCTTGCTGATATACGGTGAGCGATCCGCAGGCTTCTTGATGAAGCCGGCTACGATTTCG